>Ga0209004_1000131_pt1 | contig 19854 bp, 21 predicted proteins | sample TexAe_RefH0_M1_FD_187948 | JGI IMG/M metagenome (GOLD analysis project Ga0209004, IMG submission 187948) | Forest soil microbial communities from Davy Crockett National Forest, Groveton, Texas, USA - Texas A ecozone_RefH0_M1 (SPAdes) (version 2) | ecosystem: Environmental > Terrestrial > Soil >... | reverse complement strand
GGTGCCGGCTTCAGCGTTCTGGTGCGCCTCGGAGTCCTGGTCAACCTTGAGGGGCTCGAAGTATTCAAGCTGGTTCAAGCGGAGCAGGCTGTACTCCCAGAGCTGGGAATTGTAGACCTGACCTTCGTCGAGGAGCAATTCGCGGCGAATAACGCGGTCGCGGGTGATGGTGTTGCCTTCAAACTCGATGCGCGAGACATAGAACTGCTTGCCTTCGTCGATATCGATCTGCAGCGATACGGTCTTCTTTTGATCGTCGTAAGTGGACTTGGGGATCGCGCCGAAGTTGATGTAGCCGAGCTGGCCGTATGCCTTCTTGAGGTTTTCGAGGCCTTTGCCGACGAGGGTGGCGTTGAACCAGTCCCCATCCTTGAGCGCGAACGTGCCTCGCAAGGCCTTGACGTTGGTGATGTGGACATTGCCGGTAAAGGTGATGGTACCGAGCTTGTAGCGGGCGCCCTCTTCAACCGGCATGAGGATGTCAATGCGCTTGCCGCGATTAGGCCTGAAGGTGAAGAAGTTCAGGCCGCCTTCGTCGCGAATCTGAGTGCGGGGCGTTTCGACAGCGGCATTGGCATAGCCCTTGTCGCGGTAGGCGAAACGGACGCGCTCGGTATCTTCGTCGAGCTTGGAGGCGTCGAAGGTGCGGGCGAAGAGGTTTTCGAAGATCACCGAATAGGGGATGCCGACCGGTTTCAGATTCTTCATCGAGCGGCGCAGGGTAAGGCTGCTCAGGTGCTGATTGCCAGTGAACTTGATCTCACCGACTTTGACGGTTGGACCTTCCTTGATGTTGAAGTTGATCTGCACCGAGGCAGGAGGAATGGTTTTGACGTCGGCCTTGATGGTGGCGAACTGATGTCCGTGCTCGGCGAGTAGTTCCGCGAGGACGTTTTTGGCGCGCATGACCTTGGTGGGATCGTATTGGCCTTCGACGGAGAGGCCGACCTTTTCCTTCTTGAAGCGATCGAGGATGTCGGACGTCGAAACGGAGCTGTTGCCCTTGTAATTGATTTCGCGGATGGTTGGCCGTTCGCGGACGAAGACGTTGAGGATGATGCCTTTATCCGTGTCTTCGCGTTCGATGCGCAGGTCCTCGAAGTAGCTGGTGTTCCAGAGGGAGTTGAAATCGCGCTCAATGGAGACCGGATCGTAAACATCACCCGGATGTGTGAACATGCGGGCGAGGATGGTTTCCTTGGGAATACGGCGGTTGCCGATGACCCGGATGGAATCGATGGTCTGCGACTGCTGGGCCAGAGCGGAGCTTGCCGTAAAGACGAGAAGCAGCACCAGGACTAGAGCGGTTCCGCAGTTGGTGAAGCCGTTTCTGGCTTCGGAGGACGGTAGATTTTTCTTGAGGAAAAATCTACTCGGCAGCAATGGCTTCCGGACACAGAAACTGCAGAACCGCTGTAGCCGGGAGAGCAGAAAGGAAATCCGCAAATTGCGGTCAATGGAATCGTGCTTGATCTTCACCGGGCTGGAGCCCTGCGGCGAGCACAAGTACTGGTGCGGTCCATGGTAAGGCTTCACGGGAAGAATATGCACACCCTCACTGCTTAAGTTCTGTTACAGCCTTTAGGAAAGATTGATTTTACCATCTCGGCGACGGTGTCTTCTGACCGCAACAACCTCACCTGAAACCCAGATGAAGCGCTCGGCTCGGAAACCGAAACCTTTCCCAATTTTCCTGCCGCGCCTATGCAGTACCCCGCGGACCAAGACCTGTCCGAGGGGACCCCGCCTATCGCGTCATTCGGGACACCGGGCATTTTGCGAAGCGGGTGACGAAGAATGGATGCAGAAGAAACAGCTTTACCATCCGGCGCCAAATCTCGTGGCCAACCGCTTGCTCATTTGGGTCCAACATCAGTCTACCGGACCGAAATGGCCAAATAGAACCCCTACAGAGTGGATATAGGCGAATGCACGTTTCTTAGACGCAGATGCGGGCAACATGACATCCTCGATGGGACGGAGATTGAGGAGAAATGGCAGAAACTTCGGAAACGGTATACGAATTTTCGGCTGAAACGCTGGACGGGCGCGCAACGGGACTGGCGGACTTCAAAGGGAAAGTGCTGTTGATCGTGAATACCGCCAGCCAATGCGGGTTCACGCCCCAGTATGCAGGACTGGAGGCCCTTTATCAGAGATATAAGGAGAGTGGGCTGGAGGTTCTGGGCTTTCCGTGCAACCAGTTTGGCGCGCAGGAGCCGGGAACGGCAGCGGATATCGGCGCCTTCTGCGATCGAAACTACGGAGTGAGCTTCTCCATGTTTGCCAAGATCGATGTGAACGGCGAAAAGGCGCACCCGCTTTACCGGTTTCTGAAAAAAGAAAAGCCGGGGCTGCTGGGGCCGCTGGGCGGCAGCGCGATCAAGTGGAACTTCACTAAATTTCTGGTAGACCGCAGCGGAAAAGTTGTGGCGCGGTACGCTTCGACGACCAAGCCGGAGAGCCTGGCGAAAGACATCGAGAAACTGCTCGAGAGCAAGTAAGCTGGGAAACGATGCGCAAGAGTCTTCCGATAATTCTGATCCGCGTGGTTGTGGGCCTGGTGTTTCTAACCGAGGGTGTCCTCAAGTTTGTGTATCCCGGCGAACTGGGTTGGGGACGATTCGCTCATATCGGGCTGCCCTACCCCCACGTGCTGGCGCCATTTGTGGGCGCGGTGGAGATTGCAGCGGGCGGCGCGCTGATTTTGAATCTCTATGCCGGCGATGCGGCCCTGTTGTTATTGATGGTGATTCTGACGGCGATCTTTACCACCAAGGCGCCGATCCTGCTGGGGCATCCGCTAGGGAAGTTTGCGGCGCCGAAGCTGGATCACTATGGACTGCTGAGCTTCATCCACGAGGCGCGGACGGACCTGTGCATGCTGTTTGGGCTGGTGGCCATTTTGCTGGACAGCGGGATGAGTCTCCGTCTAAAGGGACGATAGCGACCGAATCTCACAAGGGTCGATCCTGCGACATGGTGCGAAGTCTGAATCAGGGGTGGCTCAGCCGTCGAATCGGTACGCGCTGATTTTTGCACCCATGGGCTCGTCGCTGAAGATGCGTTTGCCTGCGGCTTCGCCTCCTGCACCGGCGGCAACCATCAAGGGAATAAGATGCTCCTCGCGCGGATGGGCATAGGCCGCAAAAGGGGCTTCGCGCCACTTGGAAAGCTGGACATCACGCTCCGGTGCGGGCGACTCGACGGCGCTGGTGAGCCAGGCATCGAAGGTGCGGGCACGATCGGCGGTCTCGGGATGAAGATAGGCACGCAGGTTGTGGAAGCTCATGCCGCTTCCGATGATGAGCACACCTTCTTCGCGCAGGGAAGCGAGCGCACGACCGGCGGCGATGTGCATCGCAGGGTCGAGCGAGTGATCAAGCGACAGCGTGACGACGGGGATCTCCGCCTTCGGGAACGCAACCTTGAGGGGAACGAAGACACCGTGATCGTAGCCGCGGTTGAAGCTGGCGGAGGCGGGGAGACCGGATTTGCGCAGACGGCCGATCACCTGCTCAGCAAGTTCCGGATCTCCCGGAGCCGGCCAGGTGAGCTGGTAGGTGTGCGCGGGGAATCCGGCGTAGTCGAAGATGAGTTCGGGTTTCGCTGCGGCGCTGGCGGTGAACGCTGACTCCTCCCAATGACCGCTGATGACCAGCAGAGCCTTGGGCGGCGCAGGAAGCGAAGAAGCTACAGACTCAAGGAAGCGCTGGGTGGCATGCCAGGTGTCAGCCGGGCCCCAGGTCCAATCCATGAAGAAACAGGGGCCTCCGCCGTGGGGAAGGAAGATCGCTGGCTGACGATGGGGATTGGTGGACATGGCACTGCCTCCGACTTTCGCGGCCGGGTCTGCCGGCCGGAAGTTATTTGTTTGAACAACTATCCGATGCACGAGGAGGCGGCGGGGATTCAGGAAGTGGCTTGCGCATTTGCAGCGGGGGGGAAGAGGATGCCGAAGAGCGTTCCGGATGGGCGAGTCGGGAGCGTTCGAGGCAGGCCGGTTATTGATGAGCGATTTGCGGGAGCATGCTGATACGGAAGCACGCGAGCTGGAGGATCGTGAAGAGGACGAAAAGCGCTGGGTGGCGCCAACTCCAGCGCAGACGCCAAAGGCACTGAACGAGGCCGATGGCGCTGGCGATTCCGACGACGAGGGTCATTGCGATTTCGATAGGGGAGAAGTGACCAGATTTTCACGAGATGGATGTGGGCGCGGCGGCGCGTACGATGCACATGCCGGAGGGAACGGTGAAGGCACGGTTGGCACGGGCGCGGGCGCTGTTGAAGAAGCGGTTTCCGCATCTTGAGGATGGGCAGGCAGCGATGGCATTGGCAGAGAAGGAGGCGTGACGGTGGACTCCACGAAGACGACGAACAACCTCGATCAGATTCTGAGAGCGGAAGGGGAATTGGCGCCATCGTCGGGGTTTGTTTCCGCGGTGATGGAGCGCGTGCGGGAAGAAGCAACCGCGCCGAAGCCGATTCCGTTTCCATGGAAACGGGTGATGCCAGGTGCGGTGCTTGCGGTCGGCGGGGTGGCGTGGATTGGCGTTCAAGTGGCCCGGCAGGGGTTCACACGCATGCCTGATCTCGGGTCGCCGGTCGCGCTGTGGACGCACGTACCGAAGCAGATGACGGGAACGCTGGAGAGCGCGGGATGGATGGCGGCGGCGTTGGGCGTGTCGTTGCTGTCGTGGCTGCTGGGGCGCCGGATGGCGGGGCGAAGCGGGCTACTGTAGCCTCGCCCGCTACTCGATCTCAAAGATTGCGGAAACTGTGGCTTGTCGGCCGGCCTGGTGCGGCCGGATCGCCAGGGGCTGAGCGCCTACCCCGGCTCCCATACCACCAACGGCCTGTTGCATCACGTTTGGAAAATACGGCGATGAAACCTGGTTGCTGACCGAGACCAGCGCTCCGAGGCTCACACCCATGCCTTTCGCGAGCACTGCTGCGCTTTCTTTTGCACGCGCAGTGGCTCGATCGAGAGCCTGGTTTTCAAGAGCCTTCTCATCTTTGACTGTCCATTCAATCGGCCCGCTGCTATTCGCCCCGGCGCTGATCGCGATGTCAAGGATCTCGGCGGCGCGCTGGGGCGGGACCTTTACCCCCCATTGCTGCGCCACTCTGAATTTGTGCTCATCGGACCAAACGCGATCAATGTATTGACCCTCGCTGCGAATCGCATCCTCGGGAATTCCTGCCTGCCTTACTGCCGCGATGATGGTGTTCGATCTGCGCGCTCCATCCGTGTATGCGGACTTGACGTCCTCCGGCGGCGTATCAAATCCGATGTGCAAGATGGCGAGATCGGGTTCAACCGAGACGCTTTCGCTGGCGTTTACCGTCAGCGTGCGTTGATTGTGTGTGGAGTTAGGTGAGCACGATGTCAAGAGAACAGCGATGACAGCAACTGCGAACGATGCAGCGAGATTTCTCATGCCAGCTCCTTATTCGGTCGCAACGATAGCACAACAGCGTGCAATCGCCGTTTGAGTTGATCTAAGGAACGCATTAGATAGACGTTCTGCGGCTCTTTTGGAAATCGTGGATCGTCAGATCTGGTCCAGCGGCTACTCGATGGCGAAAACGGCGTAGACGTTTGCTTCGCGGCTCACCTGGTGTGGCTCGATGGAGAGCGGCTGGGTCGCAGGCTCCGCACTTTTCATTGCCATCATGGGCATGGGCCTCGGGAACGGTGGCGCACTCATCTGATTGCTTACATAGATCAACGAGCCGAGGCGCACACCCATTCCCTTGGCCAGCACTTCTGCATTTGCCTTGGCGCGTGCGGCGGCCTTGTCGAGGGCGTCGGTTTCCAGGGCTTTTTCGTCCTTCACGGTCCAGTCGATCTGGCCGCTGCTGGTGGCTCCGGCGTTCACCGCAATGTCGAGGACCTCGGCGGCGCGCTCGGGCGACACTTTGACGGTCCACTGCTGGTGGAGCGTATATTTGCGCAGCTTGGTGGTCCAGTCGCGATCGAGGTACTGCGACTCGCTTCGGATCGCGTTCTCCTGTAATCCGGCCTGCTTGAGAGCGGCGATGATGTCGTTGGAGGCGCGGGATCCATCGGCATATGCCGACTTGGCGTCTTCCGGCGGGGTGACGAAGCCGATGTGAAGGATGGCGAGATCCGGCTCGACAGAGACACTCTCATTTGCCGACACAGTGAGGGTGCGATTGCTGGAGTCAACTTTCATTTGCGGCTGTGTTGACTGTTGAGCGCTTAGCGGCACAACTACGAAGAGAATTGCCGGGACGACAAATGCAAGGTCGAATTTCATGAAATCCTCCTCACGAAAAGGACTGCTCTTTGACTAAGAACGGAGTGGTTCTACTTTCTTGCATGCCTCTCGCCGAATTGGCGGAGTTTGGCCAGCGTGGCTGCGGCTTCGCCGGAGTCGATGGCTTCAGCGCCGAGGGCTACACCTTCTTTCAGATCGCCGGCGAGACCTGCGGCAACCAGTGTGGCGGCGGCGTTGAGAAGCACAATGTCGCGGCGTGCGCCAGGGATGCCGGTGAGCACGTCGTAAAGCAGGGCCTTGTTGGTTTCGATGTCGCCGCCAATGAAGTCGGCGAGGGCTGCGCGAGGCAGGCCGGCCATTTCGGGTGTGATGCGAGCGCCCTTCAGCGTAGGCTCGGCGCCGGGCTCGGTCTCCATGATGCGTGCGACGACGGATTCTCCCGTGGTTGTGAGTTCATCGATGCCGTCGCTGCCGTGGACGACAAAGGCACGCCTGGAACCCAGAGCCTGGAGGGCGCGGCCGACGAGGAGAACGCGGCTGGGCGCGAGCACTCCGACAACCTGGATGCGGGCGTGGGCAGGGTTGGTGAGCGGTCCGCAGAGGTTCAGAATTGTGCGGAAGCCGAGAGCGCGGCGTAGCGGGTTGAGGAGTTTCATCGCGGGGTGATAGAGCGGCGCGTAGAGGAAGACGAAGCCGGTCTCACGCAGGCATTCGACGGCGAGTTGCGGAGAAAGATCGATGGGAACGCCGAGGGCTTCGAGGACGTCGGCGGCACCGCAGCGGGATGTGACGGCGCGATTGCCGTGCTTGGCTACCTTGGCTCCGGCGGCCGCTGCAACGAGGGCCGCGCCTGAGGAAATGTTGAACGTGAGTGGACCGCCTCCGCCCGTACCGACGCAGTCGACCAGTTCGGCGCGCTCCTCGTCGGTGAGCGGAACCGGGACCGACTGCTCGCGCATGACGTCGACGAAGCCGGCGAGTTCAGGAGCCTGCTCGCCGCGCGTGGCAAAGACGGTGAGCAGGGCAGCGGTTTCGACGTCGGAAACCTCGCCGGAAAGAATCTGGCGCAGCGCGCCGGCAGCTTGCTCACGTGTGAGTTGCGCGCCATCTTCAGCGAGCGGCTTGAGAAGGGTCTTGAGTGAATCCATATACCTCAATATGGTAATGGCCTCAGGCACGGCTCTCCTCCGAGGAGTTAAAGCACTCAAGGCGGTTTGCGACCTCATCGTGCAGCAAGATAGTATTTGTTTACCGCTGGCACGATCGCGCTGATCGGTATTCTTCGTTGATCCAAACTGTTTCCCGGAAATCTCAGCGGACGTGGCGGTCCCTACCAACATGAAAATTCACGAGTATCAGGCAAAAGAAATCCTGGCGAAGTATGGCGTTGCCGTGCCCACCGGCGAGATGGCGAATACGCCTGAAGAAGCGGCTGAAGTGGCCCGCAGACTTTTCGCCGAGGGCGCAAACGGCGTGGTGGTGAAAGCGCAGATTCATGCAGGCGGCCGCGGCAAGGGCGGCGGCGTGAAGGTGGCGCGCAGTCGCGAAGAGGCCGAGACGCATGTGAAGAACATTCTCGGCATGCAGCTCGTTACGCATCAGACGGGACCGCAGGGGCAGAAGGTGCAGCGGTTGCTGATCGAGGAGACAGCGGCCATCGACCGCGAGCTTTATCTCGGCATCGTGCTCGACCGAGCGACCGGCAAGCTGGTCTTTATGGCGTCGCAGGCTGGCGGCATGGAGATTGAAGAGGTCGCGGCGAAGACGCCGGAGGCTATCTTTAAAGAGGCCATCGATCCGGCGGTGGGATTCGGCGCATGGCAGGCACGCAAGCTTGCCTTCGCTCTGGGACTGAAGCCGGCGCAGATCAATGCAGCCGTCGCGTTCCTGCAGAGCCTGTACAAGGCATTCACGGACACGGATGCTTCGCTGGTTGAAATCAATCCGTTCATTACGACCAAGGACGACAAGCTTTTTGCGCTCGACGCGAAGATCACCTTTGACGACAATGCGCTCTTCCGGCATCCGGCGATCAAGGCGCTGCGCGACGTGGCTGAGGAAGATCCGCTGGAAGTGGAAGCGAGCAAGTACGCGCTGAACTACATCAAGCTGGACGGCACGATCGCCTGCATGGTGAATGGCGCGGGCCTGGCGATGGCGACGATGGACATCATTCAATATGCCGGCGGCTCGCCTGCAAACTTCCTCGATGTAGGCGGCGGGGCTACTCAAGAACAGATCGAGCACGCGTTTGAGATCCTGCTGTCTGACGCGAATGTGAAGGCGATCTTCATCAATATCTTTGGCGGCATTCTGCGCGTAGATCGGTTGGCGACGGGTGTTGTGGCTGCTGCGAAGAATCTAAATGTTAAGGTGCCGATCGTGCTGCGGCTTGAAGGCACGAACGTGGAAGAAGGGCGCAAGATTCTCGCGGAGTCGGGTTTGAATTTCCAGGTAGGTGCAACGATGAAGGAGGCTGCTGAATTCGTGGTGGCCGCCGCCAAGGGGGTTAAGTAATGTCCGTTTTAGTTGGTAACGATACGCGGCTCATCGTGCAAGGGATTACAGGAAAAGAGGGCACGTTTCACGCACTCGGATGCGCGGAGTATGGCACCAAGGTTGTGGGAGGCGTGACTCCGGGCAAGGGCGGAACGAAGCATGAGGGCTGGCCGGTGTTCAACACGGTGGCCGATGCGGTGAAGGAAACGGGCGCGAATGCCACGATGATTTTTGTGCCTCCGCCGTTTGCCGCCGATGCGATTCTCGAGGCCGAGGACGCAGGGATTCCGCTGATCGTGTGCATTACAGAGGGCATTCCTACTCTCGACATGGTGAAGGTGTGGGCCAAGCTGAAGTCTTCGAAGTCGCGGCTGATCGGCCCGAACTGCCCGGGTGTGATTTCGCCGGGCAAAGCGAAGATCGGCATCATGCCGGGGCGGATTCACAAGGAAGGATCAGTCGGCATCGTGTCGCGGTCCGGAACTCTTACTTACGAGGCCGTGCATCAGCTCACGCAGCGGGGGATCGGTCAGTCGACGGCGATCGGCATCGGCGGGGACCCAATTATTGGGACGACGCACATCGATGCGATGCGGCTGTTGAATGACGATCCGGATACTGAGGCGATCATCATGATCGGCGAGATCGGCGGGTCGGCCGAAGAAGCTGCTGCGCACTTTGTGAAGCAGCATGTGAAGAAGCCAGTGGTGGGATTCATCGCCGGGCAGACCGCGCCTCCGGGGCGCCGCATGGGGCATGCGGGTGCGATCATCTCTGGTGGGCAGGGAACGGCTGCGGACAAGATGAAGGCGATGACGGCTGCGGGAATTCACGTTGTGGTGTCGCCGGCTGAGATTGGTGCGACGCTGGCGAAGGTGATTGGGAAGTAAAAGTAACTCTCAGCTTCTAGCTCAAAACGAAGGCCCCCGCGATGGGGGCCTTTGTGCTTCAATGGCCGCTTGGAGTTCAGAATGGTTTGGCTTCAGTCCCAGAGCTATTGCAGTGAAAGGAGCAAATACAACCGCAGATCCTTCGACTACGCTGCGCTCCGCTCAGGATGACAATTATATCGTAAATAATTATAAATAAGCAACATAGTCTTTTGATATTATCTATACAAGTCCTGCACAGATACGCAGAGTCAACGACTTGCTGGAAAAATCTGCACGGAATCTGCACAGGACGCATCGAAAAGGACAGAGGCGAATATGGCATTCGTCACCGACAAATCGGAACTCAAGCCGGGGCTGGTTCTCTTCCGGCGTGGCGACGTGGATCATCGGATGTGGTATTGCCGCATGAAAATACCCAAAGCCGACCGCTACAAGACGGTGTCGCTCAAGACGACCGACATCGAGGTGGCGCGGGAACGCGCCTTCGACCAGGACGCAGACATCCGGTTTCGACTGAAGCATGACGTTCCTGTGTTCAACCATCCCTTCCGCGAGGTGGGGCGAGAGTATCTGCTGATGCAGGAGGCGCGGGCGAGACGCGGAGAGATCAGCGCGGCGCGGCCCAAAAAAGTTCGCGCCATTATCGAAGGCGCTTTAGACCGATATGTAGGCTCAACGCAGGTCCACCTTATTGGCGATGAGCTTTGGTGCAGCTATCCGGCATGGCGGCGAGAGAACGGCGCGGGACGCAATAAGCGCAATGGTGTTCGAGAAGTCACTGCCGACATGGCGCAATCCTTCGCGGATACGGAAGCCGAGCGCCGCACCAAGGTTCAGCAAACCTTGGGCATCCGAGTTTTGAAGCCGATTGAAGTCAAACCTTCCGAAGAACGGACGGTTCCTTTTATTAGCGACTCCACCATCCGCCTGGAGATGTCTATCTTCGGTGCGGTGATGAATTACGCCATCAAAAAACGCTACGTTGCGGCCAGCCAGCGTTTCGACGAGCGCCCCAAGCTCAAGACGATGAGGCGCGACGAGTTTACGCTGGAGGAATACCGCAAACTCCACACCGTGGGAAGGAAGTGGATTGCCGAGACAGATAAACCTTCAAGCATCTGGTATCGCACCGTCACGTACAACATGATCCTGATTGCCTGCAATACAGGCATGAGGCCAGCGGAGATGAAGAATCTGCGCTGGCGCGACATCATGCCCGCAAAAGACCGCGAGGGGCGTGAGATCGTTGTGCTGTTCGTGCAAGGCAAGGGCAAGTCGCGCAAGCTGGTGGCTCCCAAGAGCGTTGGAGATTATCTGGAACGCATCCGCGTTATTTCCAAAGCCACGGAACTGGACGACAGAGTCTTTACCAACACCACGGGCAAGCCTGAAAAAACTCTTTACAGCAAGCTGATTGAAAACCTTCTGAACGAAGCGAAACTGCGCGAAGGCACGCAGGGCGTGCCGCGCTCGACCTATTGCTTCCGGCACACCTACGCCACGCTCCGATTGCAGGAAGGCGTGGACGTGTATTTCCTTGCAGAGCAGATGGGAACTTCCGTCCACATGATTGAAACCCACTATGGACACGTGAACACCATCAAGCACGCGGACCGCGTGTTGCAAGGGATGGCGGGGTGGGAACTGCCGCAACCGGACTATAGCAAGGCCAAGGCGGTGAAGGCGGCAGAGGTTCACGATAGGTCTAAAGGAGGTCAACGCAGCAAGGCGCGTTGACAATAAACCTCCCGAAGCCGTCTTTTGCCGGAGCCGCTGGCGGAGGCTGGCGCAGGGACGTAGTCGTCCCAATGTCCGGCCCGGACGCTCCTCACTGAGATTGTTCTGATTTGCCGCTGCCCCGCTGGGGCGTTCTTAGCGGCAAATCTCTCTGCACGTGCCGCCGCTGGCGGCAGTTCTTAGTGCAGTTATCGGCGCCGCTGGAAGTCCGGCAAAGCCAGTCAATCGGGCAGGCATCTCCATGGGCTCCCGGCGATCTCTCCGCAACAATCTTCGGGAACCTCCTAAGCACCATGCAATCCCCTTGAAATGCGAAAATGGCAACCGCTCACTCTCGTGTGTCTGTCTGTGGAACGGAATGATTTTGTAACCGACCTTGAATCTCGCGCTGCTTTACAGGAGACATTTGTTCTTCCAAGGATTTTCGTTTGCCCTCAACCAAGACAAGCAAATCCTTTGGCAACGGCGCTGACATGCTCACGGTCAGCCAATAGTAAGCTTCCCCGTAGAATCGGTCGGCGTAAAGTGTCGATGACATCCAGCCCGCCGATATGGGGGTAATGCCACGCTCGATTTCCATGCGAAGCCAGCGGCAGGCTTCTTCAGTATTCTGCGGAACGCCCCGGCCGAGTGCATGTAGGAGGCCAATGAGCGCGGCTGCGATCGCCCCTTCTTTCGTGACACCGAAGTTTTCGCCCATCCAGTTTTCTTGCGCTTTGGTGTAGCACTGGAGAGCTTCGCCATAATCCTGAGCGACTCCCTGCCCTTCTTGATACATGAAGCCTAATCCGATCATGGAGAATCCGTCCCACACCGGAGCTTTGCGGTACCACTCCAACGCAGCGTCATAATTCTGGCTCCGGTGGAAGCAATTACCGATCAAGAAAATCGCCTCTGACCCGCGGGACTGCTGCTCGAATGCTCTGCGAAACCACTTCAAAGCCCAATGGGAGGCGTACTCGTCTGAATCCGGATCATAGGCCGCTCGATTGAAATCGTAGTCAGGTCCCATCAATTCCCAATAGGCGCGCTTCAGCCCGCGCCAAAATAAACGCACCATCTCCGGATATGTCTTTATTGCCTCCTCCTGGGAGTGAAACTCTTCATCCTGAAATCCAAGGTCGTAAAGGAGGCCCAGCAACACCATCGATCTGACATGGCCAGCGGCGGCAGCCATTTTGTACCAACGCAACGCCTCGGCCTGATCCTGTTCAACGGCATGACCTAATTCATAACTCAGGGCGAGCTCGCTCATTCCCTCCGCACTCCCAGTTTCTGCGGCCATGCGAAACCAGCGGAGCCCTTCAATGTCATCGCGCAGGTGGGCACCTTCATATCTGCGATCATCCAGTCCCACATAGCTATAACCGATCATCAACATGGCGTCAGAATTCCCGTGCTTCGCAACAATGCGAAACCAACGCATTGCTTCCGCATGATGTTTTCCCGCCAGTTGGAATGCCACATAAAGCATGGCTGTTTCATTGCCCTTGAACGCTGCCATGCGAAACCACCGCGTCGCCTCCGCCTCATTCTCAGGCACGCCATGACCCTTATAGTGCAGCAATCCAATCCCGATCATCGCGTTGGAATTGCCCCTGTCCGCAGCCAGGGACAAGTACCGCATGGCATCCGAATACTCTTGCCGGGAGTGGTGAACAACACCAACAGCCACGAGACAATCCGTGTCCCCGCCCTCTGCCCGTTTGACAAGATCGTCGAATTCAAGCCCTTCAAGGGCCTTCGACTGATCCTCAAACCAGCTGTACTTGTAAAACCGCAGATGCCAGGACATGAGCTTTCTCCCGAACCGGAATTGATCCACAGACCGAAGTATATTCCTGGATCTCTCAGAAGCGGTCCCTGCCGTGCGCTTTACAAGGATGTTTTATGTGAAGTCAAATATGAATGAAGCTGCTCGGCACTTCGATAGTATTGCGAAAACAGAAAAAGGTTAGCCTCCAACTGTCCCCGTTCTATCTTTGGAGGGACATCGCGCGGATGGCCCAAGTCATTTCTTTGTTGCCTGATTAGGTCGTAAATGCCGGTGACCATCAATGGCGTACTTTCCGGGAAATCGTCTGGAAGCGTCCTTCTGTTCCCATCCAGTTCCAGAAGTTTCGCGTGAACCCAATCTTGCTTTGGCTTCATCGGTTGACGATCGAGTAGCTTTTTGAATTTAGCCTGTTCGTTTGCGTCCTTGAGGGCCTCCAGAAGCGATTTGGCAATGATAAGGAAAGTTCGCTCCGCGGCTACTCCCAGAAGAACCGCCGATGCAACAAGCCGGGTTTGCCGAAACGAATGAAGACTCTCGACCAAATAGGCCTCGACTGTCGGGTCAATCTTCTGGCCATTTCTTATTTGATTCAAGAAGCGCTCAACATCGTGGGGATGAGCATTTTCGTTGTTGATGACCCGCTTACCATATCCGGTCACGGTCATTTCGGGAAATGTCAGCGACGCGCGCCCCGGACGGATGACACCTTCGGCAACGAGCTGCCACAATAGGTCGTAAACCGCTTGCAAAAAATCACTTTCCCAGGAAGGAGCCGGCGGCGAGGGCACCAAAAAGTCCACAACGTCATCAAAAGCTTCTCGAAGCTTGCGCGCGCCGTCGGAATGTACCTCTTCTATCTGAATCCATCCGCTTCGGAGCCGAGCAAAAACTGCTTGACGTAATACGGTTGGACTTGGATTGCGAGGATCATATTGAAGCTTCGCCATTGGATTCTTCTCCACCATTTTTGGTGAATTCTAGAAGTTCCAGGATAATCTCCCTGTACGGCGAAGCTTGCATGCGTTCGGTCCGTTGCTGCGCTTTCGACAGGCTAGGCAGCGTTACAATCCCTTCAGCAGTTCCGAGAGCGTTGTCTCCAGAGCAGAGGCGATTTTGCTGAGGATGCGCAGCCCCGGCTCTCGCGTTCCACGCTCCAAGTCGGAAATATGCACCTCGTGAACGCCGGACTGCTCGGCAAGGTCGATCTGTCGCCAGCCTTTGGCCCGGCGCAGCTTTCGGATGCGCTCCCCCGTTGCCGCACAGATGTCCTTTGCCATGCGTTTATCATCGGGTTAGCCTATGCGCTATATTTAGCGCATACACTCTCTGACGCGAAAAGGGAACCCCATGAACCGCTTTCTAGCCTTTTTGGCGATTGTCTCCTCGACAGCTTGCATTGCTCAGGCTCCGCGAGCCACGAGCGGTCCGACTGTCCGTAACAATGGAACGAAGGGGATACAAATCTCATTCCATGTCACATCTGTCCGTTATGAAGCGGATCCTCCCGACTTTTGTGGCACTGTTGAGTGTAGTGCTACAAAAATCACAGTTGAAGGTTATGCAGATGGTATGCAACCAGACAGCCGAGTCATGTTTGTTTTGACCTGTGACAAGCTTGTGTCATTAAAACCAGCGCCAAAGGTCGCTGTCAGTTGTGGCAGCGTTCATGCAAATAATGACTACGATGCATGGGTGTTTGACAATTCAGTTAGCTTTTGGCCCCGAGAAAAATACACGCCTCCACCACTTCGGGGTAGTTTTAGCATCGTGTCTGAGAAACAAATTAGTAAGCCTAGCAAGTAGGTAGAAAGCCCAGCCTACGAGAGTTGAGAAGGGGAAAGGGGGAACGCCATGAAGCTACGATTCATCACCATCTCGGCAGCCTTGGCGCTGCTTGCGGGGGTTGTGGGAACATCGGCACAGTCCACCTCTACGGCGGCTGCCCGAAAAAGCAAAGATCAATCACCCCCAAGTCAGGTCAAGGTCGCAATTGACCCGCGATCTTCGGGGGGAATGGAAGCTGCGCTGCTCACAAATGGTTTTCGCAACGTATGCCCGAATGTTTCTATCACTCATGATGAATCTGAGGCGGAGTACGTCATTTTTGCAAGCGGAGCCTGCCCTGGGTTTTTATGCCATTACTACATCACAGTCTATGACAAGCAGGGGAAAGTGGTGTTCGCAGCCGATAAGCATGACGGCAAAAATGCTATCAAAGCATTCTGTCGATTCTTCGATACTCAAAAGTAGCCCCTTTGCACTTCATAGGCTTATTTACGTCTGGGTTCGCTGGCGAGCACACGACTCGAGGCCTATGATGTCTGGGGCGGCGTCGTTCAAACCTCCGCACCTTGTGGTTTGACTCTGTCGGTTGCGCTGCCACTCGGGAGGTGGCGCTTGTCCAATGGTACGGAAAACGACTGGGAGGCATTACTCGCCGGTCGGCCCCCTTATCAGCAAAAGGTTCTTAAGCATGACGATTCCTCTTTAACTCCGGAGGAAAGCGGCCCCTTCATCGAATGGGCTGAGACTGAAGACTTTCGTCTGGCATACAGTGCTTCTTGGTTATTGCTCAAGCAAAACCCGGCGAAGCTCAGAGCACTTCGGAAGCGGGAGCAGCGCAAGATGCGCGAACTCTCTCGGCTGGTCACTGACATGGCTCTGCCGAAGATTCCAGCGGGGCGACCGCCGAAAGATTCCCTTGTATATGAGGCATTGCAGTTAAAAAATGCCGGGCATTCCTACAAGCAAATTGCAATTCGTCTGAAAGTGACGCGCGAAGATGGCAGCCCGAACGGGGAACGGATTCGAGGGCTTCTGAAATCCAGAAGGCTCAAGGCCCGCAAAGCTGGTTCACCCCCGGAAAAAACCCAAAACTAGTTTTGTCCACGGAAAAAACTCCCCACACGAATTGTCCATCTTCCCAGGGCGCGATTCCGTGCTCATTCTAGCCCACAGAAGCAATGCTGGGAGAGCAAGCGATCATCCCTAGCAGAAGGAGATGAAACATGAAACGGACGAGAAATGTTACGAAGGCCCCATGCTACGGCAGCGGAATTTCCGCCCAACCAACGGGAGTAAGATAATGGACGCGCTAAGACTGGAAGAAAAGCAGGCTTGGTCCGGGTTCCTATCTGCAACTCCGCTGTTTGCAGGGGAGGATGTTGCTTGCTGGAACCAAGGCCCAGAGCCGCCTGATGTCCTTTGTACAACCGTTTCGGGTAGAGTGGTCGGTATTGAACTGACTGTATGGGTAGACCAAGAACAGATTCACTCCGGCAAGAAAAGAGAAGAATTTGAAACCGCTTGTCTCAGCATCGTTGCCAGCGAACGGGAATCACGCCCTGCCAATATCGGATGGGTCTGGCTCTACGACAAGCATCTCAGCATAAGGCCAGTGGATATGGCGGCGTTTCGTCAGGAACTCTATGCTTGTATCGCGGAACAATCCGCCATTGCGGAACCGGATTGGGAAGATCCACAGGGAGCGCCTGTGACAAATTTCGATCTGTATCCAAGGTTGAAGAAGTATCTCGATTCAGTCTGGATTCTCCCGCTGGATCGAATGCCAAGGCCAGCACCCGACGGCCGGTGGATATTGTTTGAGGAGAAACTTGAAAGCGCATACACATACGAGTGGATGGTGAATGCCGCCCTCGACCGTATCCGCGCAAAGATCGATAAGTATGGAAGACTTGCTTACGATCTTCGTGCCCGGCATGGGCTGAACAAACTTTACTTACTCTGCCATTACGACGACAGAGCACTTCAATACAACACGTCAATTCACACCGTTGGATTCAGCTATTCCGATCTAGCGGCCAAGATCGCAGAACATTTAGAAAAAGACCATGGAGTATTTGACAAGATTTTTCTATTCCATCCGTGGGAGAGCCCGAGTGTTATATGCGTTTGGCCGCGATCTCGGTGACTTTTCCAAAGAACAATGAGTGCGCCCCTGGTTTCTCGCGAGGGACCGGAGCCGCCCAGGTAGTGGTTTGGAAAAGACGCGCCCTCGGCGGGGTTTGAATTGATCGCCGGGATCGTGGCCACCTGCTTGTTTCCAGACAAAAACAGTGATGCTTCAAATCGCATCGTCTTCCCACTTCTTCAATCAACAGACGATTGCGGACTCAATGCGGGTGACCTACAAGCACGCCGGTAATTGGGATGGGCATGTCTAAGCGTTATTCAGCGCGATTCCGATTCCATTCCAGCGATGCGACCTTTAGACGGTCTGCTAAACGTGGCTCATCGTCAACTTCATACTCAAAACTGACCGCTGTAACCTTCATGAGCTTCGATGCCCCAAACTCGGCCACTTCAGGATCGAAGAACACAATACTGCTCCCACCTGGATTCAGCGCACTAGGAAAACGAATGCCATCGTAGTGGATCTGATGGATGTATTCGGCCAGCCGTTGACACGGCAGATATAGCGTTAAGTCGTCCGCCCGTTCTAAAGGCCGTGACATCTCTTCGCCTAAGCGGTTCAGCAAATCATGGATCTCGATATGCCGTCCAATACTCTCTCCCTCGAAGGGGTTCAACTTCGGCAAATCTTTGGTGAGGTCTAGGACACGGCAATCGCGTTTCAATGTCAGGTTTGCAACGGAAACGTAGAAACCAAGCGCTGGACGAACCTCAGAAACAGCGGTTTTCTCCTCGTCCGCAACGTACAACACTACCTGTCCCTCCGCATTTGCTCTTCCTGCTCTGGCATTATCTGCCGGGGGAGCACCAATCTCCGTTCGGATCCACGGAAGTCGCTCTTGGTTCTCGTCCAGTGTGAATCCCAGCCGAGCACGAAAGAAGATCGTACCTGCGCGCAGCGTCTCCTCGGATTCTGCAAGCTCTTCCGCAATGAACTCATCGAACGGTATGGTAGCTCCTGGATCGTCCCGCACATCGGAACAGAACTGCTCCCATGTATCGCTATGCGTGTTGTGAAACCATTGGGATGCCTTTGGCATGTAGAGTTCCTTGGCATTCAATCTGTCCTCGCCATCGTCGTCATCCCAATCGGAATTCACGATCTCTTCGAGCAACGTCTCTTGTTGACCCTCGGCCAGATAGTCGTCGAAAACATCCCAACGCCACTGAATTAAGTACAGGAGAGGTTCGCCGCTTTCAAATGTATCCGCGACAACATACATCGAAAGCATGTTCCTGAAAGGGCCAGCCAGTTCATTCACGGAGAGAAGACGCACGTTTTCAGAGCCGCAGAAATCACAGATTCCTGTGCTGTCGCTGTGTTCATTGACATACCTCTTCAACCATGAGTGGGAAAAACAATCCGAGCAACAGAACATAAGTATTCCCCGCGTGTGCTGGTTTCCTGTCCTCCATGATACGAACTCTTGTTCCCTTGCACGAGTTTTGAGGGGAAGGACACCTTCCCTCGCTGCAACCGCCGACCAGACCGGCGTTTTCCGCTCCCCATCCGTGCGGGCCCGTTCCTGCCCGCAACGCCGGCCCTTACGTGCGTACGAGCGTACAGCAATGAGGAAGTGAACCGAATTTCTTTCTTCGTCAAGTGCCCCCGCTTCAGGCAACGGGCTTGGCAGAGGCGGAAGAACCTGTAAAGGGTCTCCGCTGCGCTGCGATGAACGGGCAACAAACGCCCGCCCTTGACAGAACCTTCCGCCTCCGCCCGTTGCGAAGAGCCATGAAGCGGGGGCACTCAACGAAAAAAATTAGGTTTGGGTGCTCTTGCTTCTGGACGCCAATCGGCCCCAACTGGGCTTCCAGAGGAGCATCATCATGGAATTCAGCAACCACACTATCAGCATTGCAGCCACCACCGCCAGCAATGGCACAGCCAGCAGCCAAGCTGCGCCGCACAGGAAAAATGCGGCGCAGCGCAACCGCAGCGATTCGCCCTATCAGGGGCGGACTGCGCAGAAAGACAATCCAACTCAACTCATCATCAAGCAGGCCGTGGATTTTCTTATCCGGCAGGTAGAAGCGGGAAAGAGCGAGACATTGGCCGCGTATCTAACCTCGATGGCACGGTTCCACAACTACAGCTTTGGAAACATCCTTGCCATTGCGCGGCAGCGGCCTACAGCCACGCGCGTTGCAGGATTCGGTACATGGAAGGAGATGGGCCGGTTTGTGAAGCGCGGCGAGAGAGGCATTCAGATTCTTGCGCCGATGATCGGTTACCGGCGGAGGAACACCGACGCCGCACAGAATATCGATGCGGACGGCAACGCCAAGCAACCGCCAGTGCTAATAGGTTTCCGCGCCGTGTATGTGTTCGACGTGGCACAGACCGAAGGCGAAGACCTGCCGGAGTTCGAGCACAACATTTCCGGCGAAGTGGGCGAACAGCGCGAACGGCTCATTGATTTTCTTGCGCAGCAGAACATTGCGCTTGAGTTCAACGAGAGAATTGCCCCGGCTTTGGGTGTAAGCTACGGCGGCAAGATAGCTTTGCTTCCCGGCCAATCGAAACCGGAAGAGTTCGTCACTCTGGTTCACGAAACGGCGCATGAACTCTTGCACAAGGCAGAGCGCCGCACTTTTACCACGGCAACCGTGCGTGAGACGGAAGCCGAGGCCGTGGCCTTCATTGTGGGTCAGGCAATCGGCCTTGAGATGGGCAACGCTTCTAGCGATTATGTGGTGGATCTAGTTATGTTGTGCTCAGGCTGGTGAAGCGCATGAATTCCGCGCTTGCGGGATTCAATGACAACAT
>Ga0209004_1000130_pt1 | contig 19925 bp, 12 predicted proteins | sample TexAe_RefH0_M1_FD_187948 | JGI IMG/M metagenome (GOLD analysis project Ga0209004, IMG submission 187948) | Forest soil microbial communities from Davy Crockett National Forest, Groveton, Texas, USA - Texas A ecozone_RefH0_M1 (SPAdes) (version 2) | ecosystem: Environmental > Terrestrial > Soil >... | reverse complement strand
CAGCGGACCAGCAGTCGAAAGCAAATTCCTTACCGCTAACGCGTCGGCTTGGAAACCGGAGCAATAGATGACTCGAATATTGGAATGGCTAGCAATCACTCGCTGCGCGAGTTCAACACCATTCATTCCACCGGACATGAGAACGTCGGTCAAGAGCAAGCGGATATCATCGCGCTCTTCGAGGATTTGAATCGCGCTAGCTCCATCCTTTGCCGTTAACACTGTGTAACCAAGATCGCTGAGACACGTCGAAGCGATTTCAAGCAAGTCGCGCTCGTCGTCGACAATGAGAATTGTGCCTCTAGCCATTTCGGGGGAATGCGATTCGAACACCGGAGCTGGGGGCAACTGCGCGACACCAGTAACAGTGGGAAGGAAGAACGATAATGTTGTTCCGATTCCGAGTTCGCTGTAAATGCGGACTGTGCCACCTGATTGCTTGAAGAATCCATAGACCATGGCCAGGCCCAGGCCCGTTCCGTGAGTCTTGGTTGTGAAAAATGGCTCGAAGGCCCTTTGAGCTATCTCCTTTGTCATGCCGTGTCCGGTATCGGAGACGGAGACAAACGCGTAACAACCAGGGGTCAGCTCAGCTGCTTGTCCGGGAAATTGACCGGCCTCAATAGTTCTGAGTTCGCTGCTTACAGTGAGTTTGCCGCTTTTCCCCATCGCATCTCGAGCGTTCACAAATAGGTTCAATAGCGCGTTTTCCAGTCCCGATGCGTCGACAAATATTTGCGGAATCTTGGGGGTCAAATGAGTGACTACCTGGATCATTGGACCCAGAGCAGGAGCGGCCATTGCGAGCACGGTCTCAATAGTTGTGTTCAGGTCGATGGCAGTTGGTTTGAGATCTTGCTGGCGAGCGAACGCCAGGAGACGACCGGTTACCGCCGCACCACGCAGCGATGCATTGCGCGCAGTCTGAACGCGCTTCATTGCGGCCTCATTGTCTTTGACCTGGCGCTCGAGAAGGTCGAGATTTCCGATAATCACCGCGAGGAGATTGTTGAAGTCGTGGGCGATGCCACCCGTAAGCTGGCCAATCGCCTCCATTTTTTGCGACTGGCGGAGTTGTTCTTCCAGCCGACGACGCTGCGTGATGTCACGAAATGTCCAGATCCTACCGTAATAATAGTTAAGTGCCTTGTCTCGCACAGGGTAGGAGTAACGTTCAAGGATCGAGCCGTCGATGAGCTCAAGCTGATCGCTGCTTACTTCCTCCGGATGGGAATAGAGGTAGTTCACCTTCTCGACGAACTGGTCGGGATCTTTCATCAGCCCCATTACGAATTCAAGTTGAGGGCCGTCGTCCCGGTTGTTGTAGATAGAAGATGGAATTTGTAACAGTTCGTTGAGTCGCTGGTTCTGAAGTATCTTCTTTCCCGCCGAGTCTACGACCAATACGCCATCAAAGGCAGAGTCCACTTGTGCTTTGAAGAAGGCTGTTTGCCACCTGAGATTCTCTTCCGTCTTCTTCCGATTCTCTTCGAGCCTATTGATCTCGAGGGCGAAGGAGACGTCCATTGCCATCTGGTCCAGCAAGGCAAGCTCGTTACCCTTGAAGAACCCGACTTCACTAGCATAGAGATTGAACACGCCAATCACGCGACCATCGACGGAAAGCGGCAGAGAAGCGGAGGACCGAAGCCCTCTTCGCATAGCCTGGTCTCGCCACTGAACGAATAGTGAATCGCGCTCGATGTCATTGCAGATGGCATGTTCGCCGGAATGGACGCATTGCGCCGACGGTCCGTAGTCGTATGCATTATCATGCAGCTCGATTTTGACGTGATCCAGATATCCATCGACTATCCCGCACGACGCGACGGGCTTGAGCAACTGGCTGACGGGGTCGATCATTCCAATCCATGCCATTCGGAACCTGCCCAAATCCACAGCAATCCGGCAAGCTGCTTCGAGCATTTCAGCCGAGTCTTTCTCACGGATGATGGCCCGATTGAGCTCGGACAGTATGTTGTATACCCGGTTGAGATGCCTGAGTTCTTCTTCCTTCCTCTTCCGATCCTCTTCGTGTCGGCCGACCTCCAGCGCGAAGGAAATGTCCGTGGCCAGCTCGTCGAGCAACCTGGTTTCACGTTCGTCGAAGAACGCAAGTTCGCTGGCATAGAGACAGAAGACCCCGACAACTTTCCCTTCGCGCCGAAGTGGAAATGCCGCCGCCGCACGATAGCCCCGTTCCAACGCATCTTTTTTCCACGGCCGAAGGAGTTCATGCTCGATGTCATTGCAAATGGCGCGTTCCCCGGATTGGAAGCAGCGTGCCACCGGTCCGCCCGCAGACTTCGGGTCGAGAAGGTCGATCCTTACCTGATCGAGATAACCATCGACGAAACCGCTGGATGCGGCATGGTTAAGCTGATGGGTCGTGGGATCGACCATTCCGATCCACGCCATCCGAAACTCGCCGTTTTCAACGGCTATACGGCAGGCCGCCTCCAGCACTGCCCGAGAATCTTTCTCACGGACGATTGTCTGGTTGATGTCGCTCAGTACGGAATAAAGGCGATTGAGGTTCTGAATGCGGGTTTCATCGTCTTTGCGTCTGGTGATGTCGTGCGCAACCACCAATGATCCGATGATCGCACCGGCAGCGTCTCTGATCGGCGAGGCGCTGAGTTCACGATGCCGCAACTCGCCAGTTGCGGGAATTCGAAGGAGTTCCTCTTCACACCGGACTATCTCTCCGCGAAGGGCGCGCAATGGTGGAGACTCTTCGATCGGTCGAAGAGTGCCGTCAATTCGTCTGAATTCAATCCCCTTTCCCAGTTTCTCAATGTGCGCATGTGGTGTGTAGTTAGAGCCGAAAAGTCTGAGCGCGGCCGGATTCACCAAGGCCACTCGCTTCTCTGCGTCGATGAGCCAGACTTCGTCTTTCATCGCACTGATCAATGCCGAAAGCGTGTCCCTCTCTTGTTGAACAGCCTCCAGCAGTCTGTTTTTGTCATCCTCGGCCTGCTTTTCTTCGGTAACGTCCTTAACGAAGCCGTACATCCGGGTTGGTTCGTCCCCGTCATTCGAAATGCCGCGACCACGAACCCATATCCACCGAATCTTTCCATCCACGCGGCGGATTCGAGTTTTCACATCCCAGATGCCGCTGCGCGATGAAGCTTTTAGTCTCTCCCCAAACTCAGCGCGGTCTTCGGGCAATACGTGCGAGAGGAAGATCTCGATGTTCCAGACCGACTGCAAAGTCTCATACCCAAATATCTGGTCGCGGCGCAAAGAGCAGGCAGCGGTGCGTTTTTCAAGATCGACGTCCAGTTCGCCCAATCCTGCGACTTCAAGAGCAAGATCGAGCCGTGCATTGCTATTTCGCAGCGCGGCTTCAACCTGCTTCTGCTCGTCGATGTCTGTATTGGTTCCAATCCAGCGCAAAACCTGTCCGTTGGAATCCAAGACCGGAACCACGCGGGTCAGAAAAGAGCGAAAGATACCGTCCGCACCCTTCAACGGGTATGTCAACTCGCACGAACTCTTTGAATCGATGGAATTCCTGATTTGTGCCAGGACAGTTGGTACAGCTTCCGGGGCCATCACAGACTGCCATCCCCAACACTTCATCTGTTCCGGTGTGGTGCCGGTATATTCGAACCAGCGCTGGTTGTACCAGAAGATCTCGCCGTCGGGATTTGCCATCCAGCACAATTGGGGGATCGAATTGGCGAGGGTAAGGAACTGCCTTTCCCTTTCCTGCAGCGCCTGCTCCTCCCTATAGTTCCCGATTTGCTGCTGGCTGTCTCGATATCGCCCAGCGATCAGACTCATAAAAGTACCCATCGCTACAAATATCCCCAACGTAATACCGTCCGAAGGGTCCACAACAGCAAGGCTTCCTATGGGTTCAAGGACAAAATAGGCGGTAAGCAATCCTGCCGAAGCTGTCGCCAATAGACCCGGTCCCACCCCACCAAAAAGTGCAACCAGCATGATCGCCGGGAAGCAAGTGATAAACGGGGGAAGCTGCATGCCAAAATATCGAATGAAAGCGAGCCGGAGCAGAAGTGCCGCGAGAACGAGCACCACCGCCATCGCATAACGTGCAATGAGCCTGGCGGGTGCGGACCTGAATGAAATGCGCGTATTTGTCACTCTAGGGAGGACTGCTTCTCTTTTTTGCCGCTTAAGTAGCAAATTCAAATCCAAGCAAAGTGCTGTTGGACCTCGGAATTCCTGGGACTAGAACGAAGGCAGGCAAATCTCCCCGGGGATGTCCAGTCCAATCCTGGGCCTCAAGACCGTGATCTCTCTGGATGACGTTACCGAGTGTTCTATCTTCTCGATGTGACGTAAATCACTTTAATTGGAGTGAACGGTATGCCGTTTTCATCGGAGAGCAGTGGACACGCCTGTGTCGGGTTCCACTCAGCAGAGCCTCAGGTGTTCTGGGGAGCGAGGCGCGACCCTTCTCAGCGTTGACTCGTTTGATGGCAGCGATCATCCCAAGATGAACCAGGCGGACAAGGACCGGGATGACTTCCGTTCTGAGCGAATGGGGCTAGCTACCTGACCGAATAAAACAGGGGACCGCGCGGTACCGTTCAGGGGACTAGAACGACTGAGCATTGGTAGCAGATGGAGCAACCAGGCGGCCAACAGCAATGCAAAAGTTTACTGAGGTCGAAACTCGGTTAATCGAACGACGGATGTGCGCTAAGAAAACGATCAGTTGCAAGCGCGACATGTTTCCTTATCGCCGGTTCGGTCCACTTCCCGCGCATGCCGATCTCTGCCATGATCAACGGAAAAAACGCTACCATCGAAAAGTATTGCTCTGCCACCGATTCCAAGTCCGCTGGTTTCGTCGACCCGTTCTTTCTCTGGTGTGACGCGAGCACCTCGCCGAGATGTTTGCATCCCTGTGCCACTCCACCTTCAAAGAACAAGTTACCCAGAAACGGCTGCTTCAGACTCTCAAAGATCACAAGGCGTCTAACTACGCCCATCGAGGGCGAAAGCATGTCTTCGACCAAAGCAATGCCGATCGTTTCGAGTTTGCTTCGCAAGCTTCGCAGCTTTGCCGCGCTGGCTATCGTCTCACGGAACTTTCGCTCCTGGGTTTGCATCTCGCGCATGACGACACCCAATAACAAGGCCTGCTTAGTCGGAAACAGGGCATAAAGGTCGCGCTTGGACATTCGTGAGCGGCCTGCGATCTCACCCGTTGTCGCGTCCTCGAATGAAAATTCGGTAAACACCTCGAGCGAGGCATCGAGGATTCGCTTGATTTTGTCCTCGTTGGCGTTGCCTTGAGCGATTGGCCTCATCTACAATGCCGACCCGATATGAAGTGCGCTGATTCCTCTCGAACGCCCGCGATTCTCCAAAACCTCACCATTTCAATATGTTCCTTAGGTATAAGTCTCTTCAAACGGGTCGATTCTGTAAAGGTGCAAATCATGGTGGAAGTAACCCGCCCCCAACACCGGCGGAGGTCTCCCGATCAATCCTCATGGTTTTGATACATAATTAGTGGTACTGACGCGTACCATTTTATGAGCTATGTTTTTGTTGTACCTGGCTGTTCAATCTTCGGGGAATCGACGCCTCCAGGGCCTACCAGGCAAAAGGGCATTAACAGATGTTCACCTCTATATTAGATACACATCTATATTAATTACTTCTCATTCTGCGTCGCGGGCAGCCTTCAGGAGCCCGCGTCGCAGTGGCCATGAAGGTCAGTTCTACGAACCGATCGGTCGTTGAAACCGAATTTCACGTGTCAGCTCGATCTCCAATTCTCAGAAGTCCGGCCCTGGATTCACTTGAGGCCCAAAGAAGGGCTGGAATGCCATTGCTTGCTGCATTTGGCGCCACCACTCCAAAAACCGTTTTACCGAAGGGAATTGCTGCCGAGCACGGGATCAATGAGGAACGGAGGTCTGCTCTTGGATTTCTTAACCTTGGAGAAAGATAGCCTGCTTGGTGTTTCATTGGTGTTATAATGTCGGCACAGTCTCTGCGTAAACTAGGACCTGCTTCGGTTTCCCTCAAACAGGCCTGTGCCCAGTACGGACAAAGCTGATCTCGCCACCAACGAACGTGCTCATATACATTTCACCAACGGGTAGATGCGAAGATCGCCCGGTACCACCGTCGATTTTTGTCGCAGTCGCCTCGTCTCAGGCTGCGCTCGATCTCGCAACCAAACTCGACAAATCAAAGGGCATCCGACAGCTGACCTGCCTTGCTACCGGGCGGTGGATTATGTCTGCTGACAACCGGGCCCTCGAAGACCTGATGCAACCAACCGGCACAAAGAGTTGGGTGCCACTATGAAAACACAGAGAATTCTCATTCTCGATGACGATCGGGAAATCGGCGAGCTCGTTAAGAGCACAGCCGACGGCCTGAGTATCGAATGCGTTGTCGCTGCTGACGCTGATGATTTCTTCCTGGCCCTTACGCCGGATGTCACCTTGATCCTGCTTGATCTCGTAATGCCAAATATCGATGGCGTTGAGGTTCTGCGCATGCTCGGTGAACAGCAATGCCGCGCCGGCATCATCGTAATGAGCGGCGTTGGTAAGCGCATCATCGAATCCGCCGAATCACTAGCTGCCACGTTGGGGCTTTCAATTGTCGATCACCTCATAAAACCGTTCAGCATCGCCCAGTTGGAAGAGGTCCTGCAGCAGATCCGCAAACCAGGAATCGAACAAGGCGCGAAACCTCACACAGAGAACCCGTTCGATGCAGCCGATCTTTCAGATGCGGTTGATCGTGAAGAGTTCGTTCTTCACTATCAGCCTCAAATCGAGATCGCGACTGGCAAATGTCTCGGCGTAGAAGCGCTTGTGCGATGGCAACGCCCGGGGTTCGGCCTCGTGGCGCCGGACGCATTCATCGAATTCGCGGAGGAACTTGACCTTATCGATGACCTCACGTGGCTGATCATGAGGAGGGGCATGTCGGAGATGGGCGGCGTGAGGCATCGGGATAACGAGCCCCTTTCGCTTTCCTTCAACGTGTCAGTCTTATCCCTTCGCCATCTCACTTTTCCAGACGATCTCATTGCCATCGCGAGCGAGTATGGCGTTTCTCCCGAAAAGCTGATTCTTGAAGTCACAGAGACGGGCTTGATCCGCGATCTGTCCAAGACGCTCGCTGTGCTGACAAGGCTTCGCATGCGGAAAGTGCGGCTCTCCATCGACGATTTCGGGACTGGGTACGCGATGATGCAGCAACTACGCCTCATCCCTGCAAATGAACTGAAAATTGACAAATCGATGGTGGAACACCTGGACTTGGAAAGTCAGCGGGTTGTGGTCCAAAAGATGATCGAGCTGACGAGCGATCTGGACATGGTTTCGGTTGCCGAAGGGGTTGAAACTCAGGAGCAATTGGAATTCTTGCGCGCCAAGGGTTGCGATATGGCCCAAGGGTACCTCTTCAGCAAGCCTCTTCCGAAAGCAGAATTTCTGGCTTGGTTCGAGTCTTACGGGGCGAATTCCCAAAATTTTCGTGCTGGACGGCTTGACTAGACTTGTGAGTCGACAGAAGCGCCAAAGGAAAATTCTGCCCGACTTGGCAAAGCCGAAGGAGAGCACCTGCCTTGCACGCCGAAAGGTAGGGGTTCGAATCCTGACCGGCCGCCGTTATGCGGATACTTCACTTACTACGACCACCGGACGTATCATCTGCTGCGACAGTTTGCCAGACTGCAGTTAAGATGAAGTCAATACTCCTCTCGTGTTCTTGCAATACCAGCCGGGTTCGGCTTTGCAAAGGGGGCACGAGAAGGCGACCCCCCCTCACCCGTTTAAGGCGTTATCGATAAATATCTGGGGTGCGTACATGAGACAGAACGAAACGCCGATTGAACATTCTCAGACCTCGACCCTGAGCCTCGCCAAATCATTCGTAACTTTCAGTGACGAACGACACCAATCCGCCGTCCGATCCTGCAACAGGGGCGAGAAGAGAATTTCGTGGCCCAATTACGCCAGGATTAACGTTCGATAGTTAACACCCTCATGCGGACACTTTCTTTCGCGCTTGAGCCATTCCGAGCGGGCAATTCACAGTTCGGCGCGAACCTTTGAACAACCATTTTTATGCTCCTACTCAATCGTAACCACTTTATCCTTTAGTGGTACTTACAAGTACCATCATTCGTATTAGGGTAGCGGCAAGCTTGTTCTTAGTGTCGTTCTCTGTTTCTAAAGGGGTTTCGAGCCCATCGACTGTTCTTGCAGTCTATTTTGTGAGGGGCGTCACCGCTGTTGAGGCAAATTACGCAGAAGAGGCAGAGTCCCATCTTCATATGCACCTACAGTTGAGAACATCTAGCCCGCTTTTGATTGACCGATAAAGAGAATAACCGGGGAATTGAATCGTTAAATAATCGCAATCCCAGTCGTCGGAGTTACCCATGATAGCTCATATCATTCGATTTCTAAACACGGATCGTGGAAGACTCGCGATTCTTGCGGTGTGTATTACGGTCCCTTTGGTTGGGGGAATGTTGCTTTGCCAGTCCCTCTTAGAGAAGATGCTGCGTGATGACGCGCAGGCCACATCGAGCGGATGGGTCTCGATGCTGGTCGCAAGAAATCCTGATATTTTGACCCTTTTCTCCGATGCCAGTCCCTCAGTTCAGACAAAGCGCGTATTGGACGAGGCCAGTCAAGTAGGGGATATCTATAGATTTCGCATCTGGGACAGGGCCGGAAATCTCGTCTACAAATCCGAGCGGCTCAAATCTGCCGGGGCGCCGATCGTATTCAGCGAGAAGCGTGTAACCAAGGCAGTAGCCTCGGGGTCGGTGGTCAATGAAGTGCACGAAGGCGGTCCGCCGCAAAATGTCCCATTTTTCGTTGAATCGTTCGTACCTGTCAAGCAGAACGGAGCTGTCATCGGCGTTTTCGACATCTATCTTGATCAAAGCGATGACGAGGTGCTATATAAAAGATCTCTTTTCCTTACTGAAGGCATCATTGCCATCCTGGTAATCGTTGCAGCTGGGCTGCCAGGATATCTCACCTATTGCCAGATGCGAACCATTAGCGACGCCCGTGTGGAAGCCCAATTCCGATCCGAACACGACGGCCTTACCGGCATCATGAATCGACGCCGGTTGAACGATGTGGCAAGAAGTGCGTTGGCATTAAATCGCCGCAACAAAAGCCATATCGCCGCCCTGATGATCGACCTGGATCGATTCAAAGACATAAACGACAGCTTCGGGCACACGGCGGGCGATGAAGTGTTGAAGGCAGTTGCCATGCGTCTGAAGTCCTCTATTCGCGAAGAGGACTCTGTTGCTCGATTTGGGGGCGATGAATTCGTCGTTCTGCAAGTTGGAATGGCTCAGCCCAGCGGAGCACGATTCCTCGCAGACCGTCTTACTGCAGCGCTAGCAGAACCATATGAATTCGGTGATACCAATTTGGATTGTGGAGCGAGCATCGGCGTGGCCATCTCACCCCCGGATGCGGATGACTTCGAGACACTTATCGCATGTGCGGACGCTGCCCTGTATAAATCAAAAAACCAGGGCCGCAATTGTGTGAGCTTTTTCGAGCCTGGGATGGATGCAAGCATCCGCGAACGGCGCCAGATCGAAACTGACATTCGGCGGGCTCTGACAACAGGATCGTTTCAACTGGCGTATCAGCCTCTTCACAGTTTTCAAGATGGAAAGATTCTGGGATTCGAGGCCCTCTTACGCTGGCCTGAAGGTTGGAGTCCGCAATCTCCGGCAGTATTCATTCCCATCGCGGAAGAGTCTGGCCTGATCAATCCCATCGGGGCTTGGGTACTTCAAAGTGCGTGCAGATCTGCGGCGAATTGGACGAATCCTCTGAGGGTCGCTGTAAATCTGTCTCCGGTTCAATTCCGTCACGGCGATATCGTTTCGGTTGTCGAAGAAGCGTTAAGAAGTTCTGGACTCGATCCTGAGCGCCTGGAAGTGGAAGTAACTGAGAGTCTGTGGATTCAGGATCCGGATTGCGTGTTCGATCAACTGGGACGCCTTCGTAGAATGGGAGTTACGATTGCACTCGATGACTTCGGGACAGGCTACTCAAGCTTGGCCTATCTCTGGAAGTTCCCATTCGACACCGTAAAGATCGATCGGTCGTTTGTGAGCGAGATGGAGACTGAGCCCAAAGCGGCTGTCATTGTAAATACAATCATGGGATTGGGGAAGTCACTCGGCCTCACCATTACCGCAGAAGGGGTGGAAACACCGACACAAGCAAAGATTCTTAGAGAAGCCGGTTGTGACCAAGCACAGGGCTTTCTGTTCGGCCGCCCGCTCCCTGCCGCGTCAGCCGATGCGCTTGCGAATGCAGAACCAATGTCCGTCGAGGAAGAACCAGACGCCATCACTCGTCTTGCGGCCTCATAGGCCGGTTTGATGGCGTGCCAAGCCCGACTTATCTTGCCTCTTGAAACAGCGCTAAATGACCCGCCCGGCCTTTTGCTCAGAGAACAGGGGGCACACCGACTAGTAGTCAAAGTGTGTTTCGACCGGCCTGCTCACCTGCGATTTGAGCCTTCTAACCGCCGTCTCGAACTCTTTAGCTATGTCCCGGCGTCGAAGATGGGACTGGTTGCGAGGAAAGCCAAAAGCAGTCACACAAGCTCTCCCGGTCGTAGCCCCGCAAATCGGGCAGTCAAAATTTAGCGAGTCGTCAGTCTTTTTTGCCATTACCGAAACGTAGCTCGAACCGTGCCGTAGATATGTGCGATACATCACCCCGCCCACCGCATCGAATTGCCGTGACTGCGGTTACCATCGATCCGTCCGCGCGATGTAAGAATTCTTCCTGACTCCCATGCCACCGCAGAAGCCACAACTCCCTCGGGTCGCGCCCGCTCTTTATGAGCTTCGGCACCTCCGCCGCGCGCTCAGTAGACTCGAAATCACTCACGCCACAGCCTCTCCTGCCGTCGATGCACTCAAGCGCAATGTGGTCAATCGCATCTGCGAACTCGAAGCCCAACTCGGCAGCACCGAACTCATCGACGCCTTAACCACCCTCCGCAATACGTGACCGGGCGCACATCGCGTGACGCAAACAACGTGCGACCATCAGGTCACCATGCGGAATTCGTCTCCGGTCAACGCTACTTTCATCCTCCGGGTCACCTCCACCTGCGATGAGCGTGATGCGTTGATGACGGAGACGGACCAGCATGAAATAAGCCGGCTTCTCCGCTACCGCCTCGCGGTGCTGGAAGCTGCCTTGCGTCGCGTCGAGAAGCTGCGCGACAAGGCAGCCAAAGCTTCAGACGAATGATGGAGAAGAGGAGAGTATGGAAAGCGGCTCTCGCCAAGTGGGGCAGTCTCTAGCGGTCTATTCGATTGGTCAAAAACTTCGCGCGCTCCGCATGCAAAAGGGCCTCACCCTGTCGCGACTGGCGGACCAAACCGGCCTCTCCACTGCGCTCCTATCGAAACTGGAAACCGACCGCATGATTCCGACCCTGATGACGTTGGCAAGCATCTGTCGCGTCTATGGTGTCGGCCTCGGGTTCTTTTTTGCCGATGCAAAGCGGCACTCCCTCTCAATCACGCGAAACTTACGAGAGCCTGAACGTGGGAGAGCACGAGTCACGCCGAAGGAGGTTCCACTAAGTGCAGCGGTAGATTCGCCCCTCCTCGCGAGCGAGGTTGACTTTCCGCCAGGAGTGGTCGGGGTCTTGACTGACGTTGGCACGGCGTTCGTTGCTGTGATCTACGTTCTTGAGGGGAGCCTTCTGATCGATTCCGCCGGTCTCGAAGACGTGCTCGAAGCGGGAGACTGCGTCTCCGTGGATAGCGAGATGCTGATTACCTGGGGCGCGCACGGTCCGTCACCATGTCGAGCTTTAGTCGTGGCTCCACGAGAAGCCTCGCACGATCGCCGCCACAGAGACTGAACTACCCGCCTGGTCCTGCGCCTGCACGTGCGCCAGGACACGCCCCGAAAAGACCATAGATACAACCCACCTAGACAAAGAGCTAGATAGAAAAACCTACATGTTCTACAAGGAGCTCGGTTGCTCGCGCTCCCTCGGACTGTTCTCCGGCCTGCGGCAGCAGCGCAGCACGTCGCCCGCCGCGGAAAAGCCCGCGTCATTTCGGACGCACGCATATCCCAGATCTGCATCCTTCATTCCGGATGCCGCTGCATGAAGAACACATAGGTAATCACGATGAAACGGCCGTGTGACCCCAAATCACATTCAATAAGACGGCCACAACAAAGAATGGCTGGCAGAGGACGACAAATGAATCAGCTAAACGCGGAACAAGTCCAATTAAAGGGATGTGCCGGCCGGAATGGGGGTTTATTCCAATCAGATCTGCCCGAGATTGCAGAGTGGGATCGACTGCTACGGCAGTTGAGTCTCAACGATTCACAGGCACTTGAAGCGGTGAAGTCAGATGGGGAAGCGGGGGAGATCCTTCGCAAAGTCGTATGGAGTGCCTTTCGGAATTCTTTGTACCTGAAATTGTGATTGAAGCCGTGCGGCATCGCGCGATCCACCAGCTCATCGTTCCGACAGCCGATCAATCGACAGCGGCAAGTTCAACCGCCATGTCGCAATGGCCGCAGTAAGGCGGGCAGATATGGGGAAGAGTATGCGGGTTATCACGTCATTCTTTCTGTCGAGAACCCACCACTCGATCATGGCCAATTGTCTTCAATGAAGGAAGCGATCCACGCTCGCCGTGAGTGGCTCGGTACGAACGCAGGCGCGAACCGTATCATGATATTCGAGAAGTTGACCTGCTGCACAGACCAGCACCCCAAGGACGGACCCTAGGGGCGTTCATTTTCAGCGTTCTCATCCAAAACGACTTGGTGGAAATTTGATTACGGTCCGTTGAACGCCTTGTACCTCAGGTCTCGCTTTTGAGAATAAGAAATATGCAATGTGACGTTGTTGGCGATCATGGGCCAATATGGGCCAACGCGCCTTGGCAGCTGGGGTGTTGATGGCGATCATGGTAATGTGTATTCTGTAACTTACGAGGCGTCAATATGTGGCTCGACTTCGATCCCCACTAGCCGCCCCAATAGAAAATCTAAAACCTAACCCGTGGCCGTCTGCGAAAACGGGAGTCTGTATCAACGCTAAGGTCAAGGTGCGACGGCGGGCTATATATCTGTAAATAGCCTAGCTGTTGCGGGATTGTTTAGAACCGGCCAGCATCTTGTACGGTAAACTGGCGCGTCAGTAAGTACAGATTCATCTCTATCCTTTACACACGTCGTCCTTCCAAATGGCACATGAGTCGCAGGGGATTTCAAAGTGTGGGCAACCTCCGCTCGGGCGGCTTCGAACTCTAGTGAAACGTCCGCGATACCGAATTATCCTTACCGATCGAAACTGACCGAGTAGATTCGCGATTTTCAAGTTGTCCAGACAGGGGTAGCTCATTCAGTTCTGCGCCCCGGATGGTCGTCCTTATACTTCCCTTGCGCTTCTACAAGAGTTGTTCTATTCTCTTGTCGAAGCCGAAGGGAAGAGATGATGAGAATCGAGCTGCCTCAGGGAACGCTGGATCTGCTGATTTTGAGAACCCTATTGACCGGACCACAGCATGGGTGGGCGATCTCAGAGCGCGTCCAGCAGGTTTCCAGCGAAGTGCTGAGCATCCAGCAGGGATCGCTGTATCCCGCGCTTCATCGGCTTGAGCGACGCGGTTGGGTCAAGTCTAGGTGGGGCACATCCGACAATAACCGGCGCGCGAAGTACTACGAGCTCACACGGAGCGGCGAGAAGCAACTTGAGTGGGAAACGGAAGCCTGGCGCAAGCTGACCGTGGCTGTGGCGCAAGTTTTGGAAGGAGCGTGAGGCGCTATGCTGGATGATCTGCGTTATCGCACACGTGCGCTGTTCCGCCACAACGCGATCGAAACGGACCTCGATGAGGAACTCCGATTCCACTTCGACCGCCAGGTTGAGAAATACATGAGGTCTGGCATGACAGAAGAGGAAGCCAAGCGTAATGCGCGGCTTGCGTTCGGCGGCCATGAACAGGTGAAGGAGGACTGCCGCGAGGCGCGCGGCACAGCGCTCATCGAGATGACGCTGCAGGACGCAAGGTATGCATTCCGTCAACTGTGGGCGAATCCGACATTTGCTCTCGTCATGATCCTCACACTGGCGCTTAGCATCGGGGCCAACAGCGCCATCTTCAGCGTGATTGACGGAGTTCTCCTGAAGAGGCTGCCGTACCGTCAGCCGGACCGTCTGGTCCGGATCTTTCTCTCGAACCGCGAGTATCCGAAGTTTCCGCTCAATCCCTTCGACTTCCTCGACTTCAGAGCGCGCAACCGTTCGTTCGATTCGGTCGCGGCATTCACGCGGGCTGACTTGCAGCTTTCAGGCGATGGTGAACCGGTGCGGCTCAACGGATTCGGCATCACTTCGGGATATTTTCGCGTGCTTGGGCTGCAACCTGAACTGGGACGCGAATTTGATTTTCAGGCAGAGATTCCTGGCAATGGGCTGCAAGCGATTCTGAGTGATCGCGTGTGGCGAACGCGATTTGGCGCCGACCCCAACATCATCGGTCGCAAGATCACCATGAACATGCAGCCCTTCACCGTGATCGGCGTGATGCCGGCAGGAACCGAGCATCCGGGCAACGATTACCATGCCGTGGCCTACGGCGAAAACGTGGATGTGTGGTGGCCGTTTTCGTTTGAGGGAAACTCGAACCTGCGCGGCTCGCATTTCATCGAGGGCATTGGGCGGCTCAAGGAAGGCGTCAGCGCAGAGCGTGGGCGCGCTGAAATGAATGCGATTATGGCGCAACTCGGGCGCGAGCATCCGAATTTTGATTCGGGCTGGACGGTTCTCGTTGTTCCGTTGTACACCGAGCTTGTGGGTGCAAGCCGCCAGATGCTCCTGGTGCTGCTGGGCTCGGTGGGTATTGTCCTGCTGATTGCTTGCGCAAATGCAGCAAATCTGCTGATGGTCAGAGCCTCGGCGCGGCTGCGCGAGATCGCCGTTCGGCTTGCCATGGGAGCGCCGCGATCGCGCGTGGTACGCCAGCTTATCACCGAGAGTCTGCTGATCTCGCTTACAGGAGGCGCACTGGGACTGGCACTGGCCTTTAGCGGAGTGCGGGCGCTCGTCTCGCTGCTGCCTGCCGATTTCCCGCGTGCGCAGGATATTCACGTGAGTGGACCAGTACTGCTATTCACGTTGCTGGTAAGCCTGATGACCGGGATTTTGTTTGGACTTGCACCGGCGCTCCAGGCTTCGCGAACCGACCCGAAAGAGGGTCTGCAAAAGGCCGGCAGAACTTCAACTGCAGGCCGCACTCAAGGGCGGTTGCGCAACGCGCTGGTAATCGCAGAGGTAAGCCTGGCGAGCGTGCTTCTTATCGGCGCAGGACTCATGCTGCGCACCTTCCTCAACCTCATTCATCTCGACCCCGGTTTCCGGGAAGATCACGTCTTGACGGCAAGCCTCTCGCTGCCGCACGCGCAGTACAAGTCGGATGAGCAGACTGCGCAATTCTACGACCGGCTCGCGTCGAAATTGAATGCATTGCCCGGCGTCGAGAGCGCAGGGGCGGGCAGCGACTTGCCGTGGACAGGTTACGACGAGAATGTAGGCGGTTTCACGATTGAAGGCAAGAAGCCGCCGCCGAATCAGGAGTTCCACGCCCGCTATCACATGGCGACTCCGGGCTACTTCAGTGCCATGGGGATTCCGCTTCTCGCAGGGCGCTTCTTGGCCGAGGCAGACAAGAAAGGTGCGCCCATGGCTCTCATCATCAACAACGCAATGGCGGAGCGCTACTGGCCGCACGAGGATGTCATCGGCAAGAGGATCAGCTTTGAGGACGCACCGAAAAAGGACTCTGACTGGATGACGGTAGTAGGCGTAGTGGGCGATGTGAAGGATCAACCGAACAGTCCGACTGCAGAGCCTGCCTTCTGGTGGTCGGAATTCCAGACATCGGAGCCCGACATGTCGATTGCGATTCGCACCAACTCAGATCCCAGGCAGGTAGCCGATGGACTCCGAGACGCAGTGCATCGGCTTGACCCCGCGCTTGCAGTTGCGGATGTGAAGCTCATGGGCAGTGTAGTGGATTCCTCGGTTTCCACTCCGCGTTTCACCTTCGTGCTCGTGGGCTTGTTCGCAGGACTCGCAATTTTGCTTGCATCGATCGGAGCGTATGGAGTGATTGCGTACACCGTGAGCCAGCGGACACCGGAGTTTGGCCTGCGAGTCGCGTTGGGCGCCCAACGGGCGGATCTGCTGCGGATGGTGTTGGCGCACAGCGCGAAGTTGGCCGTACCTGGAACCATTCTGGGAGTGATGCTCGCTTTGAGCCTTGGTCGAGTGATGCAGAACCTCATCTATGGAGTGAGCCCCGCAGACCCGGTTATCTTGTCAACGGTCGTTCTGCTTGTGCTGACCGTTGCGCTCATTGCTTCCTATATACCGGCGCTACGCGCTTCGCGTTCTGATCCGATGGTCGCGCTGCGAGCCGAGTGAAAGCGTTCATGGTATTCTTGGCAAAGTGGTACTGTAGATTCTGTAAGTTCCTGATGGCTATTGAGGTTCAGAAGGACAATCCCCGCTAGCTGCCCCAACTTGCACACTTCCCAAGCCTTGGGTAGGCGGACCGCCGAGCTTCCGTGAGCCCTCAATCCCCGAAAAATGAGATTCACGCCGATGCGGCCGAGATGTTGATGGCCGGTTTGCATCCGTTCGAACCCCGACGGGGATTGACGAATGGACACCTGCAAACCATCGTCGGAAACTATCTGCCGCGTCCGATTTTCCCCTGTGAATCAGTGGCTGAAACGGTGTTGGTTGACCCGGAAGACGGCAGCCGCGTGATGTGCTATTGCGATTGGCAGCCGGAGCCAGAGCGCGCGGTTCGCCTGACGATGATCCTGGTCCATGGGCTCGAGGGTTCGTCGGAGTCGCGGTATATCAAAGGTATTGCTTCGAGGGCTTGGGCGGCGGGGTGCAACGTTATTCGCATGAATATGCGCAACTGCGGCGACACCGATGAATTGACGCCGACGCTCTACCACTCCGGATTGTCGTCCGATATTGGCGCGGTGATGCGCCATTATGCCGCGCGCTTTGGGCTTGAGCGGGTGGCCCTTGTTGGATATTCGATGGGTGGGAACCTTGTGCTGAAACTGGCCGGCGAATGGGGAAATGCGGCGCCATTGTGCGCAGCGGCAACTGTGTGCCCTGCCATTGATCTCGCTGCCGGCTCGAATGCTTTGCACGAACCGGTAAATCGACTTTACGAATGGCATTTTCTGCGCGGTCTGATGCGCCGATACCGTCGCAAGGCAGCACTCTTTCCGAACATCTATTCGATGGAGGGCGTTGGTCGGATTCGCTCGTTGCGGCAATTTGATAACACGATTGTGGCCCGCTATTGCGGATTTCGCGATGCCGACGATTACTACTACAGGGCAGCGAGTGCGCGCGTGGTAGACAAGATTGCTGTGCCTACGTTGATCATTCGCGCGGAGGATGATCCATTTGTTCGCTTGACCCCTGAGACACGCGCGAGCCTGGTCGCCAATCCCAACATTGTTCTGGTCGAAACGCGGCATGGAGGACACTGTGCGTACCTTTCGCGTGATCGCGGAGACGATATTCATTGGGCCGAAGCGAATGTTGTCCGCTATCTGATGCGGTACTCCCAAGGTGCGAAGTTGGCCGACGAATCAAATGGAAGCTGATTGGGAGTTTGAGATTGGCGGCGATGCTCCAATCATTGAGGGTCGCTGGCCCGGCTTCGTGGATTTACGGATCGAACCGAACCGAGTTGGTGATCTGGCAGAAACGCGGCACCTCCAGGGTCTCGCAGACGCGCTGGCACGTTTGAACGCTGTGATCTCGCCTGTCTGGACTTGCAAGACAGATGTCTTCGTTCCCGGTCAGATTGATCCGGACGAACTAGAAGCAACGGGCGAAGAAGCCACGCATGCTCTCGCGTGCTATGTAGATCTGCTGCCGCGAAGCGATCAGCATTGGGTCTTCCCCGCTCGAGCTGAAGCCGATTGCAGGCTGATCTGCGCCCGACTTCGGGATATACCACTTCGGCGCTGCAGGGTCGATCTGGTCATTCGCCAGGCCCATATCGAGCCCGACTCGAATGACCTCGGCGCGACGGCATATTTGACGGCTTGCGGGACAACAGAGAGTGATGCGAAGTCGCGACTCGCTGAGTGTCTTTCGCTGTTCGCCGAAGCGATTGTGCCGCGCTACAAGCCCTGAAGCGACCGTAATGAAGCCCTCGTTTCTAGGTAAGATCATTCAAGCTACAATGAAGAAAAGTGGGCGAGTAGCTCAATCGGATAGAGCACCGGCCTTCTAAGCCGGGGGTTGTGGGTTCGATTCCCGCCTCGCCTACCATTTTAGAATCAATAGCTTACGGATATGCCTTAAAGAGCCGATCGTAATTGATCGTAGGTCCACACTGGCCGCCATGACGGAAATCTGTAGGACCCGAATAGATTCCTTCAGCCAAGTGCAGTTTCGGTTCAGTTCGCCTACCAATTCACTCCCAGGGAGATCATCAAAATGTTCCGGAGGCGGGGTCAATCCTACCGCCTGATTTCTTCCCTAACGAGCAAATCTTCGACTTTTGCAAAGAGCTTTCGGAGTTCCACGCGGAATATTGGCCGTGCTGGAGTCGAGAGAGAATTCGAGGATGCCTCTCGGATCCGTCCCATTTGAGACGAGTTGATTAGGCTCGGCACAAAGTGGTCCTTCCTGAGCAACCTCCGCATGAGTGTCTCACCCTTCATTCAAAGATTGCGCAACCTTAAATATTCGCTGAACCAGAACTTCCGAATTTACCGAAGGCTGCAGCAAAGAGAGTTGTGTAGTAGGACAATCTCAAAAGCGTCTTCCCTGGATTGAAGCCACAACTCCCGGTGGTCCTAGACTACGGAGAGGCGGGCCAGAGCCTCAAGCGATGTGGATTGTGATGGTTGGCTGAGTGCAGACGACGGCTGTCAGATTGGTTCGCAACAGATGGATATCATGCCGTTTGCCCCGCTGGCGACGGGCGGCAGCCGACCTCCTCTTGCTTCCGCGCCAAATATAGCCTCCGAACACCCGCATCAGGGAAGCGCGAACGAAAACACGTCGCCTCCAGCGGCGATTGCGAAGTATTGCTTGCCTTTGATTGCGTAAGTCATGGGAGAGGCATGGATCAATTGCCCGACATTGAAGTGCCATAGAGGTTTGCCCGTGTGACCTTCTGCAACGACGAAGTTGTAAGCGTCGTCTCCATATGCAATCAGATCAGTCTCAGTAGAAATGAGGCCGCCCCAGCCCTTGTTGGGGCCAATCTGAAGATCGCGCCAGGCGAAATCGAGCGTGTCGAGATCAAAGGCATTGATATATCCGCGGCCCGTTTCAGCAACAAATTGCGCGCCCGTTGAGTAGTACGTATTTCCCTCTTCGAAGGGCGTTGGCTTCGATCGAAAGACTGCACACGCTTCGTAAGAGCGGAAATAGAACATATGGGTCGTCGGGGCGTAGCTGGGCGAATACCAATTCGTCGCTCCCCCGTTTGCCGGACAGACGCGAACACCATCTTCAGTGGGGGTGAGGCCAGCAGGAATAGGCCGTCCATTCTCGTCGATACCCTTCGCCCAATTCAGGGTCAGCGCAAATTGTTTTGCGAAGAGGAACTTTCCGTCTGTTCTGTCGAGTATGTAAAGGAATCCGTTACGGTTCGCCGTTATGATAAGGTTGCGCCGCTTCCCCTTGAACTTCGCATCTACCAATACTGGCGTCTGGACGGCGTCGTAGTCATAGAGGTCGTGCGGACTGAATTGAAAATACCATTTCAAGGATCCTGTATCTGGATCAAGTGCCAGCAGACAGCTCGTGTACAGGTCATCCCCCGGACGAACACTGCCATCGTAATCCGGTGCCGGATTGCC
>Ga0209004_1000129_pt1 | contig 19980 bp, 14 predicted proteins | sample TexAe_RefH0_M1_FD_187948 | JGI IMG/M metagenome (GOLD analysis project Ga0209004, IMG submission 187948) | Forest soil microbial communities from Davy Crockett National Forest, Groveton, Texas, USA - Texas A ecozone_RefH0_M1 (SPAdes) (version 2) | ecosystem: Environmental > Terrestrial > Soil >... | reverse complement strand
GTTGCTGGCACAGCCGCGCATCCTGATTCTGGATGAAGCGACCAGTTCGCTCGACTCTGAGTCGGAGGCCATGATCCAGGCGGGATTGAACCAACTGATGGTGGGCCGGACGACTTTTGTAATTGCCCATCGGCTGTCGACGATTCGGCGGGCCGACCAGATCCTCGTCGTGGAGCAGGGAAAAATCGTGGAACGCGGCAATCATGCGGAACTGTTTGCGATGGGCGGGCGCTACTACGACCTGTACACGCGCCAGCACGGACTTGAGGAGAACCTGTTCCTTGCGCCTGGTGAGGGAGACGAGGTCCCGGCGTAGTCACGAAGTGCAAGTTTCGCTCACTTTCCTCGCGCAATTGCGACCCGCATCTGTCTCTTTGCACAGCGACTTCGTCTCATTTTCTTGACTACCAGTCCCATATCCTGAGAAACTGGGGATGTCTTCACAGACGGAATAGAGGACTAGAATTGCGAGACACAGCCCCTCAGGGCACTTATAAAGTTCAGGCGCTTGATCGCGCCTTTGCTGTACTTGATCTGCTTGGCGAGAGCGAGGTTCCTCTGGGACTCGCGCAGGTAGCTTCGTCACTGCAACTGCACAAGAGCACCGCGCACCGCTTCCTGATGGTGCTGGAGCGCCACCGCATGGTGGAGCGCACAACCAATGGCAAATTCCGCCTTGGCCTGCGGCTCTTCGACTTTGGCAATCGCGCGATTGAGCAGTATGACCTTCGCGAACGCGCCCAACCGCATCTTCGTCGCCTGGTGGCGGAGACAGAAGAGACGGCGCACCTTTGCATTCTGGAACAGGCGCGGGTGATCTATATCGACAAGATTGAACCGGCGCGTTCAGTCCGTATGATTACGCGGGTGGGCTCGAGCAATCCGGTGCACTGTACATCGGTGGGAAAGGCGATGCTGGCCTTTCTGCCTGAGGACCGGATCAACGAAATCATCCGGCGGACGCGATTTGAGAAGTTCACGCATCGGACGATCGCCACGGCTGAGGCACTGCGCACGGAGATCGAGAAAACGCGTCGCCGCGGTTACGCCGTGGATGACGAAGAGCTGGAAGAGGGCCTTCGCTGCATCGCGGTTCCGCTGCTCGATGCGCAGCGTCAGCCGGTGGCCGCGATCAGCGTTTCAGGACCTTCGTTCCGCGTAACCGCCCAGAAGCTGCCGTCAATCGCCAACCACCTGCTGCAGTGCGTGCGCGGCATTTCAATGGATATGGGCTTCACCGCGGCTGCGCGTGGAAATCGCGCGGCTGCAGCGTGGACAGCCTAGGGAATCCAGTTTGGGCCGATCAGGGCGCGAAGATTCTCCGGAGTGGCCCATGGGGCTGCGCCGGAGAAGCGCTGGACCCAGGCGGCACCTTCACCGATCCGCACGCGGTCTGGCGTGAACTCAGGCGATAGAGCATTGGCCATGAGCGCGTATCTTGCGCCCTGGTGCAAGCGAAGAGCCTTCCAGCAACCTCCTGGAACTGCGATTACCGGCCTTTCACCAGCGGCGACATCTCTGCCCAGAACGACTTTTTCAGCGTGGCCATCGGGATGGAAAATGAAGTAATCGACTGGGCCGCCCTCGATGAGGATGTGCGTATCGTCGGGCGCCAGCCAGTGGAGATAGTTGATGGGCCGGTCGCTGGTGAGCATGTAGTAGTCCTGGCTCTGCACGGCAAGCGAATGACCGTCGACCTGCACCTTCTGCGCGGATTCTCCAATGAGGGCGAGGTAGCCGGATTCCTTCGGCAAAACTGACAAGTGCAACCCCTTGATCAGTTCGCGGGCACGCGCATCCGAATCGGTGGGCGCGCTGGCGTGAACGGGCGCAAGGGTTGCAAAGGTCAGCAAAGCAATCAGGAATCGAGCCTCAAGTCGTTTCATGGAGGCAGAGTAGACCATTGCTACGGCAGACGTGCAGATTTTTTGAGGTTGAGAAGGTACCGTTGGCTGCGCCCGACTGCGGTCTTCGTATGAAAGATGCAAGGAATAAAAGTGCCGCTATCTGGTTGTTATCTTCACGGCTGTGACGTGCAATGATTGCAGCCTCGGGGTAAGTGCGTGGCGGAAACGGACCATGAGAGAATGTCACTCGGTCATCGAGGCTTGATGACGAGCGGAATGCTTGAAGCTACCGTAGCCGCAGCCGGCGCCATGCTTTCACAAGTGCGCCATACATCGTTTGGTCAAAAGCTGGACTTTGCAGAGGTGCGTCTTAGCAAGAGCGATCTTGCAGTTCTCAGGTTCCTTGCTGTGATAGAGCAGATTGAGAGAGATATCTGGCAACAGTACAGTGAACTTGGCGGTGCCACCGGCGGCGTGCAGAATGGCTACCAACTAGCATTGCAGTTTCTCGATCGAAACGCTTCAAGGCAGATTTCCAGTGACTACCTCGACGAGGTAAGCCACGCGAAGTATCTGAACGAAGTCCTCAAATCGGAAGGAGCCGAGCCCATAGACGTCGAGAAGTTCCGGACTCTGCGAGGAAGTGCGGTTCCCGGTGCATTGGATATTGGTAGGCTCACAAGTCTGATGGACCTGAACGTGGATACGAGTTGGCTTGCCCGATATCGCAGGGCGAATGACAGAGGATTCGGCTGGCGCGAGTCTCAGACAATAAGAGTTCTCGGCCGTCAATCCATTCCCCGAAGCGAGGCAGATCTTTGGGATCCGGAACATGCTCAGGAAATCGCCAACGTTGCGGCTTTTCACTTCAGGCATCTTGCACGCAGAGTTGTCAGCCTCTATGCGAACTTCTGCAAAATGGCAAAGCGCGCGAAGGTTCTGAGGATAATTCTCGGAATCGGTGGTCAAGAAGTAGCGCATTTCTTAGGATGTATAGATATTGCATCTAAAGTAATCCCGGGCCCACTGTTACGCATTGATATCTCACAGACTCAGAGCGAGTGTTATGGCCCAGTGCTCGATGAACTCGGCACCGCTTCAAAGCACCTGATCTCTCAAGCCGGCCAAATATTTTCGGTCTACGGTGGCTCTGTTCGATCTGACTCCCCAGTCAATTCTGTATTCCCTTCAATCGATGATGAGCTCAGGGGAGCCGTATCCACCGTTCACTGCCTCACTCACGACGGAATGTTTGTCGGCCAATCTGACGAATTTATGAAGATGCTGATGGAACTTGCGAACGATGCAGATGATGCCATATCTGTCTGAAATCACCAAACCGCGTTTGGCTACGCGGCGAGACATATCGGGAACTTCCGAGTGCTTCAGACAAATAACGCCCCAGTACAAAAAAAGTTCCGCACGGATGAAATAAATTCCGAATGCGGCAGTTGAGGAGAGTGTAGGGCGGCGCAAACGCTCTCGCAGTGGAACGCGCTGCAGAAGTCGCCGTTCTCAAATGAGGAGGAACATCGATGTCCCTTCGTACAGCAGCTCTCCTTAGTGGCTTTGTTTTGACCGGTGCAGTGAGAATGGCGATCGGGCATGCCGGAATGAACCCACAGACGGCCCAGGAAGCTCCAGCCGGTTTCAATACGCCCAGCTTCAATGGTGGACAAAGTGTTAGTAACGGAATTGCTGAGCCCCCAGGTGATTCCTTTGCACTCGATCAACAAGTGTATGAGCTGAACCATTCAGTGCAAACGGGGCTGGGTCCGGTTTACAACGCAACCGCGTGCGTCAGTTGCCACCAAAACCCGAACAGCGGTAGTGCTGGACAGATCACGGAACTGCGTGTTGGTCACAATGACGCAAATGGCAACTTTGTGAATCCAACGATTTCAATCAATGATGGAATGAACACCATCACAGGGAGATCGATTGTGAATGACCGCGCCATCTGTCTGCAGGCGCAGGAACATATACCGGCGACGGAAAATATTCGCGCCCTGCGCGCCGTGCTTAATACCCTCGGTGACGGGTTTGTCGAAGCCATCGACGACAACACTCTAGTGTCCATCGCGGCACACCAGGCTGAGGAAAGCAACGGCATGATCCACGGGGAAGTGGTGGAGGCGCCGATTTTTGAAGCTCCGGGGCAAACACGTGTTGGCAGGTTCGGTTGGAAAGATCAGCACAGCAGTTTGCTGTCGTTCATTGCCGACGCTTATGTCAACGAGATGGGAGTTACAAACCGGCTGCGGCCGGTAGATGTGACTAACGTCTGCAAGACCACTACGGATCCTGAAGATCACCCGGACGATCTCGGGCTAGCGGACATCGACCATTTCGCCCAATTTATACGCGGCACGATGGTTCCTCCGCGTGACGAGGTACTGGCTGCCACTGCGGATGCGCGAGATGGGCAGGATCTATTCAAGCGCGTCGGCTGTGCTACGTGCCATGTGGCCTCGATCACCACAGCACCTGCGGGAACGGTCATTGACGGGGGCATGTTCACGGTTCCGGAAGCTCTGGGCAACAAGATCATTCATCCGTACGGCGATTTCCTTTTGCACGATGTAGGAACGGGCGATGGGATCGTCCAAGTGGGACCGCAGGATACAGCGAATAAATTGAGGACTGCTCCACTCTGGGGCCTGCGCACCAAGGCTCGGTTCATGCACGATCTGCAATCCCTGTCTCTTGAGGATGCAATTGAGCGGCATAAAGGTGAAGCAAGCGACGCTGAAAAGCGATTCGATGAATTGGCTCCGCGAGAACATGCAGCACTGATCGCTTTTCTCAACTCGCTTTAATCACCAGAAACGGCGGGGATTCGCTCCTCCTGCAGTGAGGAGCGTCCCTACCGCGGTCGGAACGCTGTAGTTTGCAGGTGGGGACGAACAGGTTGCCATTGGTGCGCCGCCGTTTATCAACGATCAAGACAATTTCGTGCCACCCGGCTTAGGGTTTCAGGAGTAACTTCCCGAAGCCAACAGGAATGGTGAAATTCGATCCACCGAACTCCCGCAGAATGGCAAAGTTCACCCCGATGACTTTGCCCTGATTATTGAAAAGCGGGCCGCCGGAGCCACCCGACGTGGTTTGGGCATCATAGACAATCTTGTCACGCAGTACGTCGCCGATGTGCCCCTGGGTCACGGTCGGCCTGATCAGGTGGCGCCGCGCGAGTTCTTCCATCATCTGCTTTGAATCACCCTTGGATGCAGTCGCGACCGACGCGATCGTAGCTGCGCCTGCTCGAGCCAGAATTGCATCAAGAGCAGTGGGATATCCAAGGAGCACCACGGGGCTCCCGCTGACAGCCGAACCGCGGCCCTCGGCAAGGGCGATCTGTTTGATGCCCAGTTCTGAGAGGTTTCCTGTCACGACAGCAACGTCCGCGGCAGAAGAAATCTTCTCAGTCCTGATGGCAATGCCGTGGGAAATGCCGGGGAAGTACGCCGTCATCTCAGTAATTACCGGGTCAAGACTTTGATCGAGCATTTCCTTCAGTTCATCATTCTGCCACCAGGGCTCGACCACGTGATGATTGGTAAGGATTTGTCCGTTTGTGGCGGCGAGAAAACCAGTTCCAAAAACGTCGATGTGAACTTCTGGACCATCTCCGGTGAGGCTTAGGAGTGGGTTGTTGTGTTCATCGGTCACCGGCTCGCCGCTGCTCGTCAATTTCGCATAGCGCAATCTCGCTCCGGTAGCGTGGTCGCGAAAGGCAAGATCAACATGGATGAGGCAGACGCTCTGCTCATAGGACTGGATAATCTTCTGAGCCACCTGACCTTCGGTCTCGAGTTTTTGAAGCCGGGTTTCCACTGCCGCCAGTTGATTTTGCAGCGCAGGAGTGTCTTCTGTTTTGCTGGATGCAATTTGCGATCTCAGGTCTTCGCTCTTCTTTTGAAGTTGAAGCTTCTGTGGATCGCTTGCCCGCGATCCATTGTCTTCCATATCTTTAAGGGCCTGGCGCGAACGTTCCGTCAACTTTTGTTGCGTCAGCACTCCTGCCTGCAATCGAGTGATGGCAGCATAGACCCGGGTATTCTGTTGCTGGCCGCGGCGATAGAAAAACAAAAAAAACAGACCAGCGACGATAAGCACGGCAACCGTCGCCAGACTGCCAATCCGAAGGGCCTTCCGTTCTTCGTCAACTGCCGTCGCCACCTGCTGCGTAGCGGTCCGATTATCCTCGGCAAGTCGCAGCCGCTCGCGAGTCTGGTCCGCGGTGGATTTAATCCGAAGTTGCGAACGCACCCGCGACAGCAATTCGTGCGAGTCGAAGGGAAGTGACAGGACATCGTCAGCCCCGAGATCCAGCCCCCGTGTGCGTTCGGCCGATCCTCCCGGAGACAGCATCACAACGCGTATGTTGTGCGTGCCTTCGGAAGCTTTGATTTCGGAGAGAAGGTCACAGCAATCAAGTTGGGGAGGATCAGCACCCAGAATAACTGCGTCGGGATCGAAGGCGAGGACTGCCTTCATTCCCTCACGGTAGTCGGTCGACACCTCATATCCAGCATCGCTCAGCACCGCGGCGATTTGGTCCCGGAGAGTCTCGTTCGACTCCACCACCAACAATTTTCCTGCTTTCTTGTTCATAACAATCTGTCTCTTGAGTCCCTAGCGACTAATTCTTAGGATGGTCCTCAGCCATCGCAGGATTCGTTTCGGCTGAAGTTAGGGTTAATATTTACGGCATCCCCCGAAGCCCCTCTTCCCCTCCAGATCAGCCAGTTTGGACTCGATACAACCGGAGTTCACAAATCTTCTCATCGTTTGGGCTTGTAACTCCAGCATTCGCGTTTTTGCCAATTTCTTTGTCTTTGAGAGGGAATCCGCCGCCGACGCATCGAATCTAACTAACGTGGAGGTTTAACCACGTGCGAACCGCATTTCCAAAACCATTTATCCCGCTCCTCGCACTGGCATTTGCCATCTGCGGTCAGAACGCACACGGTCAGAGCAGCCAGACCCAATCCCCGCCGCAACATACTGACACATCGCAGCCTTCCAGCGTGCAGCAGCCCCATCAAGGCAGCCCAGGTGGTGACGTCAGCAGGGGTGCCGGAGCCATCGGCAAAGGAACCGCCAAGGGCGCTGGAGCGGCGGCCAAAGGTGTCGGGAAAGGTGCCGGCGACCTCGTCACGCTTCACCCACTCAACGCTGCTGGCAATGTCGGCAAGGGGGCAGCCGTCGCCGGCAAGGACGTCGGCGTCGGCGCCGCCAAAGGCACTGGCAAAATCGCCAAGGGCACAGGTCGGGGAATTGGCAAAATATTCCACCATCATCACAAGACGCAGTCGGCCGCGGCTTCCTCCGACCCACAAAACTAGGGCCACGCCGAGATTTCTCGTTGCCGGCTGGGTCCACTTCTAACCCTGAGCCTCGAACGGGAGTCCGTGCTCCCCATCCCTGAGACACCAAAGCTTCGTCAGCCGCTTTCCGGCGCGGATGTTGTTTACTGGGAGTTGACGGATGGCCTGCGCACAAGACAACTAGTACTGATTCGAGGTCACAATCCGCTGCGATCACATTTCTTCGATAGTTCAATGGCCGGGCGAGGGTGATTTTGGCGGATCGGCCCAGTAGCGAGATCTAGCGGTGAATTCGAGCCCCTTGTAGTTGGGCACACTCAACGCAATGGCGTGCAAACCAGGGTGTGGAGCCGGGGGATTAAAGCTGAGGACGTAGCGATTGGGTAGGTGGTTGCCAATCGTTGCGAGGTCTCGCTCGAGACTTTTCGCGTCGCTCAACTTGAAGTACTCGCCGCCGGTGAGGTGGCTTACGGTTTCGGGGACGTTTCGACGCAGGCCGTCGACCGTGGCAATAACGGCCATTTTGGCGAACGTGAGCGGGGGTGCGAGCTGCCCGAGGCAGTCATAGGCTTGCGCCCATCGATTGCCTGGGCCATCAGGGTCGAGGTGCGGGTCTTTACCCATGCAGCCGTGGGGCGGGTTGGGATGGTGCTCTTCGAGATTCAACAATCCTGCAGGCCTTCCGCTGGGTTGGGTGGGCAACTGCCGGGCTGCGTAATGAGCCGACTCTGACTTTCCGGTGGAGAATCCGATGCTATAGATCGTGGTGTTTGTGTTGGTGATGTCGCGGACGGCCTGTTCGACAGTAGTTTCGCTGCCGCGATCGAGGGTTTCGCTGATGAGCAGAATCGCGCGGCGGTAAACGATGGGTTGGCGGCGGAGCAGGTCGACGGCATACTCCAGGCTGTCGAGAATGGCGGCGCCATTGTCACCCAGGGGAACATCGTGGATGGAGTTAGGGAATTCGCAGTTTTCCATGTGATGCTGGCGCGTACAGTCAGGCCGCAAGGTCCTGAGCGCTGCAGCTGCTTCATCAGTATCGGAGGTAAAACTCTGGAGCAAGGTTGGGTGGCTATCGAAGGTGACGACCGAAAGCTTGTGCGGAACGTTGCCGACGATTGAGGAAAGCATGGGCGCAAGCGGGGGAGCAATGGATCTGTAGTTCTGGAATTGGCGTGCGCCCGCGCCTCCAATTTCGATAACAACAACGAGAGCAAGAGGTTCGCTGCCGGCGTCCTGCTCGAGAGTGACTTTTTGACGGACACCGTCGTCGGTGACCACAAAATCATCGGCCTTTAGTGTGTAGACCATGGCTCCAGATTTGGTGCGCACCAAGGTTGGAATGAGGACGACAGAGGTCTGGCTGGTGAAGATAGAGCCGGGATTATTCTGCGAAACAAGGGTTTGGGTGGGCGCAGCGGTCGAGAGCAGCGCGAGGGGCAGGGCAGCGAGCGCCGTTGTCTTGGGAGGCATGCTCAGGCGGCTCTTCGGATCATGTCAGCTTAGACGAATGAAGGGCGACAACGAGAGTTTTTCTTATCGCACAACTCCACGACGGCTTTTGGGACGCGGTTGGACATTCAACTGGCAACTTCTGAATTCGCCACAATACGCCCCGAACCGCAAGATCGGTCCAATTAGGACTTGGAAAGGCGGTCTTTCCCTGTCGCGGCCGCGCCGTACTCACATGCTCAGCTGCACCTCTCGCGTATGAACATAATTCATTTAAACGATCTCCGCTCGTTGGTTATGATTGCTCAATTGTCAGCAGCCAATCGGATATGAGTCGTCGCCTTTGCGCGGGGTCTTTGTAAATGCGGGCAGAGCAAGTGGAAGCCGGAGAGAAGAGACCCGTCAAGGGCTACCAGCTCATTGAGCGGCTCGGGCAGGGCGGCTTCGGCGTCGTCTATCGCGCCAAGCAACTGTCCGTTGGTCGCGAAGTCGCGATCAAGTCAGTTCTGCCGGTCCATTCCAACACGCGAGCGTTCATTCAGCGATTCGAAAATGAAGCTCACCTGGTTGCCCGCATGGACATCCTCACATTGTTCCGCTCTTCGATTATTGGAGAGACCCTGATGGGGCGTACCTCGTCATGCGCTATCTGCGTGGCGGAAGCCTTCGGGACATGAATGACCGAAAGCCGGACAGAACTCGAAGTGGGTTTGATGGACCTTACTGTTTCCAAACGCCTGCATTGGAGAGTGGGATACCAGTATCGTATGAGAACAACGGCGAGAACGGCTTATGCTCTTCAGCAAAGCGATCCACTGCCTAAGTGAATGGTCTATTCCTCCGCCCCCTCATAGCATTTGCGCCCGGGCACGCAACGGGCGAGATGCACGTAGTTCTCATCGGGCCCTGCGGGGCTCATGGTGCGCAGGCACCAATAGCTCGAAGCCGTGTGGAAACCGGCGATCCACTGTTCTGTGTTCTGCGGAGTCGTGCCATAGGGATTCTTGGTTCGCAGGCACTGGCAGGGAAGCGGTTTTGTATCGACTGTGTTCATGAGATACCTCCTAGCCCGCCGCGCTCGGGTCGCGGTCCATTTGTCCGGCAGCCAGCAAAACGGTGCGATAAATGGCGACCGGAAAAAGTTTAACCTTGTACGAGTTCATCGAGAGCGGCTGCACATTGGTCATGGCCGCTTTGCCGGCAGCTCGCGCCACCTCTTCGTTAATCGTCTTGCCTGCAAGCAGGGCCTCTGCCTCCGCCGAGCGGCGCACAACTGGAGATGCTGCACCCATGGTCACGATGGCTTTGCGGCAGACGTTACCATCCATCTCCAACACCACTCCCGCATCGGCAATCGCCCAATCAAAGCTCTCCTTTTCTCCGTATTTCTGATAAGCGGATCGCGTACCCGGCGCGGGCTTGGGAATCGTGATGGCGGTAAGCAACTCATCGGGTTCGACAACGTTGAACTTCGTGGGATTAGCATCAGGCTCGACGTAGAGTTCCTTGATCGCGAGCGTCCGCTTGCCCTTCTTCGCAGATTCCAGCTCGACCGAAGCGTTCAGCGCCAGCAGCGCTACAGCAGCCGAAGACGGCGCAACGGCAGGGCACGTGCCGTAGTCCATGATGGCGTGATACTGGTTGAGCCCGGTGAATGCGAAGCAGAACTCCTTGCCTTTCCTGATGCATTGGAAATCCGCCGAACGGAAGTACCAGCACTGAACCGGTTGCAGCAGATTGCCGCCCACCGTCGCCATATTTCGTAAATGAGGTGTGGCCGCATGTCCGCACGCATCCGAGAGGATTTGATACTTCTCTCGAATCAGAGGATGGTCGCTAATCTCAGCCAGCGTGGTGAGCGCGCCGATCGTCAGCCCATTCTCCGTCTCATGAATTCCGCGGAGCGAAGAGACGTTGCGGATATTCACAAGCTTCGTCGGCTGGATGGTTCCATTCTTCATCCGGCCGATAAGATCGACACCGCCGGCTTTGACAATCGCACCGTCTTTCAGCTGCGACAATGCCGCGTCAACCGTTGTGCAATTCGCAAGTGCAAAACTGTTCATGCCAAACTCCTCCCCGCCACCGGTTGATTCAGCGCGGCCAGAACCACCGCGGGCGTCATCGGCGTCTGGCGAATGCGCACGCCGATTGCGTTATAGACTGCGTTGGCAACTGCTGCTCCGATCGAAACAACGCCGGCTGCTTCGCCAATTCCCGATGCATCGGTAGAGCTCTGGCCGATATAGGCCTCCACAAGCCGCACATCAATCTCAGGTGTTTCGCGCGATCCGGTGATTTTGTACTGCTCGAGGTTCGGATTCACCATCAGACCATAATCCGGATCGAGCAGGCGGTTCTCAAACAGCGTGAACGAGATGCCCTGCAGAATGCCGCCGTTAATCTGGCTGATCACGTGTCCCGGATTCATCGGGCGTCCGCAGTCGTGCACGGAAAGGACGCGCTTGACATGAATGCGGCCCACCTCCGCGTCAACTTCGACTTCCGCAACGTCGACACCGCCATAGGTCAGGTATTTGCTTCGATCGTAGTCGGGAACGCGTTTGGATTGGACCGCGATCTGATCGGTCTTCATTTTTGCTGCGGCTCGTTTAAAGCTGACGGGCTGCATCTTGCCGGACTTGCTGCGAACCTCTCCATCCACCAATTCCAGATCGGTGCCGGTCGTGCCGAATGCAGGAGCAACCTCTTCTAGAAACTTCTGCGAAGCCTGCCAAGCCGCGTCGCGAACCGCAGGCGTAAGCGAGAGCGTGGTCACGCTGCCGCCGGAACTCGGACCCACTGGATAATTTGTGTCGCCGACCTTCACCGAAATCTTCTCGGGCGGCACTCCAAATTGTTCCGCCATGATCTGGGCCATCACGGTCTTGATGCCGGAACCGATGTCCTGCACTGCGGAGAGCACTTCGATCGATCCATCCCTGTGAACGCGAACCTCCGCCGCCGAATCCATGCTCACGAAGCGATACCACACCGACTGCGCGAATCCCACGCCGCGTTTTACGGGACCACGATCCGCATTGGCCACGGCGTTTCGTGATTTCCAAATCGCGCTTTCTCGGACAACCTGGCGCTCCACTTTGCGTACCGGGTGCGTGTCGATTTGTTCGCGCAGTTCGAGCGGATCAAGCGCGAGCTTCACGGCAAGTTCGTCAATTGTCTGCTCCAGCGCGAAAGCTCCCGGCGGATGTCCGGGCGCCCGCATGGCCGCGCCTGGGCCCGCATTCGTGAATACGTCATTTTCTTCGGTGTGAAGTGCGGCGTACTTGTAGAGATTCGACGCCGGACCTGCACATCCCGCTCCGGTCCCGCAGCCGGCAGTGCCGTAGCTGACCAGGTGAACGGCGGTAAGCGTGCCGTCTTTCTTGGCGCCGATGCGCAGCATCTGGTCGGAACTGGGACGATTGCCGACAGATAGATGCTCTTCCTCGCGGTCCAGCATTAGACGAACCGGGGCTCCAGCCTTCTTCGAGAGAGCCGCCGCGGCCACGCCATGATTTCCCGCTCCGAACTTCGCGCCGAATCCTCCGCCCATGAAGTCGGTGAGGACGCGAATCTGTGTCATCGGGATTTTGAAGAACCCGGCAAGCTCCTCGCGCACACTGGAAATTCCCTGCGTCGAAGCCCAAACCGTCAACATCTCCGGCTTCCAGTCTGCGACCACCCCATGCGTCTCCAGGGCCGAGTGTGTCTGCACCTGCGTCACGTAGTGCCCTTCGACAACTACATCGGCATCGCGCAAACCCTGCTCAACATCGGCAACCTTGCGGATGGAAGGTCCATGCACATTGCCGGTTTGCGGCACGCCATGCGGGCCACCGCCGCCTCCCGCTGTACCCTCTTCGTCAGCAGCGCCCGGAAACACCTGTGGCGCATCTGCCGCGCGCGCCCGGTCGAGGTCCACAACAAAGGGAAGGGCCTCGTATTTCACTTTCACCAGCGCGGCCGCTTCCTCTGCCGCGTTGGGGCTGATGGCCGCAACCGCGGCAATGGGTTGACCTGCATAGCGGACCACCGGGTAGTTCACCTGCTCCAGCGATGGATCGCGCAAAGAGGCATTGCCGAGCACATGCTGAATCACGTGAACGGCGCGGACGCCCGGATGTTGCTCCGCCGCTGACGTATCGACCGAGACGACTTTCGCATGAGGCACGTTGGCATTTACAAATTTCGCGTAGAGCATTCCCGGGAGCTGCACATCGGACGTGTAACGCGCGCGGCCCGTAGCTTTCGCATAGCCATCCCACCGCTCCGGAGATTTTCCGACATACTTCAGATCCTTATTGATCGGCCACACGGGAGGCTCTGTAGCCGGCACCTCGCGCGGTTCATCGCGCAGCGTGTAACCGGGCACACCGACCGGCATATTCACGGTCTTCTTGTCCGATTTTCCACCCGCCGCAGCCTCTGGTTGCTGGAGCATCGATTCCTCATTCCAATGAGTCGGCATGATCTCCTCCGTTAAACCTTCTGCGTGTTGCCAGCCGCCTCAAGCGTAGCGGCAAATATTTTGGGATACGTCCCGCAGCGGCATAGATTGCCCGAAATCGCGTGGCGCACGTCCGACTCCGTAGGATGGGGATTCTTTTCAAGCAGCGCCGCACAGCTCATCACCATGCCCGGCGTGCAGAAACCGCACTGCATGGCATCATGTTTCACAAACGCAGCCTGCAGTGGATGCGGCTCACCATCGGCGGAAATTCCTTCAATCGTCGTCAACTCGTGTCCGATCGCATCCACCGCCAGCGTCATGCAGCTGTTCACCGGCAGCTTGTCGAGCCAGACCGTGCATCCTGAGCAGGCTCCGCGATCGCAAATGACCTTGGTTCCTGTCATTCCGAGATTGATCCGAAGAGCCTCGGCTAGGGTGGTGCGCGGCTCGATCTCCAGGCTTTGCTCTTTGCCGTTGATTTTGAGGTGAATGGGAACTGGACCGGGACCGAGCTCCGTGACACCCGGGTTCGTTGTGGCCGCAGTCTCACGGCCGAATGCCTGAACCCCGTCGAGCAAAGCGGTTCCGGCTGCAGTCAATCCGGCGCCCTTCAGAAAGCCCCGGCGACTGATGCCGCGATTTTCATCTTGATCTTCCGGTGAAGAGCGGGGAGATTTCGTGGAATCGGACATTGATTCCTCCTGAGGACTTCCAGGAACTGATGATAAAGCACCTGGCATTCGGGCGGATGATGGAATCAGATTTTGGGCACGTTCCTGGGGACAAAACTGCTGACAAAAAGACTATAACTCCGGCCGAGCCTCTACGCACCTCCCGGGTGATGCCGAGTAGCCAAAGCCGCAATTCGAAGATGTTCACTCTGGGAATGCTTCAACAGGAAGAGTTGGAGCCCTCGAGATTCTTGCGAACGAGCCAGAAATGAACAGATCAGGACGGGCGCGACTGACTTCCGACGAGGTCCTTTCTAGGCAGAGTACTTCGGCGCGTCATATCATCATTTATCCAATACGGGAGGATTGATGAACTTCTGGTTACAGGATCTCCGCCTTGCCTTTCGTATGCTTCGCAAGAATGTGGTGTTGACCCTGGTTATTCTGGCCTCGCTTGGCATCGGAGTCGGCGCCAATACCGCCATATTCAGCGTGGTCGACGCGCTGCTGTTGCGTCCGCTCCCCTATCCGCATGCAGACCGGCTGGCGGCTATCTGGCTGCATTCTCCCGGAATCGGAATTCTGCGCGATTGGCCGTCTCCCGGCCAGTACATCGACATTCAGAACCAGAACCATTCGTTCGACCAGATGGCGATTGCACAGAGCCGCACATTCACCTTGACGGGTCGCGAGCAGCCGGAACGGGTTGCCGTGCTGAGCGCGCAATCGAGTCTGCTGGCGATGTTCGGCGCAAAACCGCTGCTTGGCCGCATTTTGCTGCCGGAGGAAGACACACCAGGCAGACCGGGGGTAGCCATTCTCAGCTGCGGAGCCTGGCAGCGATTGTTCAATTCGGACCCCACAATCGTCGGCAGGGGCATCACCCTCGAAGGGAAGTCATTCACTGTAGCGGGCGTGCTCGAGCGCAGCTTTATGCTCAACGCGGAAGTGATGCCGTCGGAAGGTCCGATGGACAAAGTGGACATCTTTCTACCCTTGGCATTGGGACCGGATGCTGCACAGCGCCGAGGCGACGAAAACTACAACATCGTTGTCCGCCTCAAGCCCGGCGTTTCAGTGCAACAGGCACAGGCGGATATCGACATCATCGCGAGCGGCATCCGCGCGAAGGATAAGCGCGATGCCAGCTATGGTATGGATGTTATCGGCTTGCAAAAGCAGGTAGTCGGGGATGTCCGGCGCGCACTGCTTGTGCTGCTCGGCTCAGTATCGCTCGTCCTGCTGATCGCCTGTGCCAACGTGGCTAATCTTTTGCTCGCCCGCGCGGCGGGTCGCGAAAAGGAAGTCGCTATCCGCACAGTTCTGGGAGCGGGATGGCATCGTCTGGCGCGTCAATTATTGACAGAGAGCATCCTCCTGGGACTTCTTGGCGGAGCAACCGGACTGCTTGTAGCGCGAGTGAGCCTTTTGGTGGTACGGACAATGAATCCCGGCAATATTCCCCGGCTTGATGAGATCGGAATCAACGGAGCCGTACTCGCTTTTACGTTTGGCCTTTCGCTTGCGACCGGCGTGCTCTTCGGGCTCGCCCCGGCATGGCGCGCCATCAAGCTCGATCCGAACTCGTCGCTCAAGGCTGGCGGTCGCAGCGGACAGTCCGATGGCGGTCTTTATCTCAAACGGCACCGCTTGCGCGGCTTGCTCGTCGCTTCGGAACTTGCGCTTTCACTTGTTCTGCTGATCGGTGCCGGACTGCTGATCCGCAGCTTCGTTCGCTTGCAGAGCGTAGCTCCGGGATTCACGGCAGACAACGTACTGAGCATGCAGTTCGTCGTGAGCGATCCCAAGTATAAAGACCAGAAAGTCCTCGCCGGTTTCTACCATGAAATCGAAACCCGCATCGCTCAACTGCCGGGCGTAGTCGCAGAAGGAACTGTTTCCTCTCTTCCGCTTACCGGCTCGGTGGGGTGGGGGGGAATCAATGTGGAGGGGTACAATCCGCCGCCGGGACAGGAGTTGCAAGTTGATCAGCGTGACGCCAGCACGAACTATTTTCGGACCATGCAGATTCCTTTGATCTCGGGTCGCTTCTTCTCAGATGTGGACAATCTCGAATCGCCTAATGTCGCCATCATCGACCAAAAATTCGCGCAGCGATTCTGGCCACACAATGACGCCGTCGGAAAACATCTCTGGTTCGATCCGAAAAAGCCCTTCACCATTGTTGGTGTTGTGGGAGTGGTCAAACAATACGGTCTGGATACCGACGGCAAGATCGCCACGTATTTCCCCATGCAGCAAGGGCCTGACGGAGGTACGTTCCTGGTAGCCCGTTCGTCATCGGACGATCCGGGACTGTCGAATGCCATCACCCGCGAAATCCACACAGTCGATCCTGCGGTCGTCATCTACGGCATTCGAACCATGAACCACCGCTTACATGATTCGCTGGCGCGCCAGCGGTTCTCCAGCACGATGCTGGGGGCATTCGCGGCGTTCGCGTTGCTCCTGGCGGCGGTGGGCCTCTATGGCGTCATGTCGTACCTGGTCACCCAGAGTACGCACGATATCGGCATTCTGGTCGCATTGGGTGCGCGGCGCGAAAACATTCTTGCTCTGGTCGTCCGGCAGGGAATGCGGTTAACGTTGATCGGCATCTTCGCTGGACTGATAGGCGCGGTCGCACTGACTCGTGTGATCGCCAGCCTGTTGTTCGGCGTAAGCACCACGGACGTTGCCACGTTCCTGGCCGTGCCCGCATTGTTAGCTGTGGTCGCATTCGCCGCAACGGTCATCCCCGCGTGGCGAGCCAGCAGTGTGGACCCAATGGTAGCTCTGCGAGAGGAATAGGCGCCTTTGGTTCCACGATCATTCTTTCTGGCTTTTACACGGACAACAGCGGGTCTACCCTTGAGGTTTTCTACAACTCGTCGGTCGACGGCAAGTTTACCGAATCGAGTGGCGCGGGCAAACTCGCACGGCAATCGCCTCTCCGGCAATCTACAGGCAGCATTTCAAGTTTTTCAGGATTCTGGCCCACTGCCACACGTCTCACCGGCCACGCCAACATGCAGAACAAGGAATGAGTGCGGGGCGGTTATTCGTGGTGTAACGCGCGAATTACCGCCTGCTCGTTAGTAGCCCAGCAGTACACAATTGCTTGAAGCAGACTTCCATATGACGAGCGTTCTGCGGCCGGAACCTATCCACGAGTCACTTGCGACTGGCGGTTTGGTCATCGGTTCTGCGAAACGAATTCGCGCAGGGCACTGAGCAGGCCCTCCACCTCTTCCAGTGTGTTGTAATGCACCAGGCCGATGCGCAGCATCCCGCCTTTCTGTTCCACTTGAAGGCGTTCCGTCAAATTGAGTGCGTAGTAGTTACCGTCCCATGTGAAGATGCCTTGCTCTGCGAGAAAGTCGGCAATCTTCTTCGGAGAATGATCACCGATGCGGAGCGAAAGTGTCGAGCAGCGTTCCTCAAATCGCTTAGGGTCGGTGATCCCGTAGATGCGTACACTCGGAATCGCCTGCAAGCCCTCGATCAGCTTCGCGATCAGAAGTCGCTCGTAGGCGACCGTGGTGCGATAGGCTGCTGCCAGCGCTTCCCGCCGCGTCTTCGCGGTTGGGTCACTGTGGCGGCCCACGTCGGCGATGTATTCGACTGCCGCGCCTATCCCGGCGATCAGCTCATGTGTCTGGGTGCCGGTTTCCCACCGATCCGGAATCTCATCGGTTGACGGCCGTACCTTGTAGGGCTGGAATCGCTCTAAATGTTCTCTCTTTCCGTAGAGCGTGCCCATGTGTGGCCCGAAGAATTTGTACGGGGAGCAAACCAGGAAATCGCAATCGAGTTCTTTGACGTCGGTTAGACCATGAGGGGCATAGTGCACCGCGTCAATAAACGTCAATGCGCCGGCAGCATGGGCGAGGCGCGTGATCTCTCTGACCGGATTGATGGTTCCCACCGCGTTGGACGCATAGCCTGCGGCCACGAGTCGCGTCCGGTGACTCAGTTTGCTTTTCAGGTTCTCGAGGTCGAGCGTGCAGTCCTCCTCGCGGATATCTGCAACCTGGATGACGACACCCTTTTCCTCGAGTGCCTTCCAGGGAGAAAAGTTGGCGTCATGATCGAGAGTAGTCAGTAGAATCTCATCCCCCTGCCTCAGCTCTCGTTCAATCGCCCGCGACAGTGCGAAGGTAAGGGTGGTCATGTTCGGACCAAAGACAACCTCGCACGGAGCGCAATGCAAAAAATCTGCCATCGCCGCACGCGAGTTGTCGATCATCTCGTCACTGCGCCGGCTGGTCAGGAAGGATCCGTGGGTATTGGCGTTGGACTTCACAAGGTAGTTCTGGATTGCCGCGATGACCTGGGTGGGCACCTGGGTACCCGCAGGGCCATCCAGAAATGCCGCGGTCTGCCCGTTAACCTGCATCTCGAGCGAAGGAAACTGCGAACGCACCCACGCCACATCCAGCATCTCGTCCAGATCCAACCCCGTTCTGCTCATGCCCAATCTCTCCTTGTACCGTACATGGCAAAGTGTAAATCGGCACCCCTTTCAGCGGTTGGTTCAGCGAGGGTGATTAGAAAAGAAGAACGAACTCGTAAACAAGCTCTACGCCTGGAGCTCTTCACTCGAGCTCTCTCCCAACGGACGGTTTAGCGGAAAATGATTGATTTGAGGCGGCATTGCCGAAAACATTACACCTGGCATAGCGAACACGAGAATGGCTTCAAGGCTTCACTCGTCCGCGCACCCTTACGAAAAGGTGACAAACTATCCTATATAGTGATATCCGAGATGCTTGGCAGAAGCATAGTCCACCAGCCTGATCTCGGCGAGCGACGGCGTTTCTTGTCCGAGCCCGGATGAACCATATTCCCCTATGTCGCTTTCTGAAGACAACTCGAAACGGATGGATGCAGAAGACATTCTTCTTGATAGCGAAGAGCGAATCCGCCTGATACTCGACTCCGCTTCCGAAGCGATCTGTGGTTGCGACTCAGAAGGCACTTGTCTTTTCTCAAATCCGTCAGCGGCGCGCATTCTAGGATACGACGATCCCGCCGAATTGACTGGGAAAAACATGCATGCGCTGGAACACCATACCCGAAAGGACGGCACCCCATATCCGATTGAAGAATGTCCCATCTATATTGGTTTCCAAAAAAACGAGGACGTCCACAGGGATGACGAGGTTTATTGGAGAAAAGATGGCACGAGCTTTCCCGTCGAATATTGGTCCCACATTGTCGTTCGCGAAGGTAAGACCCTGGGCGCCGTAATCACGTTTCTCGATATCACAGAGCGGAAACAGGCGGAAGAGGCGCTGCGGAAGAGCGAGGAGCGGTGGCGGTCTGTGTATGAGAATTCGGCTATCGGGGTGGCGCTTACAGATCTCAACGGTCGCTTCCTGGCGGTGAATCGCGCATACGAGAAAATGTTGGGCTACACCGAAGAGGAACTCCGCAAGGTCACTTTTCTGGAGATCACCGAAGAGGATTATCGCGACTCCAACTGGGAGTTGGTCAGCGAGCTGTTAGAAGAAAAGCGACAACAGTTTCAGATCGAGAAACAATATCGACGCAAAGATGGCACCTTGCGGTGGGTCAGCAACAACGTTTCTTTGGTTCCGGGGACTGAAAGCATGCCGCGATTTATCATGGCGCTTTCCGAGGACATCACGGAGCGGAAACAGGCGGAAGCAGCACTCCGTAAGAGTGAAGAGCAGAACCGCAGCTTGCTTCAGATCAACAATGCCATCATCACAAATCTGACCCAGCAGGCCCTCCTGCGCTCTATTTCCGAGGCCCTGCGCCCGATCATCTTCTTCGACCGATGCGCGATTACCCTCTATCAGCCGGAGAGAGATTCTTTCCGATTCCTGGCCGTGGAGGGAGAGCTGCTTTCGGACTATTTCCACACGGGGCAGGAGTTGAGCCGCAACGAGACCTGCGGCAGTTGGGTGTTCGACCATCAGCGACCGCTCGTGCGCCGTGACCTTGAAAAGGAGCAGCAATATCCCAATGAGCGCCGCCTCGCCGCAGAGGGTATCCAGTCGATGTGTGTCGTGCCCCTGGTTCTTCATGCGAAATGTATCGGGCTGCTCAGCATTGTGGGCCAGCAGAAAGACCTGTATTCGGATGAGGATGCTTTATTTTTGCAGGAGGTGGCGAACCAGGTTGCACTGGCGGTTCAGAATATGCAGTCCTACCAGGAGATTGCCAACCTGAAGGCAAGGTTGGAGAAGGAGAAC
>Ga0209004_1000128_pt1 | contig 20024 bp, 20 predicted proteins | sample TexAe_RefH0_M1_FD_187948 | JGI IMG/M metagenome (GOLD analysis project Ga0209004, IMG submission 187948) | Forest soil microbial communities from Davy Crockett National Forest, Groveton, Texas, USA - Texas A ecozone_RefH0_M1 (SPAdes) (version 2) | ecosystem: Environmental > Terrestrial > Soil >... | reverse complement strand
AGGTATTTCGACGTCAGGAAACAGCAAGAACGTCTTGAATGCCCTGACGGCTGGTCGCGAGATGCGGGCATTTACGGTGGCTTTCGTCGGAGCAACCGGAGGGGCCATCGCAGAGATCGCCGATGCAAGCATCAAGATCCCTTCGACCGAAACACCTCGCATTCAAGAGGGGCATATTCTCTGCGGACACATGATCTGCGACTACGTCGAGAATCGTGTGTGTCAGGCTCAAACCGTCGAGCACGTGCAGGTTTCACACTAACCCAAATCAGTCATGACTGGATTGCAGTCCGCGAAAACCAGTTCGGTTTGCGCGAGATCGAAGTCTTCGGGTGTTCCAATATCCAGAAATTTTCCCCCACACAAGAGCGCAGCGGGATGCAACACATCCAGAAACTGAGCAAGAACGTCGGTTTCAAAAGAGAACCGTGCCGATATGTTCTCCGGCCAGGGGAAATCTCTCTCCAGCGCATATACGCCGGCACTTATCCAGCCGGGACCAATTCGGCCCTTTTCTATAAAACCGGTTACATATCCCTCTTCGACGACCACGCCGCCATAGCGCGCCATGTCGCCTACTTCAGTCACAGCCAACGTCATTGGCCTACCCGACTCGGCGTGTCGAGAAAGCAGGGCTGAGAAATCAGCATCCAGATACGTGTCACCGTTGAGCACCATGACGGGCGTTTCCGTCGCATGCTGCAGAGCCAAACGGATGGCTCCCCCCGTACCCAAAGGTGTTTCCTCAATGACGTAGTGGAGGGGAACTCCCCGGTAGCATTCACGAAATGTCTCAAAAATGACGCTACGCAGATGTCCTACGGAGAGCATGATCCGCGTGCAACCGGCTTTCACGAGTTGGTCGAGCAGAATCCGAAGAAAAGGCTGCCCTGCAATTGGAGCCATGACCTTCGGCAGACCGTTCAGCCTCGAGCTAAGCCGGGTACCCAGCCCCCCCGCGAGAATGATTGCTTCCATCTTAATTTCCCTGAATGCAGATTTGAGTCGCTTGGTAGCCTGAGCAGAATTGGGCGTTTTCAATCAGGTGTGCCGTCGCATAATCGACATTGTTACTTTACTCTCCAGGCCTGAGCACCCGTCTCGGTGAAATGACAGCCATAGACTATCCCATCATCATTGCAACGCCTCAGAGCCTCCGCAACGCGGTCCTTGCGCATCGGATCAGTGAGGAACATCATGAATCCTCCGCCGCCCGCTCCGGAGATTCTGGCACAATAGGCACCTGCCTCTAGCGCCCGCTCATACATCGTTTCAATCTTTTCATTCACAATCCGGCTCGCCATCCGCTTTTTAGCGTCCCAACTGCTGCGCAACACCTCATGCAGCAGGCAGAAGTCTCCGCGAAGCAGGGCTTCCTTCATGCGGATCGCTTCCTGCTTGATCTGGTGCATCGCCTCGATGGCGCCTTCGTTTCCCGTGTCCACGTTCTTTGACTGTTCAGCGATAATCCCCGCGGAGTCCCGCGATGCCCCGGTATAGAACAGCAGCAAAGAGGCCTCTAGTTCGGAAACCACACCATCCTTGATTCGCAGCGGGTTTACAAGCACACGGCTGTTCCCGCCAAATTCCATGAAATTGAAACCGCCGAACGCTGCAGCGTATTGGTCCTGACTGCCACCCTGCAAACCGGCGTCGATACGCTCAATTTCCCAGGCAGAGTGCGCGAGGTCGTAGTCATCTATCGCATAGTTCAGCAACTCGGCGTAGGCCTTAAGAGCTGCGACGACCAGGGTAGATGATCCACCCAGACCGGATCCCGAAGGCACATCAACTCGGGTAGTCAGCTGCAGGCTTAGTCCTTTGCCATGGTTGAACCGCTGAACTGCATACTGATGCACAAATTTGAGCAAGTCCAGCTTGCCGTCCGGCTCGAGTCCCTCATCAACACAATACTCAGCCGACTGCCGCTGATCACAGGAGACGAAACGTACCAAGTGTTTTTCGGCCGGTTCGATCGACGCATAGGCATAGAGGCCGATCGTTGCATTCAATATGGCGCCGCCAAATCTATCGCAATAAGGAGAGACATCTGTCCCGCCGCCGGCGAGGCCGAGGCGCAAAGGTGCTCGGGAACGAATCAGCATTTGACTTTCCTCGGAAGAATCGAACCTCAGAGCAGTCCTGGTCCGTCCAGGAAGAGCCGTGCCCTACTAAGTGACTTTAGGCCTGTTTCCGTTCATATCCAATGGAATCTGAACAACGGTCTGTTGGAAGAGCCAGTCTGCATCGCAGCCAAGGGCCTGGGCGATCTGTTCCTGCATATGCTTCCCGGGCACGCGAACACCATTGATAATCCGGCTAAGATAGGCCTCATCGATGCCGACGAGCCTCGCCAGACGGTTCTGCCGCATGCCAGTCGTGTACACCCTCAGTTTCAGATTCGGGTAAATTGATCGCTCTTTCACTGAGACGTGGCTTACGTCGTCAATCACAATTGGGGAAATTGGCGCTTTCGTTTCTACCGTCACTTTTTTGCTCCGCTGCTTCCGAAGATACAGAACTTGAACTTAGGGCAGACGCAAGTTGTTGCCAACCCCATTTGGTAATGCGGACGGTCTTTTGTGGTAATGCCGTGGCAGTTACTGGTTTGATACTTAATGTCTAATAGCTTACATGAAAAAGAGTTTAGCGCAACTTGTTCAAGAAGAAGGGCTTGAAGGGCTCTTTGCGATTTGTGGCCCTTGCTGAACTATCAACGTCTGCATCAATTTCGAGCTCGTGCAGATGTGAGCACGCGTCGTTTGCATAGTGCTTCCAGCGCGATTGCCGTTTCATTTCCTGAATTCAATATGAAAAAAGGGAGAGGTTCGGAGCGCCACTCGAGGTGATCGCCGATTCAGATGGGTCGAGGCCGGTCTGCCAGAGCACTCTCGAGGATGATTCCCGGATTAACCGCTGATTGGCACACCATCCACGGGCTATCCGGTCCGGCGATGGCTCCAAAAATGCTTTCACCTATCGCGATATCCTGCACAATCAATGTGGTTTCTTTCGCTTCATTGGAAGCATTGTCGGACCGAATCGTTGCATGCATTCCCGCTGAGACATCAAAACTGTTCAGCCCGTCCACAATTCCCGCGCCGGTCGCTTTGAGCACTGCCTCTTTGCGTGTCCATAGGCGGGTGAAGCGACGGGCTTGTTCCTCGGTGTCGTCCGCCGACGCGATGAACTCAATCTCGTGTGCGTGGAAACTCTGAGCGGCGATCTCAAGGCCCTCGACGTCGGGGCGCACCACTTCCACATCGACGCCGATCTCGCCAGCGCGTGTGAAAGCGAGAAGGCCCGTTCCACCGCAATGCGAGACATTGAAGTGAATTCCACCGCCGTCGAGGTATGGTTTACCCTTTGCAGCGGTCTTTATTGGGATGTCTTTTGCGGGCTTACCGAGGAGCAGTGCGAGGCCGACCCGTAGCATCGCGCGGCAAAGCTTAAAATGCCAAGCGTCGGGCTCGAAGACAAATCGCGAGGCGCGCTCCATCTCGTCGGCGGAGAGGATCGAGTCGAGTGCTGCTGGGGGAATAGAGCGGTCTTCGAGATCGGTCAGCCACACGTTGACGGTGTCGTTATCAAACAGGGCGCTGCATGGAACTCGATCGGTCACGAAACCTTCCCAGCAGGCATCCAGCACGGGCTCGAATGGCTAGGTTACCGTGCTTGGCTTGTCTCAATTTGACAACAAGGTCAGTTTATCGCGAGGCGGTCTGTGTTCCCTGATTCAGTATCCAGACGGCGAAGCTGCTGGAGGGAGTCATTGGATGAGGCGAAGGCCTGACGAAATGCCAGATGAACTACGTGGGTTCGGATACCCCTGAACCCGCGGAAGTTCCTGACAAATTGATATAATGGTAGTGTGACTACAACTGCGCTTGATTCCGTCCCCAATCGCGCCCACAGCGAGACTTCTTCCGATCAGAAGCGGGTTCTTCTGCTTAAACCACGCGGCTTCTGTGCCGGGGTTGTCCGCGCCATCGACATCGTCAAGATAGCGCTGGAAACCTTCGGCGCACCGATTTATGTGCGTCGCGAAATCGTCCACAACCGCTATGTTGTGAACGAATTGGCAGAAAAGGGCGCAATTTTCGTGCATGAAATCGATGATGTGCCGGACGGTCAGCGCGTGATTTACTCCGCCCACGGGGTGTCGCCAGCGGTGCGCGAGCGCAGCAAGGGCCGCGGCCTCAAGGTGATTGACGCGACTTGCCCTCTTGTCACCAAGGTCCACATAGAGGCGGTAAAGTTTGCGAAGCAGGGGTATTCACTGGTGCTGATCGGGCATCGCGACCACGATGAAATCGAGGGAACGCTGGGCGAGGCTCCTGACGTGACACAAGTCGTTTCGAATGTGGCCGAGGTGGCGGCACTCGAGGTACCCGACCCGAATCGGGTGGCTTACCTGACGCAGACGACCCTGTCGCTGGACGAGGCGCGCGACATCATCCACGCGCTCAAGGAGAAGTTCCCGAATATCGCCGGTCCGCACTCGCAGGATATCTGCTATGCGACGGAGAATCGCCAGGTGGCAGTGCGCAACGTCGCACATAATGCGGACCTCGTCCTTGTGGTTGGTTCGACCAACAGCTCGAACTCCAACCGCCTGGTTGAGGTTTCGCGCAATCTTGGGACTATCGGGTATCTAATTGATAACTCCCAGGCCATCGACCCCAAATGGCTTGAGGGTGTGTCCACGGTTGCGGTGACCGCAGGTGCGTCAGCGCCGGAAGTGCTGGTCGAGGATGTCGTCAATTATTTGCGTCAAAACGGCTACTCCAGCGTCGAAGAAATTGAGGTAATGCCCGAGAATGTGCGCTTTGGACTGCCTCCTGAGATTATTCAGGCCATTGGGGGGCCGGGGGGCACGCAGGCAGTTCCGGTCCGCTGAGTTCTACAGCCAACGCGCCGCTGGGTCGGGGGAATCAAAACATCTTCGCGGGCTTGGCACGTCAAACACTGGCTGGTGGCTTATAGCCTGACCAATGCAGCGCGAGGAATTGCGCTGCTCACTACCCGGAATCCGGGTATTTTTGATCATCGAGGGCTGACGATCGCAATGAGTATCCAAGAGGGTCAGAGACAATCCGCGGCACCGAGGTTTGGCCGAATGGATGCGGCCCTTGCTGACGTCGAATCGGCCATCCATCGCTCCAGCGACTACCTGCTCTCGCTCCAGCATCCCGAGGGGTACTGGGGCGGGGAACTGGAAGCGGACGCGATGCTGGAAGCCGACTACATCTTCCTGCACACGCTTCTCGAATCGGGCGATCCTGGGCGGCTGAAACGCGCCTGTACCGAGATGATGCGTTATCAGAAAGCGGACGGCAGCTGGAGCCTCTTTCCCGGCGGCCCCGGTAACGTTTCGCTTTCGGTGAAGTGCTACTTCTCAGCCAAACTGATGAACATTCCGGCTACCGATCCTCGTCTGGTGAAATGCCGCGAGTGGATCCTGGCGCACGGCGGTGTGGTGGAGTGCAACACCTTTACGAAGATGTATCTCTGCGCGCTGGGCCAGTACGATTACGATGCGGTGCCCGCGATTCCGCCGGAGATTGTTCTTTTTCCGAACTGGTTCTACTTCAACATCTACGAAATTTCCGCGTGGTCGCGCTCAATTCTTGTGCCCCTGGCAATCATCTACGCCAAGAAGCCGTACAAGAAGATTCCACCCGAGCACGGCATCGATGAGCTCTTTGTCGGCGGGCGCGCGAACTCGAACCTTCGATTGCACTGGGATAAGAAGAATTTCATCTCATGGCGGAATTTCTTTATTGTGATCGACCGTGTCATCCACTGGTTCGAAGCAGTGCACATTCGGCCGGTGCGGAAGCTCGCGCTGAAGAAGGCGGAGAAGTGGATGCTGGAGCGGCTGGAAATGTCGGATGGCCTGGGCGCCATCTATCCAGCGATGCTGAATGCGATTGTTGCGCTGCGCTGCCTGGGCTACTCCGAAGACGATCCGCAGGTGATTCGCGCGCGCGATGAGTTTGAAAAACTCGGCATCGAAGAGCCCGCAAACGATGTTATGCCGGAGCCGACTTTCCGCATGCAGCCTTGCGTATCGCCGGTGTGGGATACGGGACAAGCTCTCTATGCGCTGGGTGAGGCGGGAGTTCCGCGCAGCGATCCTCGCATGCTGAAAGCCGCAGACTGGCTGCTGTCTAAGGAAGTTCGCCACAAGGGCGACTGGGCTGTGAAGGTTCCCAAGACTGAGCCGGGCGGCTGGTACTTCGAGCACAACAACGAGTTCTATCCCGATACGGACGACACGGCGCAGGTGCTGCTGGCACTGAGCAAAGTGGACAATCCGCGGGAGCGCTACCAGCACCAGGTGGTGCAGCGCGCCATCGAGTGGGAGTTTGCCATGCAGTGCCGCAACGGCGGTTGGGGCAGCTTCGACAAAGACAACACCAAGATGATTTTCCAGTACATCCCGTTTGCGGATCACAACGCGATGCTGGATCCGCCGACTGTAGACATTACGGGACGCATGCTGGAGATGCTGGCTTGCTACGGCTATACGCGTGGAGACAAGCGCGTGGAGAAGGCCATCAAGTTCATCCTGAGCGAGCAGGAGCCGGATGGAAGCTGGTTTGGGCGCTGGGGTGTTAACTACATTTACGGGACATTCCTGGTTCTGCGCGGACTGGATGCGATTGGGTTCGACCATAATGAACCGCAGGTGCAGCAGGCGGCGGAGTGGATCCGCATGGTGCAAAACGCAGACGGCGGGTGGGGCGAGACGTGCGGCAGTTACGAGGATCCGAACACGCGCGGCGAGGGGCCGAGCACTCCATCGCAGACGGCATGGGCGTTGCTGGGACTGCTCGCTGCGGGCGACGATCGATCGGACTCCATTGCCAAGGGCGTGCGCTGGCTGCTGGAGCGCCAACGCGAAGACGGCGGTTGGGACGAGTCGATGGGTGAAGGCACACAGCGCGAAGGGATTATCACGGGAACGGGCTTCCCCAAGGTTTTCTATCTGGCATACACGATGTACCGGCAGTATTTCCCGCTCATGGCGCTTACCAGCTATGTGCGCACGATCGAACGGGCTTCTTAGCGAAGAGAGCCTGTATCGGGCATCAATTCAGTTGTGCAGCTAAATGCAATAGAACGTTGTAAAAAAGAGAACGAACGGGGCTATCGCCCTCGAGGGATAAACAAGAATGGCCATTCCGATTTCACAAGTGTGGACGGTTGCCACATATGTATGGAAGAAGAAACTCGCAGGTGTGAAGCGCTATCCAACGGTGTTGATGCTGGAGCCGCTCTTTCGTTGCAACCTGGCGTGTGCCGGATGCGGCAAAGTGCAATATCCGCCTCACATCCTGAAGAAGCAGCTTACGCCAGAGGAGTGCTTTGCCGCGGTGGAAGAATGCGGCGTTCCGATGGTAGCGATTCCGGGCGGCGAACCGCTGCTTCATCCGCAGATCGTCGACATCGTCAACGGCCTTGTTGCGCGCAAGAAGTATGTCTATATGTGCACGAATGCCCTTGAACTCAAGAAACGGCTTCACGAATTTACGCCTTCGAAGTATCTGACGTTTTCAGTCCATCTCGACGGTCAGCGCGATCACCACGACATGTCTGTATGCCGTGAGGGCGGATATGACATCGCGGTGGAAGGGATCAAGGAAGCGGTCAAGCGCGGCTTCCGCGTCACTCCCAATTCGACCTTCTTCGATGGAACGGATCCAAATAGCGTGCGCGCCCATTTTGACGAGATGATGGCCATCGGAGTTGAGGGCATCGTGCTTTCGCCTGGATACAGCTACGACAAGGCGCCAGACCAGACTCACTTCATGGGCCGTGCCCGCGTTCGCAAACTCTTCCGCGCCATTCTGTCGAACCGCAAGAAGTCATGGAAGTTCAACATGTCGCCGCTGTTTCTTGAATTCCTGATGGGCGATCGCAACTACGATTGCACACCATGGGGCTCGCCGGCTTACAACATTTTCGGATGGCAGAAGCCTTGCTACCTGCTGCAGGATGGCTACGCCGACAGCTTCAAGGAGCTGATGGAGACGACGAAATGGGAAGAGTACGGCGTCGGCAGCGGCAATCCCAAATGCGCGAATTGTATGGTGAGCTGCGGCTACGAGCCCACCGCGGTGCTTGAAGGCTTCCTGACGCTCAGCGGATTCTGGGGCATGGTGAAGGGAACATTCAGCAGCTATAAGAGCCAGCACGCGCTCAAGCAACTCAATGAGTGGGATACGCATTCACATGCACCGCTGGTGCAGATTGAGAAGTCCGCACCCGCCCTCGAGGAGACAAACGCATGAGCGCTGAAGTGCTGAAATATACGCGTGAAGAAATTGAGGCGCTTGAGATCGCTCCGGGTACTGTGCACGAGAACCTGGAGGGCTGGATTCCGGAAATTGCCAGCGAAGATGACCTTCGCCAGGCATTGGAAAAGGCCTTCGACTATCGCGGCGATGTGACCATCACGACGAAGAACGGGGAGCGCATCGAGGCATACATCTTCGATCGCTCCACCGGCGCGACGCTGGCGGAGTCTTTCGTGAAGTATTTTTCGCCGAAGTCTCCGGACAAGCTGAAGCTGAGTTATGGCGATATCGCACGTCTGGAGTTCAGCGGCAAAGATCGCGCTGCAGGCAAGCACTGGGAGGACTGGCTCAAGGCTTACAACGAGCGCAAGGCTGCGGGCGAAAAGAATATCGCGCTGGTCCCCGACGCCTTGGAGTAGCATTCTTTTTTGATTTGAACAGGATTAGACCAGCCACGCCATTCGCGTAGCTGGGCTTTTGTGTTGCTGGGTGACTGCGCGGCGTGGTGATAGTTCCACCGCGAGAGAGCGTGCAGTTTCCGAGCTGATTGCAGCGATAGCGCGCAGATAGATACAACATTTGCGTTACGAAGGTATCAACTAATGAGGGGGATACGAGATTACTGCCCGGTGAGAGAATTGCCTGCAAGGTCGAGAAAGCCATGTCAGCGGTCTTTGCAATTGAAGATTTTGCATGTGAGCACCTGAAACCCAAGCCCGAAGCCGGGCCTACGATTCGCCCCAATTCACTTTCAGAGATTGATGTGCGCGAGGCTATTCTGGAAGACCTCGCCCTCAAGACTCTTTATGCCTCTGGTTCAATCTCGGTTCTCGATCTCTCGGAAAAGCTCTGTGTCGCCTACGGAGTGGCAAACGAGCTGTTTTCTTCGCTGCGCTCCAGCCATTGCTGCCAGGTGACTGGCATGGCCGGTACGGTTCCGCAAATCGCCATCACTTCAGAGGGCAAGTCGCGGGCAGCCGCTCTCTTTTCTCAGAGTCATTACATCGGAGCCGCTCCCATTTCTCTTAACAACTATGTGCGGCAGGTTCGCCTGCAAAGCGCGAGTACGAGGGACGTTCATCTCCAGGATGTGCAGCGCGCCTTCTCTCACCTGGTTATCGAAAAGGAGACACTTCGGCAAGTTGGAACTGCCATCAACTCCGGCAGTTCGCTTTTCCTCTACGGGCCTCCCGGAACCGGCAAAACAACAATTGCCGAGGTTATTTCCGCGGTCCTTGCAGAGGATGATGTCTGGATACCTCATGCGATCGAGGTTGACGGTCAGATCATTACGATCTTCGATCCTACCGTCCATAAGGCAGTAACCACTTCTCAAGCCAGAAGCTGCGACGCCCGGTGGGTACGCTGTCACCGGCCCGCCGTTCTTGTCGGCGGCGAACTCACTGCTGAGATGCTCGATCTGCAATTCAATCCGATTTCAAAATTCTATGTGGGGCCGTTGCAACTGAAAGCAAACAATGGCGTCCTGATCATCGACGATTTCGGGCGACAGAGAATGCGGCCGGAAGAAATCCTGAACCGCTGGATCGTTCCACTTGACCGCAAGATGGATTTCCTCTCGATGTCGTGCGGAAAAAAGCTCGAAGTGCCTTTCGAGATGCTGGTCATTTTTGCTTCTAATTTTGATCCGGCCGAGCTTGTGGACCCTGCCTTCATCCGGAGAATCAAGACCAAGATCAAGATCGGCGCGGTATCCGAAGATCAATTCTTCGATATTTTCTGCCGGGTCGCTGACAGGAAGGGTGTGCGTTTTGACCCCAGTATTCCGCAGCGTCTCATCGACTTTATACGCCAAACGCTGAAGCAGGAACTTCGATCGTGTTACCCGTGCGACATTGTGGACCAGGTCTGCTGGGCAGCTCGCTTCGATGGCAAAGAGCCCTACATCGACCGGCCGTCGCTCGACCAGGCAATCAAAGCTTACTTTTCACAGGGACCCGGCACTTCGGTCGCATCGGTCGCTTGATCAGGCAGGCGGGTCGCCACTGCGGAATGTTACAGAGCCATCTTCTGCCAATTGCCAGAAGGGATTCCACGCGATTTCCCATGCGATTCCGTCGGGGTCGGCGAAGTAGCCGGAATAGCCGCCCCACGAAGCTTCCTTTGCGGGCTTAAGGATTTTCGCTCCCGCAGTCTGGGCGCGCTCCATCAGCGGATCGACTTCGCTCCTTGTGCGCACATTGTGACTGAGGGCGATCGCGGCATTTCCAAAACTTTGCGGATCGATCTGAAAGTCTGTGGCGAATGCTTCGCGGCGATACAGCGCGAAAACAAGACCTCCTAACTGAAAGAAAGCGATCTCGCTGTTTTCGAAAACCGGCTCCCAACCCAATCCGTCGCGATAGAAGTTCTTCGACGCGGCCAGGTCGCGCACGCCAAGTGTCACCGCACTGATGCGTTGTTCCACGCGGGGCTTCTCCATCTCAATATGGTTCGGTGTAGTAATGGGTCATGGTGCGAATGTTCAGGCCGGGGCGATCGACCTTCACTTCTACCGAGCGCAGTTCGGAGCCGTTTTGCGCGGGCGGCGGGTTGAAGGCCAGTGTGTAATACCAGTCTGCATCGTCGAGTAATTTGACCAGGTCGGCAAGCATGTCGTTGCTTGTGGCCATGACGCGGCCGCCGGTCTGCTGCGCAAGTATGGGCAGGCCGAGGCAGTGGGGTCCGGCGCTTTCCGGCGATGCGGTTCCTGCAGTCAGCGCATGCAAATCCACACGGGCAATCTCAGCTTCGCGCGTGGCGTCGCGCGGACCGACCGCATCGAGTGTCACCTGAGCGGAGCGCAGATCGTGGAGCACGGTGACGAGTAGTTCGAAGTAGGACTTGCGAGCCTTGGGCGTGACTTGCCGAAATTCAACGTCAGTCAGAAGCGGCCATCCCGGTCCTACCCAGATGATGATGGTTCGGCCTCCAACGGTGAGCTGCTGTTGCGCTATACCGTCGAGAGCCGAGACGGAGTCCTTGAAGTGCACCTCAAGGCAGTTGGCGACATCCACCGCACTTTTGCCGACGCCGCTTTCACCGAGAGCTCCGACGCCGCCACCCTCGACGGCCTTTGCCTCGGAGACATCCATGGGCGCGCAGGCATTGGAGTGCAGGTTTTTGGTCATGTTTACGAAGGCGCGGCCCACCGCGTTGCGATCCCTGGTGGCGCTCGTTGCTTTCAAGTGGCCGTTGGACCAGAGGGCAAACGATGTCGGGTAGGGAAGAGGGGCGTGGCCCTGGGCGAGATATTTGAAGATGCCACTCTTCTCGGCATCCAGAGCCTTTGTGGTGCTGTTGACCGCGTCGAGCACGATGATCACTTCAGTGGCGTCGTTCATGGCTTCGCCGTCGATAGCGTGAAATGCGGCGAGTTTGCGGGGCTGATGATTGTCGAGGACGGTGAAGTCTCTGGCGTCGAGATCGGTGACAGGTTTGCCCGCGTTGTCGGTGACCTGCACGTTGAGCGTGATGCGATGGCTTGCCTGGAACTCGCGTTCGCGATCTTCCTTGGTGCGGGTCTTCAGGGTTGGAGTCTGGGCGGCAGCGATCTGTGCGGTAAGCGCAAGAAGCGCGAGGCTCGCCACTGCAATGCGTTGGCGAGCCGGATTAGACCTTATCGTGGAATCAAACTCCATGCGCTTACGATACTCGGACGCTCCCGTGTTTTCACGGGTAGCGCGATCTGAAAAACGTAGATCATTTGGCAAGCCGGGCGATTTTGCAACGAATTGTGTGCATTGCAACGAATAGTGTGCATTTTTTGAAGGCTTAAATCTTTCCAAATACTTGAATCCAAGCGGCCTATTTTCCAAGAGGCGAAGATAGAGGGAATGAATTGCCGTTTTTTTCATTTCAGGCACGGCTGGCCGGTGGATCGGACCGAACAGGCTGTTTGTCCGCAGGCAAATTGCGGAGGGTGCTCTGCGCAGCTCGCGCGGCGTAAAGAAGGCGGGCGGCTTTGTCGTCGTCGATGGCGCCGATGAGCATTCCGTTGGCGACGCAGGCGATGAAGTCACGGATGTTGTCGGCACCGATGAGTGGTGGCAGGGCACTCTTGTAGGCTTGATTGGCCTTCATTCTGGCGGCGCAGTCGCTCTTACCGTCCGCCAGCATGTCTTCGCAGGTCGTTTCGAAGGCTTCGCGGCAACGGGCTAGAGCTTGATTGTCGGATGCAGGGGCCGGGTTTTCGGGGAGACTGCGGACGGATGAGGACGCGGATTCGGATGACATGGTTTTGTTCTCCAAGCGGGCAGGTCTGCCCTATGGTTTCCATTGTGCGTGAAGGGATGGTAATTGCCTGCAAATGGGGGCGAGGTTTTTCAGCAATGGAATGAGGGGGTTAGAAGAAAAATGAAACGAAGAGGGTTGACATCGCGTGAGGTGAACCCCTTCAGTGAGACAGATTGGGACCGCACCCAGAAAGAATGAAGATTGGGGTTCCTTGTTTCCCACCCATGCCGCGATGAAACTGCGCCATGGATGGGGCACCCTAGTTCATCGCCTGACAATCCTCACGGCAGACGGAGATGGACCACTGACCACTGTTCACTGTGAACTGTTGTTAGCCGAAGAGGGCGGTGATGATGTGGTTTACGACAAAGGCGGACCCGTAGGCCAGGACGAGCATGTAGGCGAACTGAAGGGCGGGCCACTTCCAGCTGTTGGTTTCGCGGCGGACCACGGCCATGGTGGAGGTGCATTGCATGGCGAATGCGAAGAAGATCATCAGCGCGACGGCTCCGCCGAGCTTCATGTCGGTGTGCAAGGCCGCTTGCAGATGCATGCTCTGGGTTTCAGGATCGGCGCCGTAGAGCGTGCCCATGGTGGAGACCATGACTTCGCGCGCCAGCACGCTGGAGATGAGGCCGATGCCGACCTTCCAGTTGAAGCCGAGCGGCGCAATCACGGGCTCGATGAAGTGGCCAAGCTTGCCGATGGCGCTGTCGGCGAGTTCGGGCGCGGAGTAATGGCCGCTGGCCATCGGCACCGGCGGAATGTGCGCGAGCAGCCAGAGACCCAACGTTACGCAAAGAATGACCGTGCCAGCCTGGCGCAGGAAGACTTTGGCGCGATCAACGAGACGCATGACCAGCGAGCGGATGGTGGGCATGCGGTACTGCGGCAACTCAAGGATGAAGGGCGCTTCGCTCGATTTGAGGATGGAGCTTTTGAGGAGGCGCGCGGTGGTCATGGCTGCGACGAATCCGGCGAGGTAGAGGCCAAGCATGACGATGGTGCGGAGGCCGAGGAATCCGTGGAGGAACGTAATGTTCGGAATGAATGCAGCGATGAGGAGTATGTAAACAGGCAGTCTCGCCGAGCAGGTCATGAATGGCGTGACGAGAATTGTCGCGAAACGGTCCCGCTTGTTTTCGATGGTACGCGTGGCCATGATGGCGGGCACCGCGCAGGCATACGCCGAGAGCAGCGGGATGAACGCCTTGCCATTGAGGCCGATGGTGCGCATGACGCGATCGGCGATGAGCGCGGCGCGGGCAAGATAGCCGGAGTCTTCGAGGATTCCGATGAAAAGGAAGAGAAGCAGAATCTGGGGGAGGAAGACGAGCACTGACGAGATGCCCTTCCAGGCACCGTCGAGGATGAGCGACTGAAGCCAGCCTGAGGGCAGAAGTGGCCGAATCAGCGAACCCATGTTGTCGAGGATGTGTCCAAAGCCGTCGCTGAGCGGCTGGCCGATAGAGAAGACCACTTCGAAGACGCCGACGACGACGACGAGAAAGATCAGCGGTCCCAGGACGCGATGTAGCAGGACATTGTCGAGCTTACGGCTGTTTTCCGCCGAGAGCGGCGCTTGATATCCGGTGTTGCGGCTTACCTGCGCTGCCCAGATGTGGGTGCTGGCAGCGTTACCGAGCACGGGAAGTGAGAGCGGCTGTTGTGCGGCCTGCGGCGAAGCGTGCTGATTGAGAAAGAGCGGAACAGCATCGAGTCCAGTGCCGTGTGTGGCGCTGATGAGCGCAACAGGTGCGCCGAGCTCTTTGGCCAGCTTGAGTGGATCGATCTCGCCACCGCGCGACTCCATGAGGTCGCTCATGTTGAGCAGAACGAGCGTCGGCAGTCCCAGAGAGAGCACGGGGGCAGCGAGCATCAACTGGCGCGTGAGGTGAAGGGAATCGAGAACCAGCAGCACGGCGTCTGGCTTGGGTGTGCCGGGCATCTTGCCCTTGAGCACGTCCACGGCAACACGCGCATCTTCAGAGTAGGGAGTCAGCGAATAAACGCCGGGGAGATCAATCAGGGTGAGATCGTCGCGGCCCACACCGGCCATTAGCCCGGAGCGCTGCTCGACGGTGACGCCGGGATAGTTGGCGACTTTCTGACGCAATCCGGTGAGCCGATTGAAGAGTGTGGACTTTCCGGAGTTGGGAGGACCAATAAGGACAACGGTGCTGAGACCTCCGGTGGCTGGACCGAGAGGCGCTGCAAACGCCGGCGTCTCGCAGCAGGCATTCATCTGGCGACCCCGGCAAACTCATGAATTTCAGACTTAGGGTCGGGCTGAGATTTTGCTGCGATCTTTTCGAGCTCCGCGTCGATCTCGGTTTGTGGAGTGTCGGAGGTATTGCGGACTCGAATGGCCTTGGCGGTTTCGCGGCGGAGGGCAATCTGCATGCCGTCGATGCCATATACGGTAGGATCGCCAGCGGGTGCGCGGCGCAATGCCGTGACCAGAGCGTCGGGCACGAAGCCCATATGCATGAGGTAATTTTGCACGGAGTCGGGGAGATCAAGGGCGACCAGCGTCGCTGTCTCTCCGATGCGCAGATCCGTGAGCACAGTCACCTGCCGAACTCCTGTGGGTGGCCGAAAAGGCAGCACCCGAGAACTACGACCGGAATGGTCTGAATTCAGTATACGACCAATTTGGTCGGGATCGCAAATACTACTCGGGATTGGTCCTGCTGGATGAGACATGACGGCCCGACCTCCTCCAAGGCACGTTTCGGCGTCTTGCCAATGTTTGCCTTGTCGACCCCTTCAGAACCTGCTTCATTGCTAACTGAATTGTGGCTATTCTTATTCCAGAGGACGACTTGAAGATGTGATTTGGGTCACCTAATTTGGGTCGTTCAAAGGGACATAGAATTCGAGCTGGGCACAAGCAGCGCGGGAGGGCAATGACATGGATGCGAGCGAGTTCCAAGAATCGGTGAAGCAGCAGATTCCGCCGGAGGGCCTGACCGCTCCGCTGGCTGCGCTTTGGTGGGACGCGAAGGGCGAATGGGTGCAGGCGCACGCGCTGGTGGACGAGCTCGAGACCAAGGACGGGATGGCGGTTCACGCTTATTTGCATCGCAAGGAGGGTTCGCTCTCGAATGCGGACTATTGGTATGAGCGCGCGGGGCGGAAGTTCCAGCGGCCATCGCTTGAAGATGAGTGGGAAGCACTTGTTGCGGGGTTGCTGAATTAGGCAATGTGAAGCCACGCAATTCATGATGGTCCGGCGCGAGAAATTCTTCCAAGAGTTGCAGTGTCAGTCCCAGCCGCCGCCGATCTATGGGTTCTATTACGCCCTTGACGGAGAGAAACTTTCGGGGTCATCGACAAACTGGGCCGAAATTCGAGAATTGAATCCGAGATTATCTTCAATTCGCTATCATCTTCGATGTGTGCAGATCGTCGGATCGTCGGGATATAGCGAGAGTTTCAACCGTCTTCCTGGACCGGGATGGGGTAATCAACAGGAAGATGCCTGAGGGGCAGTACGTCAGATCCTGGCTCGACTTTGAAATGCTGCCAGGCGTCGCGGCAGCCATCGGCAAGCTTAATCGAGCAGGAATACGCGTGATCGTTGTATCCAATCAACGGGGCATAGCGCTGGGGTTTTACACCGTCCAAGACGTGGAAACGGTCCACGACGCTCTCCAGACGGTTCTCAATGCGAACGCCGCGCATGTGGACAGGTTCTATTTCTGCCCACATGACCGAGGGGAGTGTACCTGCAGAAAACCGCAAACAGGTCTTTTTGAAAGCGCGCTTGCCGAATTCCCTCAAATTGATCCGAAATCCTGCGCAATGATCGGCGACTCTCTCTCGGATGTTGAATTCGGTCGACGCGCAGGCATGTATACCGTATTTATTGTGGGTGTTGCAGAAACAAGAAGGGCAGGCGCCGAGGAAGCCGAACGATTAGCCGACGTCAGCTGCGCTTCTCTTCAAGAAGCGGTGGAACTCATTCTACGCAGGGTCCCACAAACCTGAATCTCTTTATGTGGGGGCACGCTTCTCACGTTTCGCGTGTCGCAACGACGATGCAGCAAGTGTGAGCGCTGCTGGCGTACGAAGATGACCGGGTCATTTGCCGCGGATCAGGCGGGCAAGCTTTACAATCTTCTCGTTTAGAGGGGCGCGCTGACCCTTGGTAATTCGATATAGAAGGTATGCCACCACCGCAATATTGACGATCAGCACGAGGATTTTGATCGGGGTTGGGCGTTGGACTATCTCGTAAATCTCAAGGGGCACGAGCGAAGATGTGATCACGACGGTAAACCACTCGGCCCAGCGTTTCATAAGCCACAAACCAATGCCTTCGGTCAGAAATAGACCTGCATAGACAAAACTGACGATTCCGAACTCTCTGATCTCGTGTGGAGAAATATTGGTGGCCCTTTGAATTGTGTGACTCATCAATCGACTGCCTGGATCGAAGCCCAGCATCGCGATCCAATGCTCCAGCTGCGTCGCCACATTCGTGTGTATCAGCCTGAGGACGCCGAAGCCCACCACGAGCAGGGAAGCAGCCTTCATTAGCTTGAAGACTGCGATGAGTCGAATCAGGCCGCTTTGAGAGGAGATCATTTGCTGGTGTGATCTACGCGAAGATTGTGTCACAAGAGAAGAAGCATGGATGAGCTCCTTAGTTGCCTGACGGAAAGCGACATCCTGGGTGGATGACAGCTGATTGAATCTGAAGGAGTCGGATTACATGCCGAAGGGCAAGTGCGGCTGGCCGATCCAGAATTGATTGCTGCGGCGTGCGAGGAATCCGGTGGCGCGGTTTGCCAGGCGTGCTTGCGCCTCCTGAAATGGGCCGACGTAGCGCAGGGATGAGGGGAGGCTGGCGTAGACGCGCGGCAAGATGCGACGTGCTTTTTGGGCAGACGCTTTTTCGGCGGGGCCGTATGGCAGGGCAAACTCTTCGCGGAAGCGCGGCGGGAGCCATTCAGTAGTGAGCGCCTGGTACCAGCGGGGAACGCGAATCCACGAGCCGGAACCAGTCATGATGCGCTGCGCCATGAAGCGGGAGCGATCTGAAACGCCAAGCGCCTGCGATACGCACATCTCTTCGACATAGGTCTGGAAGGAAATCCAGTTGGCAGGGAGGGCGTCGGGTGAAATTCCAAAAAGGCCGGCGAGGATCTTTGATTCGGCGTAATAGGCATCACGCTGATCCGGGGTGAGCGGGGGCAGGACGCACTCATACGCAATGAAAGCGCTCTCAATCAACGTGGCGTAGACCCAGAGGAGCGCGGGCAACTGCAATGCTTCGTAACGGGAGCCTGCGGCGTAACCGGCGACATTGACGGGAAGTTCGCCGGTGATTCTGGTATGGATTTGATAGAGCGAGCGGGCGGCGCGGAATGCCTGGGGCGCGGTGCCGAAGATCATGGTGAAGACGACGCGGAAGGTGCTGTGAAAGCGCGCGATTGGTTTGGCGAGAAGAGAGGAATGCTGATCGAGCGACGTGGCGACCCACGGATGCGCGAGCTGCAGAAGGGCCGCGCGACCAGCGCCGAGGAAGAGTGCCGACTCGCGATTGATACGCCAAGTGGCGGAATCCGGACCGAAGATGCCTTCGATGGGTCGCACCGCGCTCTGTTGCGCGGCTGCGATGTGGCGTTCCAGATCTTGACGTGATGCGAAAGTGGAGGGTTCGGCTGTGACGGGGGACGCCATTTCTTTGATTAGATGATCGCTTGTTTCAGGGCGGCTTGTCACAGTGCGGATTTACCAAAATCCCCAAAGGCTGAAGCCCTCGGCGTTTTGTTCGGTCAGGTATGGGTTGAAGCCTTTACCCGGCACAGTCGTGCCTTGATTGAAACTCCGAGAAATCGCAGGGCAACTTTAACCCGGAGTCATGATATTTCCTTTTCGTCTTTTGTCACCCACCAAAGGACTTCTCCGAAGATCTTCCACTTGGTTGCGTTGCTGATGTCGAGAGGAATGTACTTGGGATTTGCCGAGACGAGCAGGTCCGATCCGACGAGGCGCTGCAGGCGCGCCACCTTGAAACCGAGGTCGCGGTGGGCTACAACGACGAGCTTTCCATTCAGATGGGTGCGGTCAGTGACGGCGGTGTCGACGAAGAGGATGGAGCCGGACGGAATGGTGGGATACATGGAGTCGCCGGCGACGTGCACGCTGATCATGTTCTCGGGGTGCGGGCACCAGGAGAGCGGGGCGAGGAGCACGTCTTCGACCTTGGCCTGAGAGAGGCGAACATTTTCATGAGGCGGGACGCGGTCGCCGAAGGCGGTCACGCTCATGAGGGGAATCGCTACTGCATTGCCTCTACCAGCCAGGTGCTGCGAGACCTTTTTGTTGGTAATGAGATTGAAGTCGTCGAGAGTGGCTTGAATCGAGGAGAGGGTCTGGCGAAGGCTGGGATCGGGAAGCTCGGAGGTGTCGATGCCAGCGCACTCCCAGAAGTAGGTGCCGTCGGGTCTTCCGGCGAGATTGCCAAGAGCTATGTAAGTTTCGGCGGTGGGTTCGTTTTTTCCAGCAAGCCAGCGGGAGACGGTTGCGGGAGAAACGCCAAGCCGGTCTGCCAAGCCAGCCTGGGTCAGTTTCAGTTGTTTCAATAGTCGTCGGATACGGTCGGACCATTCGCGGGTTGTCAGCTGAAGCTCGGCCATTTTGATGGCTTTCTGATTGCTCGGCAACCAATTTCATCAATGCAATTGCTTCAATGAAATCAATCATTTATCGTTGTCCGAGGTATACTAGCAGGCTTTCCAGCGCATCGTAAGTCAGCATGGGGAGCAGGGTTACAGAAGCGAGCTTCGCGGCGAAGATGAGCGAAGAGGTCGCGGAACAGGGGTACGGTGGCCTAAGGGGCCCGGGACAAAACCGCGCAACCGCGTTGCATGATTCTGACTCAATCGGGTCGATTTCGTCCAACCAGGAATCTGCGGGTTCGGCAAAAAGCGGCGCGCAAGAGCTGCCGATCCCGAAGGGCGGGCGGCGGCGGATTCTGATTGTCGATGACGAGGCGACAATCGCCGACACTCTGGCGCTCATTTTACAGATGCAACATTATGAAGTGCGCGTGGCCTATTCGTCTGAAAGCGCAATTGAACTGCTAGCAGAGTGGCGACCTGCGCTGGCGATCGTGGACGTGATGTTGCCGGGAATGAACGGGATCGATTTGGCTATCGTGATCAAAGCCAATTATCCGGTGTGCCGTGTGCTTCTCTTCTCAGGGCACGCAAACACGGCGACGCTGCTGGAAGAGGCCGGGAAGAAGGGGCATCAATTCGAGATCATGGCCAAGCCAGTGTATCCGGAACTGATGGTGGAGCGTGCTTCAGAACTTCTTAGCATCCAGGATGAACCGGTGTTCGACTGATCAGCTGCTCTGAAAAATTCAGTCGTTAATTCGTTTACAAAATCTGGCGACAGAGTCGAGTATCTGGTCTGCTGTTTTATGCCAGATGAAGGGTTTTGGGTCGCGATTGTGGTGTTGGA
>Ga0209004_1000127_pt1 | contig 20139 bp, 14 predicted proteins | sample TexAe_RefH0_M1_FD_187948 | JGI IMG/M metagenome (GOLD analysis project Ga0209004, IMG submission 187948) | Forest soil microbial communities from Davy Crockett National Forest, Groveton, Texas, USA - Texas A ecozone_RefH0_M1 (SPAdes) (version 2) | ecosystem: Environmental > Terrestrial > Soil >... | reverse complement strand
AGCGTGGTCATAGGCGTGACGGCCGGGATCGTCGGGCTGGGCGCAGCCTTCGCGAGCCTTCGCCTGTTTGTGCATCTGCTGCCGGCGGATACACCGCGCATCCAGGATGTTTCGTTGCACGTTGGGGACGTGATTTTCACGCTGTGCGCGTCGATCGTGGCGGGGTTGATCTTCGGGCTGATTCCATCGATCAAGATGGCGTCGATGAACCTGCTGGGTACGCTGCGAGTTGGTGGGAGAGCATTGCTGGGGAGCGGCTCGCGGTTTGGAATTTCCATGCTGCTGGTTGTGGCGCAGATTGGGCTCACGGTGCTGGTGATCACGGCGGCGGGGCTGGTGCTGCACAGCCTCTACCGGCTGACGCAGGTCGATCCGGGATTTCGCACCGACCACACCGTCACGGCTGAGGTTTCTCTCGACGCGTCAGCCTGCCAACAGAAGGGACGCTGCGCATCGTTCTTCACGGCAATGCTCGATCGTATGCAGAGCATTCCCGACGTCGAAGGTGCCGCGTTTGTCGATTCGCTTCCCATGAGCGGACGCGAGGATAACTACGTGTACGACGCGGAGGATCATCCGCGCGATGCGCGAGAAGGCGCGCGGCTTGCTACCGGGCGAATCGTTTCGCCTGGCTATTTCAGCACACTGAACCTGCGCCTGGTGCGCGGACGGCTGCTCGATGGAGAGGACTCGGCGGGAACCACTCATGCGGTAGTAGTGAACGAGCACATCGCGCAACACCTGTGGCCCAACCAGGACCCGATCGGCAAACACCTTGAGGATGTTGTGGACGAACCGTCGCCGGCGGTGTGGAGTCAGGAGAAGGCGTCCATCGTGGTCGGCGTCGTTCGCAATGCGCGGGAGGGAACCCTTGAAGAAGGATTCCGCGACGAGGTCTATCTACCCATGACCACGGGCCGGGCACAGCCTGTAATGTTCGCCGTGTTGCGCACGCGCACCAGCGCCGCCGAAACGGCATCCGGTTTGCGCAGCGCGGTCGCAGGCATCGACTCGCTGGTGCCTGTCACGCGGGTTCGCACAATGGACGAGCTGGTTTCAACCTCAGTGGCGGCGCCGCGAGCGCTGGCCGAACTGCTGCTTGGATTTGGAGCGCTCGCCATTATCATCGGCGCGGTAGGCGTGTACAGCTTGATCTCGTACATTGTCAGCTGGCGCACACGCGAAATTGGTCTGCGGCTGGCGCTCGGCGCACAGCGTTGGCAGATTGTGGTGAGCGTGGTGCGGCAGAGTCTCCTTCTCGCCGCGGGCGGCTGCGCTATCGGACTCGCATGCGCCCTTGCCCTGAGCCGCATGTTGCATAGCTTTCTATTTGAAGTAAGCGCGCTCGATCCCATAACGTTCTGCCTTGTCCCTCTGTTGATGGCGTTCGTCGCACTCGTCGCTGCGTTGATCCCCGCGCGCCGCGCCGCCGCCGTCGACCCAATGGAAGCCTTGCGGGCAGACTAGGAGGCTGGATGCGAAAACTGCGTGCGCTTTGGATCAGATTTTGTGCTCTGTTCACCCTGCGCCAGATTGATGACGAATTTGACGCGGAGTTTCAGAGTCATCTCGACCAGCACATCGACGAAGGCCTGCGATCCGGGCTGAGTGAGGCGGAAGCGCGCAGGCACGCTCTGTTGCGCATCGGCGGCGCTGAACAGGTTCGCCAGGCCTATCGCGACCGTGCGACGTTGCCTTGGCTCGAGAGCCTCATACGTGATGTTCGCTATGCACTGCGCGGCTTCCGGCGCAAACCTGTCTTCGCGATCACCGCCATTCTCACGCTGGCTCTCGGCATCGGCGCCACCACGGCAGTCTTCAGCGTCGTCGACCGCATCCTCTTTCGCAGCCTTCCCTACGCGCACGACGATCAACTTGTTTCGTTGGGCCTTGCCCAGCCGTTGCAACGGCAGGAATTCACGCTGGGCGGTTTCTATTATGAGTGGCGCGACAATCAGAAGCCATTTCAGGACTTCACCTTCGAACGCGGCGTCAGTGAATGCAACCTGACCGAAAGCAATCCGCTGCATCTCCAATGTGGATCGGTGGCGCAGAATTTTCTCTCCACTCTGGGCGTTTCACTCGAAGCCGGCCGCAACTTCCTGACGGAAGAGGATGTTCCGAACGGCCCTCGATCGGTGATCATTTCCGATGGTCTCTGGCTCAGCCGATTCAATCGCAATCCGGATGCGCTGAACAAATCCCTTGCAATCGATGACCAGTACTACCGAATCGTGGGGGTGTTGCCGCGCAACTTCGAAATGCCTCGCTTGCAGGCAATCGATCTTCTCATGCCTGCACAAATGGATATCGCCGGTCAACACTCTGTGAATGCGGGAATCGGTCTTCCGATGTGGGCCTTTGCGCGTCTCAAGCCCGGCGTCAGCGTAGCGAAGGCCAAGGCCCAGATGGAGCCCCTGTTTCAACATACGCAGCAATGGATCCCTCCGGAAATTCGCAAGGGCTTCTATCTTCAGGTCCGCTCGCTGCGCGACCTCCAGATGCAGAATGCTTATTTGGCTGCAAAGATCCTACTGGGTGCGGTGTTCGCAGTTTTGCTGATCGCCTGCGCCAACGTAGCCGGCCTGTTTTCTGCGCGAAGAGCAGCACGCAGCCGCGAGCTTGCAGTGAGGTCTGCGCTCGGCGCCAGCCGCCTTCGGCTTGCGTTCCAGGCTCTGGCCGAATCCTTCGTTTTGGCAGGTGTCGGTACCGTGCTCGGTTGCATTTTCTCAGTTGCGCTGCTACGGATATTTGTCCTCATTGCACCGTCTGGAATTCCCTTTCTCTCAGACGCCCGCATCGATCTGCGCGTTATCCTATTGAGCCTGCTCGTCGCGTTTGTCAGCGCATTGATTGCGGGCGTGGTGCCGGTGTTTGAAAAGACAAACGCGGGTGCCCTCGTCTCTCGAACTGGCAATTCGGTCGAGCATGCTCGCTTGCGCAATATTCTGGTTGCATTGCAGATTGCCGTCAGCGTTGTCCTGCTGGCCGGTGCAACCCTGTTGGCGCGAAGCTTCCGAAATCTCCAGGCGGAACATCTCGGCATTGAAACCCGCGACGTTCTGGCGCTCAACATTCCGATTACACCGCAGCGTTACCCCACAGCGCAGCAGTCAAGGGATTTCTTCTTGCGCGCCGCGTCCGCTTTGCGCGACATTCCCGGAGTAACGTCTGTCGCCGTAAGCGACTCGATTCCGCCAGATGCCGACAGCTGGCACCAGGAAAAGAGGTATTCGGATATCTACGTCAACGGCAAGCAGGCCGCTCCCAACGGCACAGGCGGCAAGGTCATCTATCGCACGGTCACGCCCGATTATTTCCGGGTCCTGCAAATTCCGATCGTTGCAGGACACAACTTCACCGAGGAAGATCGAACTGCAGCGAGCAATCCGATAATCCTGAGTCAAATGCTCGCCGCGAGACTCTTTCCCGGCGATGATCCGGTCGGCAGGCATATACAGTTCGCGACGTTTCAGCCGTACTTCTCGCTCGATAAGCAGGTCTTTACCGTCGCCGGCATAGCTGCAAACGCTAAGAATGGCGGGCTCGCCGGAGAAGATGACCCCGAATACTACCAGTTGCTCAATGATCGGCGAGACAGTTGGGGAACGCGCGCCATCGTGGTTCTTCAGACGGCTTTGCCCGTTTCCACGGTTGCGCCGTGGGTGCGCGCGCGCATCGCACAAATCGATCCCAACGTGCCGGTGGAGATTACTCCGCTCTCGCAGACGGTAAGCAGGCTTGCCGACCGTCCCCGCTTCGAAACCGCGTTGCTCAGCTTCTTCGCCTGTACCGGCCTCGCCATCGCCATCATCGGACTCTATGGTGTCGTTACCTTCATGGCAGTGCAGCGCACGCAGGAGATCGGCATTCGTATGGCACTCGGAGCCACCCGTGTCGATGTGTTGCATCTCATCCTGCGCGAAGGCTTGCGTCTGATCCTCATCGGCGGAGCGATCGGGCTTGCAGTGGCGCTCGCGCTGTCGCGCGTTCTCCAGAGCGTGCTGTTCGGCGTCAGCACGCACGACCCAATCAGCTTTGCGGCCGTTGCGGCGCTGCTAGCGCTCGTTGCTCTCATTGCCATCCTCATCCCGGCTCGCTCTGCAATGAAGACCGATCCCATGACGGCACTGCGCTGGGAGTAGCAATCGGATTTCCCAAAGTGTCTGATGATAAACTCCGGCGCGAGGGGTATGAATGCGCGCAAGTGCAATTGAATTCAGGCTACGGATGCTCATCAATGCCGCAATTATCATTCTTGGTTTCTGGGCGCCATGGATCGAAGCGTGGCACGTTGGGCGCCGCATCACGCTCCTCGGGTGGTTGGCATTGGAGTCGAGCCGCGCCGGCATCGCTTCGTTTGCGGTTGCAACGCTCATACTGTTGATCGTCGCTGCGCTGATCGCTGCTAAAGCCGTGCTATTTCGTGTCTGGGGAACCGCCTATCTCGGCCCCGGAACCGTCAACAGCTTCAACATGGTGGCTGGCAAGGTCATGGCCGACGGCCCTTATCGCTACATGCGCAACCCGCTCTACATCGGCCTCTGCTGCATGGTCATCGCGATGGCATTTCTCATGCCGGTCACCGGCGCTGTATTTGCCGTAACCCTCATCGCCATCTTTTTGATTCGCCTCACCCTTGGCGAAGAAGCCTTTCTCACTGCGCAGCTTGGCGAGCCCTACTTGGTCTACATGCGTGCCGTGCCCCGCTTCGTCCCGCGCCTTCGTGGCGCACCCGCACCTGCGGGCGCAAAGCCTCACTGGCTCCGCGCGATGTTGACAGAGCTAACGCCGATCGGCATCTTGATTGCCATTGGGGTTTTCTCACGGAACTACGACCTGGAGCTTGCGGGCCGCGTCATCCTCATCTTCTTCGGAGCATCTCTCGTAGTGCGCGCCTTGATGCCGGGCCTGAAGGTCAGCTCCGAGCCGGCAAAGTAGCGCTGTGCTTTCCCAATCGTCCAAGGTGCGTGAATCCGAAACCGTCCGAGTACTTCAACCCGTACCCCAGCAGCCGATCCACCCCAATATGATTCGCCCAGATCAGCGCAAATGGCAGCAGCGCATTCGCCTGCAAAAGCAATGCACTCACCGCCAGCGCTCCTGGCACCACATAGGAGTGCACCGCGTTGTAGGTGCGCGCGCCCCAACAGGAACTGGCAAGGTAGCCCAGCATCGACAGGTCCGGGGTAAGCCATAGTGCAGCAAAGAGCCACCAGCTTGCGCCGGTGCGCGCATACAGCACCGCAGTCACCGTGGCCACTGCCAGCCCTTCAAGTCGCAAAAGCGTAAGCACGGAACCCGTCACCGCGGCGCTCGTCCTCGATATTTCTTTCACCTGGGTTGTCATGGCTCTTTGGATGTCGCTGCCCCGCACCCGTGTGCGCAAATATTCGCGCACTCGTTACGGTCAAAGGAATCAGCACAATAAAAGAAGGGGAAGAGCATCGCTCTTCCCCAGCTTGTAATGCACCCTCAGGAAATGAAACTACTTCTTCGGCGGCGCGATGGTGTCCTTGGCCGACTTCGCCACGCGGAACTTCACCACGGTCTTCGCCTTGATCTTGATCGCCTCGCCCGTCTGCGGGTTGCGGCCCATGCGCGCTTTGCGCTCCGCCTTCACCAGGCGGCCGATGCCGGGGATTACGAATACGCCATTCTTCTTGGTTTCCTTGATGGCCGTCTCAGCCAGAAGATCAAGGAAAGCTGCCGATTGTTTGTTGGTCAATTCGAGCTTCTCGGCCAGGTGCCGGGTAAGTCCAGTCTTGGTCAATCCAGTTGCCATGTGATGTTCTCCTTCGCAAGTTGTTGCCTGGTATCCCGCCGCTCGGCATCTTCAACGAAACTCAAAGAGGCCTGAAAGCGAACCGCATAGGGTAGTGCGACCTCAAGCGTTTCTGGAAACCTGTTGCCGAAACGCCTGGAGGCAACGTAGTGCACAAAACCCCTGTATTCATGCGGGTTCTCGAGAACCCTGTCGTTCGTAACAATGCGGCTTGGGGCGCCCTAAAGTCAATGGAAAAACTGTGGTTTTCCACAATTTTCTTGGGTTTTTGTGCCTTTTTGACCCGAAATAGCCGGTTTTAGCTGGTTTTTTGGTACTTTTGTGCCATCCGAGCCCGCCAAACAGCCCGATTCCGCGTTCAAAACATCCTCTCAATGCAGCCCGAAAAGCACCTTCCGCTTCGGCGCCGAAGCTGCTGCAATGGGCGTATTCAGCGCGTCTACCATAGGCGCCAGCAGTTTGAAATGCTTCACCAGCACCTTCGCAAAATCTTTCCGCTGCGCCGCTCCCACTGGCAAGGTAGTGCTCAGCCCCCACTGTTTGCATCGAATCAAATCCATCCCCGGATGATTTGCCGGAAAGCCCTTCGGCGGCCGCGTCAACGCCTCGCCTTCAAACTCGCTGAAGGTCTTGCGCACCGTAGGCTTCCTGAGAATCTTCCGAAACTCCGCATAGTTGTCGAGCAGCCAGTTGCGGATCGCCGCCAACTGCTCCTTCTCCGGCATATACGCTCCCGCGGCAATCACCACACCCTTCGGGCTTACCTGGAAGTAGTACCCCGCGCCCGACGTCTTCTCCAGGCCCTGGTGCGACCACCACGCCGCCACGTGCGTCTTGTAGGGCCGCTTGTCATGGCTGAAGCGCGTGTCGCGATAGATGCGGAAAAGGCTCTTCTCGGCAGGCCGCACATGATTCGGCGCAAAGTCCATCATCGCGTCCGTGATCTTTCGGACAATCGCCAGCATCGGCTCCTTCAACTGCGCTTCAAACTGCACCTTGCGCGGCGCAAACCATTCGCGGTCATTGTGCTTGGCCAGATTGCGTAGAAACGTTATTGCTTCAGGTCGAAGATAAGGCGCCGGTGCTGCAGGGGAAGACTTGGATGTGCTTGGCATACGGTTGTCAGTGTAGGCGAGCGCGCGACGCTCTGCATGCACAGCCCGCGTATTTCCTGAGGAAAACGAAAGATCCTTCTCAGTGCTGTTCAAACTGGGTGCCCCAGCTCTCGCTTTGGCAGGCTGAAGTTTACCGAATCACCTTCAACGCGGCGCGGAACAGCCCATCGAAGTCCCCAGCCAGCGCCTTGTCCTTTGCCACCGACTGCTCAATTGCCTTCTCCGCCGCTGGCCGCTGATAGCCCAGATTCGTCAGCGCCGACAGCACGTCATCCACCGCCGGACCGGCAACCGCGCTTGGTGTTGGCGCAACCGCGAAGTCGTCGAGCTTGTCTTTCAACTCCACCACAAGCCGCTCCGCCAGCTTCTTGCCCACACCCGGAATCCGCGTCAACTGCGCATGATCCTGCGCACGAATCGCCTGCACCGTTCGCTCCGGCGAAAGCCCGCTGAGAATCTTGATCGCCAGTTTAGGCCCCACGCCGCTCACCGTGATCAGCCGCTCAAAAAGCCGTTTCTCTTCGCGATCGAGAAAACCGAACAGCGCAATCTGGTCCTCGCTCACTTGTGTATGAATATGCAGCGACGCTTCCGCACCCACGCTCGGCAATGCCGTAAACGTAGGAACAGAAATAACAACGTCATATCCCACGCCGCCGGCCTCGACAATGGCCTGCCCCGGCTCCTTGTGAATCAGCTTACCCCGCAAATGCGCGATCATCGTTCCCCAATTTCCTCGCTGCGATGCATGCCAAAAACAAAACTGTCGTCCTGAGCGAAGTCGAAGGACCTGCTTTTCGGGATGCTGTAATCGCAGAATCCTTCATCTCGTGGTGTAAGCGCTATTGCAAAATCCCCATCCGCTTCGCGACCCGATCCAGCGTCTCTAGTGCCCGATCCAGTTGCGCCTTTGTATGTTCACTGGTCAGGATCAGCCGAATCCGCGCCTTGCCCTCCGGCACCGTTGGAAACGCAATCCCGGTTCCCATCACGCCTTCGTCGAACAGCGCTCGCGAAAAATCCATCGCCGCGCGCCCTTCGCCCACAATCACCGGCGTAATCGGCGTCTCCGTTGCAGGAGTATTCACGCCGCCAATGTTGAATCCTGCGCGCTTCAATTCGCCCTGAAAATACTTCGTGTTCTTCCATAGCCGATCGATCCGCTCCGGCTCCGTCTCCAGAATGTCGAACGCCGCAATGCAACTGGCCGCCACTGAAGGTGGATGCGATGTCGAAAACAAAAATGGCCTTGCGCGGTGATACAGATAGTCGATCAGATCCTTCGACCCGCACACATATCCACCCAGCGAGCCAATCGCCTTCGACAGCGTGCCCACCTGCACATCCACGCGCCCATGCATGCCGAAGTGATCCACCGACCCGCGTCCATTGCGGCCCAGCACCCCAGAGGCATGCGCATCATCCACCATCATGATGGCGCCATACTTCTCCGCCAGCACTGCCAGTTTGTTTACCGGACCAATATCCCCGTCCATCGAGAACACACCATCTGTAATCACCAGCTTGTGTCCCGGCTCGCTTGCAATTTCCTTCAGCAGTTCTTCGCAATGATCCACGTCCTTGTGCCGAAAAACTTTGATCTTCGCCCGCGACAGCCGCGCCCCATCGATGATGCTGGCGTGGTTCAGTTCGTCCGAGAGGATGAAGTCCTCTTTGCCCAGGATCGCGCTTACCGTGCCCGCATTCGCGGCGAACCCGCTCTGGAAAACGACGCACGCCTCCGCATTCTTGAAGCGCGCAATCTTTTCTTCCAGTTCCATGTGGATGCGCATCGTTCCGGCAATCGTCCGCACCGCGCCCGAGCCCACGCCAAGTTCCTTGGTTGCCTTCAGCGATGCCTCAATCAGCATGGGATGATTCGCGAGACCCAGGTAATTGTTGCTGGCCAGGTTGACCACTTCGCGCCCGTCGTAGTGGCACACTGGCGCCTGCTGATCGTCCAGGACTCTCAGCTTGAAATGGGTTCCCTTGGCCTTCAGCTCATCCAGCACAGCCGTCAAATAAGCAAGTTGCGGACGCGTAGTCGTCTGCGGACGAGTAGCTGTCTCCGTCATACCAATTCACCTCAACCTGAAAGGATAACGGAAAAGCCCGGATCGAGGCGCGGAGATCAAGACTAACGCACGGCAATCAGTCTTTAATAACGCTTGGTCAGAGCAACGGGAGGCGCCCCTGTTCTGCCGTCAAGCAACCAGTCCACAGCCCTGCGCACATCGTCTTCCTTGGCCTCCCCCATCACGCGAGCAATCGGCTCGCCATTCTCATCGAGAACGATGGTGCCGGGCACAATATCGCCAAGTCCAAATCGCCCAAGCGTATCCGTGTCAGCGTTCACCCAGCTATCGAAGGAGACATGCAGTTTAGCCAGCGCGCCCGGAATCTTCGCGCGGTCTCTCGGCGCGTCAATAGAAATGAAAACAAAACTGACCGGCTTGCCTGCATACGACGATGCAATTTGCGCTAGACGCGGCAGCTCTTCTTGGCAAGGACCACACCACGTCGCCCAGAAGTTCACTACCACAATCTGCCCGTGTAGTGCGGAGAGTTTGCGCGTCTGTCCATCCAGCGCTTTGAACACCGGATCCGGTACATGCTTCGCCATCAGCGGGAAAGGCACGAGAGCGAAAACCAGAAACAGTGCTCTCCAATTCGTTACATTTCGTGATCCGCCCATCGTCCTCTGACCATAACTCCCACATCTGCAACTGAACTCCATCAAACGGATGAATTGGTCCTCGTCACGATGGGCGACGCATTTAACACTGCCACGCTGCTACCGTCGTGTGGATTCGTCACACAGGTTTTTCCCGCCCCTGTGGTTCGTCCCCGAGGGAATTCTTGAGGTCAGTTCTGTCTTCCCGACTTGGAGAAAACAAAAATGAAAAAGCTCCTGTTACCGAGCGCGGCTGTTCCCGGTGCGCTGTTTATCTCTCTCTTCTGCTTGCAATCCGGCGCACACGCGCAAGGATGCGTCGCTGCCCACTCTCCCCAGCCCATCATCGCGGGCCTCAATCCCACCAATGAATCCACAATTGCCCATTCTGCAGGAACAAATTTTCTGCACGGCCTCACAATCTCAACCGGGTACCGCGTCTACAACTCGTACAAGCACTACATTGGAACCGTCTACCAGATCCAGCGCCAGCTCGATCACAATGCAGTTGTCAATCACGTAAACCTTTTCGAGATGGATTTGAACTACCAGGTAACGCCGCGCCTCAGCGTGATTGCGACCGTCCCTTCGCTGGAAGCAACGCGCCACGGGCAGTCGAGTCCGCTGAATGTCTACCGCTCCGGCGGCATCGGCGACGTGACCGTAGGCGTGCAGTCCTGGGTGTGGCGTCCGCCAACGGAGAGCCACGGCAACATCGCCATCTCCGCGCAGTTGAAGCTGCCCACCGGCATCAACGACGCCAAGGGGACGACAATCACCAAGAATGGCACTCCCCAGACCGAGCCTTTTGACGAGTCCATCCAGCCCGGCGACGGCACATGGGGATTCAGCCTGGCGACTGAGGCCTACCGTGAATTCTATTGGCACACTTCGGGGTACTTTACGGGTTCGTGGCTGTTCAGTCCGCAGGACACAACCGGCGTGTTGACATTCCGCCCAGCGCCCGGAGAGAACGTAGTCTCGGCCACCGATCAATATTTGTGGCGCGGTGGATTCTCGAGACCCGTAACCGGCGTCAAGCCGTTGCGCGGGCTCGCATTCAGTATTGGTGGGCGCATGGAAGGAGTGCCCGTGCGCGACGCGTTCGGTAAGAGCGACGGCTTCCGCAGGCCCGGTTACGTGATCTCCATCGAACCAGGAATGATGTATGAACATGGTCGGTGGGGCCTTTATGCCAGCGGCCCCTGGGCCATGGAACGCAATCGCAAAATCAGCGTAACCGACATTGAAAACCATACCCACGGCGACGCGGCATTTGCGGACTACACCGTGATCGCAGGAATGTCGCGCACGTTCTAAACGCGGCAACTAGATCGATACCGCACTACGGGCCATATCCGTCAATCGATGTGGCCCGGATTATTTGCGGCGTCATCCTACGACCGTCTCCACCGAGATGTCCACGCGACGCAGCCCCCGTAGGGCGTTGCAGATGTAAACCGTGTCGGCGCTCCTAACGTCATCAAGTGTCAGAGTCTTCTCTTCGATCTCCGGCCGTGTTTCCAGCAAATGCCGCCGATACACGCCCGGCAAAACACCGCAAGCGATAGGCGGCGTGTACCAGCGTTCTGCCTTTTCGATAAAGACGTTGCTGATGGCCCCTTCCGTCACTTCGCCCCACGTATTCAGGAAAAGAGCATCCGCGAAGCCCGCGCTCAATGCGTCCGCGAAAGCGCGATCGTAATGCCCGCGTCGCGTCGTCTTGTGAAAAAGAAAGCGGTCAGCCGGCTCGGTAGGTTGTGCAGCCATGCAAATCCGTATCGTTCCATCGCTTCCATTGCCGTAGTCTGGCAGAATCGCGGACTCAATGTGAATGCTGCCGTCCGCATTCAGCAACAGACGCACCTTCCGTGCGCGCAAATCCGCAAAGCGCGACGCCTCAGCAATCAACGCCTCCCTCACCGCGACCCGATCGCACGAGAATCCAAAGTAGTCCGCCGAGTCCGAAAGCCGATCGAGATGCAATTCAATCAGCGCATAGTCGCCATTCCAAAGCATCGTCTCAATCAGAGAAAACGGCTCCGCAGTGCGCGTCAGAAATTCAGTTTTAAGCCGGCACTCGCGGAACTCTGCTTCCGCCTCCGAGTCGATGACAATCCCCCCGCCGACTCCCATCGTCGCCTTGCCGCCCTCCAGGAGCAGTGTTCGAATAGCAACATTGAAAACCGTTTCCTCTCGCGAGAAAAAGCCAATGGCGCCCGTATAAATTCCGCGCGGATCGTCCTCGATCTGCGCCAGCAGTTGCATCGCCCGCACCTTCGGCGCACCCGTGATCGAACCGCAGGGAAACAGCGCGCGGAAGATCTGCTGATAGCCGACAGCGGGCCGCAAATCCCCCGTGACCGTCGAAGTCATTTGCCAAAGTGTCGGATAGCGCTCCACATCGAAGAGCTTCTCGACGCGCACGCTCCCGAATTCGCAAACGCGCCCAAGATCATTGCGAATCAGATCGACAATCATCACGTTCTCCGCGCGATTCTTGGCATCCGCGCCGAGGGCGGCGGCAATCACGCGATCTTCGGCCGTGGTGCGTCCGCGCCTCGCCGTGCCCTTCATTGGCTGCGTGGTGATCCGGCGCTTGCCGTCCTCCTCCACAACGCGAAAGAACAGTTCAGGCGAGAGCGAAAGAATGTGCCGCCCTTTCTGGCAGTGCAGAAATGCACCGTAGTCAACAGGCTGCGCAGCGCCAAGACGTGCATAAAGCGCAGCAGGCCTCTCGTCGGTTTTTATCCTTACCGGGAAAGTGAAATTGAGCTGGTACACATCTCCCGCGCCAATCCACTCATGAATCTGTGCGATCCGTGCGGAGTATTCCAGTTCGTCAAGCGCAAACGACAGCACCGGTGCTGGCGCACGCAAAGGACCAGGCCCTGTACCCAGATCGGCAGGCCCACCGTCGAGAAAGATCCCCGTAGTGTGATCGAAGCAGAAGCAGCGCTCGTAAATGCCGAACCATGCCAGCAGGTCGCCGTCACGTCCAGGTCGAACGGCAGAGGTTGGTTCGAAATATTCACCACACTCGTAGGCAAAAAACCCCGCGGCGAAGTTTCCTCGTTCTACGGCCTCTTCGATTTCCGAGAACAAACCCGGGACATCGTCCGCCGTGCGCGCTTCAAGCACGCGCACCGGATTCGTGAAGATGCGGCTTAGGCTGGATGTGCCGGAACGCGAGGTTTCCAGCAGCACCGTGCCCGGCGTCTCTTCTACAAATGTGTAGAGTGCTCGGGGAAGAGGATGCCTGCAATTCATGCATCCGCTCAGTTGCGCGTTACTGCGTGACCGTTAGCGCAATGGTCGTTTCATGCGTCGTAGCGATAACGCCGTTGCTCGATTGCGCGGAGACCGTCACAGAGTAGGTCCCAGGGGGAGTCGGCAGGTTATACGGCGGCCCATGATTGTGATAGTTGTAGAGCGGGTTGCATGCCGCAGTCCCGAGTACCGTAACGAATGCAACCAGACCGAGCAGGACTAGGCGGCTGAGGAGGCGTCGCCGACGAGCGCCAAAGGCAAATCCACCCAGAATCAAAGTGCCAGGCAGAAGCACTGCCCATGCGATTGGCCTCGAATCGCGCCTTGCGCGGTCAGCCTTGGCAAGGGAAGTGGCGGACGTAGAAAACGTCACCGAACTGTTGATGGCTGCCGTTGCGCTTATCGGAATCTCGATGTTCTCCGGAGTAAAGGTGCAGCCGCTCTGATCGGGCAGACCCGAGCAGGAGATGGTGACGAACATCGGCGCCGTAAGCGACGCAGCGTTGATGGGAGTGATCGACACGATTGCCGATCCAGATTGCCCCTCCGCCAGCGAAAGCGTGGCGGGCGCAATGGAAACTGAGAAATCGGGCGTCGTGCCGGAAACCGCACGAACCGCCATGCTCTCGGAGTGCGAGAGGAGATGGGCCTGGTCCCCTGTGTACGCCGCGGACAGCGAGTGATCGCCGGGCGCCAGAAGAATGGTTCCCGTCGACTGTCCCTGGGCATTCAGTACGAATCCAGCCAGCGGCTTTCCGTTATCTGTCAGGGCAATCGACCCCGCGGCCGGCTGTCCGTCTGCGCTGGTAACCGCCATTGAAAGCGTGGCTTGCGTCCGGCCATTCAGGTCGTGGGTGGACACCTGGAGCGAAGTTTGCGTGGCTTGTTGCGTGCTTGCAGCGGTGGCTGCCAACGCCGGCATCGCAAGCGCTATGCCCAATGCCGCAACCAGGTAAAGCCGCATACCGCGGCGAAACATACGTATCACGTGCACCTGCTCCAGATTTGAAGAAAAGTCGTAAATCGCCCGGTTTTCGCGCGTACTGCCATTGTATCCGGCGAGGGCATACCTAAGCCATTCTCCCTGCGCCCTCACCTGGGGGTTTACTTCTGCTTTGACGGACAAGAGACAAAAATGGCGGCAGCGCCCCAGCCTGCAAGAGTGCAGTTCCGATTCTTATTCCTGCCTTAACAGTTGTGCCGGATTAATCGCCAGCGCCCGCCGCGCCGGGATCCAGGTGGCAATAAGTCCAATGAGCGTCATAGCTGCCACAGCACCAATCAGGACCAATGGGTCACGCGGGGTGGCCTCATATACCAGTGCCGCCAGAAGCCGGCTCGCGAGTACACCCAGCACCAGTCCCGCCAGCGATCCTGTGAGCAACACCATCAGCGGACGACCCAGCGCCGCTCGCATCAGTTGCGCGTGATGCGCCCCGAGTGCCACGCGAATGCCGAGTTCGCGCATCCGCTTGGATACTGTGTACGTTGCCATGCCAAACACGCCGGTAATCGCCAGCATCGCGGCCAGCAGTCCCATTACTCCCAGTGCCACGGTCGCTACGCGAGCGGGAAAGAGCACCAGGGCAAGGCTGTCAGGCCAGGTTTGCAGGATTATCGGCAGTCCAGAGTCGATTCCGCTGAGAAGCCGGTTCAAGGCAGCCGCAGTTTCTGCCGGGGATCCGTGCGAACGGACCACAAGCGTGGTGTCGTCATCGGTCCGCTGGGCCAGCGGGAAAAACATGGCGGCAGCCGGATTCTCGGTGAGCGACTGATATTTGCCGTCTTCCACGATTCCGACGACCTGATAAAGCGCCTTGTCATGCATCAGGAAGTGCCGGCCGACAGCGGGCGAATTGCCGAACATGCGGCGGGCAAAGGTTTCGGTGACGATGGCGACCTTGGGAGCCTTCGGACCGTCGTCCCACGTGAAGTCACGACCGGACAGGAGGCGCGTCTGGGCTGCGGCGAGATAACCGGGTGAGATGGAATAGAAGTAGGCGTCGGTCACGCTGTTGGAGGGTCGCAAATCGGCGGTACCTTCGCGGTAGACTTCCATATCGCTGCTACTTCCGCTGAGGGGCACTCCGTTGATGGTGCCCACAGCCGTTACCCCGGGAATGCGCGAGGCTTCGTCCATCATGCGGCGCTGGACCGGCAACGCCGAGTCGTCGGAGTAGCCGGCCATTTGCAGATCCGCGATCGCCAGCATGGCGCCGTCAGGCTCAAAACCGATGGGGGCGCGCAGTGAGCGCATCATGCCGCGCAACGAGACAAGCGAGGCAGTTACGAGCAGCGCGCAGAGAGTGATCTGCACACCCAGCAGCAAATCGCGGAGGGTAAAGCGGCGAATCAGGCTGGAGACAGCAGCACCGCTCTTCATGGCCTGCACGGCATCGGTCTTCCAGATCTGCCGCGCGGGTAACAGGCCGGGCAAAATGCCACTGACAAAGGAAAGCAGAAACGCCAAAGCAAATACGCGTACGTCGGGCGTTACGGTGACGTGGATAGGGTATTCGGAAATAGGCTGCCAGCGGGTCAGCGTGCTGAGCAGCGCGACCGCAAAAAACGTTCCTGCAATTCCCCCGCAGATTGAGACAAGAACAGCCTCGGTGAGAACCTGACGCAAGAGTCTCCATCGAGAGGAGCCGATGGAGAGCCGGATCGCGACTTCACGGGCACGGTCCGCTGAGCGCGCGGCGAAGATTCCGGCGAGATTGACGCACGCAGCCGCAAGCACCAGCAAGGACAGCACCATGATGGCTGCGAGGAAGGGCCGCGCGGGTCCGCCGAGCAGGTCACCCATCAATCCAGGCTTGCTCATTCTGACACCGAGGCCATCGTCGAGTACCGGGTTTTCGCGCGTGAGTTGATGGGAGATGGTCGTCAGATCGCCGGCGGCCTGTTGCCCCGTGACACCGGGCTTGAGCATGCCGATGACGTAGATTCCATGATTCTCACGTTTGACGAGGTAGCTGTACCCTTCGATTTGTTCTTCGTTGACCATGGGAATCCAGAAGTCAGGCCAGAAAAACAACTCAGTGCCGTTAAAGGTGCGCGGCGCCACGCCAATGATGGCGAAGGGATGCTTGTTGAGCTCAACCGTCATCCCGATTACGCGGGGATCGGCGCTGAAGCGGGTGCGCCAGAAGGCGTCGCTCAGCACGATGTAAGGGGCGGAGTTGGAGCCGCGTTCATCGTTCGCGTGTAAAAACCTGCCCAAAGCGGGCTGCACGCCCAGCATGTCAAAGTAGCTGCCTGAAATCTCGTAGCTCCAGCAGTGCTGTGCTGATCCGCCTGCACTCATGCCGACGTCGTTGATGCGGAACGCGGCGAGATCGCTAAACGAAGAGTTGCGCGCCCGGAAATCAAGATAGTCGGGATAGGACTGCGTGATGTATCCGGGGTGCTGCTGCTCAATCTGGATGAGACGCTCAACGTGAGGAAGATCCAGCGGCCTGAGGATCAGCGCGTTCAGCACGCCGAAGACCACAACATTCGCGCCGATGCCGAGTGCCAGCGTAAGAATCGCCGTCAGCGCAAACCCCGGCGAACGCCGCAATTGGCGCGCGGCATAGCGAATGTCGCGCCAGAGTTCGGCAAGGCTCAGCGTGGTGTCCGAAGCCGTCACTCGCTCTTTCGCGATCGTGCGATTGCCAAACCGCAACAACGCATCGCGCCGGGCTTCCTCGGCAGACATTCCCGCAGCGACATTGGCGTCAATGCGCATCGCAAGGTGAGCCTGCAATTCGGCATCGATGTCTTGGTCTACTCTGGACCGGCGAAACAAATTGGCGAAGCGGCGGAAGACGGCCATGGCGATCTCCTGTTCTATTCCTGTTCTATTCGGCGCGCAGCGCCTGCATGGGATCGACGCGCGCGGCGCGCCGTGCGGGAATCCAGCTGGAACCGAGTGCAGCGCCGGCAATGGTGACGGTAATGACGGTGAAGACAACCGGATCGTTGGGACTGACGCCGCGCAACAGGTTCGCAACAAGATGCGCAAGCATGAATGCCAGCACCAGGCCGATGCCGATTCCGGCGCCGGTAAGCCATGACGCGCGGCGAAGAATCAACCCCAGGACATCTCCACGCTGTGCGCCCAGCGCCAGCCGTACACCAATCTCCCGCGTGCGCTCGCCCACCAGGTCGGCCATCACGCCGAAGATGCCGATGGCTGCAAGCAACAGCGCAAACACTCCATCCAGGCCCAGCATTGCCGCCGCGTACTTCAGCCCAGTGAGCGACTCATTGATTTGCTGCGCCCACGTCTCCACACCATCCAGAGGCAGCGCCGGATCAAGCCCCGCCAGTGCCTTGCGCACTGCTCGAGCTATCGCCACCGGATTGCCTTCCGTCATTACAAAATAGGTGGCTCCATCCAGCGGCATCTGGGCGGAATCCATGTAGACCGCCGGATGCTGGCTCTGGTCCATCAGCGAGTAATTTGTCTCCCTGGCGACGCCGACGATCGTTAACCAGGGATCGTGGTTGTTTGCGCCGCCTAACCGAACGCGATGCCCGATCGGATTCTGGCCCGCGAAGTATTCTGCGGTAAATCGTTCGCTCACGACCGCGACAGGTAATGAGCCGAATGCATCCGACTGCGAGAATCCGCGACCTTCGACGATGGGAATATGCAAAGCACCAAAATATCCTGAGCTCACTGGCAAGCGAATCGCGCTTTGGAACTTACCCGGCATAGTAGGCCGGTCCTGAATCTCAACATCCTGCACCCAACCGTTGTCGCTGTACGGCAGCGCTCCAGTCACTTCGGCATGGGTGACACCGGGCAGAGAGCGCAGCCGTTCGAGGCTCTGGTTGTACCAGGCGGCCTGCTTCTGCGCAGTGTCGTAGCGCGCCGCCGGAAGGTTGACGTTGAACTGCAGGACGGTGCGGGGCTGATAGTCGTCGGCAAGGTGCAACAGCGACAGCGTGCCCTTCGACATAAGCGCCGCGCCAACCACAAGCGCCACCGCGAGCGAAATCTGCGCCACGGCAAAGATGCTCCGCAAACGCGTGCGGCCCTGCCCCGTCGTGCCGCGTGAGCCTGCCTTCAATTGATCGAGCACATTCACACGCAGTGCGCCAATAGCCGGAGCGACTCCCGCCACAATGCCGGCCAAGCACGCCAGTAGCAGCGAGAACATAAGTGCATGCCCGTTGAGCGACGTATTCGACCATCCCGACATGTAGCGTGCAACGCGCGCCGGCATGGTGATGAGAATGATGTGCAGGTAGAGTGCGGCGATCGCCACGCCAACTCCCGCGCCAATGACCGCCAGAAGAATATTTTCCGTCAACAGCTGCCGAACAATATGCCAGCGGCGAGCACCCAGCGCGCTGCGCATTGCGATCTCTGGCCGCCGCGCCACGCCGCGAGCCAGTTGCAGGTTGGCAATGTTCGTGCACACCACCAGCAGCACAAACAGCGTCCCACCCATAACCATGCGGTAGTAAAGCGGAGTCAGATCGCCATTGATGCCGTCCAGCAAAGACTCAACCCTCACGGACCAGTCCTTGTTGGTCGCCGGATATGCCGCCGCCATATGTGTGGCGATTGTCCGCAACTCCGCTTGCGCCTCCTGCACACTCACGCCCTCGCGCAGACGCCCAATCACGAAGTAGTCGTGATCTGAGCGATTGGCAAGCTGTGTGGGCGTCGGAGCAAACGGTAGGTAAACATCCGCATCTGAGGGATACTGCATCTGCTTCGGCATTACGCCGACGATGGTGTACATGTGTTGGTCAAGTTCAATCTGGCGGCCCAGGACAGCCGGATTGGCGGCGAAGCGCCGCTGCCAGAAGCCGTAGCTCAACACTGTCACATCACTGCGGCCTGGCTGGCACTCCTCATCCGTGAACAATCGTCCCAGTGGCGCCTGCGTGCGCAAGACTGTAAAGAAGCTGGCAGAGACAATCGCAGCGTCGATGTGCGCGGCATCGCCGCCGCCGGTTAGGCTCATGTCGGCTCGAGTGCGCACTGCGCGGCTCTCGAAGGTGTGCGACTGCCGGAGCCAGTCTTCATAATTGGCGAGGGCTGCCGGTCGCGTATCGCCATGGCTTGGCTGCTCCGCAATCGTCATCACGCGATGAAGGTCCGGCACCGCCAATGGCCGAAGGACAACCGCATCCATGCTGCTGAAGCAGGCGGTGTTGATGCCAACCCCCAACCCCAGCGTGATGATAGCCGTAATCGTAAATCCGGGAGATTTGCGCAATTGCCGCGCTGCGTAACGAAGATCGCGCCAGAAGCCGCCGAGTCCAAGCGCAGCATCGGCGCCGGCAACGCGTTCTTTCGTCGCAGCGCGATTGCCGAATTGCACCCGCGCCTGGCGCCGCGCCTCTTCCGGCGACATGCCGGCCGCGACATATGCGTCCATCCGCAAGTCGATGTGCGCCTGCAGCTCCGCATCGATTTCGCGATCAATTTCAGAGTGACGAAACAAATTGATGAAGCGGCGAAACGTGGCCATCAGCAGCCTCCTTACGGAAACAATGCGATCTCTATGCGTAGCGCAGCACCGCGCGCACACCCTTCACCAGCTGATCGAAACTCTCTTCGGCTTGCTGCAGTTGGCGGCGACCGGTGGCAGTGAGCTTGTAGTACTTGGCGCGGCGGTTGGTTTCCGTCAACGCCCACTCCGCGGCAATCCAGCCACTCTGCTCCATGCGATGAAGGGCCGGATAGAGCGAGCCTTCTTCCACGCGAAGCATGTCGTTGGACGCACTTTGGATGTGGAGGACAATGCCGTAGCCGTGCAGCGCGCCGTTCTGATCCAGCGTCTTCAATACCAGCAGATCGAGTGTTCCCTGAAGGTCGTTCTTGGCCATGTTTTCACCCCTAGCAATCTTGGTATAGAGAAGTCTAGGCATAGAGAGCTAGGCATGTCAAGAACTCGGGGAGCGGGGATAAAGCAACGAGATCCATTTGTACGACTGAGGCGATCAATTCTTGCGCAGCATAAGATGGAATCGTGAAAATTCCGCGATTCTCATGGTCCGTCGTTCTCACTCTGTTGCTGTTCTCGGTTTGTGTCTCTGCCTCTGCCCAAACCGCAGCGCCGGCCTGGCTGAAGTACCGTCCTCTCGGCAAGCCGCTCACCGTGCCCACGCGCGTCAGCACTCTCGGCCAGAGTCTCCTCGAACAAACCGCAGCCATCGAGCTCCGCCGCGGTCTGCTCTCGCTCTCCGGTGGCGCACCCCTCGAAGTCGGCCCCAACATGATCCTCCTCGGCACCGTGCAGGAGATGCGCGCGAGCCATCCCGAAAGTAAACTGCCTTCGCTCGAGCCC
>Ga0209004_1000126_pt1 | contig 20268 bp, 19 predicted proteins | sample TexAe_RefH0_M1_FD_187948 | JGI IMG/M metagenome (GOLD analysis project Ga0209004, IMG submission 187948) | Forest soil microbial communities from Davy Crockett National Forest, Groveton, Texas, USA - Texas A ecozone_RefH0_M1 (SPAdes) (version 2) | ecosystem: Environmental > Terrestrial > Soil >... | reverse complement strand
TTTTCGCGCGTCGTCCACAGATTCCACGCTCCTCCACGCATCGACTCGAATATGAAATATCTCCCATCTGAGGTCCACGCTCCACAGCACTCATTTGGCCACGCCTCTCCGCTGAACAATCGCCTCACGCCAGTTCCGTCGGCTCGCGCCTCCCACAGAGTGCTCGTGTTCAGCTTCTCGTCTAGTACGCTGAATCGGAATAGTTTACCGTCTGGTGAAAATCGAATCCAGTTCGGTCCTCCATTCGTGGTCAGAATCTTTCGCGCATGGCTTCCGTCGCTCCTCGCCACCCAGATGTCCTGCCGGACCGCGTAATAGATTGAAGCCCCGTCCGGCGCCCATGTGGCATCACCGGTAGTTAGATTCCCAATGCGCCGTGCCTGTCCACCCAGCACAGGCATCTGCCAAAGCCCGACCAGGGACATTGCCGGGTTCTTCGGCGGTCCACCCAGCAGAAAATCGGATTTCGAAGGCGAAAGACCGTCGAGCCATTCCAATGGGAAAGGAACCGGCACTCGTACAGACTCTCCTCCATCGATTGAAACCTGCATTAACGGGGCATCTGTCGAACTCGGCAACTGAAAGTACACCCGCAGCCCATCGGTGGCCATTGGGTCTAGAAGAAAAAACCCAGAGAACATCTTCGGCAGGCCGTCATGCGTAATCTGCTTGATTCTGGTCACGCGTGGCGGGGGCACAGTTGGGCGCAGCACATACGCAAAGGCCAGAACTAGAACCAAACCGGCAGCACCTGCGAGCATCGCCACGCGCCACCTGCCGCGCCGAACCTTTGTCGTTGCCACTGAACCTGCCACTGAGACCGAACTCACCGAAGCCAGTCCCGGATTAAGATCCCGCGCCAGGCGCCTGAGATCGGTTTCCTTCTCCGCGGCCGCCGATGCTCCAACCGACGATCCGTTTGCAGATGGCTGGTCAGTCGGATCAAGAATCCCCTCCTCGGAAACTTCCACCTTGCAGACGAAGCGGTAACCAACCGTCGCCACGGTTTCGATGTAACGCGGGCTGCGGGTGTCATCCCCGAGCATCTTTCGCAGCAGGGCGATGCTTCGCGTCAGGGAGTTCTCCGTAACAGCGGCGTCTCCCCAGACTGCGTTCAGCAGTTCTTCCTTTGCGATCAGTTTTTGGGGATTGCGCAGCAGGAGCAGCAGAACGCGAAACGCCTTCGGCTCGACAGGCAGGATCTCGCCAGCCTTTGTGAGCGTGAACTCCCGCTCCCTTACCTCGACATCTCCGAATCTGAAAACACAAGACTTGCTCGCCATCATCTTCCCATCACAAGTTCGTCTGCAGCGTTCAGAAATAGATCAACCGTGCCCAGAAACTGATCAGGAGCCCATCAAGACCATGTAGCGACACCCGCCCAGAGTGACTTCAGCCTGACCGGCTGAGGAGCTCTGACAATGACAGCTTTAAAGGGTTTCGCTTCCTTGGTTCTTGCCGCAAGTATCGCCACCACACTCTCAGCGGAATCACACTGCCCGGGGAATGTGGAGAGTGTACCGCTTCATTTCGTAAACGGCTACCAGATGGTTGTCGCTGTATCTGTCAATCACTCCGGCCCATACGATTTCCTGCTGGATACCGGCACGCAGTTCACCATCGTCGATCCCTCGCTGGCGAGCGAGCTTCGCTTGAACGCCGCCCAGGGTTCGGTGCCGGTCGACGGCATTGGATTTCACACGACTGCTTCATCTGCGCGACTCGATCAGCTTGCGATCGGCTCCCACACCGTCGCCCACTTGGAAGCTCTCGTTTACGACCTCCAGAACCTCAAATCCTTTCGCCTCCATCTCCGTGGAGTCCTCGGCGAAGACTTTCTGCAGCACTTTGACATGCTCATCGATAACTCGCACAAGATGCTTTGTCTGGACGAATCCTACGCGATGCGCACCGGCATGAAAGGACCGCATATCACCCTCGTCACGCCCACTGACGACGACCAGGTGCCGTCCAATTCCCTGATCATCCCTGTTCGTCTATCTGGCGCCACGCGGACTCTTCGCCTCGACCTCGATTCCGGCGCGACCGCTCCGTTTCTCTACGGTGCCTTGCAATCCACGTCTGCCGCAAAACTGCGCAGTGCTTCCTTGCACGGGACTGGCACTGACGGAACGAAACGGGCATTTGCGGCATTACCGCCCCACGATATGAAGATCGGCTCTCTCGAATTCTCCAAGGTTCCATTCTTTACTCTTGCTGGCGCCGCGAAGGAAGACAGCACATCCGGCTTCGATGGACTGTTGACCATGGGACTCTTCCGTCGCGTGTTCATCTGCCACGCGGAGCACTTTGCGATCCTCGAAGCCCGATGATAGACGAAGCGAACCGTTCCGGTTGGATTGTGGCCAACTCTTCCCTATGCCATCTGTTCGCCTACCCAACGCACGCTTCGGCACCGGCGGGAAAGCCCAGCCGGGGTTGAGGAAGTATCGGCGGTCACTCTCCCTCGAACGCGATTCTTTCAGACGGAGGTGTCGTCATCCTTGCGGCGGAGACTGCATCATCCTTCATATATCGAAGCCCGGCAAATCCAAAAATGGCGAAAGCCGCACCAATCGGAATTGCTAACCAAATCCCAACTGGACGAGCATCAAGAGAATAATGAAAACCTGCGTCTCTCCCAGATACGATTTCAAGATCTATTGCCTCGTTTTCCATGAACCTGTCGCTGTCTTGGAGGTACACCAGTCGGAACTTGCGGCCGTCGAGAATCGAAGGATCGCTCCAGTATGGGAACGAGATATTGCTTCGCATGTTAATCGTGTTCCCATCGTCAGGCATGAAACTGAATTCAAAATAGCTGTTTCGCCCAGCTGAGCGTTCTATATATTTGTGAATCTTGCCTACTGCCGTTACGCGTGTTGCGAATGAAGGTGCAGTTGCGTGAGTCATGCCATAAGAACCAACGACGAGTCCGAGCGTGAAGCAAAGCCACCAGCCAAGCGGGGGAATCCATTCCCTTCTTTTCGCTCCCAGTGGAATGAAGACAGCCATTGCTGCGACAGTTCCAAGCAGGCAGCAACCGAGGTAAATTAAATAGCTCATCTAGGAATTCTCGATACGTTGGGTCGCGGTTCTGCCATCTTAACGCAAGGCTATCAAGAGCGGCGGTACGCACTCGCTGATCGGGTAGTGGGCGATTCGGAAAGAACTCCGTTTTCGGGGTAGTTTCCGGTTGGGCGGTTACTCGCCCTCCATCAAGAGAAACTGGTCGACCAATTAGTATGATCGTCGGCATCCCCAGACAAGGATCAATCACGATGCTCCCCAAGTACCGAACACCGTTCTTCGTCGCAGTTCTTACGATCCTCGTGGCACAAGTGAGTGCTCAGAGCACGTCTAGCGCGGTGGGCGCTCCGTCAAAGTTCGATGTGGCGAGCATACGACCGTCGGCGGATCGGTCGAACCAGTCCGGCGTTTGGATGGGTATTCGGACGAGTGGAGGCACATTTGAAGCGCGCGGCATGTCTCTGAAATCCTTGGTGGGGTTTGCCTATGCCGACCAAGGTTCGCTGCGTCAGATGGTATCTGGCGGCGGGGGCTGGATCGATTCGCGGGATTGGGACATTGTGGCAAAGGTCGATGATCCCTGGTTAGCGGGGCTATCCGATACAGAGCGAACTAATCGCATGCGCCCGTTGGTCAAAACACTGCTGGATGAGCGGTTCCTCCTCCGACTGCGTACAGAGACTCGACCAACGCCGGTATATGTACTGGTGCAGGCCAAGGGTGGAGCGAAGGTGAAGGAGGTGTCTGCGCCGCCTCCATTGGAGGGTGACTGGAATGAGGCCCTGAACCGCTTTCGGGCAGAGCACCCGGGCAAACCGTTCCCAGGCGCCATCAGTTGCGCTAGTGATGGCTGCACTGCGAAGGCGGTGATCATGAGTAATGCGCTTCCTCAGATACAAGGGAGTGCCCACGCGGATCGCATAGTGATCGACGAGACTGGACTGAAGGGCTATTACGATTTCTTTTTTCGGAATCCAACCGAGGATGATCACGACGCGATGGGGGAAGTCGAGGAGGACTTGGGAATGAAGTTCGAAGCACGCAAAGTGGATTTGACAACCTACGTGATCGACTCCGCACAGTTACCTACTCCAAATTGAGAAGCTATGCGGACAACATGCATCTGGGGCTTCGGGCTGAATGGTCGGCAATGGAGACACTGAGATCAAGGAATTGCTCTCAAAGCGACGGTGGCCGGTGACTCGACCGCAGTCGGCAGAAGCGCAAGCGGAGCTATTTGGCTTTGACTATTCTGATGTCTCCGCCGCAATGCACAAGACCGACAGCAAGTTCAATTTGCAGTGATCTGTTCCAATGCATGGTCGGATGCCGGAGAAAGAAGTTATATTTTGCAGCCTGGAATCCAGGCACCGTCGCGGAGAGTTCGAAAGCGCCTTCCTTCAATGAATCAAACCTGAATTCTCCAGCGTCATTGGTCTTTGCACTGATCACGGAAGCCCCGTGCTGAGTGATTGCTATGTTCACACCGGGAATAGGGCGACCAGAGGAGTCAACAACGGTGCCGGCAACATGACGCACCTTTGGCGGTTCGTACACACAAACATCGGCAACGCACACCGTGCCGCCGATCGCCAACAATAGGAAAACCGCAATGAATCGATTCACGGTCGTCAACTTCTTCATCTGCAAGACAGTGTAATTCCCGTATCGTGGACGATTGAGAAGTAGTTGTGAGCTAAATCACGTTGGGTCCGGTTGGGCGGTTAACCGCTCGGAACGCGAATCAAGCGAATCCCGTTGCGAAAAACAATTTCATTGAGTAATCAACGGCACTTCCCGGCCGTCATATTCACCCTCAGAATTCCCACACAAATTCGATGTCATGGCCCAGACGTCGGTCCGAACCCTTCGCAAACAAGGTGGACGGATGTGCGCACGGGAACAGGCTTTCCATTCAAGACCGCTGGCGAGTACTGCGACTTCCACAGGGAGCGGAGTGCGGGATTCTCGAGAGAGGGATCGTCGCATTTTGCGATCTGTGCGTCCGTTGGGTGGCCTGTCTCGTCAAGGGTGAGATCGGCGACGCAACCGGCGCCAGCTTCCAGAGAGAATGCAGCGCGCCCAAAGCCCGCATTCGCGAAACGCTGTATTTGAGGGAATGAGTTCGGTGGGTCGAAGTCACGCGAGAGCGTGTAGATCCCGTTCCTGTCGGGTCCTGATGGAGCGGACTGTGATCCTACGAGAAAGCCTGTTCTGATACGTGGCCGAGGCAAAGGAACCGGGTTGGGGTTCGGTCCGAATCTGTAACTGATCTCGATATGCATGCTGAAAAGCACGGGTTTGTTGTCCGCCAATTTCGTCGCAGGCACGAATCTGTACTTTTTCACAGCCTTCATGGAGTTTTCCGCGAACATCGGGTCGGTGCAGCGAACGATGCGCGGGTTTTGGGGGAGTCCCCTTCTGTCAACGACGATGGTAAGGGCGCATAGGCCGTCCAATTGTTGCCGTCGTGCCGGGTCGGGCATTTCGGATTCAGGGGCCTGAATCGAAACAGGAGCATGAACGACCTTGGGATCGAAAGAGTAGATCGGGTCAGGAGATGAGGCGCGTTGTGCGTGCGCAAGAGCAGCAGAGAGGCAGAGCACGGCGAGGAGCGGGCGAGTCACGGGCGGGTACCTCTTCGAGGGTCGATGCACTGAATTATACGTTTCCGCGTTCTCGACAGTGTTCCGGTCGGATGGTGGGCAACTCTTCCCTTTCTCGTTTCTTCGCCCCGGGCCCGGCAGGCCGGACCGGGGTTGGGGAAGCATAGACGGTCAACCGTTCATAGCCATAAAACATCGAAGCCTTTGTCGATGGTCACATCGATGACTTTGCATTAGCGTGATCGGGTCAGTGCTCTTGCAGTTCTCACAATCGAGACTGAGGCTCCTATTTTGCCACTGCCATTTACGCCGAAGGTGTAACACTCCGGCTCACCGGTCTACCTGTGGAGCGAGAAAATGACGTTGATAGTGGTATTGATCTCAACCGGTTCGCCGTTAACAAGGTATGGCTTATAGACCCAAGTGTGGACGGCATCCAAGGCAGCTTGCTGAAGTTCCCTTGGGCCACTCACCACGCGCAACTGGCGTATGTGACCGCTGTCGCTGATCACGGCTTGTATGACGACCGTTCCGCTGATTCCTGCGGACTCGGCATGGGCCGGATAAATAGGCTCAGTTTTTTGAGAAAGCAATCCCTGTGCTACTCCTGCTGAGATGTTGATCGCTTTCGGCACAGGTTTTGCGTCTGGTGTTGGAGCAACTCCTCCCTCGTCACCTGGACTGAGAGGCTCGAGGATCTCAACGTGCGCCGTGAGAACAGGCTTGCCTGCTCTTACAAACTTCAGGTCGCCCGGAATGAAATGGTCTTGAAACTTGAGAATCCGATTATGAAGAATCTGCACGGACTCCCGTGCACGGTCCGAGATACGGAGTGCAGGCTGACCGGAGTCAAAGCAAACTGTGAGGCCCGGATCCAAAGATGGGTTCGGATTCGTCATCCGCAGGCACCGTAGTTGTTCGCCACCAGCATCGATCTGTTTGAGACTAAATAATTCATGATCGATTATGTTTTGACTGGGGAGGGGTTCGACGAATTCGCGACGTGCATCCACCACCCAAAGTGGGAGCGCCGAGGCAGTTCCAGCCCTCAAAGGGCCATTGTCGGTGCCGTAGTCTGTCCGAGCCCATGCATCGCCACTATAACCGACTTTGAACCTTTTGGGTCCGACCCAAAACTCTTCATATATGCCCTTTTCGGCGGCATTGCCAGCGTCGTCGTATAGCTGGAAAGTGGCCCTAAGATGCCACGGTTTCAGATCTGGGTCTGCGAGGCCATTTGATTCCTTCGCAAGTAACATGAGTGCTTTCGCGTCCACTTGCGCGTCCGCGACTTGAGTGCGACTAGAGTCTTGGGCGGGGGCAAGCAGTGAAGAAACCGAGAGGATACCGAGGCAACACGCATAGGTGGACCAACATGCACGCAATCGCACAATGCTATTCTCCGTAGGGCAGAAGATAACACAAACAAGAACCGCAGGATTATTCGAATGTCGGCTCCGAGCGGATTGTGGACGATCCGGAAATAACTCAAGAGTAAACACTTGAAGCCGCTGAAGCATCCTTTGTGCAGATAGATCCTGAAAAACGCCCCAGGATCCGGCTTTTTCACGTTCTGACTTGGTTGCGAGATTCCATGACACTGCCCGACATATCAGTACCGATCGATGTACTCGGCCCTAGTCTGCTGCAAGATGGGAATATCGGGATCGGCATCTTTCCACAATGAAAGAAAATCCTGGTACCAAAGAACTCGCGCAAAAATAACGGCCGGGGGTTGGCTAATCCAGGCGTTTCAATATCTTTCGGTCTCGAAACCCCTCTCTGGCATTTCGAAGCTCAGAGTTTTTGCTCACCGGTTCACACGCGCCGCGAGCCTGAACCTTGAGCTTACCCAGGCTGGCAGGACGATCGGCGTGCTGACCGCCGACGCACCTGCTACGGCCCCATGGATTGGCGTTGCCAGATAGGCGTGCTCTGCGCCGTTCGCATCAAGCGCTATGCCGGCGATTTCGCCTTTGGAATTGATGAAGCAGGCGGTCAACAGATACAGCGAATTGTTTCCGGTGACGAGCGTGTTGAGATCTACGAGCGTGCCGTTCCGTCGGATGAAGGCGCGAATCACGCTGAAATCCGCATTCGCCGAAAGGCCCACGATCTGACCTCCATCGTTGATCCCAAACCCGAAGGAGTAATAGTCATTGCCGACTACACCCAGATCCTGCATCTTCGTGTCTGCGCTCGCCAAGAAAGCGTGAGCAGTCTGGTCGCCAGCCAGATCCGACTCACCGACTACCTGGCCGAGGTTGTTAATGCCATGCGGGAGGTTGTTGAACTCTCCTCCCAGGTTGCCGAGGTCGATGGCCTCCCCATTTCGCCAAAGCAACGCATGAGTCGGGTTGAGATACAAAAGCAAGATAGGGTTGAGCGGGGCACAGCTGCCCGATGAGCCGGCTGCATCGCCCCGATCGTTGACCGCCGTAACGAGTCCGTCTGCGTCGTTCCCCGTCAGCAGCGCCTGAACCTTGCCATTTGACCATACGACCGGCTTGAACTGGTATTTTTGCGGCGCGGAGCAGTTCGGATCCACGGTCGTGGTTTCCGCATAGCCTCCAATCATGCCGCTGCTGTTGATCTCTGTGGCTGATCCGTTCACGCCTCCCAGTGTCGGGAGCGGAACCATCTTGCCGTCTTGCCAAGCAAAAGGGACGCACGGGGTGGGCGAGGACGAGAAGCCCAAGGCTTGAAAGCCGCAGAAGTCCTCCGTGGTGGCAAGACCCGCCGCAATGCTCTCGGCCTCTCCAGCAGTCACGCCCGATTCGTTCACGCCATAGCCCATGCTGTTGCCGCCCAGCCCGGGAGTTCCGACGTCAATGGTTTGTCCGCCATAATAGAGGACGGCATGCTCTGGGCCAGTTCCTCCGGGACCGACGCCGGCGGCGCCGCTGATCCAGCCACTATTGGTAACCACCAATGGCCCTCCCGGCGCACTCGGGTTCGCCCCGAAGACGCCGAGGTCCTGGATCGTGTAAAGACTGTTTTGTCTGGCAGCCTGTGACAGATCCTGCTGTTGCACGGGCGAAAGCCCGCCGCATCCCGCAAGCGCGAGGCTGAGGCAGGCAATGCTCGCCGCTTCCAATGATTGACTGCGCGCGGCTCGAGCCGCGATCTGCATCGCGTGTTCGACCCTCAATAAGAATGTGGACCTCATAACCTCCTCCTTTTCACGATTGCCCGGCGCCGGGCCGGCCAGTCTTTGCTCTGTGCACGCGCTTGAGAATTGAGTTCAGGCAAATCATCGGTGCACCGTCGGCCGCCTCCGTATGGTGCAGGTCTTCTGATTCAACCCATGCTCGCACCTCCGCTGGCAGCAGGTTCGAAACCACGGCGAGGTCGTTCAGGGGAATCATCTCGCACTCGGCGCTGCATTCCGGGCACCAGGCCTGCAGCGGGATCCGTCCCCGGAGAATCAGAAGCGAATCGGTTTCAACGGTGATCTTCATTTGCTTTGCCATGAAACTCGCTCTCACCTGCCCCGCGAGACCTCCTGCCGGCGCCGCGTTCGTGCTCAAGCAGGGCGTCAGCGTGCCTCAGTGACAGCCGGGATGTCCTTTGCAAGCTTGTGATTATTTCTGATGATTTCTCGCTGCCACCCAAACGGCAGAAAGAAAAGACATTTCGCGTTCGGGTCTGAACAGACGGTAATGGGTCGATTTGCGCACACGTTCCGTGTTAAGATCCCTTCCAACCGAAACTTTCCCCTCTTGGCCAGGTGTCCCGATGGCCGCGAGCACAGAGCAAAAGAACAGGCAGCTTTACGGATTCGGCCCTTTCCGCGTCGACCCCGAAAAGGGACTGTTGCTGCGCGAGGACGAAGCCGTTCCCATCGCGCCGAAGGCCTTTCAGGTTCTTCTCGTGCTGATGCGCCACGGCAAACAGGTCGTCACCAAAGACGACCTGATGAAGACGATCTGGCCTGACACGTTTGTTGAAGAGGCCAACCTCAGTCGGAACATTTTCCTTCTGCGTAAGGCGCTGGGCGAGACTCCACAGGATCACCAGTACATCGTCACCGTCCCTGGACGTGGCTATCGCTTTGCGGAAGACGTACAGCTGCTCCCGGAGCGCGAACTCAACATCGTCGCAGCGAGCCATGCCAAGGTCCAGGTGCAGATGGAGGAGACCAAGCCCTGGGTCTGGATTATTCCTGCGGCAGTCCTGGTCGTTGTGGCTGCATTCGGCGCATTCCTTCTCGTTCGAAGTCGCCGGCTTACCCAAAGCACACAGGACAAAGAGTGGGAGCAGCTTTCCTTTTTCACCGATTCTGCCGTCTATCCCGCGCTATCCCCGGACGGGCGTATGCTCGCGTTCATCAGGGGAAGCGACTCATTTATCGGTCCAGGACAGATCTACGTCAAGTTGCTTCCAAGTGGCGAGCCGGTCCAGCTAACGAACGACGATACCGTGAAACTGGCCCCTTCGTTCTCGCCGGATGGCTCACGCATCGTCTACAGCATCATCGAGCCCTGGGATACATGGGAAGTTTCCGCACTTGGCGGGAGCCCTCATCTTCTGTTGCCTAACTCCTCGTCGTTGACCTGGATCGAGCAAGGGAAGCGGCTGCTCTTCTCCGAGATGAGAGAAGGGCTGCATCTGGTGCTTGTAACCACGGATGAGGACCGAGGAAACAGCCGTGACGTCTATGTGCCCCCTGGAAAACGCAGCATGGTGCATCATTCCTATGTTTCGCCGGATGGTCGATGGGTACTCGTCGTTGAGATGGACAGTCAAGGCAAGATCCTCCCCTGCCGCGTCATTCCATTTCAAAGCGGCAAGGACGTCAAAATTGTGGGCCCTCCCAGTGGCAAATGCCTTTCGGGAGCGTGGTCGCCGGATGGCAAATGGATCTACCTCACTTCGAACGCGTCGGAAGCGGACCCTGGACGGGTGGGGCGTGCAGGCTGGCAGCCCGCGCCCGGCTCTCATATATGGCGGCAACGTTTTCCGGATGGGGAGCCCGAGCAAATCACCTTTGGCCCAACCTCACAGGAAGGAATTGCCATGGCCACCGACGGCAAGTCGCTCATTACGTCGGTCGGCGCAGAGGACCTCACCGTGTGGCTGCACGACAAGGACGGGGATCACCAGATATCTTCCGAAGGAAATGCCTCCTCGCCGTCGTTCTCTTCTGACAGACGCAAGCTTTATTTCCTCATGTCGAACGGGCAAACCCAGGGCGAAGAGCTCTGGGTCAAGGACCTTGCCGGCGGAAAAATAGACCGGGTACTGCCCGGTTACACCATGCAGTCGTATTCTGTGTCGCGAGACGGGAAGGAGGTTGCTTTCACCAGGAATGACCGGAGGGGCCCTTCGAGCCTGTGGGTTGCCCCGACCAGCCGCCGCACACCTCCCGTGCGCATCTCCTCTCCGGCAGCGGAAGATTCCCCTTACTTTCTGCCTGACGGAGAACTCGTCTTCCGTGCGATAGAAGGCGGCGCAAACTATCTCTATCGCATGAATTCTGACGGCAGCGCCCGCAAAAGAATCTCTCCGGAACGCGTTCTGGATATTTTGGACGTCTCCCCCGATGGCCGCTTGGTTGCTGCCGCGGTGCCCGGCTCCGGCGACGAAGAACATATCAACCTGGGAATAACCAAAGCATTTGCGGTGGATGGAACATCGGCAGTATCGGTGTGCGTCGGGTATTGCCTGCTTAGTTGGGACACGGGCGGAGGGTTCGTTTATCTCAGCTACCCGATACGGGCCGAAATGAGTTACCCGTTGCCGGCGATGAGTGACTCGGGCCTGCCAAAGCTTCCGTCCGTGGTAGCCACGCGCATCGAAGACTTTCGAAACCCGAAAGAGATCACAGCAATCCCTTGGCAAGTGGAGTCAGCCGTCAACCCTTCCGTTTACGCCTACACCCGCCAGAATAGCCGCCGCAATCTCTACCGCATCCAGTTGCGGTGAGCCCTTGGCGGTTTTTTGTTCTGGCGCACCTTGGCCGGGCGCGCTTACGCCATCTCGAGAGAATCTGCGAAGGCTCGAGCCTACTTTGAGGAGTTCTCGCGCTGGAAGAACGGCGACCCCGAAATCCTCGTCCTCAAACAAGCCGAAGCCGAGTATACGAAGCTGAGGTGATTGTGGATGCTTCGATACGTTTGCCTCACGCGCCCAACCGAAGATCATTGATTCTCAATAGTCCCTTTGGGCTCTTGAGGCTCGGTTACGCGCGAGTTCGAGAATTACTCCTCAAAATACGCCAGTCTCAGGGAGTATCCGTGGCCCTCACCCGCGGGCCGGCCATGAAGGGGAACCAACTAGCCGGCGATTTTCATGCGAGGCGACCAAACGGGGCGTTTGTCGCGTTCTCCCTCTTCTGCCAGGGGCGGTCGTTTGACGCTGGGATTCGCTGCATTTGGATGAGACGTGACCTCGGGTAAGGGGCGAATGATAGGTGGGGTCGCTAATCGTCTCTTCAAATGCCGCGCAAGCACCGGGATCGTTTCCAGATGGTGCTGCTTGTTGTAGACGAACGCTGTATCAACGGCCCAATCGACTCCGGCGACGGGCCTGGTGGTCAATTCCGCATCCAAAAGCGATCCCTCGCGGATTAGAGCCAGGCCATATCCAGCCTTCACAAGAGCCTGCATCTCCGCAGGGTGGGAGGCTCGTGAAAACTCTTCGATCTGGACTCCGGCCTCTGCGAGCAACTCCAGAAGCCGTGCGTGGGCCCTGGGATGACGTTGAGGGTGGTGTAGGACCGCAAGGTTGCCTTGCAGGTCCGCAGGCCGCAGGGCCGCCTTTGCGGCGAGAGCGTGGTCGACGCGGAGGCACGCGACAAGTCGATCTCGGCGAATCCCTCGCACACAGAGCCGTGGATCGTTAACCGGCAACGTCATGATCGCAGCGTCAATCTCGCCCAAGACGAGTTCTTCTAGAAGCTGGACCATGTCACCATGCGTCGGCCGGATCGGGCAACTGGGAACGATTTCCTTGTGCATTTCGCACGCCACACGAAACACTTCAGGATCGACAAAGGGAGCACAACCAAGGTTCAGAGCGCGCACATGACCGCGTTCGATCGCAATGAGCGCGGCAATGGCTTCATCGCGCGCGTCCAAGACTCCTTGGGCGATAGCTTTAAAGGCGAGGCCCGTTTCGGTCAGTTCGATGCGGCCACTCTTGCCTCTCTTGAATAGCTGAATAGCAAAAGCCTCCTGAAACTGTTTTGCTTGAACGCTGAGATTCGGTTCGGCAGTGCGAAGGTGCTCCGCCGCAGCCCGGAATCCCTTGTGTTCCACAATCGCAAGCAGGTACCTGAAATGACGAAACTCAGCCCAATTGTTCATTGCGCTGTTCTCCTGGGGATAGAGTGCGAAAGTATCGCATACACCAATATCCTCAGGAGACTACGGTCGCTACCAGGCAGCAACTGCACCGCAAAGCCTGTTGCGCAGAAGCAACAAAGGAAGTCTAGAGAAGGCAGAACTATAGTGTTTTTCAGCGTTGTCGAGGTGCCAGAACCATAAAGCCGCTATGTTGCGTTTACGAAAATCCACACGGCCGCGCGGGTCAAATTCTCCTCACTTCTCGACAAGCCTGTGAAAGAAAGGCCAAGAATGCGTTTCAAGATCTGGCTCCAATGGCTTGCGCGAAAACAGCTGTACATACCGCATACGGAAGCCCTGCTTCATTTGTGACAGCTATTTTTCGGAATGTGTGGAGGTAAACGTTCGTTCCGTGGGACGTGAGCCCGAAGACGCGAAAGGAAGCTGGGTAAGCCCCCGGTCTTCGTGATGAAGTCGTCAGCGCCGGCATGGAAGGAGGCAGTTTCGTACAATTCTCCTTCCATCGCGGTAAACATCAGGATCGGCACAGCAACATTTAATGCTCGCATCTGCCGTACTAGGTTAATTCCCTTCCCAGCCCTGGGATGAGCCAAGCGCTCCGATCGGAGGTTGAATTCTACGAGGATCGCATCGAATGGTGCATTGCTGCACCGGTGCAAGGCCGATTCAAAAGAATGGGCTCTTTCAACCTTGTACCCGAAAAGCTCAAGTGTCCGCTGGAACTCAACACAGATGTCGGCTTCACATCAACAAGAAGTAACGATTTCATACAAACCCGAACTCGCATCAGAGCGAATTGCGGCTTTATGGATGGTTAGGATCAAGTCGAAGGTAAGTGAACAGGAGCGGCTTACCGCTTGGCTTCGCGCTGCCGCCCTCGGGCTCGACCGTAACGAAGACCGCGTCGATCTCCGAAATCGTCTTGGCGTCATTAAATTTCAGTACCCAGCGTTTCTGGTTGGCGTCATCCTTATAGAGGAGTCCCAGGCTGACGGCGTGCTGCCGGTCGCCGCCGCGGCCGCCCCAGGCCTGAAAGACGCCGGCCCGCTTGACGCCCGGCCGTTGATCGAGATCGTACCCATAAAAGATTAGCGATTTATCCTTGGTGTAGAACACGCGCCCGAAGGGCTTCTGTGTCTCGCCCGTCTTGGCGACATCGTAGATTTCGGCAATATAGAGGTTGCGGGCGCCGATCAGGTTCCGGATGTCGCGGTCGTGTTGCAACAATTCCCGTTCCTCCGCAATCTCCTTGTCCTTTCCCCCGATTGCTGCGTTCAGATCGTTGACTTGCGCTTTGAGAGCGATCGACTGCGCAGTGTCCGGAGAGGCCTGATCACCGATCAGGCTGAGTCTTGCCTTCAGACTTTGTGCATTGGCCAGCGCTTCGGCCAGTTGCTGACTCAAGTCGGCACGGTCCTTCACGTTACGATCAAGATCTGCGCTTCGCTCCGCCAGATCCTTCTCCAGTTGGGCAAGCTGGTCTTTCAGCCCGGTCATCTCTTCGTGGTCCCGACGGGCCTGGTTTCGCAATTCAGCGGTCCTGTCATCTTCTGGGACCGGCTTCTTTTCCGTCGCAAGGGCGGCCGCAGGAACCGGCGTGTCGTGTTGAATTGGAGTGCTCGACGCTGGCAAGTGCGTCGGCGCCCCAGCCGCATCGGGCCTGCGCCCCTGATTGATGCCGAATCGATAAGCTGAGAAGCTGAAGGCCGCCAGGATCATAGCAGCCACGGCATGGCGGAGCACCGGTCTCCAATGGTCGGAGACTGGTCGGGTGGACGAATGACCGATCGTAGAAATCGGCTCGTCCCGGAGTGACTGCATGAGGGCATCTTCCGCGTCATCGACCGACCAGACGCCTGGGGCGCTTGCATCTTCCTGGTCCGCTTCAGACTCTGCCGCTAAAACCGGGATCGTAGTAGCAATCAACCGGTCGTAATCCCGCTTGGCGCGCCTGCACGATTCACAGTGAGCCAGGTGTTCAGTCAGACGTGTCCACTCTTCTGCCGTGAACTCGCCCGTCGTCGAGAGTGCGCAGAGCTCTTGAAACTCCTGATGGGGATCGGTTGACAACGTCCAGGCTCCGTAACTGGAACCATTTTCCACTGTTCCACTCACCTTGACCGCATCTTTGCGGAGAGAACATATTTCCGAAGTCGTTCCAACCCGCGATAGTAATGGCTTCTGACGTTGACGAGGGATCGCCCGGTGAGTTGGGCAATCTCCTTAAGAGCGTATCCCTCGAAGAAGTGAAGCCGGATGGTCTCCTGCTGTTCCGGCGTAAGCCGGGCTTTGAATCTCGCCATCAACGGCTTTCCAAGGATGCCTTCCATCGATTCCTCGTGGAACGGAAGCTCCTCTCTGGAATCGGCCAGACAGAAAGCTGCCCCCTCAAGTTCCAAGCTCGCGTAGAAATGGCGGGAATTCAGGTACCGGCGTCGGTCAAAGGCCCGGTGATAGGTCACATGAATAATCCAGGAGCGGGCCGCCCAGTGCGCAGAATCGAAGAGGGCAGCTTTGCGGAAGATGAAGAGAAAAACGTCCTGTACCAGGTCGTCAGCTTCCGCTTCGTTTCGAAGGATCCGATGGGCGACGTTGCGCACGGAGCGCGCATGGCGGCGGAAGAGCAAGGCCAGCGCTTCCTTGTCTCCATCGCCGACCTGCTTTAGCAACAGTTCGTCGGAGACTTCAGAATTGGCCGTAACGGCCATAGCAGGCCGTTCAGCTACTTCGCTTTGATATCGGGAAATATCGAGCGATTCAGACGGACCATCCGAAACGCAATGACCACTGTCCCGCACTGCCGGAGTGCGCGCCAGTGCATCTGAGAAATAGGCGGCTTCGGACCTCATGCTCCACTCCGTAGCTGATCTTGTTATTGCCTAATTCCGGCGATGGCAGCCGTCTGGCACTCGGCCGTCGCGGCTTTACCGTGAGTGATGAAGGAAATCGCAGGATTCGACATGGCGAGAAAGATTTGACGCGAACCAATTGAGTGCATCTTTTCGACCCAAAGAGCGCATGCACTAAATTTAGTGTAAAGACTAATCGCAAGATTGCAGAATGGCAAGAGATATTTGCATTCTGCTTGGCGAGCGTATCCGTAAATTACGGAAACAAAAGAATTGGAGACAGATTGACCTCGCCGAACAGTCTGGAGTTCATGAGGTTCATATCAGTGATCTTGAACGTGGGGCACGGGAAGCCGGATTGCGAACGCTTCTAGCCATTGCTCAGGCGTTGGAAGTGAAATTGTCGGATCTGTTTAAAGGGATGGACTCAGAGCTCTGATTTCGACGTAACAGGTCGAAGCCAACTACATTTGAGGCGCGAGCTGATCTCATTATCCCGGCACAGGTTCGACGTCTAGATTGTTGCCTGATTTTGCTTCGGAATCCAGATGATCTGGTCTCCGCTATATCGGCTGTTCTTCATTCCTATCCTACTGTTCAGCCCAGAGAATTCCCCACTTTGACCGGCTCGAGTTCTTCGTTGCCAAATTACTATTCGCAAGGCCTATGGATGAGAAATCCGCAGAACGGAACTGGGCCGTCGGGGGCGATAGCTGAGATGTATCACCCGATAAGTGAAAAGTATTGGACAAGGCCTCGTGTTCGACGCAGGCTGGAGAAAACGTTGGCGCCGCCAGGTGTGCGCCGTCGCAGTTCCCTCAATCCTCTGAGAATGCAAATACGAGAGAGGGCGACTCGAACTTTCGCAAGGCCGCTTAGAAGGGCCAACGAGACAAATCACTTTGAGGTGAGTAACGTGATGAGCGCCCGATTCCTGACCGAACGCGAAGTATCTCAGCGAACTCACATCAGCCTCGCTACGTTGCGCCGGTGGCGCTTGGAGAATCGGGGGCCTAAATACTACAAGTTTGGCTCACTTGTTCGCTACGACGAAGAGGAGTTGTCCTGCTGGGAACAGGCCCAGCCGAGCGGCGGGGAGGCTGTGGCCGAACCAATCAAAGTGAAGTCCGTTCGGAGCAATATCCTGCTGCGAAAGTCGGGGTGAGGTAACCTGGGCGCTTCGTGAAAATGCATCGCCAGCAATGCATCGCCAAGGTGGTGACAAATGGCTCCTAAAACACTCGAATTCTCCCCTCAATCGGAGTATCCTTTATCAGGGAGAACTCCCATGCGCGCAGCGGTCAAAGACAAATTGAAGAACGCGGCTCCGTCTCCGAAGGTTCGCAAATCAAAGTTTCAGGCCGATCTTGCTCCGTCGGAAGACAGCATCGTGCGCACCCTCAAAGCAGAACTCGAAATGACAAGCAACACAGATTTCCTCTCAGATGCCCTGGCGTTGTTTCGTTGGGCGGTCTCGGAACGGAAGCGCGGACACATCATCGTCAGCGAGAGTTCGACGGGGGAACGCAAGATTCTTGTCCTTCCCCGGCTAGAGCGGGTCGCCCCGGAAGTCGCCCTACCGCATGTCGATATTCATTGGAATGAACGGGAGCTTGAGAGTCTGGCAGCACTCGCTTCCGGGCAACCTGCCCAACCAACCAAGGCCTTGATCCGGGCCATGAGGCACTGACAGTTGGCTGTAACGATCCGTCGTCTCGAAGAATTCGATGATGTAGGGAGCTTCGATTGTGGAGATCAACCTCTCAACAATTACCTCAAACAGCACGCCTGGACGAATCAGCAGAAGAGTTCGATCGGCGTCACCTATGTGGCGATTGAGGAATCCGCACCTCGTGCGGTGCTGGGCTACTTTACATTGGCAACCTCGAGCGTGCCGCGCGACAGCCTTCCGAAAAAGTATGTTCGAGGCTTGCCTCCGTACGATCTTCCACTGATCTTGCTGGCTCGCTTGGCGGTTGACACGCGTTTCGCGGGCAAGGGCCTTGGAGACGCGCTCATTATGGAGGCCTTCAAGATTACGCTCCGGGTCGCCGGCGAAGTTGGCTGCCGCTGCATGATCACAGATGCGTACCGCGACCGGGTTGCCTGGTATGCAAGGTACGGTTTCATTCCCATTGAGGGCGCTCAAAAGGTCAGCCCTCAGAAAATGTTCCTGGATGTAAGAACGATCCGAGCCGCGTTAAAGAGTGGATCTGCGCAGGAGTGAATCATGAGTCTGTTCCAGCGAGGCGACTTTTGGTGGTACGAATTCTGGTTTGCGGGACGGCGCATTCGCGAGTCCAGCAAATCCAAGTCGAAGACTGTGGCGAAGACGGCGGAAAAGAATCGCCGTCGCGAACTGGAAGAAGGGTTCAACAACGTTTCGGACGTCAGACGCGAACGAGTCCGCGCTATGGGTGAGATTGCCGATGAATTCTTTGAGGAATATAAGTTGCGGCTGCCACAGTCGGCAACTTTCGCCGAATACGCCATCGGCCACATCAAGCGTCTCGTCGGGGACAAAATGCTCGTTGACATGAATGAGGCTTCCCTCATCAAGTACCAGAACGACCGCCTTACGGAACGCGCAGCTCCAAAAACCGTGAACGAAGAAGTTGGCTTTTTGCTTCGAATCATGGGCGATCTGGGAGATCTTCTGCGGGTCCGACTAAAGAAAAAGAAGAAACTCAAGCTCAAGGTAAGGAACGATATCGGCAAAGCGTACACAGCAGAAGAGAAGGATCGCATGCTGGCCGAAGCTGCCAACGCACGTTCTCCCCACATTTATTTGGCACTCACTCTGGCGTTGAACGCAGGCGTCCGAGATGCGGAACTCCGCGGGCTTACTTGGGCGCAGATCAAGTTCGTGAAGGGCTATCTAGTCGTGGGGCAAAGCAAGACAGAGGCCGGGGAAGGTCGCACCATTCCACTGAACTCTTCTCTGCTCCCGGTCTTGAGGGAATACGCAGTTTGGTACCGAGAGAAGTTTGGCGAGACCCGCCCGGAGTGGTACGTATTTCCGTTTGGGAGGCCCCGTCCTAGTGATCCGACGCGGCCCATTACAACCTTCAAAACAGCCTGGAAAAATGTCCGCAAGAACGCCAAGGTGACGGGAAGGTGGCATGATAACCGGCACACGCTCATCACGGATCTTGCGGAAAGCGGTGCGGGCGATCAGACCATCATGGATATCGCCGGCCATGTGTCAAAGCGCATGCTCCGCCACTACAGTCATATTCGAATGGAGGCAAAGCGTACGGCGCTTGAATCGATCGTCAAGAAACAGACGAACGGCGCCGCAGACCAGACGGAGAATTCGGCTGACGGCGCCAAAAGTGTGGGGTACCCACATCGAGCTCCGGGTTATAGAAATGGCCGCGTAGTGAAGTCTGAATCCAAATCGGATTGCTCAGTAGCACCCACACTTATGCAGGATTTTGAAGGGGAGTACCCACAAAAGTCCCCACAATTGGCTAGTTCCGAAGGTCACAGGGGAGTGAGGAAGGTTGGTAAATCTAAGAAAATAATTGGCTCCTCAGGTAAATCATCGAGGCACGAGTTCCGAGATCTCACTTTCCTACCTACCCTCTTATGGCGGGGGTAGGGGGTGGCTCTTGAAACTTCGCTAAATCATTCGAAGCAGAAAATGAAACATCTCAATAAGGTAAGCAAGAATGTTGTCGGAAAATCGATCCAAGATTGGTATTTCGCAAATGGGTTTCAATCGTTAAAGAGCGGATGGCCCGACTTTGTGTTCTGGAAAAACCCGCCGATGGAAAAAGGATCTATCAATTCGTCGAAGTGAAGCAGCACACGAAGGACTACATCCGCAATAACCAGCGAAAGGTCAAAAACATCTTCCGTGCCCTGAACCTCGACTATCGCGTCGCGTATGGAATCACCCCTGATGGATCGCCAAACTTCGAGAACCGCGCAGGGGTCCATGCAAATTGGCGCGTCGCGTCGATCATCGGCACGAGTTCTGGAATGAGGAGTTCGTCAAAGCCGGACCTTAGAGGCAACATAGTCACTTCGGAAATCCTTGCACTCATGTTTGCGCAACTCCCTGCAGCTGACTTGACGTTCACTTCGATCACGTCGTCCCCTGCGGTTCGTCCGATTGCCTCGGAGCGGCGACTGCGCCTACCGCAATACTCCGGTTCTCGATCCCGAAGAGTGGGGGCTTGCCATCGATCCAGAACGCAGCTAATGCGTCCTGCTCAGTCGGCTTGAAGTGTCACATCACCTTGATCCATTTGGCTACGACGCATTTTGAAAGAGGATCAGCGACCATTGTTACGACGGGTCCTCCAACAATTCGCTCGCGCGGAATTCCAGAAGTGCATGCTCCGGCGTGGCGTTCCGTTGAGGAGATCTAGTGTTGTGAGTCATTAATTCGATAAACTATTGTCAGTTCCATCCGTCTAAGATTCAGGAGACGAGAAATGGGACGCAGAGCTGCAGTTGTGGATT
>Ga0209004_1000125_pt1 | contig 20300 bp, 18 predicted proteins | sample TexAe_RefH0_M1_FD_187948 | JGI IMG/M metagenome (GOLD analysis project Ga0209004, IMG submission 187948) | Forest soil microbial communities from Davy Crockett National Forest, Groveton, Texas, USA - Texas A ecozone_RefH0_M1 (SPAdes) (version 2) | ecosystem: Environmental > Terrestrial > Soil >... | reverse complement strand
GGCGGGTTCGTTCGCAGCACCGCCGGATGGCTGCGCCTGGAGGATGCCGGGGGTAACGAATAGCGTTGCAGACGCTAAAAGCAAGCACAGAGGCGGGAGACTCTGACGGCGCATGGGATGACCTCCGCATGACAGGGCCTGGGGTTCTTGGATGCAAAGAAAGAGTTCTGCGCGCCGAAGGATTCAGCAGAAATGAGAGTCGGAGGGGAAAGAACAGCTCTCGGAACGGTCCGCCGGTTATTTATTCTGAAACAGAGGTGGCTTTGATATCAATTGAAAATTACGCTTCTGAACCGAAAAAATCAGCAGTAGTACTGTTGAGCGGCGGACTCGACTCCGCCACGGTGGCAGCTATCGCGGCAAGTGAAGGCTTCGCGGTGAACGCGCTTTCGTTCGCCTATGGGCAGAGGCACAGCTTTGAATTGGAAGCGGCAAAGCGCGTAGCGCACTCGCAGCGGGTGGCGCAGCATCGCATTGCGACGATTGATCTGCGCGTGTTTGGCGGGTCGGCGCTGACCGACGATATCGATGTGCCGAAGGGTCGTAATTCCGTGGAGATGGAACATGGGATTCCCGTGACATATGTGCCGGCGCGGAACACGATTTTTCTGTCGTTCGCATTGGCGTGGGCAGAGGTGCTGCAAGCGAGCGATGTGTTTATCGGCGTAAATGCGCTGGATTACAGCGGCTATCCCGATTGCCGGCCGGAATTTATTCGCGCATTTGAAACGATGGCAAACCTGGCGACGAAGGCCGGCGTGGAAGGACGGCAGCATCTCGTGATTCATGCGCCGCTGATGCAACTCACCAAAGCAGAGATTATCCGGCGAGGCATTGAACTCGGCGTCGACTACAGCCTGACGAGCAGTTGTTACGATCCCGCGGCGGATGGGAAGCCGTGCGGGGAATGCGATTCATGTTTCTTGAGGAGAAAGGGATTCAGGGAAAATGGGATCCACGATCCCCTGCCCTATCCGGATGTGAAGGCCAATCGATGAGCTACGCGGTCAAAGAGATTTTTTATACGCTGCAAGGCGAAGGAGCGCAGTCGGGGCGCGCGGCGGTGTTCTGCCGGTTTGCGGGATGCAATTTATGGTCGGGACGCGAGAGGGATCGCGCGTCGGCGATCTGCCGATTCTGCGACACGCAATTTGTGGGCGTGGACGGGGAGGGTGGCGGCAGGTTCGAGACGGCTGACGATCTGGCGGAGGCGATTTGCGGGAAATGGCCGGGCCGCGGAACGGATGGCACGCGATTTGTGGTGTGCACCGGGGGGGAACCACTGCTGCAACTGGATCGGATGCTGATTGATGCGCTACACCAGCGCGATTTTGAGATTGCCGTGGAGACCAATGGGACGGTCGAGGCTCCGGCGGGGATTGACTGGGTATGCGTAAGTCCGAAGGCGGGGGCGGGTCTGGTACAGAAGACGGGCGATGAACTGAAACTGGTGTTTCCCCAGCCAAAAGCGCAGCCGCCGGAGTTTGAGGGGTTGGGGTTCAGGCACTTTTTCCTGCAACCGATGGATGGGCCGGATCGGGTTGTGAATACGGAGTTGGCAACGCGGTACTGCATGGAGCATCCGAAGTGGAGGCTGAGTTTGCAGACGCACAAGATTGTGGGGATTCCGTGAGGCATCTCGCGGAGGATGACACGACCCATTGGTGACGAGCCAAAAGAAGGGGCGCAATAGCCGGTGTGGCCATCGCGCCCCGTTTCCTCTTTGGAGCTTCAGAGATTGGCGGTTTCCCACCCTTGCGGCAAAAACACCGCAAGAATGGGGCACCCAAGGCTAATAGACGCCAGCGGGACTTTTAGAAAACGATCTTGCCGCCAAATTGGAATTCGCGGTTATCGTAGGCGCTGGTTACCTGTCCGAAGTTGCCGTCGGTAAAGCCAGTGTCGACGCCGTTGAACTCGGTGTGGTTAAAGGTGTTGAAGGTTTCGGCGCGAAGTTCGAGATGCGGATTCTCCTTGCCGCTAAACGGAATGCTCTTGAACAGCGCGAGGTTCCAGTTGAAGAGGCCGGGGCCGACTACGGCGTCTTTGCCGGAGGTGCCAAAGCCTTGGTTTGCGCCACCGTTCCATGGAGCAAGCGGAGCCGCGAACGCGCCGGTATTGAACCACTGCGACACTGTCTTCGGTCCGTTGCGGGCATTTCCCATCAAATTCGGGCGGTTGGTCGTGCCGCCGCCCAGGCCCAGCGTGTCGGGCGAGTAGGTGATGTTGATGGGTGATCCCGCTTGCGCGGTGGTTACTCCGGAGACTTCCCATCCGCCAAGCACGCCATGCTCCAGCACATTTCCACTGTGGGTCCAGAACGGGAGTCGGTAATCGTAGTTGGCGCTGAAGATGTTTCGGCGGTCAAGCACGCCGGAGCCGCGATCGTATTTGATATTGAAAGGATCGGAGACGCTGCCGCTTGATCCGGAGATGTTGGTTGAACCGAGGTCGCCGCTTTGAATGTCAATCTCGTGCGACCAGGTGTAGGAGAACTGCATGGTCAGGTTGTGCCGGTTTTCCCAGCGAAGGCTGGCTTGCAGTGAGTTGTAATCCTGGTTGGTGGCGCTTTCGATCTGCGTGATGCCGGAGTAGCCGAGGTACTGGCGGTGCAGATTGGCGTTTGTCAATCCCCCCGCTACAGCCTGACGATCGGCAATGTCGCCGAGTGGCAGCGTGTTGATGTTGCGCTCGTCAGACTGGTTCCAGCCGGTTGAGCCTACGTATTGCGCCACAAAGACAACCGCGGGCGCTAGCTGCTGCTGGATGCCCAGGCTGTATTGCGCGGTTGCGGGATCGGGATAGTAGTAGCTGAGGTTCTGCATGCTTGCCGGGAATGTCGGTGTGGCTGCAGTACCTCCCGTAATGGCGCTGGTGGTGGGGCTGGAAAAATAGACGTCGTTTGCCGAGGGGTGATAGGCATACGGCGGGTTAGTGGCAGCGCCGTAGATGTCGTTGCCCTGGATGCGTTCGTAGAACATGCCGCCGCCGGCGCGCAGAACAGTCTTGCCGGTGCCGAACACATCCCACGCAAAGCCGATGCGGGGCTGCAGGGTGCGGAAGTCGTTCTTCACGATACCGCGCGGGAACCCATTCTGCCCGGCGAGTTGCATGCCGTTCAGATAGAAAGTGCCGCCGTTGTAGGTGGTGAGGTCAGGACTGACAGCAGTACACGTACCGGAGATGCCTGTGCAGATAGCGCCGCTGGACGGATCGAGAACCGCTGCGGCAGCGGGGTTGTAATCAGCAGGAACGAAGTTGGCGACCCTGTTGTTCTTCTCATACACATGGGGCAGGAAGTCCCAGCGCAGACCGATGTTTACGGTCAGGCGGGGAGCGATGTGCCAGTTGTCGAGGCCATAGAAGGAAAATGTGTTGTTAATCCAGTGAGCCGTGTTCAAGCTCTGCAGTTGCTGGTAGCTGTCTGCGAACCCGAGCAGGAAGTTCAGGTAAGAATCTCCCGAGAAGTCGGAGTTGCCGAAACTGTAGTCGCCCTGAGTGTCTGCCTGTAACTGCTGGTTCTTGTCGACACGCATATAGGAGAAGCCAAACTTGAAGGTATGCCTCCCCTTGTTCCATGAGACGTCATCACGGAGCTGGTAATCGAGGAAAGCGTTGCGCCACGGCCAGTAGATTTCAGTCCACGTGGTGCCGAGTGGGCTACCGAAGCCGACCTGGGGCAGGCGGTTTTGGGCGTTGTTACCCTGGAAGAAGCTTCCTGCGTTCCAGCCCGAGGGCTCGACATAGGAGGCTCCGCCAGCCGAGGTCGGGTTGATGTTGATAGTGTTCCCGTTCACATCAAGGCCGACTTCGTTGAGCAGGTTGGGCGTGATGGTATGGGAGAGTTGAATGACCGAGGACCATGATGGATTCTGGAAGATATCGCCGACCGTGTCATAGCTATCACCGCTCCACATCGTGGGGATGATCGTCTGCATCATCGAGTCGTGCATCCAGTGGCCCATCAGGTGCATTTTCGAGTTGATGTCGTGATCGATGCGCACCACATCTTCGCGAACGTAGGTGGGCTGCTTGGGCGACGCGATGTATTGCGGATTGGCAGCGGTGCCGGTGTTGGGTTTGGGGATGTTGCCCGTGCCCATGAACAGCACTGCGTTGGGATCGAGCAGGTTGGCGGGGATCACGTTGCCGGGGAATGGCTTGCCCGGAGTGAGGCCGTCAGCCGCATAGACCGCAAGCTTTGCAGGATCGCTGGTAACCGGCACCACAGGCGAAGACCCGTTCCACGGCGTATAGGCCAAGCTCGCTCCCGGCGTGGGGAAATCTGAAGCGGGAACCGTATTCTCAGGGCTGGGACTCACGCCTACGATAAAGCGCCGCCATTCCTCATTCACGAAAAAGAAGGTGCGGCTTTTGCTCTTGGGATATATGCCCGGGATGAATGCCGGACCGCCGACATTCCCGCCAAAGATATTCAGCCGGAGCTCAGGTGTGGGGCTGTTGTCACGGTTGGCGAAATAGCTGTTGGCATCGAAGGCATCGTTGCGATCGAACTCCCACAAGGCGCCGTGGAAAGCCTTCGTGCCCGATTTCACCACCATGGTGATGGTGCCGCCGGAGGCGATGCCGTAGTCGGGACTGTAGTTGCTGCTCAGTGTCTGGAACTCAGCCAGTGCATCGGGCGATGGCATCAGGTCAAACTTGCCGCCGCTGCCGCGATCGTAGGCTTCGCCGCCGTCGATGAGCCAGTCGTTGTGGTCGGGGCGCATGCCGTTGAAGCTGAGCCCGAATCCGCTGCCCTGCGCAGTGACGCCATTGAAGGAAGGAAGATTGTTGGAGACGCCGGTGCCAAGCGTGGTGAGGGACACCATGTTGCGACCGTTGGTGGCAAGCTGGGTGATCTGCTGACCAGTGATGAGATTGCTGACCTCGTTGGTTTCGGTCTGCAGATGTAATGCGTCGGCCTCGACAGTGACGGTTTCCACACCGGTGCCAACGGCGAGCGTAACATTCTGCGCGACAGTAGCGGCAACGTTCATCACGATGCCGTTGGTCTGTGCGGTATTGAAGCCCTTGGCTTCGGCCTTGAGGTTATAGTTCCCGTGTTCCAGGTTCGCGAAGTCATAGATACCTGCACCATTGCTGGTGGCCGTTCGTTTTTCTCCGGTTGCGCTATTTGTGATGGTGATTGTTGCGTTGGGAATGACAGCACCTGTCGAATCGGTGACAGTGCCCTTGAGCTCTGCATTTTCCTGCGCCCATGCCGATGCCAGGCATAACAACATCACCAGCACCAGACCAAATGCGCCCTTCACGACATTCATTTTTTCCTCCTAAAAAAACAGCCCGGTTTGCGACGGTATCTCTTGTTCTTTCCTAGAAACCGGGCGCAATGGACGAGGGAGACACACCTCCCGCATTTGCGCGAAACATTCTTCGCACGCGCCCTTGCGCGCCGTGCGTCATGCGCAGGCGCTGGGCCGCAGAGGGAAATCGAACCCTCAACCCGTGTTGACCTAGACTTTCGGGAATTTGCAACGGCCAGAACGGCGGCGAGTTTCGGGCCTTTAGGGGGAACCACGAAACACAGCCGACGACTGAACCGGCCTTGCTGCTTTCTAAGGACCCTTACTAACTGTGAAAACGCCAAGGCCTGGGCTGTTCCCAAGCCGCCGAGGAGAGCATCTTTCAATAAGTCTCAGCATTTAGACACACTCTGGTTTGCTGCGTTCTGCGGTCTTTGACGTTGCGAGTTGGATTGAAGTTGTGCCTTCATGGCGTGAAGATGGCCTGTTTTGCGCAATAAAAAGACAATCGTTTGGATATGAAACTAAATGGTTTTACTAACATGAAAACTTCTTGCCCGGTGTCGATGCGGCACCGGGCAAATCGCATGATCTCTTGCGCTAGGAATGCAAGTTTGCTGCCAGAATCAGCGCAGGGCTTGGTTCTGTTGTAAGTCAATGTTTTGATTTGAGATTGGCGGGTTGAACCCGGCGCTGCGGCAACCGTGGAGTTATGAGAAACTGGAAGTGCAGCAGTTCTAACGGGATCAAATCCGCAATCGCGTATCCCGAAACTCTGAGCCAATTTAGACATTGATCGGGCAGCGGCGCCGAGACTGCGCTGCGGCTCGCCTACAGGAAAACGAAACGAATGCTGAGTGTAAGCAATGTGTCGATGCGCTACGGCGCAAAAGTGCTGTTTGAAGATGTGTCAGTGAACTTTACGCCCGGGCGGCGCTATGGATTGACGGGGCCCAATGGGTCAGGCAAATCCACTTTCATGAAAGTCCTCACGGGCGAATTGGACGCGCAAAAGGGCACGGTGGTGCGTCCGCGCAAATTCGGCGTGTTACGCCAGGACCAGTTTGCATTCGATGCCTATCGTGTCATCGACACCGTCATCATGGGTAACAAGCCGCTGTGGGCGGCGCTGGAAGAGCGAGACCGTATTTACGAAAAGGCCGAACTGAGCGATGCGGACGGCATGCGCCTTGGCGAGCTGGAAGGCGTGATCGGCGATGAAGACGGCTACACGGCCGAGGCCGACGCCGCTATCCTGCTGGACGGTCTGGATATCACCGAAGACTTGCACGAACGCAAGATGGGCGAGTTGCAGGGCGGACAGAAGGTGCGCGTGCTATTGGCGCAAGCCCTGTTCGGAAAGCCCGAAGCGCTGCTGCTGGACGAGCCAACGAACTATCTCGATCTCGAATCGGTGCACTGGCTGCAGGATTTTCTGAACCAGTACGACGGGACGCTGATTGCAATTTCGCACGACCGGCACTTTCTGAACAGCGTAACGACGCACACCGCCGATATTGATTACCAGACCATCATCATCTACAGCGGCGGCTACGACGAGATGGTGATGGCAAAGACGCAGATTCGCTCCACGCTCGAGTCGCAGAACGCCCAGCGCGACAAGAAGATTGCGCAGTTAAATGAGTTCATTGCCCGATTTGCGGCGGGCACACGGTCTTCGCAGGTGACCAGCCGGCGCAAGGAAGTGGAGCGGCTGCAGACCAATGAACTGGCGCGGTCGAATATTCAACGGCCTTATGTTCGATTTGACCAGGTGCGGCCGAGCGGCAAGCACGTGCTGGAGTTCAAGCACCTGACGAAGCTTTACGACGATCACAAAGTAATTGATGGATTCACCGCAAATGTGCTGCGCGGCGAAAAGATCTGCCTCATGGGGCGCAACGGTGCGGGCAAGACCACGCTGTTGAAGAGCCTGTTAGCGAATTATCCCGGCCTGGCGGACAAGGATTTCACGCTGGATTCGGGAGCCGTTTTCTGGGGACACGAAGCGCAGATCGGCTACTTTCCGCAGGACGTGGGCTCGACGATCGAGCATGGATTGACGGTGGCGGAGTGGCTGCATCGCTGGAATCCGGCGGCGCACGTCGAAGAGATTCGCGGCATTCTCGGGCAAATGCTTTTCTCCGGCGAAGAAGGCGATAAACAAACCAAAGCGCTGTCGGGCGGCGAGCAGGCGCGGCTGGTTTTCTGCAAGCTGATCCTGACCAAGCCGAACATCCTTATCTTCGACGAGCCGACAAACCACCTTGATCTCGAAGCCATCAACGCGCTGAATATTGCTCTGCAGCGATTTGAAGGCACCGTCCTGCTGGTGACGCACGATCACGATCTGATCGATGAAGTGGCAACGCGGCTGTGGAACTTCAAGGCGGATGGCATCGAGGATTTCCAAGGGCCGTACTCGGAGTGGAAGGGAAAGCACAACTAGTTTTCCGGGCCTCTGCCACCCGCCGAAACGTGTTGAAGGCTGAGTAGTGACATGTACTCCGGGTCATCTGAAATCGAGTTGTGTCCGGCCCCCGGAATGACAATGTAGGAGACAATGCCGGGCTTAAAGCGCGTCCGAAGTCGCTCCGTCGATGCACGCGGGATGATCTCATCGTTACCGGCCACGATGATCCTTGTTGGCGTGGTCACTCGGGGCGCGTACTTCCAGGAATCGTATTTATCAAGCATCAGCAAGCGATTGGGCAGGAACGGATAATGTTCTTGCGCCACATCGACCAGACTGTCGTAAGGCGTGACCAGAACAAGTCGCGTAACCGGGCGTTGGCTTGCGACATGTATTGCGACGCCGGTGCCTAGACTGCGACCGATGAGGATTACATTCGCATGCTGAGCGTGGACCGCGTCAAAGAGAACGAACGCGGCTGCAAGGATGCTTTTCTCGGTCGGATGCCCTGCGCTGCCGCCGTAGCCGGGATAGTGAAGCAGATAGATGGCGGCGTTTGGGAATGTGCTGGAGAAGTCAGGCAGGTCGAGCGAAACGTCTTCCGCGTTTCCGCCAAAGTAGACGACCGCATCCGGGCCTGAGGCTGGCCTCATCGACACCAGTACCGATCCGGTGTCGGACGGAAGTGCCATGGTCAAGCCGGCGCGGTTTGATCTCGGCTGGGGAAAATAGATTAGCGATCGCTGGGAAAAGAAGATCCAAGCGAATAAGCCAATACACATGGCTGCAATGACCAGAACCACGTACATCAATAGCCGTCGAGCCCCTTCCATTAGCAGGAGATTCTCCTGCGGAGACCATAGCAGACTCTAGGCGAATTCAGCCGGCGCGTTTTCGCACCTGGATGTGCTTTCGTCCCCAGGCGCAGATCTGCTCAAGCACAGGCGCCATCGTGATTCCATACTCGGAGATGGAGTAGATGACGCGGGGGTGAGTTCCCTTCTCGCGCTGGCGGATGAGGATGCCGTCGCTGACCAGGTCTTTGAGGTGGCGAATCAGCATGCGCTCGGTGATGCCGGGGATGCTGCGCAGCAGTTCGCTGGCGCGCATCGGTTTTTCAGAGAGCCGCCAGAGAATCGTTCCCTTCCATCGGCCGTCGATGACAGACAGCATGGCGTCGATGGGGCACTCGGAGATCTCTTTCTTTGAAACCGGCATGGTGTGGCCTGATCGGGGAACGCGCCTGACATATTTGTCAGTACCGTTTACTGAATCATTCTATCGCCGTACAGAGTCTGAGGCTCAGGAGTTGAATATGAGACCTCTACTGGATATCGTTACCACTGTTTGCATCGGCCTTCTGATCGGCACAGAATTTGCGGTCGCTGTCTTTATCAATCCAATTCTGAGGAAGCTTGGAGCCCGTGAGGAGTTGCGGGCGATCAGATTGTTTGCGGCAACGCTCGGATCTGCAATGCCGATCTGGTATAGCCTCTCTTTTCTGTTGCTGATTACGGAAGCGGGCTCGAGGCACAACGAGTCCGGCTACCTGCTGCTGATTGCGGCCGGCGCAATCTGGGCTGCGGTGATCGTGCTGACGCTTCTCTTTCTGGTGCCGATCGCCAATCGGCTGGCGCGCGTTGATCCGGATGCAGCCGTTGAGCCGGCGCTTAAGGAGGCCAGCCGCTGGGACGCGATGCATCGCTGGCGCGTGGCGACATTGACGGCGGCAATGATTTGCTTTCTGATTGCGGTACTCCGGGTCGGGTGACAGGCCGCTTCAGATTTGAATAAGAGAAACCCGAAGACGCGCGAATGAGGTCGTGGTTTCCCATTCATGACAGCAGAAGAAGCTGTCGTGGATGGGGCATCCGGCCGATGGGGCATTGCCAATAAGAGTCCGTGTACACGCTGGTCACTTGACACCGAAATGCGAACGTAGATGTAATGGATGCAGTGGTAGTGGTGATGGAGTTCACCGCGCAGTGAGGCAGGCAGTGCTTTGCTGTTAACCGCTGTCCCCGCCTAGCCTGGACAGATGATGACTCCTGACAGGGTGGTCCTGTCGCGGAGTTATACCCCGGCGCGATCGCTGCAAATTTGGAAAAGAGGCGTGCCAAGCCGCTTGCCGCGGAATTGTGTGATCTCTTCGAGGGGGGACATTTTGCAGAAATACCTGCTCATCGCCATTGGGGGGGCCCTGGGTTCGATTGCGCGTTATTGGGTGGGCTCGTCGATCGCGAGCCGCATGGGGATTCGTTTCCCCTACGGTACGCTGATCATCAACATCACGGCGTGCGTGATCATCGGCTTCTCGATGACCTACCTGGGCAGGCGCGCCGAGTTGAATCCTGCATGGCGGTTCTTGGTACCGGTGGGGTTTATCGGCGCCTATAGTACGTTTTCGACCTACGAATGGGAGACACTTTCTACCCTGCGCGCCGGGGCATTCGGGATTGCGGCTCTATATGCAGCGGGGAGCTTCGTGCTCGGGCTTGCGGCGGTGTGGGGCGGATCAATGCTGGGGGAGATGGTGCCTTAGCGGCTGGTTGAGCTTCAGTTCCTCCTGGATGCCCGAAAGTCTTGAAAAGGCGTAGAATCCTCAGTTGCCCAGGGGGAGAGGGTCCATGCTGAGTCCGGGAAAGGCCGTCAAGGTCACCATCTATCTGAGCGAAGGCACAACGCACCGCGGAGTGCCAGTGTACTCCAGCATTCTGGACTTTCTCTTCTATCGCGGGGTTGCGGGCGCTACCGTCACCAAGGGCATCGCTGGCTTTGGCGCCGACCATCACATGCACTCCTCCTCGATGGTAGAGATTGCCGACCGGCTTCCGCTGAAAATCGAATTCATCGACACGCGCGAAAAGGTCGATTCCCTGCTGGGAAAGCTGGAGGAACTGGCCGGCTCCGGTCTGATCGAAGTCCAGGAAACCATGGTGGCCAAACCTGCGCAGGTTACAAAACCCAGGAAGCCAATCCCGCCAGAACACCTGAAGATCGAAGGCAAAGCGCAGATGATGCGCATCTTCCTAAGCGAGGAAGACCGCTGGAAGAACAAGCCGCTGCACGAGGCGCTGGTGGAGGCGATGCGGGCAAACGACATTGCCGGGGTGACGGTGTACCGAGGAATTCTGGGGTACGGGGCACACCGCCGGATGCACAAGGACAAGCCGCTGCTGGCTTCGCATGACGGATCTGTGATGCTGTCGGCCATCGATACGGCAGAGAAGCTGAGGGCGATTTTGCCTCTCGTTGAGCAGATGGTGGAAGAGGGCCTTGTGGTCTTCTCTGACGTGGATATCATCAAATACGCCTACCGCGCGGCCGATGAAGCCGCTACCACCGCGAGCGCAGGAAGGTGAGAGGCTGCGATGAAGGAAGAGTTCAGGGGCCGGATGTTGCGCGTTCACTTCGGTGAAGACGACAAGTGGCAGGGCAAGCCGCTGCAGGAGGCGATTCTCGCCAAATGCAGGGAGCTGAATTTAGCCGAGGCTATCGTTTTCCGGGGGATCGAAGGCTACGGTTCGGGTAGCCGCATCCGACGGTCGGGCCACTGGAGCTTTTCGAAAGATGCGCCGATTCAACTGAGCATCGTGGGTACAGAGGAGCAGATCGCGAAGTTGATTCCCTTCCTCGACGCGGCCGTGGAGGAAGGCTTGGTCGCTTCGTCAGCCGTCGAAGCCATCCTCTATACGCGCGCCAAGTCATAGCCTGCTTCAGGCCCCCAAGGGATCAGGCTGCTGCCGGACGATCTTTGTCACGAAGCTGCCCGATCGCACGACTTTGCCTGTGATGCCAATCACAGTGGACCCGGAAGTACAAACCTACACTGGCACCATAGTTCAGTGAATGAACGGTGGAGAGAACGATGATTGCCACTGAGAACGAAAACGGCGTCAGCGACTTACTCGCTGCATATGAGGGCGAACTGAATGCCCATGCCCGCTACAAGGCGTTTGCCGCCAAGGCAGAGGCGGAAGGGATGAATGGCGCCGCGAGTCTGTTTCGCGCGGCTGCACGTGCAGAACAGATTCATGCCGGCAATCATGCACGGGTAATTCGCCGTATGGGGGGTGAAGCGATAGCTGAAATTCACCCGTTTCGGGTGAAGTCGACGCTTGAGAACCTGAAGTCGGCGCTCGGCGGCGAACAGCACGAGATCGATTCGCTGTATCCGAAGTTTCTGGTCCACGCCACCTCCCAGCTTGATACATCGGCGGCGCGGTCGTTTGTGTGGGCAATGGAGGCGGAGAAGACGCACGCGCGGCTCTACCAGGAAGCGGTGGCTTCGATGGAAACCGGCCCTGGGTGGACCCGGGATCAGTTGGAATTCCACGTGTGCACCCTATGCGGCTATACCGCAAAAACGCAGGAGGCCGACAACTGCCCGGCGTGCAACTTCGTCTGGGACAGGTTTGAACGGATCCGCTAGGCAGCGCAGGCTCGACGGCAACTTCACCGGCTGGAACTCACTCCGACTCCATCTTCTCCACGGGACGATATTGCCGCTTTTATCTTGATTCCTTGAGAAATCCAGCGTGATTTGTATCACCCGTTTCCCTCTCTGCTGCATCTAAACAGGTGAGGATAATACGGCAATGGGGACGGATCGCATGATCGCTCACCTGGTCGGAGTCGAGGATCCTGCTATGATCCGGAACCTTGAGACCGCCTTTGAGGAAGAGAGCAAAACTTCTGCTACCTGCAAGGCATTCGCTGCCAAGGCTGATGAAGAGGGCCTTCACGGGATTGCGAGCCTCTTTCGCGCGACGGCCCGTGCCGAACAGATTCATGCGGGCAACCACGGGCGGGTGCTGCGCCATATGGGTGGATCAACCATGCTCGATGTGGCCATCCCGCGCGTCGACGGCACGATGGAGAATTTGAATGCGGCCCTGGTGGATCAGAGATTTGAGGTGGACTATCTCTATCCTGCATTTATCACCACTGCGGTTCCTTTGTTCGATTCGACCGCAATCCGCAGCTTCCACTGGGCTCTTGAAGCCGATAAATCGCATGTGCGCCTGTATGGCGAAGTTATGTCGCGGATGAATGTCGACGGCGAGCCAGGCTGGGCGCATGAGCCGCATGACTTCTTTGTGTGCGCACTCTGCGGATACGCCGCGCAGACGGTGGAAGGCGAGAACTGCCCGGCATGCAACTATCTCTGGGAGAAGTTCGAGACGGTTCGGTAGCTACCCACCCGCCGCACGGCGTTGAATCTGCGCTTCGACCAAAACTCACGAGTCTTGTCGTTCGGGCTTCCACTGGTCGGGAGGATGGTGATCGATGCGGTCTTCGCGATCCTCTCGCTCTTCCTGCTCGCGGCGTTTTTCGCGTTCCTCGCGCTCTTCGCGGCCGTCGCTCATGGGCTTCTCCTCTATTCAGTGTAAAACCCGATCCGGCGAACGGTCAGTGTGGGATCCTACCCATGCCGCGATCGCACTGCGTCAAGCAAGGGACCCTCATTTCTACGGAGTGAAGCAGGCGCCCGAAAGCTTCTCCGCATTCAACTGGCCAGGGCAGCGTGCGATTCGTAGACTTCTTTAGCGCGGTCAAGCGCCGCCTGGATATTGGGCATGATGTTCTCGCGACCTACATGGTCGAGGAAGCGCGGTTGCAGAAGGAGCTTCGACGGCTGTTGCATCGCTCCGCATAACAGCAGAGCGCGACCGGATTCAGTGAGGCGCTTGGCGAACGACTCGATGGCGTGAATGCCGGTGGCATCGATCGCCGTCATGTTGCGCAGGCGGAGAATGACGACGGGCTCAAATATCTCGACGTTGGAAGTGGCTTCCACCAGTTTCTCGGTTGTCCCAAACAGGAAGGGACCGTGGATGCGCAACAACGTGACGTAGGGCGGAATAATGCGTCCCTGCAGCGTGTGCGGCAGGCCGTCGCGGATGTAGTCGTCGGTGACAGGCGTGACGGTGGTGGTTTCGGCGATGCGATAGATGTAAACCAGCGAGGCCAGGGCCATGCCCACGCCAACGGCAACGGTAAGATCGGCAAACACCGTAAGTGCAAAGGTGACCAGCCAAACGGCAATTGCCGTGAAGCCGAGTTGTAGGATGCCGGCGATCTCGCGCCATTCTCCCATGTTGTAGGCCACCACAAATAGCACTGCGGCAAGCGTAGCCAATGGAATATAGCTTGCCAGCGGCGCGGCGACCAGCAGGATCGCCAGCAGCGTCAGCGCGTGCACGATTCCGGAAACCGGGGAGCGCGCGCCGGAGCGGATATTGGTTGCGGTGCGGGCGATGGCCCCGGTGGCGGGAATGCCGCCGAAAAGCGGAGAAGTAATGTTCGCGATGCCCTGCGCGACGAGTTCCACGTTGGGGTTGTGGCGATCGCCGGTCATGCCGTCGGCGACAACAGCAGAGAGCATGCTCTCAAGCGCGGCCAGCAGCGCGACGGTAAATGCCGAAGGAATGAGCGGCAGGATATGTTCGGCATGAAAATTGGGAATGGCGAAGGGGGGAAGTCCGCGGGGAATTCCGCCGAAGCGGGTGCCGATGGTCTCGACCGGCAGATGGAACAAGGCGCACGCAGCGGTGCACGCAAACAACGCAACGATAGACGCGGGAACACGCTTGGTGATGCGTGGCAGGATCAGCATGACGGCCAGTGCCGCGGCGCCGAGTGCGAGCGCCTGCCAGTTAAGGCTGGGCATATGGCCGATCAGAAGCTTCATCCTGGGCAGGAATTCGCTGGGGACGGCGCCGATGTGGAGGCCGAAGAAGTCCTTGATCTGCGTAGAAGCGATCAGGATGGCAATGCCATTGGTGAATCCGATGACGACCGGCCGGGGAATGAAACGCACGGCTGAGCCAAGCCCGGTGAGCCCCATAGCCAGCAAAATGATGCCGGCCATAAGCGTAACCATGGCCAGACCCGGCAAGCCGAAGCGCACGACGATGCCGGCGACGATGACTACGAAGGCGCCCGTCGGTCCGCCGATTTGGGTGCGGGAGCCGCCCAGGGCGGAGATCAGAAACCCGGCGACGACGGCGGTGTAGAGTCCAGCCTGCGGCGTCACTCCGGAAGCGATGCCGAAGGCCATGGCGAGCGGCAGCGCGACCAGTCCAACGGTGACGCCGGCGAGCAGGTCGTGCAGAAACATCTGCCTGCTGTACTGGCGCAGAGACACGACCAGTTTGGGCAGGTTGGGATTGCTGATGGACATGAGTGTTGCTTCTATTTTAGTGGAGTATGCGTGCACGGCTCGGCGGATTACGGGACAGACATGCGCAGCGGTAACCCCTTCAAGCGCGGCTACACCAAATGCAAAATCGCTCTAAACGAGATTCTTGACGTAGATGGCGGCGGGCCGGTTGCGGGCATAGTAGTGGTCCGCACGGCCTGAAACGCTATATCCAGTGCGCTCGTAAAGCTTGACGGCAGCGACGTTCTCGATATCGACATGGAGCCAGACTTCCATGGCGCGCTCGGCGTTGGCAGAGCCTTCGAGGCGACGCAGGAGTTCAGCGCCGATGCCGCGTCCACGATACTCCGGAAGCACTTCGATGGTGGCAATGTAGGCAACGATTCCGGTAATTTGCGCAGACCATTCGATGATGGCGAAGCCCGCCATGCGGCCGGTCTGCTCGGCGATCCAGGTGGCAGCGTCAGGCGAAGCAATCAGCTGGCGCATGTAGCGGCGCGTGAAACGCTCGGGAGGCTGGAAGCAGACTTCCTCGATGGCGTAGAGATCATGAAAGTCGTCGCGCTGAAAGAGGCGGTAATTCATGGGGGAAGTTAGAGCGGGGTTCACGTACTTAGCGGCCGCTGCGCGGCTGGTTAGCGGGGTTAGCTGGATTCTTGCTTGGGCTACATCAATCGCTGTATCCCGAAGCCACGAAGCCAAGTGGCTTTTTCATCAAGAAAAAGTCACCTCACTGGATGCAGGAAACGGCTACATGAAATTGTGGAACCGCTCTAGGTCTGCAGTGTCCCACCCTTGAAGCGATCATACTGTGTCAAGGATGGGTCTCTGGATTGGTGCACGCTAACGCCATGCATAAACTTAAAGTTATACCCGATAGCTAAACTTTTGCTTCAAGATCACGGATTACGTCGAAGAAGCGCTGATCGAGGCGGCGGTTGGTGGCGATAGCTTCCTTGATGGTGATATCGGTGACATCCAACCCCTTGAGGACGGCAATACGACCCCATTTCTTGTCGTGCACCATGTCGATGGCGTGCAGGCCGTAACGCTGGCCGAGAACGCGATCGAAGGCTGTGGGAACTCCACCGCGCTGGGTGTGGCCGAGGTTGACTGAGCGGGTTTCAAAACCGGTCTTCTTTTCGATGAGGCTGGCGAGGGCTTCGCCGATGCCGGAGAGGCGGGCGTGGCCGAATGAGTCGACTTCCTTGGAGCCCGTGACCTGGCCGACTTCGGGCAGATGGCAGCCTTCCGCAACGACAACAACCCCGTAGTGCTTGCCGTGATCGTAGTTGTACTTGAGCAGCGCGCAAACGTGGTCGATATCGATCTCCTTTTCGGGGACGAGGACAACGTGCGCGCCGGCGGCAACGCCCGATGCGTAAGCGATCCAGCCGGCGTCCCGGCCCATCACTTCGACAACGATGACGCGATTGTGCGAGTCGGCGGTCGTGTGGATGCGATCGATGGCTTCGGTGGCGATCATGACCGCAGTGTCAAAGCCGAAGGTTTGATCGGTGCCGCTGATGTCGTTGTCGATGGTCTTGGGAACGCCGACGGCGTTGATGCCGTTTTCAGCGAGAAAGAGGGTGACGGACTGGGTGTCGTCGCCACCGAGGGCGATGAGGGCGTCAATCTTGTTGACCTTGAGGACTTCCTGCACCTTCTCGATGCCGCCGGGGATCTTCTTCACGTTGGTGCGCGAAGAATGAAGGATCGTGCCGCCTTTGAGCTGAATGCCGTCGGTGTTCTCAAGGGTGAGTGGGATGAAATTGTTGTCGAGCACGCCGCGCCAGCCGTTGAGGAAGCCGATGAATTCGTCGCCGTAGGTTTGGATTCCCTTGCGCACGGCCGCGTAGATCACTGCATTCAAGCCGGGGCAGTCGCCGCCGCCGGTCAATAGTGCAACTCGCATCGTAAATTTCTCCTGATCGAATTCGGGCAGCTCCGCTTGTCGCGGGCCGCACCGGAAATAACTGGACTGCTGGTCGGGCGCGCAGCAATTCCCCGCTCTCGACGCCTTAACCAGTATATGCCGCAGTTGTAAAGCCATATCGTGACCGTGCTCACGCGGTTAATGCCAACTTCATCAATTCCATGAGGGAAAAGCGCGCGGGGATGGTTCAATAGAAAGATATGCCGATACCCGGTACCGGAGCCCTGATCCTGCTGGCATTTTCGAGCCTGGTGGTAGTCCTGCTGCTCGTATTGCTGCAGCTGACGCGGCTCGGTTTCGTGGTGCGGTCGACCATTCCGGATCGGCCACGGCGGCGCATGTTTATTGCGTCTGTCTCGTTCCTGATCACATTCGCAGGTGTAAGACTCCTCGTAGGTCTGATCATGCACAATCACGGCCCCTTCAACTGGGTGGTGGTGCGCGGACATCACATCCATCACCTGGTGTGGGGCATCATGATCCTGCTGCTGGTGGGCTACGGCTGGCTGCTTGACCTGGGGCGGAGCCACTCGCCGCTGTCCATCTTCTTCAGCCGCCTGATGAGCGTGAGTTATGGGGTCGGCGCGGCGCTGACGCTGGATGAATTTTCGCTCTGGCTCAATCTCGATCCCAACGACTACTGGTCGCGCGAAGGGCGCATCAGCATTGACGCGGTGATCCTGTTCGGCGGAATCCTCGCGGTAGGCGCGTGGGGCGCACCGTTCTTTCGCGGCTTGCAGTTGATGTGGAGCAAGCGCGGCGTTTTCCGCAAGGAGATCTGGCGCCTGGAATCGCCTATTCGGCGCGTGCGGTTGCTTCGTCCGCGTAAAGTTCGTCGATTACCGACGCATACTTTGCCGAAATGACGCGGCGCTTCAGTTTCATCGACGGAGTGAGCTCGCCGGAATCCTGCGACCACTCGTCGGCAACCAGGCGAAAACGCTTGATGGTTTCGAAGTTGGCCAGGCCGGAATTGGACTCGCGTACAACTTCGCCGTAGAGCGCAACCACGCGGCTGTCGGAGACAAGAGCGGCACGGTCGGGCGCTTCGAGGCCGGCGTGTTTGGCCCATGCCTCAAGTGCGGCAAAATTGGGCGAAATAAGCGCGGCGATGAACTTGTGCTTGTCGCCAACCAGCGCCACCTGCGCCACCATAACCGAATTCTTGAGCTTGCTTTCGATCGGCTGCGGAGCGACGAGCTTGCCCCCGGAGGTCTTGAGCAGCTCTTTCTTGCGATCGGTGATGTAGAGGAATCCATCCTCGTCAAAGCGGGCGATATCTCCGGTGCGGAACCAGCCATTGCCGTCGAAGCACTCGGCATTGGCAGAGGGCTTGTTCCAATAGCCGATGAAGACAGAAGGCCCACGCACAAGAAGTTCACCGTCTTCGGCGAATTTGAGCTCGACATTCGAGAGAGGCTTGCCGACCGCGCCCATGCGCTGGACTTCAGGATTGTTGAGGGCGATGACGGGCGATGTCTCGGTGAGGCCGTAACCCTCCCAGACGGCGATGCCGGCGGATGCAAACCATTTTGCCGTGTCGATGCCGAGCGGCGCTCCACCGGAGACCCAGACCTTTACGCGCCCGCCAAAGGCTTCGCGCACCTTGCCATAAACAAGTCTGTTGGCGATTTTCCAGAAGAACGAAGACGGTTGACGACCTGCATAAATCGTCTCGCGGTTTCGCGCCCCGACGCCAAGAGCCCAGGCAAGCATGCGCTTCTTAACGGGCGAAACGGAGGATTTCTGCTCGACGGCCTGACGGATTTTCTCGTACACGCGCGGAACTCCGACAAAGACCGTGGGGCGAATTTCCTTCATCGCCTGGGGCAGCTTGTCGAAGTGGGAGCAATACGCGACCTGCGCTCCATGGCCGTACATCACGTAGTCGAGTGCGCGGGCCGTAATGTGCGACAGGGGGAGAAACGAGATGCAGGCGTCGGTTTGGTTGAATTTGAATTCGCGCGCGGCCAGGTTCTGATTGGCGGCTATGTTGCGGTGGGTGAGCATCACGCCCTTGGGCTCGCCGGTAGTGCCGGACGTGTAAATGAGGGTGGCAAGATCGTTCGGCTCAACTGAGCGGACAAGAGCGTCGAAGACCGGGTCGCGAAAGGGGCCGGCATCGTCGGCGCCGGCGAGGATCTTGGACAAGGCGATCGCGCCTTCCGGAGCGTTGCCGTCCATGAGGAGGATGCGCTCCAGCTGCGTTTGGGAGCGAACTGCATTGAGCTTATCGAACTGTTGCCGGGTCGAAACGACGGCGATGCGGCAGCCGGCATCAGCGAGGAGCATTGCGATCTGATCGCCCGTAAGCGTGGGATAAACAGGTACGTTGACCGCATTGATGGCAAGAATGGCGAAGTCGGCGACGGCCCACTCCCAGCGATTTTCAGCGATAAGGGCGATACGGTCGCCCTTTTTCGCGCCCCAGCTCAAAAACGCCTCGGCCAGGGTATGGACGCGCTGATAAATCTGGTCTGAGGACAGGGGCTGCCAGTTGCCAAACTCGTCCTGCCAGAGAACGGCACGAGGGTTCCCAGCCGCAGCTATACGGCAAAAAAGGTCGTTGATGGTGGAAAGCGGAGCCGGCGTCATGTCAGGCGTTCTATTCAATCAACCAATCAGCTTGAATTCAGGTCAAGGGAGAGTGTAACAGCGAAGGGATGCGAGATGGGCGAAAGGCGGTAGGACCGAGCGACCACCGCTCGAAGCATAAGCCCCTGTGTTCTGCAAGGCTTCGGGGCAAACTTCAGTTTTAAATGAACCTTGTTGGTTATGCAGGAAAAAGGTCACGGTGCGGTAAGATCACTCCAGCCAAACGCACCAACCGCCGCCAACGCCATGCCTCTGCGCACTGCAACTCTGCCTCCCGGTGAGCCGGATCCGGCTCTTCTTCAGAAGCTTGCGGTCGTGCAACAAACCTGCCTCGGGATAGTCGCGCTCATTGCGCTCACCATTTTTTCCGCTTGGATCTTCCCGCCCCTTGTGACCTACCTGCCTGTCTTTGCGACACGGATGAGCATCCCCATGGCTCTGACAATCTTGCTCTGCGCGCTGAGCCTGGCAATTTCTGAGCCGGGAAATCATCTGTCGCTGCCCCGGGCAGGTCGATACATTGCGGCGCAGGCAGGTTTGCTGGCTGTTCTCATCCTGCTCGAGTCGACATTTCGTCTGTTCCCGGCGGTGGACACGCTTCTAGAAGCAGATCGCGCTCCGGGAAACACGGGCGGGCTGCCGGTGCACTCTCCTGCGGCGTTCGTCCTGTTGAGCCTGGCGATGATGCTGGTGAACAGCACGGGACCGTTTTTGAGACGGATAGCCGATGGACTCGTCCCGATAACGTGCCTGATGACACTGGTCCTGCTCAGTGAAAACCTGTTTGGCGCGGTCGGGCTGCTGCGGTTGTCCGCCGATAACATGATTTCGCCGCTACTGCTGGCATGCCTGGTGCTGCTCACGTGGGTTGTCGCCATGAGGCAAGCCGAGCAAGGCGTCTGGTCTATCTTTGTAGGCGCCGGA
>Ga0209004_1000124_pt1 | contig 20326 bp, 13 predicted proteins | sample TexAe_RefH0_M1_FD_187948 | JGI IMG/M metagenome (GOLD analysis project Ga0209004, IMG submission 187948) | Forest soil microbial communities from Davy Crockett National Forest, Groveton, Texas, USA - Texas A ecozone_RefH0_M1 (SPAdes) (version 2) | ecosystem: Environmental > Terrestrial > Soil >... | reverse complement strand
CGATGTCTTGAACTAGCGAAGGCGCACCGCGTAAGGAGCATCGCATTTCCGGCGATCAGCACGGGTGTATACCAGTTTCCGCCCAAGCGAGCGGCGTACATTGCCATCGACGCGGTTAGGGAGCATGTTGAATCAAGCGGCGTCGAGGTGGTCCGGTTCGTGTGCTTCGGGGCTGAGACGCTTGCGATCTACGAGCAGCTTCTTGCCGATCCGCCACGTGCTCCGATTTCGTGAGCGCAGCATCCAATTAACGAAGATCAAGTTTTTTTGAGGAGCACGAATGGAATACGTGAATCTTGGCAAGACTGGTTTGAAAGTGTCGCGCATCTGCCTGGGCTGCATGACGTATGGCAAGCCACCAGCGGAGGGCGAGTTGAAGGGCGGCCGCCACCTGTGGGCGCTGAATGAAGAAGAGAGCCAGCCATTTATGCGGCAGGCGCTGGACCTGGGGATCAACTTTTTCGACACCGCCAATGTGTATTCAAGTGGCGACAGCGAACGGGTAGTGGGCAATTTTCTGAAGGCGAACACGCGGCGCGAGGCGGTGGTGATCGCGACCAAGGTGCACGGCGTGATGCGCGATGGGCCGAATGGGCACGGGCTTTCGCGCAAAGCAATCCTGTACGAGCTCGATCAAAGTCTCAGCAGGCTGGGCACGGATTATGTCGATCTCTACCAGATCCATCGCTGGGATTATGAAACGCCAATCGAGGAGACGCTGGAAGCGCTGCACGATGTGGTGAAGGCAGGCAAGGTTCGCTATATTGGCGCGTCGTCGATGTATGCGTGGCAGTTTGCGAAGGCACTGTATCTTTCGGAACTGAACGGGTGGACGCGGTTCGTAAGCATGCAGAACCACTACAACCTGCTCTATCGCGAAGAAGAGCGCGAGATGATGGGGCTATGCGCGGAAGAGGGAATCGCGGTGATTCCGTGGAGTCCGCTGGCACGCGGACGGCTGACCCGTGCGTGGGGAGCGGAGACGACCAAGCGGACAGAGACAGATAGATTCGGCAACACGATGTATTCACGTACCGAGGAGGACGACAGGAAGGTTGTCGACCGGCTGGGCGAGATTGCGGAGAAGCGTGGGGTGCCGCGGGCACAGGTGGCGCTGGCGTGGATGCTGAGCAAGCCGGCGGTGACTGCGCCGATTGTGGGCGCGACCAAGGCGCCTCATCTGAAGGACGCAGTGGCTGCGTTGGCATTGAAGCTGACGGCGGAAGAGATTTCTGCACTAGAAGAGCCGTACACGCCGCACCCGGTGCTGGGGTTCAGTTGAGGGAGAATAGCTGTCCATTTCATGCCCGCTCCCTACCCCCACCCATACTCTGTAAAGAAATTCCTTGTTTTCATGAGCTTACGACACAGTTCGGCTGCAAAGTCGTCCTGCAATTGGACTTTCTCGCAGAGTCGTCTCCCGAGAGGACTTAGGGCGATCGTCGGAGTGGTCCCGTGTCGGCCCGCAAGTTGCCAAGGTCCATGTTAAACAGGTTTCGCATTTTTGGAGGCCTGTGAAACTGGGGTGAAGCTGAGTTGACGAGAAAGTGAACGAGGTCGCCCACATAGATTCAGCTTAGGCCAATTGGCGAAATAACCTGCACAGATGGGCAAACTTTTTGCCATTTGTTTTGAGCAGGTTAGGCGGCGAGGATGGGATGAGGGGCTTGACAGCCGAAGAGGGTACGGACCGGGGAGATGGCTGACATATTAAACCGGGGACATTCCTGACACTGCACCGGGGGTTATGAGCCGTACAAGGTGCTCATGGCCTGGAGAGCGAGCAGTGTGATGGAAGAGAAGCTGCGCTTTGTGTATGAGTATGAGCGCGATGAGGAGACGATGCGGGAACTGTGCGACCAAGACCTACAGAAGCAGCCAAAGCATTTTATTGACCATGGTCTACGCGACGTTTGACGGGATTGGTACCCCAAAACGCCGTTCCATCCGGCGATGGGTCCTGGACGACGACGGAATCTCGATGAGCTGGGAATTGCCTACTCACAAGGAAGTTGTTCTCTAGTGGAATGAGCTGTTGCAATCAGCTTTATCACCGAGCAGCAGATGCGACGATAGACATCATGAGTGAATTTGTCAGCGTGCGATGCAGAGCCGTGCTGTTCGATATGGATGGAACGCTCGTCGACTCGGCTCAGGTCGTGGAAAGCGCATGGAGATGGTGGGCGGTGCGGCACAACATAGCCTTTGAAGATGTGTTGTCGTTCTCGCACGGGCGTCCGACGATCGCTACTCTTGAGCATTTCCTACCGGGGCAAGACCATTCAGAGGAACTGGAGGAGCTTTCGCATTTCGAAGAGACACAGACGGAAGGAATACTGGCGGTGCCAGGAGCCGCGGAAGTTTTGTCTACGCTCCAGAAACAGAATTACCCTTGGGCGATCGTAACCTCCGCGTGGAGGAAGTTGGCTGAGATCCGCGTCATCGCCGCAGGCTTGCCACTGCCTAAGGTGATCGTTCCTGTCGATGAGATCCGCAACGGCAAGCCGGACCCGGATGGCTTCCTTCGCGCGGCAGAACAGTTGGGCGTAGCGCCGAAAGATTGCCTCGTATTTGAAGACACACGTCCTGGTATTGACGCGGGACTGAGTGCCGGCATGAAGGTGGTGGGGCTGCTGACGACATTTTCAGCCCAGGAGTTGCGACACCGGCCTCTCATCGGTGATTTCCGCGATGTGAGGATTCGGTGCGAAGGCGAGTTTCTGAAGATTGAACTCAGCGATCGATCGCAAAGAGCTGTCGAGAGCGGATCGGACGCAAGTTTGTAGATCGCCTCCAACTGAAAACGGGCTTCTCGCTTGAGACGATTCTCGATTGACGAAATCGAATTGAGTTCGTGTGGACGCGCGGCGGATCGATCATTGCCAAGTGTGGTGGATTTTCTTAAGAAAAAATCCGCTCAGCAGCAATGGCCTCTGGACACAGGAACGGTGGAACCGCTGCAGGTGATGGCTGGTTGGGGGATTTGTTATTGGACCCTGTTATTACTGCACCCTGAGCACCAGTTTGCCGAAGTGGGTGGCGGATTCCATTTCGCGAAAGACATCGCGTGCATCTGTCCACGGGTGGCTTTCGAAGACGGGGCGCAGTTTGGAGGATGCGATGTACTTGTTCATTTCTTCGAAGTGCTTGCGCGAGCCGACGTAGATGCCCTGGATGTGGACCTGCCTGTGGAGGATCGTGGGGACTGGGATGGGCTCGGATGGTCCTGTGAGCACGCCGATCTGCGCGATCATGCCACCCATTTTTACGGCGCGGAGGGAACGCGAAAGGGTGCCAACGCCGCCGACTTCGACGACGAGGTCCACGCCTTCGCCGTTGGTTTGTTCCATGACCCAGCGGTCCCACTCCGATGTTTCGCCGTAGTCGAGGCCCTTGTCGAGGCCGAGGGAACTGGCGCGTTGCAGCTTGGCGTCGCTTGAGGAGATGCCGAGTACGTGTGCGCCTTTGAGCTTGGCGAATTGCAGCGCGAAGATGGAGACGCCGCCGGTGCCTTGAATCAGAACGGTGGCGTTGGGCTGCAGGTTGGCGGCGGCGAGAGCATTCCACGCGGTGACGGCGGCGCAGGGGAGGGTGGCGGCTTCTTCGAAGCTGAGGTGGTCGGGGATGCGGACGAGGCTGGTTTCTTTGAGCAGGACGTATTCAGCGAGTGTGCCGTCGATGTCGCCGCCGAGAGCACCTTTGAGCTTGGCGGGAGTAGGCGGGCCATCGAGCCAGTTCTGCATGAAGATGCCGCAGACGCGGTCGCCGGGTTTCCATGCGGAAACGCCTTCGCCGACTGCTGCCACCTCGCCGGCGCCATCGGAACAGGGGATGCGGGGCAGCTTCAATTTTGGGTTGTAGAGGCCCTTGACCATCATGAGGTCGCGGTAATTGAGCGAGACCGCATGAATTTTCACGAGAGTTTCGCCGGGGCCGGGCTGCGAGGTGGGACGATCAACAAGCTCAAGAGAATCAATGCCGAACGACGCAACCTGGCAAACGCGCATGGGGGGAAATCTCCGCTGATGAGTGCTGCAAAGCCCATTGGATGCATGGCATCGCGGTACAGACTCTTGCAAGCGCTCGTAAAATGAAGATATGGCGCGCGGATGGGAAAGTAAATCGGTGGAAGAGCAGATGGCGAATGCCGCCGAGCAAAAGCCCCCGCGTCCCGGTGAGGCACTAATGACTGAAGCAGAGCGACGGCTGGCTGCGGATCAACGCGCATCGACCGAACGGCGCAGGCAGGAACTAAACCTTCAACGCGAGAATGTGCTTTCGCAGAGGACGTCGAGTCCTGCGCGGCGTGCAGCGCTGGCAATGGCGCTGGCGGAGATTGAAGAGCTGATCAAGGCGCTGGAGTAGGGCAGCGGATATTTTCCGGGAACTAGAACCCAGCGACGGGCCGAAAGCTTCCTGGCGTGTCGCGGCGTCGATGAACTGTATGGTATCGGCGAGGCGCCTATCGACGTGCGGTGCGATGGAAAAGGCAACTGCAGATCTTTCGACTGCGCTTCGCTCCGCTCAAGATGACAGTGCGTCTGATCTTTTTGTTGCAGCGGAGCGATGCGGAAATCCGACAAGCTACTCGTTGCGGTGGAAGAGGATTGAGTTTGCCTGTTGCACGGGCGTCAAGAGCACGCGCGCGATGTTCACATGCGGGGGACGGCCGGCGGCCCACACGATTACATCTGCTATGTCCTCGGGCGTCAGGGGCTGGACGCCTTTGTAGACTTTGGCGGCGCGGTCGGTGTCTCCACGGAAACGGACGAGGCTGAAATCGGTTTCGACCATGCCGGGGTCGACGCTGGTGACGCGGATCGGTGTTCCCAACACATCCTGGCGAAGGCCGTCGTTAATCATGCGCTCTGCCGCTTTGGTGCCGCAGTAGACCGCGCCGTTGGGGTAGGCAAGTTCGCCAGCAGTTGAGCCAAGACTGATGACGTGGCCGCGACCACGCACAATCATTCCGGGGACAACGGAGCGGGTGACGTAGAGAAGGCCTTTGACGTTGGTGTCGATCATCTCGTCCCAGTCTTCAATTTTTCCCATATAGAGCTTGTCGAGGCCGCGGCTGAGGCCGGCGTTGTTGACCAGGATATCGATCTCGGACCACTCGGGCGGCAGGCCGTCGATGGCGTTCTGCACGGCGCGGTGGTCGCGCACATCGAGGTCGATGGAGTGCACGGATGGTGCGCCCCGCTCCAAGGCGCGCGAGGCGACATCGGCGAGACGGCCGGCGCGGCGGGCGGCGAGAAGGAGGCGGGCTCCTTCAGAGGCGAAGGCGAGAGCCGTGGCGGCGCCGATGCCGGCGCTGGCTCCGGTGATGAAGACGATTTTTCCTTTAAGGCTCATAAAAATATCCTAGCGAATTCAGGTGTGTTGAAACGTGATGGCAGCTACGTTTGTGGTTGTGCTCGAAGTTATGGCTTGAGAATGCCTCGTTGTTGAGCGACACGGTATTGGCCGACGGCCCAATCCTGGTCGGCCATGCCGGCTTGTCTGGCTTGCTCAAAAATTCCGGCGAGATTGTCGGCGAGGCTGAGGCGCGTGTTGCGGCTGGCGGCGGCCTGGCGCAGCAGGCGGGTGTCCTTTGCGCCGAGATCGATGCTGGCGCCGGCTTGCTCGGGCGGATGGAGCATCACGTTTCCGTAGGCGGCGTAGAACGGAGACTGGAAGAGCGCGCTGTTGACTGCTTCGAGAAATGTTTGTGGAGGGATGCCCTGCGATTCCGCAAACACAAAGGATTCGCTGAGCGACTGAATCATGGTGCTGATGAGGAAGTTGCCACCAAGTTTGACGGCGTGGGCCTGCTTCGGCTCGGGGCCGATGACGGAGACTCCGCGCGATAGCGGCTCGAGCACGGGGCGAGCTTTGGCGATGGCGGCGTCGGGGCCAGCAATGACGATCCAGAGGCGACCCGCTTCGGCGACGTTGGGACGTCCGAAGACCGGGGCAGCGACGAAGAGTTGACCGCGACGGGCATGCTCAGCCGTCAGCCTTTCGCTGAGTGCGACGCTGATGGTGCTGCAAGAGATGTGAAGCGCACCAGGTGAAAGCGCGTCAACAAGTCCGTTTGCGCCGAAAAGCACCTCTTCGTGCGCCGCGTCGTCGAAGAGCATGGTCATTACAACGTCAGCGCCCAATTCAGCTTCAGCCGGAGTGGCCGCGGCGATCGCGCCTTCGCGGAGCAGTGGCTCAGTGCGGGCCTCGGTGCGGTTCCACACCGATAGTTCGTGGCCTACGGCAAGCAGGCGCAGCGCCATGGGTGTTCCCATTTTGCCCAAACCCAGAAATCCGATTTTCATGAATGAGTCCTTGAGTGATTATGTATGACCATTTTTGAGTTTGAGCGAAGTTCTTTTATTTAGATTAGTGCGGCGAATTGGACCGCTAAACTAAGTGTTCGATGCTGCGAACGGCCAAGGCGACGCGTTATGTTGTACCGCTGCGCGAAGGCGGCTCTCTGCCTGCGATTGTAGAGGCTGATGACCTGGGCTTGTACGTGGTGAAGTTTCGCGGCGCGGGGCAGGGGATTCTGGCGCTGATTGCCGAGTTGCTGGCAGGGGAAATCGGACGGGCAGTGGGGCTGCGCGTGCCGGAGATTATTTTTATCGACATCGATGCGGCGCTGGGACGCAATGAGCCGGACTACGAGATTCGGCAGCTGCTGAAGGCAAGCACGGGGATGAATCTGGCGCTCGATTATCTGCCGGGTTCGACGATGTTCGATCCGGCGGCGCGGGACACTGCTCCGGCGGATGAGGCTTCGATGCTGGTGTGGTTTGACGCATTCACGCAGAACATCGACCGCACTCCGCGCAATGCGAACCTGCTGGTGTGGCATCGCAAGCTCTATCCGATCGATCATGGGGCGGCGCTGTTTTTTCATCACGACTGGCCGTCGCGGCAGAAGAAGATTGGCGCGCCGTTTGCGGAGATTGAGCAGCACATTCTGCTGCCGTGGGCGAAGGAGATTCCGCAGGCTGCGAAGACGGCGCACGAACGGCTGACGGAACCGGTGCTGCGCGGGATCGTTGAGCTGGTCCCGGAGGACTGGCTGGAGGCGATTCCAGGCGCTGCGAATGCTGCAGAGCGACGCGCAGGTTATCTGGATTTCTTTATGCGCAGGCTTGAAGCTGCGGCCAATTTTGAAGAGGAGGCGATCCGTGCCCAGTCCCGCCTCGTTTGACTATGCGATTTTGCGCGTGGTGCCGCGGGTGGAGCGGCAGGAGTTTATCAACGCCGGTGTTGTCGCTTTTTGTCTTGAGAAGAAGTATCTCGCTGCGCGGATTCATCTGGATGCGGGACGGTTGAAGGCATTGTGGCCGGAAGCGGATGTGGAATTGGCGCGCGAACATCTGGAGGCGGTGCGGCGGATTTGCGAGGGCGATCCGGCGGCGGGGCCGATTGCAAAGCTTTCGCAGCGGGAGCGCTTTCACTGGATTATTTCGCCACGGAGCACGATTATTCAGCCGTCGCCGGTGCATACGGGGGTGTGCGATGGGACGGATGGGTTGCTGGATCGGCTGGCTAAGCAGTTTTTGGATGTGTGAGAGCGGTAGATTGAGAGTGCGAACGGAGGTCGGGCTTGAAACTTCCGAGTTCGCGGTAATAGACCCGAAACTCCATCGGAAGACCCAATCGCTTTCTCTGCTTAACGCGATCTGCTCTTCCGACTTGCCAATCGATAGGCTTTGCCGTTGTACCGATAGACTTCTGTAATCGTCTCTGCCGCCGACGACCAGTCCGCTTCTACGTCACGGTACCCGTAGTTGCTCTTCTGTTTGATATTCACGCAATTCGCCCCCACCCAGAGAAGAACCGAGGCTTGGCGCCCCGACGTTCGCACGATCCAGAACCATGTGTTGTCAGCGCCAGACAGCGGATCAGTTCCCATGACCAGGTACGTCTTAGCTTGATCATTTGAGAGTTTGATAATAGTGCCTCGCAAAAGTTCTTCAGGGTTCAACTTGGTCCCTTTTTCTCTAGCTTCAGCGCGGGACTGCCTTGCCTCTTCGGAGTTCATCACTGCATTTAGTACATACCGAGGAATTGATATTGGTTTCAGGAGCAAGTCGTCGGGAGCGCCTTCTTCGCAAAACGAGCTTTGTCTCATTGACGCCTGAGCTGCACAGTCGGCGGTTGTCAGCTGTATTGCCAATAAACAAATACCCAAACCCAAGACCCGAGCTTTCATCGCAGTTACCGTTTCATTTCATAATGGTTCGCGATCCATTGTCTCACCGGACCGACGCTGTTGGTGTATCGTGGCCAATGCGGAAGCGTCTCGGATGGTCCAACCGAAAAACAACTGCAGGTTCCTCCACTTCCCCTTCTCTTCGTTCAGGGTCCGGTCGGAATGACAGTCCTGAAGGAGATGAGCCGGTGATTTGGACGTGTCGTAGTTTTATGGGAGCCGAGAGGAGGAGCAACCGCAGTCGTGGATGTCGCTAAGCGACACCCGGAAAATGATGGCCGCTGCTGAAATCGTGCTTTCCCACCCAAGCGGAGCTTGGATGGGGCACCCTCGTTGGTGCCTCTGTCTTAGTTTTCACCGAAGATTCGTCTGGTGCGCGTCAGGGTGACAGATTCGTGGAGTTGCACTCCTCTTCGCTCGCGACTGAATTGGTCGTAGTTCAAGTCGCGAATTTTCTGCAAACTTTTGTGGAAAACTGCAAATTTAATAAGGGGGGGGGTGGGGGGTACCCATTTCCTCCCATTGATCGCGGGGCGGATATTCCGCGGCTACGATGATTGTGCCAGAAGCGATGGAATTAGCCTGCAAAGTCGATGAAGGATTTTTGCGTTTGGATTGTGAGGGTTGGAGCTTTTCTTGAGGAGCTCACACTTGACAAAGGCTGGCACCCGCCGGGGATCGTACGACCAACTCATCCCGCGATGAGACCTGCGTCATGAATGGGGCACATGATTTTGTTGCGGATTTGGAGATCCCGGGAGAGAGACGATGGCGATTGGGAATCGTGCTTTCCCACGTCTCAGAGTCGAGACATGGGGCACCCAACTCTTATGAATTTGGAAGATCGCGCCGAACTATTGTTGCGGCGTTACCAGTTGGTGGGCTATCGCGAAGAGGGCCAGTTCGAGGCGGGTGGAGACGCCGGTTTTGTCGAAAATGTTCGACAGGTGGCGCTTCACGGTTTCCTCGCTGAGCGTGAACTGCTTGGCGATGTCGCGGTTGCTGCAGCCTTCGACGATGCAGCCCACCACGTCGAGTTCGCGCGGGGTGAGACCGTAGGTCTTGCGCTGGGGCGGCTGGGCCTGGCGCATCAGATCATGCAGGGCCGAAACAAGATTCACTACACGCTTGCCGCCAATCCAATAGTCACCGGCATAGACGGTGCGGATGGAGGTGTGCAGGGCTCCGGCGAGGGCGTCTTTCAACACGATGCCGCGGGCTCCGATGTGGAGCGCCTCGATGATCTGCTGGGTGGTGATGGTAGAGGTGAGGAGGATGATCTTGACAGTGGGCGAGCCGTTCATGATGGCGCGCATGGCTTCAAGGCCAGGGAGGCGCGGCATCTGGACATCGAGCAGGAGGATGTCGGGGGTTTGCTCCAGGGTCTGGGTGATGGCCTCATCGCCATCGTCGGCTTCGCCTACAACTTCAAAGCCGTCGCGCTCATTGAGCATGTTGCGCACACCGATGCGAACTACAGGATGGTCGTCGGCCAATACGATACGGATGGGTTGTTGTTCCACGAGAGCCCTATACCTCCGAAAAGCCGGGTCTAACTTGCAGACAGCCGAAGCCGCCCGCGTTCAATAACATAATTACGGTTCTGCGGTAGCTTCAGCAAAGACGAACCGAACTATGCAGGAAATTCCTTTTCAAGCATACGCTCCAGCCTCTGGGTAGCTGAATACAACTCTTGTAGTGCATTGGCACAGTTATCCAACTGGTCACTGCTGGATTCGAAGATGGCTCCGAGGCGGGCTGCCTGCATACAGCCGGCCATCCCGCAGCCGCCCTTGATGGCGTGGCCGATGCGGCGCACCTCATCGTTGTTTCCGCTAGCAATGGCTTTCTCCAATCCATTCAGGCGCTTGTGCAGATCGGTCACCACGGCGGCGTAGATCTCGCGAACGGTGGATTCGGTCATGAGCTGGCGGAATTGGGCAATGGTTTCGGGGCTGATTACCAGTTCTTGATCGTCAGGAGTCTCGGGCTGGTCGATCTTGGGATGGTGCTGGCCGAGGAGTTTGTTCAGATCTTCCGGACCAAACGGCTTCAGCAAAAAGCCATCCGCTGCCGAGATAAGGTCGTCGGCAGGGGTGGTGCCGCTGATGAGAATGATCTCGTCCTGGCCAAGTTGGCGCAGCTTCCCGATCAGTTCTGACCCGCTCAGGCCCGGCAACTGCGTGTCCAGCAACACCACGCCGGGTACGACTTCGCCTTTCTCGAGAATCTGCAGAGCCTCGTTTCCATCCTCGGCGGTATGTACGAGGTGTCCGTGGAGGGTGAGAACCGTGGCGATGACCTCTCGGCTGACGAGGTCGTCATCAATCAGGAGGATGGTGGCAAGTTCGTGCTTTTCACCTATGCCGAGCATACTTATGCCTTCTGGTGGCTCTTCGTGCGTTTATTCCTATTCGTCGGCAACGCCGATTTCGTGGAGCCAGCCCGGCGCCTTGAGCAATTCGCGGGGGCGGGAGCCGTCGGCCTGACCAACCAGACCGTCGCGCTCCATCAGGTCTATCAAGTGCGCGGCGCGGCCATAGCCAATTCTAAGGCGGCGCTGGAGGAGAGATGTAGAGGCTTTGCCGAATTCAAAAACCAAACGTACCGCGTCGTCGAACATGGGATCGTTGTCGTCCCCTTCGTTGCTGGAACCTTCCATGCTCTTGTTTTCGTCACGGGGTGCTTCGAGGAAGCCTTCAACGTATTCGGCCTGGCCCTGATCTTTCCAGAACGCGACCACGGCGGCGGTTTCCTTTTCGCTGACATAGGGAGCGTGGAGACGCATCAGACGGCTGGTTCCCGGTGGCAGGAAGAGCATGTCGCCACGGCCGAGAAGGGCTTCTGCGCCGTTGGTATCGAGAATGGTGCGCGAGTCGACCTTGGTGGCGAGGCGGAAGCTGATGCGGGTGGGAACGTTGGCCTTGATGAGGCCGGTGATGACGTCGACGCTGGGGCGCTGCGTGGCGAGCACGAGATGGATGCCTACGGCGCGCGCCATCTGGGCGAGACGCGTAATGGATTCTTCAACGTTGGCGCGGTCGAGCATCATGAGGTCGGCCAGCTCGTCGATGATGATGACGATGTAGGGAAGCGGCTGCTCTTCCTGTCCGTCGTCGAAGAGGGATGGCATGGCGCCGTCGAAGAGCTTGTTGTACTGGTCGATGTTGCGGACGCTGCGGCTGGCGAGCAGTTTGAGGCGGCGCTCCATCTCACGGACGGCGTTACGGAGCGCGTTGGCTGCGAGCTTTGGCTCGGTGATGATGGGCGTGAAGAGGTGAGGAATGCCCTCGTACATGCCGAGTTCGACGCGCTTGGGATCGACGAGGATGAGACGGACCTGCGAGGGCGTGGTGCGATAGAGCAGGCTCATGATCATCGCGTTGATGGCGACGGATTTGCCCGATCCGGTGGAGCCGGCGATAAGCACGTGAGGCATGGAGGCTAGGTCGGCGGTCACGATGCGGCCATTGATGTCTTTGCCCATGGAGAGGGTCAGACGCGACTTGGCCTTGGCGAAGGTTTCGGATTCGAGCACGTCGCGCAGGTGGATGGTTTCGCGTTCGTGGTTCGGCACCTGGATGCCGACGGTGCTTTTGCCGGCCATGCGTTCGATGAGGATGCTTTCAGCACGCATGGCGAGGCAGAGGTCTTCGGCGAGTCCAGTGACGCGGCTGTATTTGACGCCGGCTTCAGGCTTGAATTCGTAGGTCGTGACCATGGGGCCCGGATTGATCTGGACTACAGATCCGGTGACGTCGAACTCTGCACATTTTTCTACCAGTACGCGGGCTTCGTCGCGGAGCTCGTCTTCGCGCACAACCTGCGGACCGGAGCCGGAGTTGAGCAGGGTGCTGGGGGGAAGTTTGAACCCGCTTAAGTGCTTTGGTGCAACGGTAACGGTGCGTTCCTCGGCATCGGCGCGCTCGTGGATGGCAATGCCGCTGGGTGCTGGACCCTGAGCGACGGGTGCGGACGCCGGCGTGGGCGCAGGAGTTGGCGCTGGTGGCGCAGGCGGGCGCATCTCGATGACGCTGCGCGGGGGTGCTGGAGGAACTGCTGCTGCGGGTGATGGAGGAACTGCCGCGGTTGGCACAGGACTGGGCGTAGGGGCGGCGACGGGGGCAGCGGACTCAGCAACCGTGCGCTCCCAGATGCTGGCGCGGCGGGGAGCAATAGGATCCTCGGCCGTTTTTGCGGCACGCTGGAAGGCGGGAATCTCATCGACGGGATCAGGCTCGGGGGCGCGCTTCTTCATGCCGAAGAGGGCTGCCAGACGGCTGGCGCGCGTGGGTGGAGGTTCCTCTGCCACTGGCTCGGGGACACCGGCGATGGCTCCTGAGAAGAGCCGCTGGGCGGGGCCGGGCTGTGTTTGTTCCACAAACCGCTCTTCCAATTCGCGTTTGCGCTCGGCACGGTCTTCGCGCCAGTTGCGGTAGCGATCGTGCCATGCGACCAAGTTGAGCCAGCGATCCTCAATCTGCGTTTTGATGGTCCAGAAGTTGATGTCCGAGGCGAAATAGACGCCAACGCCGGCGAAAACCGCCGCCACCAGCCACGCACCCTGGATGTTGAGGTAGACGGCCAGCGTTCCCGAGATCACGCGCCCCATCACGCCTTCTACCGGAACGGCATGCATCCAATGCCAGTGCCACGGGAGCAGACCGAAGACGGCGGGCAGGAAAATTATGGTCAGCGCGGTACCCATCCAGCGCAGGATGGTTGAGCCGCCGGAGCGGGAGCGGATCCAACTCCAGCCAAGGCCGCCAATCCAGAGAGGGAGGAGAAAGACGGTGATTCCAAACGATTGGAAGAGGGCGTCGCTCAGGTAGGCGCCAAAGACCCCGATCCAGTTGTGGACGGCATGGGCCGGATCCGCACCGGAGGCGGTGTTTACGGATGGATCGGTGGGGTGATAGGTGGCGAGGGCGAGGAAGTGGAGTACGGAGGCGAGCGACAGCAGCAGGCCGAGAAGCATGTTGAGCACCCGGTTGCGCGTGGGCGACAGAATGATGGGAATCGGCTTCATTGAAGGGACGCCTCCGCACTGGCTGGCTCGGCCGCAATCGACACGATCGTCGGAATCACTGCGATCAGGCCGCCGAGGCGGGCGAGAAATCCCAGAGCAGCCTCTATTATCCCCGCTGCAAAGAGGGGTTTCCGGGCAAAACGGGGAGGGGGAACCACGGAATCCACCCCCGGACGGATGGTTAGAGTCGCCGGAAAAGGAAGAGGGCTGGGTAATTTACGGCTGAGAAACGACGGTCCGCGACCGATTTGCGATTCCAGCCCTACTGAACGACCGAAACCCCTTTCAAGGACCTCTTGAAGTTTTTTGCTTTGTACATTGCAGCGTCGGCTGCAGCGAGGAGACCGTCGTGGGTGGCGCCATCCTCGGGGAAGAGGGCAAAGCCAAAACTTGCGGAGGGTTTGAAGGCATGGTTCTCGAGGATGATGGGTTCATCCAGGCTGGATTTCAAACGAAGGACGACTTCCTCAACCTCGGCACGGGTATTCACCCTGGAGATGAGTGCTGCGAATTCGTCACCGCCCAAACGGGCCAGGACGTCATGAGAACGGAGGCGGCCTTGCAGGCGCGCAGCCACGCGTTCCAGATAGAGGTCTCCGATCCGATGGCCGTATTCGTCGTTAACCTGCTTGAATCCATCAAGATCCAGGTAGACTAGGCCGAAACGGTCGTTTCCATATCCCGCAGCTTCGATCAGTGCGTCGAGGCGCTTTTCAAGGGAGAAGCGGTTGTGAGCGCCGGTGAGTTGATCGAATTCGGAGCGATGCACAAGGTCGGCATAGAGCCTTCGCGTTTCGATGGCCAGAGTGGCAAGCCGCGCACCCATGGTGAGGGCTTCGTTTTGAACATGGTCGGACCGGACACCGGAACGAAGACCGGCAGCGATGGAGCCAAGCCGCACACCTGAACCGGCGAGCATTTCCTGGCGCACGATGTTCAGGCCGCGCAGATCGCGGGGGCGCTCGACGAGGCACGCGCCGTCCTTGGTTTCAAACCAGCAGGGGCTTCCGCCGAGCCGGAAGGAAACCAGTTCCACAATTTGCTCGAGTATCCCGGGAAGGGGGCCGTTGCCGTTGATCTCTTCGAGGATGCGGCTGCGCCGGCGCTCGATTTCTGCCTGGGCATCAGATAGTCCAGCGAACCGCGCCGTCTGTTGGCGGATTTTATATTCGAGCTTCCAGCCGCGGGCGGCGAAAAGGAGCACAACGTTGAGCAGGACAACCACCGTAAGCGACAAATTGCGAATGCTGAGCAACGGAGGCGGAGCGATGACGACGACATCGTCAAAGGTGCGCAACAAAAGATCGGAAGCGATCGGGCCGCTGAAAGGATCGGTACTGTAGAACATGCTCACGCCGGTCACACGCAGGCGCGAGCCGATTGGCAGCTGCTTCATCGGCGGTAGATCGGTGGTGCTGATGCCCTTTGGGTGGCGGAGAATGGCTGAAAACAATTCGCCGTTTGAATTCAGCACATATTCATCCTGGGCGGATTCGCGGGCTTCCATCACGAGTTGACCTTGGACAGAGACCAGATCGAACGCGTGGTTGCCTGATTCGATTTGTTTCCAGTCGACCGAAACGGGAGCGGTAGGCGCATCCAGGTGGGTGTCGCGGACTTCGCCGTAGTTCAGGACGAGGTAACCATTGCGAACATCGGGAAAGCCTGAAGCGAATGCCTGGTCACCGATCGTGAGGGGATCATCTGACAATGTCATGACCCAAATGCTCTTGGTTCCGTTTTGCAGCACCACAGCCACGCCCGGCTGAAAGTAGGTAATGGTCCCCGCGACCTGGACTCTCGCAGTGAGGTCACGCACCTGGTAGCCGCGAAGGACATTCTCAATGGGCGTTATCGGGAGAGAAACAGGCTTGGAGCCTGGAGAACGAAGAATCTTGATGCCCGCTAGAGAGCCGACATCGATTGCGGTTCCGTTCTGCTGCATCTTCTCGTCAAACTTTGTAGTCATGACCCCGGCAATTTCGACTTCGGCGTCGAGAAGATTGGTCAAGGCACTGGCGTCGTCACTGTTTACGGCGGCATCGATGTAACCGCCGTCGGTTGCTACCTGCATATAGATGTTTCGCCGATGCGCACTCCACACCATAGCCGCGCTGCGGACGGAGCCGTGCAGAGTTACCAGTGCACAATCGTGCGACGCATCGAATAACTGCTTAACATCGACCTTCACAGGTTGAGGAAGCGGGCCATGACGCAGCACCTTGACATTGTCTGCGACCACAATTGGACGGAAACTTTCTCGTGTTTTACCGGTGACGAGCACGCGATCACCCGGCAGGAGATTGGCACCACTCCGGAAGGAAATGTAGATCGCGGCAGAACCATCCTGCACGAACAAGTCGGAATCGTAGTCGCGGTAATAGGTAACGGTCGCTTCGAAGCTGACGGGGTAGGCTTTGCTTGCTTCTGCGTTGGTAAGAGAGTGCACGGAACTGAGACTTGTCAGGGGAATCAGCGCGTTTGCGCTGGGATAAAGTCCTCCGATCAGGATCAGGGGAATCGACAGGATCCGGCACTTCAGTAAGAATGCACTGCGGCTGGCCCTCTTGTTTCGAACTTCCATAAATAGTTAATCGACACTTTCAGCGCTGAAATTCGAAGAAAAAAGATGAAGTTGGGCGTACGTTGAGCGATTCTCTTGTATCCGGGCACTTGGCGATGTGACCTTAATCACCCGATGGTGTTTGAATGCAACCAAGGATGAATTTTTGAGCGAGTCGAATCTGGAGGGCTTAATGCTCTCTGCCACCGCAAAGTGTTCATTCCAGGAGTGGGCCGCTTTCCATTTCGCATGCAGGATGGAGATAGGCGATGCGAAGACGAGCTTTCACGATACGAAGCTCTATTTCGGCGATAGGTCAGAGCGCGAATCGAATCGACGTCAGGCGATGAGATCGTGGACTACGTTACCGGCCAGATCCGTGAGGCGATAATCACGTCCGCTGTAGTGATAGGTGAGCTTGGTGTGGTCGATGCCAAGCTGATAAAGAATCGTCGCGTGAATGTCGTGCACGTGGACAGGATTTTCGATCGCTTTCCAGCCGAAGTCATCGGTCGCACCGTAGGTAAAGCCGCGCTTGAAACCGCCGCCAGCGATCCACATTGTGAATCCGTGTGGATTGTGGTCGCGGCCATTGTGCGTCTGGCCGCCCATGAATGCGCTGCCTATCTCAACCACTGGGGTACGCCCAAATTCCGACCCAGCCACGATGATGGTTTCATCGAAAAGGCCTCGCGCTTTCAGGTCCTTGATCAATGCGGCGAAGGGTTGGTCGGAGTCGCGGCCTGTCTTGCGATGCACTTCAATGTCGAAGTGGTGATCCCACGGATCGCCCTTGGCGTAGTAGACCTGGACCATGCGCACGCCTCGTTCAATCAGGCGCGCGGCGGTAAGGCAGCCGCGTGCGGTACTGCCTTCGCCGTACATCTTGATGGTTGCATCGGATTCCTTGCGCACGTCGAATACATCGGGCGCTTCAGTCTGCATGCGGAAGGCTGTCTCCATCGCGCCAATGGTCGCCTCAAGCTGGGGATCGTGCGCACTCCCCGGAGTAGATCTCATTTGCAACTGATCCAACTGCTTCACGAGATCGATTTCCTTCTGCTGCTGTTTCAGATCGAATTGGTCGTTGTGAATGTTGGCGATCAGCTTCAGGGGGTCGAATTCCGACTTATCGATCACGTCGGAGACATATGTACCCTGGTGCACGGGAGAGAGAAACGCCGAAGACCAGAGCGGAGGACCAACCGTGGTCGGCACATCGGGGCACAACACCACGAAGCCCGGTAGATTCTTGTTCGTGGTTCCTAATCCGTAGGTAAGCCATGAGCCCATCGATGGACGTCCAGCGAAATTCGCACCGGTATTCATCATCAGCAGCGCCGGTTCGTGATTTGGAATCTCGGTATAGACGGAACGGACGAAGCACATGTCGTCGACGCATTCGGCGAGGTGAGGAAAAATCTCACTCACTTCCATTCCGCACTGTCCGTATTTCTTGAAGCTGAAAGGCGATTTCATCAGGTTGCCGGTTTTGCGTTCGTGCTGCAGATCGCCGCCGGGCATGGGCTGACCATGATACTTCTCGAGCGCCGGCTTGGGATCGAAGCTGTCGACTTGCGACAGGCCACCGTTCATGAAGAGAAAGATGACATGCTTTGCCTTGGGCCTGTCAGTAATCATCCATGGTGCGCGATCGATCGAGCTTTCGGCGCGTGCCAACGATTGTCCGACAAGGCTAGCGAGGCTGAGGTAGCCAAAGCCGCAACCCATGGTTCTGAGTGCGTCGCGCCTGGTGATTGCATTTGCAGCCGGCTTGTGGAACATCTCTGACTCCTATTTGCCGGCGCAGTGCCGGCAGTTGCTGAATGTTAATTCACAAACTGAAATTCATTCGAACTCAACAGCGCCCGGGCATACTCGCTCCAGGCTGTCACTGGCTTTCCTGCAACGGTGTAACCGGGCTTCTCGGGTGTGGTGCTGAGGAATTTGAGGCCAACCTGAAGCTCCTCTGCCGTGGGGGTTCGCTGGAACATATATTGGTAGGCCTTGGCGATTCGCGCATCGTCGCTGGACTCGCCGTGCACGCGCTCAGCCAGCACTCCAGCCTGCTTGTACACAAATGGGTTGTTCATGAAGTGCAGTTGCTGCAGGGGAACATTGCTTGAAAAACGCTGCTCGGTCGTGAAACTTGGATTCGGAAAATCGAAGACCATCAGGTAGTTGTTGAGTCGATAGCGGCTCACTTTGCAGAAGACGGTGCGCCGGACGTTATCGGACGAGAAGTCGGTTGACGGTCCCGAGGTCTGCTTCAAATCAAGATCGCCGGCGGCAAACAACATGCTATCGCGCAGTTCCTCGGCGTCGAGCCGCTGGCGATTGAAGTGCGAATAGAGGCGGTTGGCCGCATCTTTTTCATGTGCTTCCGGCGACTCTTCGACGCTGGTCTGGTAAACCGCGGAGAGCATTATTTGGCGCTGCAGCCATTTGATGGATTGCTTGTGATCAACAAATTCTCTGGCGAGAAATTCGAGCAGATCTGGATTGGATGGCTTGTCACCCATGATGCCGAAGTTGTCCGGCGTGTTCACAATTCCTGTGCCGAAATGCCACTTCCAGATGCGATTGACGATGACGCGCGCGGTGAGCGGATGTTGCGCGATGTCGCCTGCAAACTCCAGTCGTCCGCTCCCATTGGAGTAAGCGGGCTTGCCGGGAGGACTCAATACAGCAAGGAATCCACGCGGCGCGATGTCTCCAAGCGCATGTGGGTTGCCGCGAACATTCAGCTTCACGTCGGCGATCTGCGGCTTATCCGACATGCCGTGCACGTAGGGATAATCGGTGTCTTTCAGCTCCTTTTCGAGTGCCCCAATCTGTTTTTGCTGTGCCTCGATGTAAGTTTGCCACTGTGGGCCAAGTCTCCGCGTAAGACTCCAGCCGGTGAAGAACATCACGCCGGGGATGAACTTCTCTTCCATGTCTCCAGATTGCGAGACGAAGAGATCGAGATAAAGCTTGGCTTCGAATGTCGGCAGTGCTTTCAATTCAAGCTCGCAACCCGGACAAAACTGATCGAAGGTTTCAAACTCGCTGGGCTTGGCATCGAGCAAGCGGTGTTTTGGTACGCCGTTTTTGGCACGGACAATATCGTTCTCTTCTTCGATCTTGGCGTTCTCGTGGTCCACGCGGACGACGAGCTTCTGGAATGCATCGCCAAGCACCCTCGCCTGATCCTCGGTGCTGTCAGGCGAAGCCGTCATCGCTTTCCAATCGTCGAGGAACGGATAAGGATGATCCTTGGAAAGGTAGTCGACCCACCGCTGCAATACTTCGGGATCGAGATGCTTGCTGGCCGAGACTTCATCGACGGTTTTCTTTGGCTTACCCGCGACGTTCCAGGCAGCAGTCATGTAGTCGGAAGTCTGAATCGAGAGCGCTTCGCCCAGCTGTTTGCCGACTGCTTCTGTGTAGTCTCTCAGGTCGGCTCGCAATTTCGCAGTTTCAAGATTCTTCTTGTCCCATGCATCCGCGGCTACCTTTGAAACCACGGGATACTCGGTGTAGGTTGAGTTGGCGAAGATGCTTACAATTTTGTAGTAATCCTTCTGCGGGATTGGATCGTATTTGTGGTTGTGGCATCGAGCACACGCGACGGTGAGGCCCATCAAGCCGCGTGTGACCGCATCGACGCGTTCATTGCGTTCATCGGCGCGGCCTTGAATCGGCTCAGCCTGGTCCCACACCCAAGGACCGGCCCCGATATATGTGGTCGCGGTTAGATTCTCCTCGCGTTCGTTCTGATCCTTGAAAGGAAGCTTGTCGCCGGCAAGCTGCATCGTTACAAAACGATCGTAGGGAAGGTCGGTATTGAAGGCCTTGATGACCCAATCCCGATAGCGAAACGCGCCTGAAAATGGCATGTATCCGCGTCCCTTTGGGTCGAGGCCACGTACATCGTCTTCCGCATAGCGGGCGACGTCGAGCCAGTGCCGGCCCCACCGCTCTCCATAGCGTGGCGAAGCAAGCAGACGATCGACCACTTTTTCCCATGCGTTCGCGGACTTGTCACGCAGAAACGCGTCGACCTCTTCCGGTGTCGGCGGCAGGCCGGTTAAATCATAGGTGGCTCTCCGGATCAGCGTGCGGCGGTCTGCTTGCGGGGCGGGCGAGAGGGCGGATGAATGCAGGCCGGCGAGGATGAAGCGGTCGATTGCGGTGCGAGGCCAGTGGGCCAATCGTGCGTCTGCGATAGGCGGCGGAGGTACGGTTCTGAGTGGCTGAAATGACCAGAAGGCCCGTTGCTTTTCGGTAATTGCGCCGGTTCTTGCGGTGATCGACGTAATCACAGCGGCAGAAGTAGACGGCCACGGAGCACCCTTTTGCACCCATGCTTCCAGCATGGCAACTTCATCAGCGCGGAGTTTGCCGCCTTTGGGCATCTTGAGCGCGCCAGTCTGCCGGACAGCTTGAATCAGGAGGCTTTTGTCAGGGTTTCCTGGAACGATCAATGGGCCTCGGCTGCCGCCTTGATCGAATGCCCCCTTGGAATCAACTCGCAGGCCACCTGAAGCCT
>Ga0209004_1000123_pt1 | contig 20415 bp, 19 predicted proteins | sample TexAe_RefH0_M1_FD_187948 | JGI IMG/M metagenome (GOLD analysis project Ga0209004, IMG submission 187948) | Forest soil microbial communities from Davy Crockett National Forest, Groveton, Texas, USA - Texas A ecozone_RefH0_M1 (SPAdes) (version 2) | ecosystem: Environmental > Terrestrial > Soil >... | reverse complement strand
GACCCGGCAGGAGGCTGCCGCCTTCCGCCAAAAATTCCTCACCGGCCTTACCCGACACCACGGGTGGAACGTCAGCGACGCCCTCGATTTTCAGTCTGACCTGAAAATGTACGAAGATCTCATCGCCCGCGCCGCCACTTCACGCCGTCCGCGCAAGGCATTCGAACCTGCCAATCATCCCTTTGTCGACCGCTGCGCGTTCGTGCTCGATTCGTCCTTCCTGGAAAGGGCCCGCCTCGCTGCCAGCCGCACCCTCGCCGATCTCGAATCCGTATTTGGCCCCACATTGCGCGTAGTCGCAGCCCGCGAGTTGACGAAGATCCACGAAGAATTCCTTCGCGGCACCGTCGCCGAAGTCCGCCGCGATCTCGCCGCCCGCGACCGCATTCGCGGCGAATTCACTTTGCTGATAGAAGCCCCGCCAAAAAGCCTAGGTGCCCCAGGTCCGGATTCTCAGACCCGGGAAAGCATCTCCGCGAAAATCGCCCGCATGCAGTCCGAATCCAACCTCGACGAAAAGGAAGCGCTCAAGCGCCTCGCCCGCGAATCCGGCCAATCCAAAAGCGAACTCTATCGCGAACTCCAGCGCGAACGCGCCCGCCGGAAATAGCGAGCGGACAATCTCAAGACGTCCTTCAGGAAAGATCAGACCTAGTCGTCTCGATGCTTACAGCGATTCCACAGTTCCTGTGCCCGGAAGCCATCGCTGCCGAGTGGATTTTTCCTTAAGAAAATCCACCTTCCTCCAAGGCCAGAAACGGCTACGCCGACTGCGGCACCGCTCTAGTCATCCGGTATCGGATCCAGCAAAATCACGTTCAGCAATGACTTGTGCACTCGGATGCGGCTCTTGTAATCGATGAACCCCAGCTTGCGAAAACGGTTCATGAAAAAGCTCACCCGCGAGCGCGTGGTGCCAATCATATCTGCCAATGTCTCCTGAGAAATCTGGGGAATCAGCGTCTCCTGCTTGCCAGGCTTCCCGAACTCCGCCATCAACAGCAGTATCCTCGCCAATCGCTTCTCACTGGAATTGAAGAGATGATCGACCAGATCCGCTTGAATGCGAATGCTGCGCGCCAGCAGGAACTTCACAAACAGGTCGGAGAAGCCATGCTCTTCATGCAGCACGCGAATCATCTCCTTGCGCCTGATCTCCATTGCACTGCAGGCCGTGATCGCGGTTGCGGTGGACAAGCGCAGCCCGGGTATCGCCGCCAGCGCTCCTTCGCCGACAAACTCGCCAGCGGTAAGCATCAGGATAGTGGCTTCTTTTCCAGCCTTCGAAACCACCGTCAGCTTTGCTCTGCCCTTTTGCAGGTAGAACACCGAATCCGCCGGATCTCCCTGGGAAAAAAACGGCTGCTTCGGCGCCAGTTCAACGATTCTTCGTCCCAGCCCAGCCTTCGCGAGGAAGACGCCGGCATCAAATGCGGTCTTTTCGATCTCCATCATCGAATTAGTCTCCTCGCTGAACGAAGCGGTGCTGCCACACTTCTCAAATCGGCCAATCAGCTAATCCAAGTATCTCCTAGTAAGTGAGCTTTAATGCTCAGACTCACCATCGCGACTCGAAATAGTATCAGAATTACCGGATGCGCTCAGTAGACGCGTGAAGAAAGATACGCCCCGCACGGTAGAAAAATGGTGTATTCCATGAAGAAAGTTATCACGTTCGTCGCACTTCTCTGCATGACCGGCATTGGCTGGGCGGGAACCAATCGTGAAGCAACCAATGATCGTCTCGATCACGCAGGCAGAGTCCTCCACGAGATCATGGACGCGCCGGATAAGGGCATCCCTGAAGAAGTGCTTGAGCACGCTAAATGCGTAGCCGTGGTTCCTCATCTCCTCAAGGGCGGATTCGTATTCGGCGCGGAAAACGGTCGCGGCGTTGCTACCTGCAGGACGCCGGACGGCTGGAGCGCACCGGTGTTCTTTGCCATCACCGGCGGAAGTTGGGGATTGCAGATCGGCGTCGAAGGGATCGACCTGGTCATGATCATCCAGAATGAGCGCGGAATGCACCAGTTGCTCTCCAGCAAGTTCGAGCTTGGCGCGGACGCGTCGGCGGCAGCCGGCCCGGTTGGCCGTCATGCCTCGGCCGATACAGATTGGAAAATGGATGCCGAGATCCTCACTTACTCGCGTGCCAGGGGTGCGTTCGCCGGACTCACTCTCAACGGCGCTTCGATTCGCCGCGATGATGATTCCACCGAAGCAATCTACGGCCACGACATCTCCAACGCGCGGATTTTGAAGGGTGAAATCGCCGTACCCGAATCCGCGAGATCATTCCTTAGCGCCGTCAGAGGCGCCAAGGCGCAGGCAGTGGCTTCGAATTAATCAATTCGCTCTAAACGCGAGGGCATCCCTCCACATCAAAAGGGACGCCCTCAGCTCCATGAAAGGTAACCATGCTCTGGACAATCTTTGTGGTCGTTCTGATCTTGTGGCTTCTTGGCTTCAGTTTCCATCTTGCCGGCGGCCTGATCCATATCCTGCTGGTCGTAGCCCTGGTAATTCTCGTTTTCAACCTGATCAGCGGACGACGTACCGCCCTCTGAAGACCCATCGCCGAGGTGTCCCCCTCCTCGGATCTCCATACTCTGAACTACGAACTGCGAACTACCGCTTCAACCGCTTCTTCCGCTGTCGTAACAACCTCCAGCAGTCGCCGGTTCTCAGCTTTCAAGAATCCGGCCTCGACTGCCCGATCCAGAAACGCCAGCAAGCCGTCCCAGTACCCGGCCGTGTTGATCAGCACGCACGGCTTGGTATGCAGCCGCAACTGCTTCCATGTCACGATCTCCATCATTTCGTCCAGCGTTCCATATCCACCCGGCAGCATGAGGAACGCATCGGCCATTTTCACCATCCGCGCCTTGCGCTCATGCATCGTCGGCACCATCTCAAGCCGCGTCAGTCCCCGGTGGGCAATCTCGCTGCCTGAAAGAATCTCCGGCAACACGCCAATTACCTCGGCACCCCCTGCAAGGGCCGCATCGGCCACCGCGCCCATCAGCCCCACGCTGGCTCCGCCATACACCAGCCCCAGCCCTGCACTGGCGATCGCGCCGCCAAGCGCTTTTGCTTCCGCCAGAAATACCCCGTCGCTCCCGTTCGCCGACCCACAGTACACCGCAACCCGTTTGAGTTTCATCGCGCACCCAGAATAGCTCCAGCGACCAAAAAACATTGCCGTCTCACCACCGCTGAAACGGTTTCTTCACAAAACGGTAAACTGGTGTAGGAACCCATCCCGCCTGGACAGCCGTGCCGTCGCTCATCGAAAACCTGAATCCTGAACAGCGCGCCGCCGTTGAAACTACCGACGGTCCCCTGCTCATTCTTGCCGGCGCTGGCTCGGGCAAAACACGCGTCATCACCAGCCGTATCGCCTGGCTCATTCAGGAGAAAGGCGTTGCGCCGGATTCCATTCTCGCCGTTACCTTTACCAACAAGGCATCGGCCGAAATGGGAGAGCGTGTAGAGAAACTGATTGGCCACGCCTCACTGACCAAGCCGCTGATTGCCACGTTTCACTCCATGTGCGTGCGTATGCTGCGCAGGGATATCGAAGCGCTCAAGGTCGGCAACGAAGGACTAACCCGCTCCTTTGCCATCTACGACGAAAATGACCAGCAGGGCATCGTGAAGCAGGTCATGCGCCGCATGGGTCTGGATACCAAGCAGTTAACGCCACGCACTGTGCTGAGCCGCATCTCGTGGGCCAAAAACCACATGGTCGATCCGCAGGATTATTACCTGGGCTCCAAGGATCCAGACAGCGAGCGCATCGCCCACATCTACAAGGGCTACAAGGACGAACTGCGCAAGAACAACGCGCTCGACTTTGACGACCTGCTGATTGAGGCCGTTCGGCTGCTCAAGGTTTCCGCTTCCACGCGCGAGTACTACCAGCGCCGCTACCGCTACATCCTCGTCGACGAGTACCAGGACACCAACCGGCCACAGTACGAATTGATGAAGCTGCTTGCGGGCGAAACCAAAAATGTATGCGCCGTTGGCGACGAGGACCAGAGCATTTATTCGTGGCGCGGCGCCGACATCCGCAACATTCTCGAGTTCGAGAAAGATTTCCCCAACGCACGCATCGTGCGCCTCGAGCAGAACTACCGCTCCACGCAGATCATTCTTGAAGCCGCGGGCGCGGTGGTCGCCAATAACCTTCGCCGCAAGGGCAAGAAGCTTTGGACCGATCGCCAGGGCGGCTCGCTTATCGGCTACTACGAAGCGCCGGACGGCGAAAACGAAGCGCTGTTCATCGCCGATCGCATCAAGAAATTCTTGCGCGAGGCTATAGAGGCTGGCGACGAGGCGCATTGCGCTGTCCTCTACCGCACCAATTCGCAATCCCGACTGGTAGAAGAGGCGTTGCGCCGCTACGGAATCGCCTACTCGATGGTTGGCGGCTTCAGCTTCTACGAGCGCGCCGAGATCAAGGACCTGCTGAGTTATTTGCGTCTGGTCCGCAATCCGCACGATTCCATGGCACTGAATCGCGTGATCAACACGCCCGCGCGCGGCATCGGCAAAACGACGCTGGAAACGCTGGAGCGACTGGCGCTTGAAACCGGCCAGTCCACGTGGGAGGCGCTCAGAACGGCGATATCGCAGCGCCTGATCCCGACGCGCGCGCAGCTGGCGCTCGAGTCGTTTCGTCAGCTGATCCTCGATGCGCAGGCCATGATGGATCCGGACTTCGCCGGCAAGCTCTCGGCCGACGTTGGCGCAGAAGATGCTGACACTGACTTCACCTTTGGAGCGGCTGAATCAAGTGCCGAGGAAAAACAGAAAGTGACCGACGCGCTTGAAGCCGCGACAGAGTTTAGTTTTGGCAACAACGAGAACCAGATCCCGCTGCTCGATCCGAGCCACTTTTCACCGTTCGCCGAAAAGTCCCTTGCCGAAAAAAAGGTGCGGCCCTTTCTGCAGATGCCGAAGACAACCACCAAGCTGGATCGGGATCGGCAGGGATCAAAAACTGATTCAACTTCCATGTCTGCATCACCCGACATCGAAGGGAGCGAAGCCTTTCGCAAACCCGGTGATCCAGCCACGCTGCCCGAACTGATTCGCTTCCTCATCGACCGCACCGGCTATATCAAGGCGCTTGAGGCCGAAGCTTCGCCCGAAGCTTTAAGTCGGGTTGAAAACCTGAAGGAACTGGCCAACGCAGCGCACGATGCGGAGGTGCGCGGCGAAACCCTTGCCGAGTTCCTCGATCATGCAGCTCTCGCTTCCGACACCGACCAGTTCGACCCCGACTCGCGCGTGACGCTGATGACGCTGCACGCCGCCAAAGGGCTGGAGTTCCCATTGGTCTTTCTGGCGGGCCTTGAAGAAGGCTTGTTCCCACACTCGCGCACCCTCATGAATCCCGAGGAACTGGAAGAAGAGCGCCGCCTTTGCTACGTGGGCATGACCCGCGCGATGAACACGCTCATCTTCACGCGCGCCCACTATCGCCGCCGCTACGGCAACGATGCGCCGGAACAAAGTGTTCCCTCGCGCTTCCTTGAAGAAGTTCCCAACCAGTTGGTCGAGAACCTCGGAGGAAGATCACCGTCATGGTCGGTCTCCGCATACGGAAACGGTCGTGGAAGTGGCTATGGTGCCGGGCGCAGGCAATCGAATGAGTTCGATAGTCGGCACTACAACTACGAGGATGAAAGCCAGGAAGTAACGCGAATCTCAGACAGCCAATACTCCGGTCAAAAGGGTAAAAGCCCAGAGGGCGGCGCCAATTCGATCGACAACATCGCCCGTTTCTTTGGCGGCCGCGGTGTCACGCCCGGCTCCTTTACTCGCTCAACTTCGTCTCGTCCCAAGATGGACATCCCCGAGCCAACCGGCGCGGCCGGTCTGAAGAAAGGCCAGCGCGTTCGCCACAGCAAGTATGGCGAGGGGCAAATCGTGCTACGTGAAGGCGAAGGCGACGAGGCAAAGCTGACCGTGCTCTTCTCGCGACACGGGATGAAGAAGCTGATGGAGAAGTTCGCCAACCTCGAAAAACTGTAACGGATCAGCCATAAAGTCGGCCCCAATAACTCGCATGAGTCTCATCCGTATCGCAGGTTCACTGGGCCACCCTGTCCGCCCGTGCTTCCGTCCTGCGCCAAACATATTGTTGAAGCATTTCAGATCACAGAACATGAGTCTCGAGGAACGCGTTTCCTGAGATTTCCAATGGCCACAGTCCCCATTTCCGCTTCAGCACAAAAGACCAGTCTCGCGCTCCCAATCCTTGTAGGAGGAGGCATTGCCGGCCTTCTCGATATGACCTCCGCCTATATCTCCTTCGGCCGCTACATGCCGATCGGAATTGCCGGCGGCCTGGTCGGTGCTGCGGGACGTCATGTGTCAGCCGGCCAGTACATCCTCGGCCTCTGCATCCACTACTTCATCGCTTTCTCGGCTGCTGCTGTGTATTGCCTGGCCGGCAGAAAGCTGGATTTCCTGCGCGAGCACTTCATTGTCTGCGGCCTCTTCTACGGGATCGGGTTCTTCCTCTTTATGCAGTTGGTTGTGCTGCCGCTCAGCGCTTACCATGCCATGGGGCCGTATCAATACCGCGGCCTCGTTCAGGGCCTGCTCGCACACATGTTCCTCATCGGCCTGCCGATTTCTACAAGCCTTCGCAAACTGTCAAACTAGGAATCAGTCGAACTCAGGCTGCTTTAATGAGCTCAAACGCGGGGCGAAGATGCTGCAGGACTCTGCAAATCCTGAGATGCCAAGGATGGCAACTGGTAGAAGCTGGCGCGCTTGCTGCAGAGCAAATTGTAGCGAAGGATGTAGTAGATGGCTGCGACTCCATCCCATGCAGTAATCTTTTTGCCTTCTTCGTAGGTGCGGCCGTAGTAGCTGATCGGCACCTCGTAGATGGCGCACTTGAGCTTGGCAACCTTGGCGGTCACTTCAATCTCGAATCCAAAACCGCTGGAGTTGATCCTGATATTGCGGATGATTTCGCCGCGAAAAGCCTTGTAACAGGTCTCAACATCGGTGAGGTTGACGTTGGTCGCGAGGTTCGAAAGAAACGTCAGGAACTTATTGCCAAGGTAGTGGTAGAAGTAAACGGCTCGTGAAGCCTTGCGCACCAGGAAGCGTGAACCGAAAACCACGTCGGCGTTACCAGCGAGAATTGGGGCAATAACATCGGGTATTTCGGCCGGGTCGTATTCGAGATCCGCATCCTGTACGATGACGACCTCACCGCCAGACATGCGAAATCCGGTTTTCAGCGCCTCTGTCTTTCCCTTGTTCTTCTCGTGCCGCGTGGTCAGGATTTCAGGGTATTCAACACGCAGAGCGTCGAGGATCTCAGGGGTCTTATCTGTCGAGCAATCGTCAACGATCACGATCTCGAGGAGGCGCGGAAGCGATATAAGCTTCTCGATAATCGCAGTGAGAGTCCGTTCTTCGTTGTAAACAGGAACAACGACAGATAGACACCTGTCTCGCACGGACCCCTCCCTCTTCAATCTTGAGTTCTAGCCATCTTAACGGTTTACTCCTCACCGTCAAATAATCAAACGGCGTTAGCCGCATTTTCAGGTCAAACCAAGGTCACCCGGGCGGTCATCAAGTCCGCAACCAGGCGGCAAGCGCGGGGATCCGAGTGTCCACGCGGATGGCAAAGGTCATTCCAGCCCAATCACCAGTGCCTCGCGGCCCTTGGCTGCCATTCCGTGGGTTTCCAGGCGCCTGGTCTGCTCCTCGCCGTTCAGCACCCGGAAGACCCCCTCGGCGAGCGCTTGCAATTCATCTTCGCCGGGATAAACGGTAACCGGCGCAATCCACGCGATGTACGTGCGCAGACAGCTTACCAGCCGCTCGGAGTGAGCCATCCCCCCGGTCAGGACAACCGCATCCACACGCCCTTCAAGCACAGCGGCCATGGCGCCGGTCTCTTTTGCGACCTGGTAGATCATGGCCTCATAAACGGCTGCTGCCTCAGAATCGCCCGCATCGATGCGCCGTTCCACTTCCGCAAGATCGCGGGTTCCGAGGTAGGCAAACAACCCTCCTTCGCCGAAGGCCATCCGATCGATTTGCGTTTCGCTGTACTTCCCACTGAAGCAGAGCTTGATGAGTTCGCGGACGGGCAGCGAGCCGGTGCGGTCGGGTCCGAGCGGCCCTTCTTCCGGCGTATTGTTATCGATCATCCTGCCGCCACGATGGGCAGATACGGTGATCCCGCTCCCCAGATGCGCGATAATCAGCCGCAAATCCGCGTAGGCATGGCCGGATTCGCGCGCAAACCGCCGGGCAACGGCCTTGATGTTCAATGCGTGCCCCACGCACCATCGCTCGATCAAAGGCGAGCCGGAAATACGAGCGCAATCCTGCCATTCGTCCACGGTAATGGGGTCGACAATGTAGGCTTTCACTCCGGCCGCCTGCGCGAAACGAAGGGCCAAAACTGCCCCTAAATTGCTTGCGTGCTCGCCCCGGCGCGCCTGGCGCAGTTCCTCCACCAGGGCATCATTCACCAGGTACGTCCCGCAGTCCATCGGCGGTAAAAACCCTCCGCGGCCTCCGACGGCAGCGAAGTGCTTTAAATCGTATCCCGCAGCAGCCAACGCCTTCTCAATCAGCGCCGCACGATAACCGGTTCTCGCCAGCATCGAACGCCCGCGAAACTGGTTCAATTCCTCGTCGCCATGATGCACAGAACTCACCCACTCAGCGCCTAGGCTGCTGAAAACACCAAACTTAGTGGACGTTGAGCCCGGGTTAATGACGAGGACGAGGTTACTCTGGTGTGGCACGGCGTCTCCCCAGCCATGCTACACTCTTTGCAATCCTAGAATTCGAGTAGAAGTACTTGCCTGTTCCGAGTTACCGCTCCACACGCAACACTTCCACATTGCGTTCGCGGTAAAAGCTTCAAAGGAGCATTTTCAAAATGGAACAAGGCACAGTTAAGTGGTTCAATGACGCAAAAGGTTTTGGCTTCATCACCCGCCAGAATGGCGAGGACGTATTCGTCCATCACACCGCCATTCAGTCGCAGGGCTTCCGCTCACTGCAGGAAGGCCAGCAGGTTCAGTTCAACGTGGTCAAGGGACCCAAGGGCTGGCAGGCTGAGAACGTCCAGGCTCTCTAATTCAGAGCGGTAGGATTCCGAAACAGCAGAGGGACGGCTAACCAGCCGTCTCTCTTGTTTTGCAGCAAGTTCGGAGATCTACAGCGGCTGCCCCAGACGCTTCTCCAGTTGCACGCGGTACGTCCTGCTCACTCGCGTACGCGCACCGTTCTTGAGGACGGCTTCAAACTCCCCGTGTGAAATCGGCTCCAGTTGCAGAACGCTCTCGATGTTGATAAGCGCCGAGCGGTGCACACGCACGAATCGCCGCGGATCGAGTTTCTCGGCCAGGTCGTTCAGCGCCGCGCGATACAGCAATTCCTTCCCGCCAACGTGCAGCGTCACATACACTCCTGCCGCTTCAATCCAGTCGATATCGATAACGCGGATGAAGCGCGTGGTCCCGCCGGCCTTCACTACGAGGCGATCGAGCCTTCGCTCGGGTGAGGCTGGTGCGGCGCTCACCATCTTCATCACGCGCTGGCCAAACTCCTTCATGCTGCGCTCGTTAAGTCGCGCCTTCGCGCGCGCCATGGTTGCCTCGAATCGCTCATCGCTAAACGGCTTCAGCAAGTAATCAAGCGCGTTGGCCTCGAAGGCGCGAATTGCGTGCTCATCGTAAGCCGTGACAAATACCGTCAGCGGCATCTGCGCTGCGCCAATGGCATCGATCACGCCCAGCCCATCGAGTTCCGGCATCTGCACATCGAGAAACAGCAAATCCGGATTGTGCTCCTGAATCATCTCCGCAGCCGTCTCGCCGTCTGCAGCTTCGCGCACCGACGCCACCTGCTCATCACGCCTCAGCAAGTCCATCAACCGCTGCCGCGCCGGAAGCTCATCATCGGCGACCAGGACGTGAATCGGCTCAAGCGTATGCGCGTTCATTTGCCTCTTCTCCCAGGCGCAATGGCAACGATACTTCGACAACGGTGCCGCCCTCCGCGCGATTTCTGATTGCGAAACGACTCGTCCCATCGGGATGAAGCCCCGCAATCCGTTGTCGCGTGATCGAAAGGCCCAATCCCTCCGAGCCCTCCAGAGTCCAGCCAAGCGGCAAACCAACTCCATCATCCATCACAGATATTTCCAGCCGATCCCCCTCGGGTTTTGCGCGCACTACCAACGTTCCACCTGAGGCCCGCCTGGAGATACCGTGGCGAATCGCGTTCTCCACCAATGGCTGAATAAACATCGAAGGCACGGCCGCGTACTTCACCTCCGGTGCGACGTCGATCACCACGCGCAGTTGATCGCCAAAGCGAATCTTCTGGATCTCCAGGTAGTGCTCGAGAAATGCCAGTTCCTCGGCCAGCGGGACCTCTTGCCGGTCCTTTGACTCGAGCGACATGCGCAGCAGATCGCCGAGATGCTCGATCATCCGGCGGGTCAGCTTTGGGTCGCGCTCAACGTGGGAGGAGATGGTGTTCAGCGCGTTGAAAAGGAAATGCGGATCTAACTGCATGCGGAGCGCGTTCAGCCTCGCTTCGCTGAAGCTGTGCTCCAGCCTCTCCAGCCGCAGTTCGCTGTTCACGTAGCGGCCGTAGTAGTGGTAGGCCTGCAGCCCGCCGAGAATCACCCAGTAGATGAGCCAGCACCAGAGCTGCCATCCGACGACCGCAGGGCTGAATATCTGCGAGGGTCGGAGCGAACTCCACGGGGTAACTCCGAACAGGGCACGGATCGTGGTGAAGAGATAGAAGTAGATTTCCGTGAAAAACAGGCTGGCCAGGATGTGCGCGCCCAGGCGGCGACCGAGTTCTCTGCCTGAATACGGGAGCCGGCGATCGAGCAGCGCGATGGCCGGCGTAAGCATAGCCCAACTCCAGAATTGCGCGAGGTAGATGCGCAGATCGTCGTGCCAATGCACCGTTCCCAGGACTGGCAGCGCGAAGAGGATTCCCGCAGCGGTGGAGATGAGTACGCCAATGAGCGCAAGTCCCCACCAACTCCCCGCGAAACGACCACGGGCACCGGCGCGCCGCTCTTCTCCCGGCCTGAATTCAGGGCCGATCCATTCCCCGGGTTGTGAAGTTAATCCAGCCACGTTCTGTCTCACTTGCCGCCGCTTTTCCAGGCCGCCCGACTTGCGATCAGGCACGGAGCCCGTCAGCTTTCACGGCGCACCCATTATCGCGCAGTGACTGGCCACGCGCATTGAGAGGCGCAATCAGAAGCCACACTCCGAGCGCGAACAGAATGGCGGCGAAAAATAGATAAAAGCGAGATATCCACTTGCCCGATTGGTCCATATCAGTTCGGCGCATCCTGCTTTGCACGATAAGCCGGTGAGGCCCGCAAATCCACGCATATGTCGCCATCGGGCCACGCCGCAATTCAGAACGGTACCCTCATTATTTCAATGGGCTTCCAGCAGTGTCGTGCCCGGTCAGACAGTGCACTGAGACCGCGGCAGAGCGAAATTAAATGCACTCAGGTCACGTTATGTGTTACACTTACGACAATCGTAGAATTCGATCAGAAGTCATTGCCTGTTTTAGCTTACCCGCTCACTCGCAAACTTCGTCATTGCGTTCGGCGGTAAATTTGTATCAAAGGAAACACACACAATGGAAACAGGCACAGTCAAGTGGTTTAATGACGCCAAGGGTTTTGGATTCTTGAGCCGTGAGAACGGCGAGGACGTATTCGTCCATCACACCGCCATCCAGGCGAACGGCTTCCGTTCGTTGCAGGAAGGCCAGAAGGTCCAGTTCACCGTGACCAAAGGCCCCAAGGGCTGGCAGGCTGAGAACGTTCAGGCTGTCTAAGTAACTTGGACGAAAAGTTCGAAGTGAGACCAAAAAGGACGGCATAACAGCCGTCCTTCTCATTTTTATGCGTATATATTGCTAATTCACGCTGGCCTATGCAGCCGATTTCAGGGATTTATCGCCGGGATCCTTCGATGCAGGGTGCATGAGCTTCTGGTCCGATTTGTGGTTTCCCAGAAACTGCAAAGCATCGTTGATGGTGTCTTCGAATCGTCCACCTGTCTTGTGCGTGGCTTTCACGCCTTTGGCAACAAGCTGGCACATCTCAAATCGGTTCATCCCTTGCTTAAGGGCACGATGAATCTGATCAGAACGCATGAGGAACTCCGTTCACGAGGAGAATGTCGACAGCTGAACCGACGACATGTGATTGCTGCGTGTGCTACGGAGCTCGTCTGAAGCATTGAGACGGCCAAAGGCCGAGCAGGCTGGATGGTCCCAGATCGCGTCTTATCCTTTATTCTACGCTGAGAATCGCAAACCTCGCGTGAATTCGCACGGCTTGCCGCTCGAACGCATCGATTCCTCGGTCAGTTTTCTCCGAATCGCAAACTGACCGAGGACTTTTCCCCGCAGAGAAATCCCTGTTACCATAAAGTTCGCATGGCCCGTTCACACGGGACACATTGATTTGATTCCGTAAGAGAGGTTGTCATTGGCAAATACAAAGAAGATTGAAGACAAGTTAGAGCGCAAGAAAGTGAAGCGCGCCTCCCGCAAGAAGGCCGCACCGAAGGCCAAGCGCACCACGCCGCGCGGGTCAAACAAGAAGAAGCTAAAGAAAGCGGCGCGCGGCCAGTCGAAGCGCTAATCGGTCGCGTTCAAGATTTCGGGTCGATTCGGACCGGCAGAAAAGCCGGTCCGAGCCCCGATTCTCAAACCCCTCATTCCAGACATTCCCGCAGCAAATTCCTCCTCTTCCGCTCGTCCAATCTCCATCATGTAAACTTCCGCATAAGGTTTCCCAAAGCTCATTGGAATCGCCTGCACGCCGGAACGCACGAGGAGAACTGCCCTGCCAAGCCAACTGCTTGCCCGCAAATCCATCGATAAGCTGATCCGTGAATCGGAAGAACCCGAACACGCGCTGAAAAAATCACTCGGCCCCTGGTCGCTTACGGCGCTCGGCATCGGCGCCGTCATCGGTTCCGGCATCTTCACCGTCATCGGCACCGCGATGGCGGGACAAAAATTCGATACTCCGGAAGTCAGTAATACCCCCCTGATTCACTATTTGCTGACCCACACCGCCATGGCTGGACGCCCTGGCGCAGGCCCGGCGCTCGCGCTGTCTCTTGTCCTCGTCGCTATAGTCTGCGTCTTTACCGGTCTCTGCTATGCCGAGCTAGCATCAATGATCCCCATCGCCGGCTCCGCCTACACCTACACCTACGCCACCCTCGGCGAACTCGTCGCCTGGATCATTGGATGGGATCTGATTCTTGAGTATGCCTTCTCCAACATGAGCGTCAGCGTTGGCTTTGCTGCGCATATCGAGGCGCTGCTCGAGTGGTTTGGGCTGCATCCCGACTTGAAGTGGATTTCTCCAGCATATCTTCCCACCGGGCTTCAGGACCTCGCCGGCAAAGACCTGTACGCGCCCGGCTGGCACTTCGGATTCAACATTCCGGCCTTTCTCGTTGTCATGGTGCTCACCGTGGTGCTGGTGCGCGGCATTCGCGAGTCGGCCCGCACCAACAACATCCTTGTCCTCGTTAAAATCATCGCGATCCTGACGTTCATTGGCGCCGCAGCCAGCTTCATCAAGCCCGTCTACTGGCATCCCTTCATGCCCAATGGCTGGACTGGCATGCTCTCCGGCGGCTCGATCATCTTTTTCACCTACATCGGCTTCGATTCCGTCTCGACCGCTGCCGAGGAGTGCAACAAGCCGCAGCGCGATCTGCCCTTCGGCATCCTCGCCACACTTGTAGCCTGCACCCTTCTTTACGGTGGGGTCGCCATATGTCTCAGCGGAATTGTGCCATGGCAATCGATCATGGGCGATGGCGCGCCGGTGGTGAACGCCCTCAAGCGCCTCTCGCTCGAGCCGGGCGGCCACAATCTCCGCTGGGTGGAACTGGTCGTACTGATCGGCGCCATGCTGGGCATGATCTCGTCGATTCTGGTCTTTCAATTGGGCCAGGCTCGCGTCTGGTTTGCCATGTCGCGTGACGGTCTGCTGCCCAAGGTCTTCGGCAAGATCCATTCCCGCTACCGCACACCGGCCGTTGCCACGTGGGTCGCCGGATTTGTCGTCGGTATCCCCGCCGGCCTGCTCGACATCGGCACCGTTTCGAACCTCTCCAACATCGGTACGCTCTTCGCCTTCGTGCTGGTTTCAATTGCCGTACTCATCCTGCGCTACCGCGAGCCGGAGCGCCCCCGATCCTTCCGCGCACCCTGGGGACCAGTCTTCCCCGTGCTCAGCATCATCTTCTGCATCATGCTGATGATGGGCCTCGAAGTTCTCACGTGGGAGGCGTTCTTCATATGGCTCTTCACCGGCCTGCTGATCTACTTCTTTTACAGCCGCCACCGTTCCGAGTTCGCCGGCATGCGATAGTTTCTGGCAGTAGTACACCCAAAATGATTGTTCACGGGTTCTGGATGAGTGCCTCGCTTTTTGCATGAGACGAGTGCATCTTGATTCAATACTCAGATATCTATATAAAGACATCTGAATATGGCGAAGACTGATTCCCTGCAAGGCTCGCTCGATTTGTTGGTGCTCAAAATCCTGTCGCGCCGCCCGCGGCTTCACGGATACGCAATCATGGCTGCCATCGCCAACACGTCCGGCGAAGTGCTGCGCGCAGAGGAGGGCTCGCTCTACCCCGCGCTTTATCGCATGGAGGAAGCGGGCTGGATTCGCGCGGAGTGGATCAAGAAAGACACCGGTCGCCGCGCCCGAATCTACGAACTGACCGCCGCTGGCAAGAAGCAACTAGGCGAGGAAGAGTCGCGCTGGCAGTCAGTCAGCCTGGCCATCAATCGGGTTCTCCGGGAGGCATGACATGTCTTTGTGGTCCCGTATCTCGAATGCCCTGCACACCGAGCGTCTGAACCGCGAGATCGACGAGGAGTTGCAGTCGCACATTGAAGAAGCCATTGCAGCGGGACGCGATCCCGACGAAGCACGCCGCACCTTCGGTTCAATACTGCGCCAGCGCGAGGCGAGCCACGGCATTCGCGTTGCCGGTTGGCTTGAGTCGGTTCTCGCCGACGTAAGTTTCGGCTGGCGACAGCTCTGCCGCAACAAGCTCACGTCCGCGGCTGCTGTGCTCTCTCTCGCCCTCGGCATCGGCTCCTGTGTCGGCGCATTCCGCCTTATCGACGCCCTGCTGTGGCGCCCGCTGCCAATCTCCGATTCCAGCAAACTCTACGTCCTCTCCCGCAAGATGATCGGCTTGTACGGCAAACCTATCGAGGACGGCTACTGGGCGACACCGGAGTTGAAGGTTATGCGCGATGCTGTCAAGGACCAGGCCGACCTCATTGCCATCAGCGACGCGGACCGCACAGACATTACCTGGGCGACCGACGGGGCCGGGGACGACTTAGAAAAGGCCCACGTCGCTTATGTCTCCGGCAACATGTTCGCGGTCTTCGGCCTTGAGCCTACACTTGGCCGCCTCCTCATCCCCGCCGATGACCGCGCCCGCGGCGCAGGTCCCTATGCTGTCCTTTCCTGGGACTATTGGAATCATCGCTTCGGCCGTGATCCCCACGTCCTCGGCCGCTCGCTCCGCATCGGCGATCAGACCTTCGAGATTGTCGGCGTCGGTCCCCGCGATTTCGTTGGAACCGAAACCGGAACGGTCACCGACATGTTTCTGCCACTCAGCATGAATATCCTTGCCTCCCAGAACAGTGTCGACTGGCACCGCACCTTCCTGATGTTGAAACCCGGCATAAACCCGTCCACTGTCCTCGAGCCGATGCGGCAGCACCTCTCCGCCGTCAACCGCACTTTCGAGACCTGCTGCACCACATGGTTCCGCGGCGCAAGCAAGGCGAACATCGACCGCTTCCTCAATCAGACGCTGGTCTTCAGTCCCGCCGGCGCCGGCGTCTCCGACCTCCAGAAGGACTATCGCCGATTCCTCGGCATCCTCGGTCTCATGGCCGCTCTCGTACTGCTCATCGCCTGCGTCAACATCGCCAACATGATCACTGCACAGGCTGCTGCACGCGCCCAGGAGATGGCCCTGAGAATCTCGATCGGCGCCGGCCGTCGGCGCCTTGTCCAGCTCATCCTCGCGCAGAGCGGGCTCCTCGCCCTGCTGGCTTCCGTCCTTGGCGCATTCTTTGCGGCGTGGTCGGCGCCCTTTGTGCTCAGCCTGGTCAATCCGCCCGACAACCCCGCGCGCCTCGCCCTACCTGCAGACTGGCGCGTGCTCCTCTTCGGCCTCGGGCTCATCATCGTCGTCGCTCTGTTGCTTGGTTTGCTTCCGGCTCTGCGTGCCTCTGCGGTCAGGCCCGTTGCCGCGCTCAAAGGTGGTGAAGATCCGCACTCGCCACGCCGCCTCCTGCATGGAGCCATGGCTCTTCAGGTTGCCTTCTGCTGCCTTGTCCTTTTTCTGTCCTCGCTTTTCGTAGCTTCCTTTGAACGCCTGCAGAACCGACCTCTCGGTTTCTCCACCGACCGTCTGCTCATGCTCGAAACCGTTGCCGGCAAAGACCAGCTCCCCATCGTCTGGAATCAGACTGCCGAGGCGCTCCGTGCCGCCCCGGGCGTAGACTCGGTCGCCATCGCGGGCTGGCCCCTTCTTGGACGCATCAGAATTAACAGCGACATCTCCATCAACGGCGCGCCTCCCAGTCCCACTCCAGCCTGGTTCCTGAACGTTTCCCCTGGCTGGCTCTCGACGATGAAGATCCCCCTGGTTTCGGGCGGCGACTTTCGGCCTGAAGACACGTCGCCGGGATCCGCCATCGTCAACGAGACCTTCGCCAAGACCTTCTTCCCCGGACAGGACCCGGTCGGGCACACATTTCAGCGCGGGACCAATCAACCCCTCAATAAGATCATCGGTGTCACCCCCGACGTCCCTTACAGCGACCTGCGCGAACCAAACCACCCCATCTTCTACGTCCCCTTCGACGAAATCGACGACAAATCCGCGCCCAAGCCAGTCAACTTCGCCACCTTCATCATTCACACTGATGCCCAGAACCCGCCCGCCCTCGCCGATTCCCTCCGCCAGCTCATCGCGCAGCGCCACAACGGCCTTCGCGTCTCGAACGTCACCACGCAGCGCGATCTGGTCCGCGATCAGACCATTCGCGAGCGCATGATCGCCACGCTAGCCGCCTTCTTTGCCGCCGTCGCGCTGCTCCTCGCCGGCATCGGACTCTACGCTGTACTCAACTACTCGGTGCTTCACCGCCGCCGCGAGATCGGCATCCGCATTGCGATTGGCTCGACTCGTGCCGGCATCGTGCGCGTCCTCACTCTGGACGTCTTCCTCATGATCGCGCTCGGAGCCGTCGCGGGCGTCGGGCTCGGATTCGGCGCGGCGCGCCTTGTCGCTTCGCTTTTCTACCAGGTCAAAGCAACCGACGCGGATATGATCGCGCTGCCGTCGTGTGCCATTCTACTCACTGCGCTCCTTGCCACACTGCCCGCCGTGCTTCGCGCGCTGCGCACAGACCCCACCGAGATTCTGCGCGCGGAGTGAGGGACAGAGTCCGACTTATTGCCTAGCCGACTTGCAGATGGCAACCGGATTTACCATGCATCTGGATCACTAGCAAGATCGCAACCCACTCATCGAGCCCGATTGTCCCTGGAGTAGATGCGGCAACAGGCGTGGTAACGGCCCCACTTCCCTTCGCCCGAGAGTTACCCGGTAAACTCTATTGATGGACGATATCCGCGCGTTCATCCGCCGCCTGCCCAAAGCGGAACTGCATCTGCACCTCGAAGGCACCATCACCCCTGCCACGCTCGTCGAGTTGAGCCAGCGCCACGACTCAGCACCGATCGCGCTGCCTGAAGCCGAAGCCCTTTATCAATTCACTGATTTCACCGGCTTCATCGAAGCCTTCAAAGCCGTCACTCGCCAGCTCATGCACGCCGACGATTACGAACTCGCAGCATGGCGCATGATGCAGCACCTCGCCGAGCAAGGCGTCGTGCACGCCGAGGTCTTCATCTCCGTAGGCGTCATCTACATGTGGCGCAACCACGATCCCGCCTGCTTCGAGCCCATCTTTGAAGGATTGGAACGTGCCCGCCTGCGCGCCCAGCGCGAACTCGACCTCTCCGTCTACTGGATTTTCGACGCTGTACGCCACTTCTCCGTGCCCGAAGCCGAACGCGTCTTCCAAAAAGCCGCCGAGATGCGCACCGAGTTCCCGTCCATCGTCGGCATCGGGTTGGGAGGAGACGAACGCCGCTGCGGCTCTGAGCCGTTTCGAGAAATGTATGCGCACGCACGGGAGGCGGGCCTGCGCCTGACCAACCACGCCGGTGAAACCACCGGGCCTGAAGCGATCTGGGAGGCGCTCGGCATCGGCTCGGAGCGGCTTGGGCATGTGCTCTCGGCGGTGGAGGACCGGGATCTCCTCCAAGAGCTGAAAACACGAAGTGTAGGGTTGGAGCTGAATCCAACTTCAAATGTTCGCACCGGAGTCTGTCCGTCGTTTGCGACCCATCCGCTGCGGAGCTACTTCGATGCCGGGCTTCTCGTCACGCTCAACTCCGACGACCCTGCCTTCTTCGGCTCGGACATCGCCAATGAGTACCTGCTGGCCCATACCGAGCAGGCATTCACCCGCGATGAGCTGCGCCAATTAGCTGCAAACTCCATGCGCGCCAGTTTTCTTCCCGTTGCAACACGAGATTCATGGCTCAGCAAGATTGCGGGAACATATTAATCAAAGAGGGACGCATCAAACCAAAGTTGTAGCCTCACCTCTTGACTGTGGGATGCGTCCAATTGGAGTTGGGCTATCATGTTTACAGGAGACCGATCCGGTTTATGTCTGCAGAATCCAGCAATCTGACGCTCCTGGACGAAGAAGAGGAGACCAAGACCCTCAAGGTCATTGGATGGTTCTCCGTCGGTATGGCGGTTGCCGCACTTGGCCTCTACGTGGGCCGCGAGCTTCGCTTGCGCTACAAGTTCAAGAAGCGCACTCCCTATGATTTCTACTCGAGCGCCGGCAATCAGCAGTCGACCGAGTTTGGTGTAGGCATTTAAGCCCCCCCAATTGCTTCACCAAAATGCCGCCTCGTGCGGCATTTTTCATTTCCGCGGTTCTCTTCGCGTATAGCGTATGACCATGCTCAAGTAAAGGTAGATCGAATCGATCCGCACTGTTCACGGAGGTCCGCTCCGGTGCTTTCAGTTCCGATATAGTTTTGTCGCCTCCGTGCCCTCTACGTTGTGGTGCGCGAGATCAAGAACTCGCGATGCATCTTCTCAGGCGAACGCTCATCTGCATTCCCCATTTGGAAAAGAAATAGGACTACGCGCCGCAGACAGCTTCAGTAGCCTATGCGCAATCGAGCAATCTTTCACATCGCTTCTGATTGCATTAAGCGGGCCACGAAGTCGCGGAGTAATTACATTCGCGCACCACGCGTAACCGATATGCATAGTTACTTTCCCTTATTCTTCTGCTCTTTTCGCGGTCGATCCAGATGTGTACATCCTCGGATGCCTGCGGAACATCAGATCAGGTGTACGGGAATATACAGATGAATTATCTGTTCTCACACTGGGTTCTCTCCTTGACTGGAACCCTGTTCCTTGGTCTCTCCGCGATGGTGCTGCACGAGTTCGGCCACTTGGTGACCTCGTTAATGTTCGGCGTCAAAGTGAAAGGCGTTGGCCTTTGCATGAAGGGTGTATATATAGTGCGTGAAGCGGGAACACCGGCGAAGAATCTGCTTGTCTCGCTCGCAGGTCCGTTGACGAACGTCGCTCTGATCCTGCTCTTCTGGAACGCATCTCGCTCCTTCGCGCTGGCCAACCTGTGCTTCGCGATTTGCAACCTCGCGCCGGTGAAAGGCTCCGACGGTGATCGTGCTTTGCGATGCCTGGAACAGATGCAAAGTGAATCCGCGCCCGCGCAGCGAGCAAGCTGAAGTCACACTCATTTCTCAATTCCCTGTCCACTGTCCACTACTCACTGTTCACTGATACGCTTCTCCCATGGGGCGTATTCGTGTTCTTTCCGATCAGGTAGCAAACCAGATTGCTGCCGGTGAGGTAGTTGATCGTCCCGCCTCGGTTGTTAAGGAGCTTTTGGAGAACGCTCTCGATGCCGGCGCCAATCGCATTCGCGTCGAAGTGGAAGCGGGGGGACGCAAGCTGATCCGCATCGCCGACGACGGATACGGCATGAATCGCGACGACGCATTGCTTGCCTTCGAGCGCCATGCAACTTCAAAGCTGCGCACCGCCGATGAGCTGCTCTCGATTTCCACGCTGGGATTCCGCGGCGAAGCACTGCCATCGATCGCATCCGTCGCGCGCGTGTCGTTGGAAACCTCGACCGGTGAAGAAG
>Ga0209004_1000122_pt1 | contig 20447 bp, 16 predicted proteins | sample TexAe_RefH0_M1_FD_187948 | JGI IMG/M metagenome (GOLD analysis project Ga0209004, IMG submission 187948) | Forest soil microbial communities from Davy Crockett National Forest, Groveton, Texas, USA - Texas A ecozone_RefH0_M1 (SPAdes) (version 2) | ecosystem: Environmental > Terrestrial > Soil >... | reverse complement strand
CCTTCGAACCAATAGCAGTTTTGTTATCCGCATAGCCGCTGAGGTCCAGCCGCACAAAGTGGTTCTTGTTCGCCCCCACATTGCGCAGCAGCACGGGCTGGGCATTTTCCTGTGTCACAATCAGATCCGCCGCACCGTCGCCATTCACATCCGCTGCAATCAATCCGCGCGGAGCGACCAGCAAGGGAACGCTATCCAGTCCGACCGCATGGCTCACATCTTCAAACGTCCCGTCGCCCTTGTTGCGAAACACTTTCACTCGGGGTCCTTCACTCGTCTCTACGATCGCCGCCAGATCAATCCATCCGTCGTTGTCAATATCGACGGCGGTCACACCCCATCCTCGTGTCACGCCGCTAAGCGGCAGCGGCACACGCTCGAATCGACGCCCGACATTCTGCGGACCAGCAACGTTGCGCCACAGCGTCAGCCCTGGCGCACCGGCATGGGTCACGGCAACATCCATCCATCCGTCTTTGTTGTAGTCAAGTACGGCGATTCCCTCCGTCGCCGGAAGCTTCTCGTCGTAAACCGCCTGCTGCGGATACTTTCCCTCGCGGGGATTCACAAACAGCACAGGAGCAGGACCATCTCCCGTAACTGCCAGGTCCACCGCGCGATCGTTATTAAAATCCGTCAAGATCGCAGCAACCGTCTTCCCGCTTCCGCCAAGCCCGGTCGGCTCAGTCCACTCGGTGAATGTCTTGTTACCGTTGTTCCGCCAGAGCACATTCGGTGAATCTCCGGCCTTCAATGCCGAACCCGTAACAAACAGATCCAGATCGCCATCATGGTCGTAATCTACAAACGTAATGCCGGTCGGCCGATTCCGTGCCGCCAACCCGGCTTCTTCGGTCACGTCCTGAAACTTGCCTTTGCCCAGGTTCCGAAACAGCCGCACGCCATCGTCCAGCGCGATGGCGAGGTCGTTCAGGCCGTCCCCGTCATAGTCGCCGACAGCGCACGCAACCCCGCGTCCGTTCAGGGTCAACCCCGCTGCCCCCTTATCTACATCTTCAAACTTGCCGTCGCTCCCGCGATGAAGCACCCGAAACGCTTGCGGAGACCCCATCAGCACCAGGTCCATCTGCCCCGACCCGGTCACGTCGAGCATGCAGGCTCCGCCGGTCTCCGAAAAACTGGGTGCCCCAGGTCTCGCTTTTGAGACCTGGGAGGCCATCGTCTCCGCCACCAGCTTCACAGGAATCATCGCCCGCTGCCGCACCTGCTGCTCCTCTACCGGCGTCACCGTCGAATAATGCCCCTGCTCGCCATACGCCAGCCCGATTGCCGCCGAAATCTTAGTGCTCGTCATGTGCTGGAAGAGCTTGAAATGTTCCTTTGCACCGTCCTTATCGCCGGTAGCTTGAAGCGCCCGCGCCAGAGCGAACTCTGACGAAGCGTGGAGCGGCTGAATGGCCAGCGCCTGCTTTAGCACCTCAACAGCCTTGTCGAATTGCTTCATCTCCCGATAGCAGACGCCTTCGAAGTAATACGAATCCACATCGCGCGGATCGAGCTTTACCGCCTGTTGAAAGCTCTTCAGCGCGTCATCCAGTTCGTTGTTCGCATGCTGAGCCAACCCCAGGTTGTACCACGCCTGCGGACTATTTGGATCGATTGCAATTGCCGCCTGCAGGGCCTTCTTGGCATCGTCAATCTTCTGCAGCGTCAGCAGCGCGATGCCATCATTGACCGCCGCCTGCGCCAGCTTCGGATCCTTCTTGAACGACTCGGCAAAGCTCTGCTCTGCCTTCTCGGTAAACTGCTGGCCCATCAACGCCACGCCGCGATTGTTCAGCCGCACGGCATCGGCGGTGAAGCGCGCCTGCGCTCCGCCAGTAACGGTCGTCGCCAGAAAAGCCATGGCCAGAGCACAGCCAACTCGCATAAACTTCTTTACCAAGTCCGTCTCCAGATCGATCGGCATATCGCGCATTGCAATGCAGCGGAATACCTTAGTGTATGCGAGCAGTGCGCCAACGCAGAACAGCGACTTTCGTCCGATTCGACCCGGCAAACCGCCCAACCATCGTTTTCCTGTCACACGGAACCCGCTATCAGAGGACGCACAATGAGCACCTCCCAGCAAATTACCGCCAATCGGCACGAATACCGCATGAAGGCCTGGTACCGATCCATCCTTCTCATCTTTGGTGCGTTTGCCGTTTCCGGCGGCATCGTGATGGGCTACCTGGCCTTTAGAACGTCGCGTATTTCGCTGCCGTACATCATGATCGCTGTCTTTCTGTTCTTCGGCATTTATCTCCTTGCGCTCGCCATGCGTTCCCGCGTCATCATCGAGGGCAATCGACTCGAAATCCGCGGCGCCTTCACCGAACATTACACCGACCTCAACGAGATCGAAGGCTATCGCACCGTTAGCTCTCGCAACGGCAGCTATACGCAGTTCTACGTGAATGGCGGCCGCAAGCCCATCACCTTGTCCATTCACTTCGATAAAGACGAGGCTTTCGATGCCTGGATCAAGAAGATTCCGGATCTCGACAAGCGCGATCGAGACAGAATCCTCGAGAAAATCTCTCAGCAGGAAGATCTCGGCTCCACTCCCCAGGAACGCCTCGCCGCTCTCGCCCAGGCCAAGACTTACAGCATCTTCGCGCTCGTCATCGCTCTTACCGCGGCCGTAGCCGCCAGCTATGGCATCCCTGCTCTCTACCTTCCGTTCTCGATCGCACTCGCTCTGGTTCCGATCGCCCTGGCCGTCATCCTTCATCGCTCGCCGCTTCTTTACACGGTCTTCAAGCGAAAAGACGACCCGCGCGCTGAACTCCTCTACGCCCTCATCGTCTCCAGCTTCGGATTGCTGGTTCGCGCGCGCGGCATTCATTTCGTCTCGCTGCAGTCGGTAGGCGTGATCATCGCGCTGCTCACCGTCGCGTACCTCGCTGCGTTCTACCACTCGTTCTTTGAGAGCTCTTCACCCACCCGCACCTTCTTCGCGCTCCTCCTCTTCGGTATGCTCTACAGTTATGGCGCCGTAGTCGTAGCCGACGCCGTTGGTGACGAATCAACGCCCACGCACTACGTCGTTCACGTGGTCGGCAAGCACTACACCACCGGCCGCTCGCGTTCCTACTACCTTCGGCTCGAGCCGTGGGGTCCGGTCCAGCAAACAAACAGTCTCGGCGTCTCCAAAACCATCTACGACAAGGCATCGCCCGGTGATCAAGTCTGTCTCGAACTTAGCTCCGGTCGTCTGAATGCCGCCTGGTACACCCAGGTTTCCTGTTCCGCTGCGCCAATTGATCCCGCGCAATAGCGAAAACCCCGAGGCGAACCATCCCCCGGCAAATATGCCACCGTCCACGGTTGAAACGATCCGTTTCTCCATCAAATGGGGGGATCCATCGCCACGGCGTCGTCATCGAACAATTTATACTTCGATCTGTGACTCCATCCCTCGGTTCCATCGATTGGCACGGCTTTCTAGCTCGTCCGCCGCTCCCCACGCCATCGCCGGAGACGATCTCCTCTTTAATTCACCACCCCATCCTCATCACCGGCGGTGGAGGCTCCATCGGTTCCGCTCTTGCGCTGCGTCTCGCATCGCACGGCGCGCAGATCATTCTCCTCGAAGCTTCTGAAAACAGCCTTTACGGGCTTCAACGCGACTTCGCAAACCTCCTGCACTCGCATCACCCGGTCTTTTATCTCGGCAGCGTCGCCGATCGCGCTCTCCTCGACGAAATCTTCTCGCTCCACCATCCGCGCCTGGTATTTCACGCTGCCGCCTACAAACACGTTCCCCTTATCGAAGACCAGCCCCTGGCCGCCATCGCCAACAACATATTCGCCACCGAAGACCTGGTCACGGCCGCGTCTGCCAACCACACGCGCCTCGTTCTGCTCTCCACTGACAAGGCTGTCGCCCCCGCCTCAATCATGGGGGCGACCAAGCGCGTTGCCGAGCAGTTAATCCTCAGCTCAAACGGAACCGTCCTCCGCCTCGGCAATATCCTCGCCTCCCACGGGAGCGTTACCGAAGTCTTTGCCTGCCAGATCGCCACAGGCATTTCCCTCACTGTCACCGATCCCGCCGCACGCCGCTACTTCCTCACCATCGGCGAAGCCGTTGATCTCCTCATTTCTGCAGCCGCTGAGACACGAAGGCCCACCCTGCTGGCGCCTCAACTGCATGCCCCGCATTACATCGCCGATCTTGCCCGGTTCATGGCCCGCAGTCTCGCGCCGAACCGCGAAGTCTCCATCGAATTCACGCACCTGCGCGCCGGCGACAAGGAAACCGAGCAGCTCTGGTCTGCAAACGAAACACCGCATCCTGCAAATGCGAATGGCCTCGTCTCCCTCGATTCGCCGTCAATCGCACTCGGCCAATTGCAAAGCCTGCTTGCCACTCTGCGGGATGCCGTCCACATGCGCGATTTTTCCGCAGCACTCGGCCTGCTTCGCGTCCTCGTCCCCGACTACACTCCCAGCAACGCCGTTCTCATGCAACGCTCCACCGCGTCCTCGCAGGTCTCCAATGAATAAGTCGCGCAAAGCCAAAAGAAAAATCGCTGTCGTCACCACCTCACGCGCTGACTACAGCCATCTCTACTGGCCTCTGCGCGAACTCGCCGCACATCCCGAGGTCGAACTTGGCGTCATCGCCCTCGGCCCGCATCTCTCCCCGGAATTTGGCAACACCATCGCCGAAATCGAGCATGAAGGCTTCCCCATCAAGGCGCGCATCGAGTGCCTCCTCAGTTCCGACACTGATACCGGCATGGCGAAGACCATCGGCGTTGCCATCCTCTCGCTCGCCGACACGCTCAGTTCCTGGCGTCCCGACCTCATGCTGCTCATCGCCGATCGCTACGAGATGATGGCGCCTGCCAGCGTCGCGCTTGCCCTGCGCATTCCCATCGCCCACATTGAAGGTGGTGAAGTCAGCCAGGGCGCCATCGACGACCAGGTCCGCAACGCCCTCACCAAGCTCGCTCACATCCACTTCACTTCAACTGAGACCGCTCGCCGCCGCGTAATCTCGATGGGCGAAGAGGACTGGCGCGTCCACCAAGCTGGCGCGCCCTCACTCGATCACCTGCGCCGTTCAAAACTCCTCGACCGAGCAACGCTCGAATCCCGCCTCGGCATCACTTTCCAGCCGCCCACGATCCTCGCCGCATGGCACCCCGTCACCATCCTCCGCGATACCAATGCGGAAGCCGACGCGTTCTTCGCGGCGCTCGTCAAAACTCCCGGCCAACTTATCTTCGTCTACCCCAATGCCGATGCCGGCAGCCACGCGCTCATCGAGCGCACCCGCACCCTGGCTGCCAACCGCGCCAACACGCACATCTTCATCAACCTCGATGCCGTGACCTATTGGAGCCTTCTCGGCCAGGTCGATGTGATGATCGGCAACTCTTCCAGCGGCATTATGGAAGCTGCGTCGTTCGCTCTCCCCGTCGTCAACGTTGGCATGCGTCAGCAAGGTCGCGAGCGCGCCCGCAACATCCTCGACGCGCCCGCTGACACCGCCGCCATCACTGCTGCACTCAACCGCGCCCTCGCTCCCGCATTCCGCAAAAAACTCAGCGGCATGACCAATCCGTATGGCAACGGCACCGCCGCCACCACCATCGCCAGGATCCTGACGTCCGCCCCCCTCGAAAACCTTCTAATCAAGCAACCCGCTCGTCTCTCGAAAACGCCACTCTCCAGCTAACTCGCTAACCTGCCAACAAGTGCGCAGCACCGCTAACTCGCCAACTTCGCTAAGCGCTGCGCAGCAGCACCCCTAACAAGCGCGAAGCACTGCTACCTCCGCTAACCCATCAACGCGAGAACACACGTGACTCCGACCATCCCGCTCAGCGCCCCCGACATCACCGAAGCCGAAATCGCCGCTGTCACCGCCGTTCTGCGTACACCCCACCTCAGCCTCGGTCCCGAACTCACCGCCTTCGAATCCGCTCTCGCCGAATACCACTCCGTCCCCCACGCCATCGCCGTCAGCAGCGGCACGGCCGGCCTGCACATGGCTTTGCTCACCCTCGGCATAGGCGACGGCGATGAAGTCATCGTCCCATCGTTCGCCTTCATTGCCGTCGCTAACGCCGTCCTGTACCTTCGAGCCACGCCCGTTGTCGCCGACATCGACCCCGTCACCCTCAACCTCACGCCATCCACCGTCGAGCGCGTCCTTACCCCGCGCACCCGCGCCATCCTCATCGTCCACACCTTCGGCATCCCCGCCGACATGCACGCACTGCGCAAACTCGCCACGCTCCACAACTTCTCAATCATCGAAGACGCCTGCGAAGCAATCGGCGCCGAACTTCATCAACGCCGCGTCGGATCCTTCGGCGACCTCTCCGTCTTCGGCTTCTATCCCAACAAGCAAATCACCACCGGCGAGGGCGGAGCCGTCCTGGCACAGACGCAGGCTCACGCCGATCGCCTCCGCAGCCTTCGCAATCAAGGCAGAAATCCAAATCCCACCGCCTCCGAGCGAACTCCTCAATCAGCCGACTGGCTCCATCTCCCCGAAATCGGCTTCAACTACCGCCTCTCCGAAATCGCCTGCGCCCTCGGCCGCGTCCAGCTCAGCCGCCTCGACGGGATCCTCGACTTCCGCCGCTCCGCCGCCGAGCGATATCACGCTCTCCTCGCCGGCATCCCGGACCTTGAGTTGCCCCCGCTCACCTTACCGGACTGCACCATCAGCTGGTTCGTCTTTGTCGTACGCCTCCCCGAATCCGCAGACCGCCTCCGCGTCCAGGCATGCCTCACCCAGCGCGGCATCGCCACTTCTACCTATTTCGCGCCCATCCATCAGCAGTCCGCCTGGCGCAACTGCATCGCCCAGGAGCCGCCGCACCTCCCGGTTACCGAGTCCATCGGCACCCGGACTCTAGCGCTTCCCTTCTTCACACGCATCACCGCCTCCCAGCAGGAGACGGTCGCGGCGGCTCTCCGAGAAGCTCTGAGACCTCAAAAATAAACAGTTATGCTCCACCGTTTCCCCGCGAACTCTTCCCCCTCCAGCGCCTCGGGGATTTATCGAGAAATTCTTTTTCCATACACAACCTGATCATCAGGAGCGCGCATCTTTAGTTTTTGTTAGCGTGCGCAAATCGGTCGTCCGCGGGGTTTCTCTCCAAACGGAGTCTCTCTCCTACACGTAAGTACATTCACAGTTGATGCAACGGTGCGTTAGCCCGGCAAGCGAGGGTACGCACCCCCTTAGCCCAACTTGGTTCTCGATAGACATCCCTTCCCGATGAGGGAAGAACACATCCAGCAACCAACTGAGCGCGTGGCTCTTTCCGCTCTCAACGATTTACTCTCACCCGATATCAAAAGCAGGCCTTCTATGCTGGTAAAAACACAAAGCAACGGTCGCGGCGCCACCGGACTGCACGTGGGAACCAACAATGTCCGCCGCTATTTCCCGAAAGGCACACAAAACATCGAATTGCAGCTCGGGCATCTCCGCATCCAATGCGGTCTCAAGCCCGACTTCTGGCAAGGCCAACCCGAAATCTACGATCCCCGGCTTTGCGCGTGGCTCGAATCAAAGAACCTGCACGGTACAGCCAACCGCACCGTCCCCCTGGCCATGATCCCTTCCGGCGACAACTCCTTCCAACTCCAGCCCATTTCCCCGGCGCCTCACCCGCGCGTTAAGGTCCGAACCCTTTCCGCCGCCTGAACGCCCACCCGGGCGAGAGTTCACGAACTGGGATGCCTTATCCATGACGCGCTTGACCGGGGTCCCCACGGACAGGTTCTTTGTTCGTGGGGTGGCGGGGGCATGGGTGTATGGCACCACAAAGATGGGTGGGAGAGCACGTAGTTCGATCCCTGACGGCCTCCCGGCGCTCCACGTTAAACTCATAAGGAAATGGATCCTACCCAACTCGAGAAGTCCATCGAGCGCCACTTCGACGCCGGCGCCTCTGCTATAAACGACCCAGCCGCCATGGAGGCCTTCCGCGCCCTTCGCGACGCCCTCGAGCGCGGTGAACTCCGTTCTGCCGCACCCGACCCCACCGCACCCACCGGCTGGCGCGTCAATGCCTGGGTCAAAAAGGGAATCCTCCTCGGCTTTCGCATTGGCACGCTGCAGGATTTTCACGCAGGCGCACTCTCCTTTGTCGACAAGCACACCTATCCCGTCCGCCACTTCACGGCCGACGACGGGATTCGCGTCGTGATGGGCGGCTCGTCGATCCGTGCTGGCGCCTACCTCGCGCGCGGTGTCGTCTGCGTTCCCCCCAGCTACATCAACACCGGCTCCTGGGTCGACGAAGGCACTATGGTCGACTCCCACGCCCTGGTCGGCTCCTGCGCGCAAATCGGCAAACGCGTTCACCTCAGCGCCGCAGCCCAGATCGGCGGAGTCCTTGAACCCATCAGCGCCAGCCCCGTCATTATCGAAGACGACGTTCTCGTCGGCGGTAACTGCGGCGTTTACGAAGGCACCATCGTCCGCACCGGCGCCGTCCTCGCACCTGGCACGATCCTTACCCGCGGCACGCCGGTCTACGATCTCGTCAACGGCATCACCATCCGCGCCACCGCCGACACGCCGCTTATCATCCCCGCCAACGCTGTCGTCGTCCCCGGCTCTCGCACCGTCGCCAAAGGCAAGGGCCACCCCAACGCCGAAGCCTGGGGCCTTTCCCTCTACGCCCCCGTCATCGTCAAATACCGCGACGAAAAAACCGACCTCAGTACCACCCTCGAAGACATGCTGCGCTAACCACCTGCAAGCACCGCTAACTTGCTAACTCGCAATGGTGCGAAGCACCGCTAACTCGCTAAAGAACAACCCCCAACGCGCTACCCTGTTCCCGTGCCCCAAGTCTCCGAAACCATCCGCTTCGCGATCATCGGCCCCGGCCGTGCCGCCACCCGCTTCGCCCTCGGTCTTCACGCCGTAGAAAACACTACCCTCGCAGCGGTCTGGGGCCGCAACTCCGATCGCGCCCGCTCCTACGCCGAAAAATTCTCCGTCTACACTGTCGCCTCCACGCTCGATGACCTGCTCGCTTCCGACAGCGACGCCGTCTACGTCGCCACCCATCCCGACACCCACGCCGAGTTCTGCATCCAGGCTCTCGCCGCCGGCAAGCACGTCCTCTGCGAAAAGCCCGCCGCCCTCAACGTCCGCAAACTCGAACAAGTCCTCGCCGCCGCGCGCACGCACGACCGCCTCTTCATGGAAGCCATGAAGCCGCCCTTTTTCCCTCTCTATGTCAGATTGCGTGAGCACTTGGCACAGGACCCCATCGGCCCCATCGGCTTTGTCCGCGCCGGCCACTGCGACGCGTCTATCGCCCCCGACTACCCGCTCCACTTTGCCGAACTCGGCGGCGGCGGCATCATGGGCATCGGTCCCTACGAAGCCTTTCTCGCGCTCGACTGGCTCGGCCCCCTCAAGCGCGTGCAGACCATGGGCCGCCTGAGCCCCGCCGGCGTCGATAACTTCGCCCTTTTCCAGACAGAACACGAGCGCGGCATGGCCCAGCTCCACACCGGCATTGACCTGCTGAGCCACGGCGACGCCCTGCTCTGCGGCCCACACGGTTACATTCTTCTCCATGCCAATTGGTGGAACCCCACCCGAGCCACCGTCCATTACCTCGACCGCCGCATCGTCGAGTTGGATGAGCCATACACAGCCGGCGGATTCAACTACGAAACTGCCCACTTTTGCGAACTGATTCGCCAGGACCGCCGCGAGAGCCCTATCATCCCCCAGACGCTTTCACTCGGCATGGCCCAACTGCTTCAGGAAGCCCGACTCGCCTTGGGCGTCCACTTCCCCGGCGAAGGCTCCGCCACTCAAGCCTGAGGAACAGCACCGGCACGAACCGAAAAATTCCTGGAGTGATCCGATCACGTACAAGCGATTCCACGACGATCCGGTCACCCGGCAATTGAAATATGTGTAATTATGAGCTCACTCCGATGGGCTACACCTTTGTCTTCACCTTCGCTCCCCTAACAACCAATGCTCAGCAAAATCACTGAATCCATTGGTCGCATACGCCGCAACGTCGCCCAGCGCGGTGGCCGCGCCTTCAACAACATCCTCCGTCGCCTCCGTACCCGCGACGTCTCTTTCGCGTCAGAACAGCCGCAAGTCAACGAGCCCCGGCATCCCTTCGACCTTGCCACTGGACTCGATACCGGCGGCTTTATCCACGGCAGCCAGCTCAAGTCCGGACACCCGCACGATCTCTACATCGTTTCCTATTACGGCACAGCACCTTCGCTCGTCCAGGCCATGCTCGTTCGTTGGCTCGAAACGCCCGGCCGGCTTCCAATCGAGAACTACACCTTTATCGACTTCGGCTCCGGCAAAGGTCGCGTGGTCCTCATCGCCTCGAAACTCCCGTTCCGCAAATGCATCGGCGTCGAGCTCAACTCCGATCTCAACGCCATCGCAGCGCAGAACTTCGCTCGCTGGCAACAATCCGGAAATGCACTCAGCCCTCTCGAATCCATTTGCCAGGATGCCACCGCATTCGAATTCCCCAGCGGCCCCTGCCTCATCTACCTCTTTAATCCCTTCACATCGAAAGTTATCGCTCGACTCCTCGATCGCATAGCCGAATCATTCGCCCACCGCCCCGGCCAGCTCGACCTTCTCTATGTGAATGCTGAGTTCAGAGACCTTCTCGACCAGCACCCCGGCTTCACTCCGCTCTGGCAGATGCCCGTCAAAATGTCCGCGGAAGACGCCGCCGCCGACCTCCTCCACAAGACCGATCCATCCGGCAACCGCCCCTACGCAGCAGAGTTACAGGAGCCCTGCGCCGCCTGGCGCTTCACCGGCACACCTAACAGAGCATAACCAGCACACTCCTGAACACACTGTCATCCTCGTCGTTGCATCCCCGCCCATAAACGTGTTGTCATCCCGGCGAAGCCGAGGGATCTGCAGTTGCTTTTATAGAATGCGCAACGGCCACACGACTCATTCGTGAGCTCTGCAAAAAACTCCAGGCGTTCGCTCCTAATACCGCAGCCCCAGCCTCATCGGAAAATCGTCCTCGCCGTCTTCCAACTCGGCCTGCGCACTGTGAATCCGCACCACCTCGCGATGCCGATAGCGAAACCAAAGATGAACCACGACAATCGCGAGCGCCGCCACCCCAAAATGCTGCCAGCCCTCTTCAATCCATCGTTCCGAAAGCAATGAAGCCGTCGTCACCAGGGGAAAGAACGTGAAGAACTTCAAAAGCGTGAATGCAATGTTCGGCTTTTCCCCCGCAACCTCACCGGTAAAGGGCACCATCATCACGTTTGCAAAAAAAGCATCGGTGAGAATTACACACACGCCTGCGCCCACCAGCAGCTGTGCTGCGGCCGCCTGCATACTCAGCAACTCCGAAGGCGCCACAAGCCGCAGCGCGGCCAGTGCTGCCTCAGTCACCGTCAGCGCATACAGCAACACCCACACCTTTGCCGCCACCAGTTCATCCATCGCCGCGTCGAAGTTTGCCGGCTTCCCGTGCGTGAAGCGAAAAATCCAGTTCCCGTGCTGATTCCCCGGCGATACAAATGCCGTGCGCAACCCCGTCGTCACCCAGAACGCCACAATCCCCACGGCCACGCGGATTCCGTCAGCAGAAGCGTCTGCGTGCAGTTGCCCCCTGATCACGGTTAGCCGAAGCACCGCCGCAATCAGCACTGACAGCCCCACGCCACCATAAAGCACAAGATAGATCCGATAACGCTGAACTCGCAGCAGCGTCTGATTGACGAAGTGAAACACCGCCCGCCGGATGGGCCTGCGCACGATGCACGCGTGCAGCAGTCCATTGAAAGGCGCGACCATCCCGTTCCGACGTGATCGCGGTGGCGCTCCTACCAGCAGGTACTTCACCCGCCGAAAGTAAGCCACCGGATAAGCCACCATCCCAATCGCTGCCACCGCCAGTAATGCCGCCAATCCTATCCCTGCAAGTTCGCGAAAGATCGGCAACGCAGACGGCCCATCCAGCAGAGTTTGATACATCCCGAGAAACCAGAACGGAGGAAACCAAAGAACTGCGCTGTTATGCGACTGCAGCAGCGGCGGAGTCACTCCCGACAAAACAGGAAACAGCAGAAACAGCATCACCAGCACCGTGACCGCCGCGCCCTGCAATACCAGTGAAATCTTGCGGAACAACCGTTCACCCAGCACCGCCAGCAGCGTGCCCTGCAACGCAACAATAAAAGCAGCTGCAAACAATCCGCTCGCCGCAACTCCCGCCAGATGTCCCGCCAGAAGATCCAGAATATGCGGCGGATCAGCTACGACTGGGAACATCAACGACGCAAGAAAGTTAGCGTCGAACAAGAACCCCACCACAAAAATGCCGATGGCAGTCGCGCGCCCCAGAAAAATCCTTCGTTGCTCCAGCGGCAAAGTGCCCAGGACCAGCACATCCAGCAGATCCGGAAAAAACAGATCCCACTCGAACACCGTAATCAGACCCATCGCCACAAACGAATACAGCACGAAGAAGAAATGATGGTTCATCTGCACCCAATACGGTGGTGGCCCATCCGCGGTGCTTCCCGGCGGCCAACCCTTAAACGGGTGATACACCGGCCACAGATACAGCGCCACCATGAATCCCGGTATTCCGGCGCCAAATGCCAGTTGCACCAACCGCGCCTTTCCATCTCCATCCTGCGATGCCGTTTCGTGATTGAAAAAACGCTCCAGAAAATGCCTCATCAACAGCACAAACTGGCTGCGCTCCGGTTCGCGGACCGGCCCCATCGCCGCCTGCACATTCAGCGAAAGAACGGCAGGCGCGCCATCTTGCGACACAAGCAGTTTCTGAAAGTCACCTCGCATAGGCGATCTGCATGACCTCCACAATCTTTTCCGCTACCACTCTCGTATCCTGTTGCTCCACCAGTTGCGCAAACACGCTCTCCAGATTTGGCAGGCTCATCAGTGTCTTCAACTCCGAAGGAGCCGCATCGGCCAGCACGCGTCCCTTCGCAATCACGATCACGCGATCGCACACCTGCTCCACTGTCTCCAGCACGTGCGAAATGTAGAGCACAGCCTTGCCTTGTTTTGCCAGCATCTCCAACAGATCCTTGAACAGCCGCGCTGACGCCACGTCCAATCCTGAAAGTGGTTCATCAAAAATCAGCAGCTTGGGATCGTGCAGCAATGCCGCAGCGATCAGCACCCTCTGCCGCATCCCTTTCGAGTACGACGAAATCGGCGAGTACTGCCACGAATCCAAATGCAGCAGCTTCAGCAACCCCGTAGCCTTCGCCTCAATCAACGCCTCGCTCATCCCCCGCAACCGGCCCACAAGCTGCAGATACTCAAGCCCCGACAAATACGCATAAAGCTGCGCCTCCTCCGGCACGTAGCCCAGCGAAGCGCGATAAGCCACCATGTCCTCGCGGATATTCCTGCCTTCGAACAACACCTTCCCGTCGTCGGGCCGAAGCATCCCCGTAATAATCTTCACCGTGGTTGACTTCCCCGCCCCGTTCGGCCCGAGAAAACCCACAATCTCTCCCGCAGCCACCTTGAAGCTCACATCCTCGACTGCCGGAATCGTTCGATAACTGCGAAACAGATGCTGAACTTCAAGCAAGATCAACCTCCTGCCGTACCCCTATGTAGCATTCAGCATAATCAAATAAAATCGATTGTCAAGTAGATTGCTACATAGGTAAAATCTTGCGCATGGCAGCCGAGGCGAAACTCTCGCACACCGCCGCAATGATCCTCCAGGCGCTATCCGCCGGCTACGTCTATGGATTCAGCATCATGGAGATGACCGGTCTCCCCAGCGGCACCGTCTACCCCGCCATGCGCCGTCTCGAACGCGATGAGCTCATCCGCTCCCAATGGGAACGTCAGTCCATCGCCGACGCCGAACAGCGCCCCCCGCGCAAGTACTACAAGCTCACCGCCGCCGGAAGGGCGACACTCGAGGCGTCCCGCAAACGCTATCCGTTGCTTGAACGCCTCATCGCGACCGAGGAGGCCAAAACGACATGAAGCAGCCATCAGATCTGCTCGTCTCCGTGTTCGACGCCGCACTTCTGCGTAGCGCATCGCTCCTGGTGCCTTCCATTCAACGCGAAGAATGGCGCCGCGAATGGTCGGCCGAACTCTGGCACGTCCGCCGCTCCTGCATCAGTGTGGACGACACCTTCTCATGGGAAGCGCAGCGCGAAATTACCGGCTTCTGTCTCGGCGCCTTCCCCGACGCACTCTGTCTCCGCAGTCAACCGGCCAAAGGAAATCCGGCGCCGGTTCATGTCCACGGATCCGCGACCCAAACGCTGTTGTGGTTATCCGCCGCGCTGGCCCTTTGTTTCGTCATCTCCCGCCTGCTCCCCGGCGTCGAGGCCGAAACTGAAGCTGCGCGCTATCAGATCAAGCCCACCGTGCTCCTGGTCAGCGAAGCTGCTGCCGACTCCACGCAACCCAGCATTTCCGCCGCCCTTTATCAAAATTGGAAAATAACGCGCCAGCGATTCTTCCAGGAACTCGCCTTCTACCGCATTTCACGCGAAGCAGCAGATGCCGGCCGTGTTTCGATGCCGTGGAATGTGGCGCATTCCACCACAAATCTCTTTTCGCTCCTCGGCTTGCCCATCAAGTACGCCGACCAGCGCCAGGACACAGACTTCAGCCTGCCAGCCGTCATCCTCAGCCACGATGTCTGGATGCGCTCCTTCGCCGGAGACCCACACATTGCCGGCCACGTTCTGCGCATCGGCCACACCAGAGTCAGAATCGCAGGCGTGGCTCCTGCCGGTGGCTGGCAGCTTCCCGGCGCACCCGACGTATGGTTACTCGAATCTGACGCGCAGTTCGCGTCCGAAGCTTCGTCCAGAACCAACGGCTATCTCTTCGCCCAGCTTTCCCCGCGCGGTCAGGCCGCGATGTCCGGCCCCGGCATCTCGATCAGTGCGCTCAATCAGGATGGCACCGCAATCGATATGTTCGGCGCTCCCATTGTCGCTCCCGTCGAAGGTCCGTGGGGCATCTACGAATTCGCTCTCTTCCTCGCACTCGTTGCGCTTCCCGCAGTTACCTCCGTCTCTCTCGGAGATACGCATGTAAGTTCTCACCGTCCGTCAATGAAGCAGCGTCTCAATCGCGTCGTGTTTCTCGGCGCAAAGTTCGCCATCATTGCTGCCATCGCTTTCGCCGCATCGCTCGACCTTGCCTACAGCAACACCCTCGGCTACTCGCCGCTCGCCGAGTGCCTCCAACTCCTCTGGTGCTTCACCATCTGTCTCTTCGGATTCCGCTGGGCCGTCGCCGATCAGCGCAAGCGCTGCCCGGTCTGCCTGCGCCGCGTCACCAACCCAGCCACCGTGGGCCTCGCCTCGCGCACCTTCCTCGGCTGGAACGGCACCGAGATGATCTGCATGGGAGGACACGCCCTGCTCCACGTTCCATCTCTGCCCACCAGCTGGTTCAGCGGCCAACGCTGGCTCTATTTAGACAGCTCGTGGGATTTCCTCTTCGCCGACTCCTGCGTCTACTGAAAAATCCGCATCAGGTCGATCGGTATGCCGGTGGATCGGGGTGCCCCATCCTTGCGACGTCTTTGTTTTTGTCGCAAGGGTGGGAAACTGCCAACCCATCCCAGCCGAATGTCATCCTGAGCGACCCTGAACGGAGTGGAAAGGGAGTCGAAGGATCTGCGGTTGCCTTTCCAACCTCCCGCGCCACAATCCTGAAACTAAGAACTGTGAACTCAGAACTGTGAACTCCCCATGCCCAACCCCTGCTCAATTGACTGCAGCAGTTTCTCATCCGGATCCCCAAAATATTCCCAGAACATCACCCCGCCCAGCTTGTGCTCCCGAACGTATTTGCACTTCACGCCCAGTGATTCCGGATCCTCATACGACACAAAAATCCGCTTCTCGGCGTTATACAAATACGGCGCCTTCGCCGCGTCGTCCCAGTAGCGCGTGTATCCCTTCCCCAGCATGTCTGACACGATGGAGCTGTACTGTGCATTGACTCCCTTGATTTCTTTTCCCGGCTGAAACAGTCCGTGATTCTTATCCGGAACATCGCCCCACACGCGCCCATAAAACGGCACGCCCAGCAAAATCTTCTCCGCCGGCACTCCCGCCTTTTCATAGACCCGCACCGTCTCATCGGAAGAAGCTTTCTTCGGGTCTGCCGGATCGGCAAACATCGGGGCATGATGTCCCGTCGTCTTATCTGAATCAGCCTCGTAGTAGTCGTAAGTCATCAGGTTCACGGTGTCGACATACCGCTGCACTTTTCGCATCTCGGTGTGCGCAATCACGTCGTCGCCCGCGCCCATCGCAATCGTCAGGTACAGCCGCCGATGCGTTTTTCTCGCCTCGGCATCGAACCGCGAACGCAACTCCTCGAGCAGCGCCGTAAAATTCAGCTTGTCCTCTGCGTGAAACGGATGCCCCGCCCCTGGCAGCCCCGGATACTCCCAATCGATATCCAGCCCATCCAGATCGTAATGCGCGAGAAACTCCATCACGCTCTCTTCGAACGTGCGCCGGCTCTCTGCCGTCAGCGCCATGTCCGAAAAATTCGTTGACCACAACCATCCGCCGACCGACACCAGCACCGTGAGTCGCGGATTCGAATTTCGCAGCGCCGTCAACTGCGCGAAATTCTGTGCATCCGTGGGAGCGCCCAGCACCATGCGTCCGCCTTGAATGTTGGCGAATGCGTAATTAATCCGCGTCAGGTATTTCGCATCAACCTGCCCAGGAGTAAGCGCCGCGCCCCGTGTGAATACGTACCCGGTGACTTCCAGTTTTTCAGGCGTTTTCGACGCACAAAAACCAAGGGAAGAAGACGCAAGACCAATGCAGATCAGGAAACTGATGAATCGAAACATAATGATAGCCCACAATCAAGCTATCAGAGTGCTCGATATCCAGGTCTCAGCAATGCCTGCCTGACCTACGGCCTCGCGCCCATCGGCTTTTCGTGAATCAGCATCCACGATGTGCCAAACTTGTCGCGCAACTGCGCAAATCGCGTCGCAAAGAACGTCTCCTGCAGCGGCATGAACACCTCGCCGCCGTCTGCAAGCAGCGCAAACAGCCGCTCCGCATCCGCATCGCTCGCCAGGTTGAGCGCAAGATACGCACTCCGCATCGGCTTCCATCGATCCGCCGGCACATCGCTGGCCATAATCAGCGTCTCACCGATCGTGATAGTCGCGTGCAGCACCATATTCTCCATTCCGGAAATCACTTTGCTCGGATCCGGCATGTCGCCGTGCTTCATCATCATGCCTATCCTGCCGCCCAGGTGCTCTTCGTAAAAACGAAACGCCTCGGCACAATTGCCGCCGTAATTCAAATAAGTATTCAGTCTCATGGCAAGGAGTCTCCGCAAGAATCTCGCGCTTCCATTGAACGAAGTTCCGGCTCCGCGGATGCCCGCTCAACGGTGCCACAACAGCATACCCGTTTATTCGCCTGCAGCGGGAACAGCACCCACCAGGATGATGGGGGCGGTCGGAGTTGCCGACCCTTCGGCCTTCTCGATCGTCACGCCAAACGCCTTCGCTGGAACGCCTTTGGGCAGCGGCGGCAGCACCACGCTCGCACTCCCTGCAGCATCCGGCCGGAAGAGTCCTGCCGGGATCGCTGCTTGCCCGTTAGCCGGGATCACCCACAGCTCATACGTCTTGTCCGCCGCCAGTTGTCCCAGATCGTTTGCCTGGAATACCAGCCCGCCGTTATCGGCTAGATATACGGCGCGTCCAGTCGGAGTCGGCTTCACATTCGCAGCCGTCAGCAGAACGCGCTTTGAAGCCGGCGCCGTCAGTACATCCAGCACCTGTTGCGCCCGCGCATTGGCCGCGGCCTGTTGTGCCGCCGCTTGCTGTTGCTGAGCCAACTGGTCATTCAACATGTGAACCTTCTGCTCCAGCGAAAGTGCAAACAGCAGCGATGCCGCCGTCGCAAGCCAACCAATCCACATCGCCGCCCTGCGCGCCGGGCGCTTCGTCTCAATCGAAATCGCCCCTGCTGCACCAGCTCCAGACACCCTAGAAGCGTCAGCCGCCAGCCGCTGCACGAATCGCTGCCGCGCACCCTCAGGCAGCGACTTCGGCTCCACGCTCACCGCCACCAGCGCAAGATCGCCATTCACTTCGGCCAGCACCCGCCGGCACTCGGCACACCTATCCAGATGCAGACGCACCGCTGCAAGCTCATGCGACCGCATGGCCTGCATTGCGAAGAGGATCAGGTCCTCCTGCGCTATGTGTTCGTCCTGCATCATGCGCTGATCGCCTTTCTCAAAGTCATCAATGCCGATCGTATCCGCGTCTTCACCGTTCCCAGAGGATCTCCCGTCCTCGCCGCAATCTCCGAGTGGCTCAGCCCCTCAAAGAACGCCATCTCCACTGATTTCTGCTGCTCCATCGGAAGGTCTTTCAACACCCCCCTGACCTTCTCCATCAACCGGTTCCGCGCGACTTCCGATCCGAGGTCGCATGAGGATGCCAGCACAACATCGTCTACCGAATCCGTAGGCCTTCTTCGCCGCAGCGAGTCGATCGCCCGATTGCGCGCCATCACTGCCAGCCACGCTCCCAGCGAACCACGACCCGCCACAAACGCATTCGGATTCCTCCAGACCTGGAAAAATATCTCCTGCATCACGTCCTCGGCCTGCCCTGGATCGTTCAATACACGCAGCGCGACCGAATACACCAAGCCGCTGTATCGATCGAAAAGCTCGGTCATAGCCTGCTGGTCGCCATCCTTCGCACACGTTAAAAGCAGCTCATCGCCCGCGGCACGATCGTCAGCGCCGCGACGAGTTCGCTCCCCATCTTGAGAACGATGAGGCTCCGCTGCCGGATTGGAGGGGCTTTCACTCACAGGTCAAACTCAGGTAACCACTGAAGGACAAACCGTATTCTAGTGAGCATTTGCGCCGGTGCCTAGTGAATTTCGGCATATCTTTGAACAACTTCGCCCCCGATACCGTCGCTTCCAGGTACAACGCAGGTGTTAGCATCGAACTTGACAGATGCAAACAAAGAAACTAAAAATCATCCCCCTCGGCGGCCTCGGCGAATTCGGAATGAACTGCCTGGCGATCCGCTGGGAAGACGACATTATCGTGATCGACGCCGGCCTCATGTTCCCGGAAACGGAACTTCTGGGCGTCGACATCGTCGTGCCCGACATCACCTACCTCACCGAGAACAGGGAACACGTCCGCGCCATCATCCTCACCCATGGCCATGAGGACCACATCGGCGGACTGCCCTGGATCCTCAGCGAGCTCAAGGTGCCCGTCTACGCCACCGAATTCACGCTGGCTTATGTTGAAGGCAAGCTCGAAGAACACCAGCTCCTCGACGAAATCAAGCTCATCGAAATTACGCCGAAAGAAAAGTTCACCCTCGGCCCTTTCACCATCGAGCCCATCCGCGTCACCCACTCGCTGGTTGATTGCGTTGCCCTCGCCATCGAAACGCCGGTCGGCATCATCATTCATACCGGCGACTTCAAAATCGATCTCGCGCCCCTCGACGACAAGGCTTTCGACCTGCACACCTTCGCCGAATACGGCAAACGCGGCGTGCTCGCCCTTTTCCAGGATTCCACCAACGTCGAGCGCTCCGGCTACACCCCCAGCGAACGCGCCGTCATTCCCCGCTTGCACGAGATCTTTTCGCAGACCAGGAAGAAGCTCTTCTTCAGCTGCTTCTCCTCGTCCATCTACCGCATTCGCATCGCGCTTGAACTGGCGCGCAAACACGGTCGCAAGGCCGTCGTCCTCGGCCGCTCCATGATGGAGAGCACCGAAATCGCGCAGGATCTGGGCTATATCGAAGTCCCGCCGGGCCTCATCATCAATCCTGGCCAGATGCGCGACTACCCGCCCGACCAGCTGATGCTCCTCATAAGCGGCACCCAGGGTGAGCCCATGAGTGCCCTCAGCCGCGCCGCTGTCGACAACCACAAGCACGCCCACGTTGATGCCGGCGACACCGTCGTTCTCAGCTCGCGCATCATCCCCGGCAACGAAAAAGGCATCTTCCGCGTCATCGACCATCTCAGCCGCCGCGAAGCCAACGTCATCTTCGACGACGGTTCCCACGGCCTCATCCACGTCAGCGGCCACGGCTGCCAGGAAGAGCTGCGCCTCCTCATCAATCTTGTGCGCCCCAAGTTCTTCATCCCCATCCACGGCGACTACCGCAACCTCCGCCGCCACGCCCAGCTCGCTATGGAAACCGGCGCCGTCGAGCATGCGTTAGTCATTGAAGACGGCGACGTGCTCGAACTCGACGCGTCCGACGCACGCAAGAAAGACAAAGTCACCGCCGGCCGCATCCTCATCGACTCCGGTTCCACCATCGACGTCGTCGAAGACCTGGTCGTCCGCGATCGCCGCATCCTTTCAGAAGACGGCATCGTCCTCGCCGTTCTGGCCA
>Ga0209004_1000121_pt1 | contig 20458 bp, 14 predicted proteins | sample TexAe_RefH0_M1_FD_187948 | JGI IMG/M metagenome (GOLD analysis project Ga0209004, IMG submission 187948) | Forest soil microbial communities from Davy Crockett National Forest, Groveton, Texas, USA - Texas A ecozone_RefH0_M1 (SPAdes) (version 2) | ecosystem: Environmental > Terrestrial > Soil >... | reverse complement strand
CCCGCCACACGCGCCGCATCAACACGCTCAAATGCGGACTCTCCATCCGATTCACCGCGCAAAATGCGGACTCATCCGTGAGATCGTCTCCAACGTAAACAACGGGCGCGCCCGGCTCAGCCTGCTCCACAATGGCCTCTACCGCACCGCCCTTGTCGCGCCCCACGCGCAGTTCCACGCCCGCTTCAAACTGCAGCAGCGACAGCCCGCTCACTTGTGCCGCAGGCTCAAACAGTGCGCGCGTCTTCTGCTCGATATGCTTCGCCTGTCGCGGAGAATGCCCTCGCCAGTGCATCACCACCGCATTCGGCTTGTCCTCAAACAGTCCGCCAAATGCATCGCGGCGCAATTGCTCTCGCAATTCATCGAGCTTGTCGCGCGCCTCCGCGGGAGCTTCCTGCATCTCTCGCGTGCCATCGGTAAACAGCCGCTCCGCTCCATGCAGTCCCCACACCTCCACCGTCTCCGGCAAACGCAACATAGGGTTGATTTCGCCCGCGGGCCTGCCCGTAACGATGCTGAGCCGCGTGCGGTTGTCCCTTTGAATCGCCGCCAGCAACTCGCGCACACCCGCCCACGGCCGCGCGTCAAATCTATTGATACGGAAATCGGCCAGCGTGCCGTCGTAGTCCAGCAACAGCAGCGGAGCCTCGACGCCATTCAGCGAGCAAAAGAAATCTTCCAGCTTTTCTGCTTCTCTCCGGTTCAAATCTAGTCGCCTTCTAAGCCATTTTCCGGTAGGGGTCGATGGAAATCACGGTGTCTCCCGATGGCCCTGCATACGTCTCTGCGGACTCCGGATTCTCCAGTCGAACATCGCGCAGATCACCCAATATCATCGCCGCCCAACGGTAAATGTTGTGTTCCATCACCTGCCTGCGCATCTCCTGCATGCGCAGCCTGCGCTCTTCGCGAGGCATGTCCAGCCCACGATGAATCGCCTCGCCCACTTCTGCAACATCGTAAGGATTCACAATGAGCGCGTCGCGCAACTCCACCGCCGCACCTGTAAATTTACTCAGTACCAGCACGCCGTCTTCATCGTCGCGCGCCGCCACAAATTCCTTCGCCACCAGGTTCATCCCATCGTGCAGCGAAGTCACCAGGCAAACATCGGCAATGCGATACCAGCGGTTTACTTCCTCGTGATTGCACTGCCGGTCGATCAGCACCACAGGCTTCCATCGCGAAGTCTGAAAGCGATGGTTGATGCGCCGCACCTCTTCATCCACTCTCTTGCCCAAATCCGCATAGCTCTGAATCCGCGTTCTGCTGGGCGCCGCAATCTGCACCATGGTCAACCGTTCCCGATGCCACGGATGCTGATCGAACAACTCTTCAATCGCCAGCAACCGCTCGATAATACCCTTCGTATAATCCAGCCGGTCTACGCCAACTGCAATCGTCTCCGCGCGCACGTTGAATTCTGACAACATCGCGCGTCGCTCGTCCCTGCGATCCTCTTCTTTCTCCGACATCATCACGCGCAGCGAACTCGGTAACCCGCCGCTGAATGCGACACTCACCGGATACGGCTTGATCATCGTCGTATGCCCCGCGCGTCGCGCCGTCATATGCTCGCGATCGGTTCGTGACTCCAGAACCCGGTCCACCGTCGAAAGAAAATTATTGCAATGCAGCGGAATGTGAAACCCGATCAGGTCCGCGCCCAGCAGCCCGTCCAGCAGTTGCGCCTGCCACGGACAGATCCCGAACGCTTCCGGATTCGGCCACGGAATATGCCAGAAAATCGCCACACGCGCATCCGGCCGCGCCGTTTTGATCAGTCGCGGCAAAAGCGCAAAATGATAATCCTGCACAAACACAAGCGGTTCTACGCTGCCCTTCATCTCGTCGAGCAGCGCAGCGGCAAACCTCTCATTCACACGTTGGTAAGCTTCCCAATCCGATGCGCGAAAAATCGGCCGCGTGTGCGCGATATGACAGAGGGGCCAGAGCCCTTCGTTTGCAAACCCGTCGTAGTAGCGCGACTCCTCGTCCGCCGAAAGCCACACTCTCCGCAGCGTATATTTCGGATCGTCCGGTGGCACCCGCAGCCGGTCAAATTCATCCACATTTTCGCGATCGGCATTGCCGTTTCCGCTCGCCACCCACACGCCGTCGCAGGCGCGCAACACCGGCTCGATGGCCGTCACCAATCCGCTTGGCGGCACCACGCAAGTCGTCTTGCGACCCTCGCGCACATGCATATACGGCTCGCGATTCGAAACTACGAATATCCGCCCGCTTGCCTTGTTCCTCATATGTACGGCAAGCCGCTCCGGCGTCCAGAAGTGCTCTCCCGCATCGCGCAGACGCGCCTCTGACGCGGCCGCCGCACGCGCCGCAATCAGGCTCTCCGCCATCGTCTCCACTTCGCGCGCCAGCGGGCTGAAGATGTTCAACTCCGCGGCGCCGGGGGAAAGCCCCCTCTCGAAATGTCCCATCCGCAGTCGCCGCAGGCGTTCAGCCACGCGCATCAAAGGCCGCATCAGGAACCAGCGCACCATCGCAAACGTCACCGCGACAATCAGCAGCACCGTGGCAACGATCCACCAGAAACTTCTGCGCCAGACATCGTAGCCCTGGTCGCGAATATATCCCGCGTCCACCAGCACCACCAGTGCACCCAGCAGCCGGTTCCCGTCATGCAGCGGAAACGCTTCTTCCAGCCACTGGATGTCTCCCGTGTGCCCGAACGCATTGATCTGAGAGCCCTTTTTGATCGATCGTTCCACCTGGGTTCGCGCCAGCGACCCCACCGGGGTCTTCTTTGCCAGCGATTCAAACGGTCCGTGCGCCAGCGCCTGGAAAACCGCCGGCACTCCAGCGGAAGCAATCATTTTCCCCTCGGGATCGTAGACGCCGATCCCCAATGCCCCGGTTTGTCCCTTGGCATTTGCAGCCAGCCCCGCAAGATCGCCCGTATTTCCCTGTGCCAGCGCCTGCTCCACCTGCGGTTCAAGACTCGCCCCCATCCAGCCCGAGCGCCACTCAAGCTCCTGGCGAAGAATATGCTTGTGCTCCAGGACTTCGAAGTACGTCGAAGCAATCGAAAGCAAAGTAACGCCTGCTATGAGCGCAAGAATCAACCGCAAGCGAAACGAGTGCATTACTCTCCCCCTCTAATCTTTAGCGCGCACGTCTATCGTTAGATGCATAACGTCCGCTGCCGGTCACACCCGGAGCGAACCACAGAAAGTATCAATCCATTCAATAACTTACCGAGTTCCGACCAAGGCTCGGGATGCAATTGCTGCAGGTCCGGCGTCGAATTCTTGTTTCGTTCGCCAACTCAAATGCATGCAGACAGCGCTACGCGATGCGCTATTCTGTGCAGGAGAGGTCAAGTAGCCCGTATCGTTTAACTTACGGTGCGACATTCTGATGGCATTCCCTTCGATCGAGAATACCGCCAAAAATATCGTCGAAACGGTGCAGGATTATTCGTTGTTCGCCTATCGAGGCGCCACGAATCTCTTCCGGCCGCCTATCTATTGGCCCGATTTCCTGGTACAGGCCGACATCATAGGTGTCGGATCGGCCTCGATCGTGCTTCTCTCCGGATTTTTCACCGGAGGTGTGCTGGCACTCCAGTCCGCAGCTACATTGTCTCAATTCGGGGCCACTGCCGTCACGGGAAGATTTGTCAGCGAGTCGATGATTCGCGAACTCGGGCCCGTCCTTACCGGCATCATGGTTTCCGGCCGTAACGCTTCCTCCATGGCCAGCGAACTCGGATCCATGGTAGTTACCGAGCAAATCGACGCCATGCGCGCACTCGGCGTCGACCCCATGCGCAAGCTCGTCACGCCGCGCATCTTCGCCTGCGTCACCATGCTTCTCTTCCTCACCGTGGTGGCCGATTTCTTCGGCATCCTCGGCGGAGCTGCCGTCACCATCTTCATGAACCACCAGAACGGCACCCAGTATTTCTCCATGGCTTATCAGTACATGCACTACCCCGATATTCTGCAAGGCCTTGTGAAACCTCTGATCTCCGGATTTATCATCGCCAGCATCGGCTGCTTCTACGGGCTGCGCACCACCGGAGGAACCCAAGGCGTCGGCCGCTCCACCATTCAGGCTGTGGTCTCATCCTCCGTCACCATCATCTTCGTCGATTTCCTCGTCACCCAGGTGATGTTGACCATCTTTAGCTGATGACAAACTCCGCCCCCTTTGCCCCGTCCGCGATCGCCGACAGCACGTCGGCCAGCCCCGGGCCGGTCCTTGAATTTCGAAACGTCTCTATCGCGTTCGAACACCCCGTGCTTGAGAACGTCAGTTTTTCCGTCGCTCCCGGTGAAACCCGCATCCTTCTCGGCCCCGCGGGTGTCGGCAAAAGCGTATTGCTCAAACTCGCCAACGGTTTGCTCCGTCCCGATTCCGGTTCCATCCACCTCTTCGGCCAGGAGATCTCGGAACTTCCCGAGCAGGACCTGTTCGTGCTGCGTACCCGTACCGGCATGGTCTTTCAGGAAGGTGCGCTCTTTGACTCGCTCACCGTTCGCGACAATGTCGCCTACCAGTTGATCCAGGAAGAAGCCCCCGACGAAGAGATCGACGTACGCGTGCGCGAAGCGCTGCGCTTCGTTGGTCTCGAGCAGACCTTCAGCCTCTATCCCGGAAGTCTCTCCGGAGGCATGCGCCGCCGCGTCGCGATCGCCCGCGCCCTCATCCACAATCCCCAACTGCTGCTCTACGACTCCCCAACCGGCGGACTCGACCCCGTCACTTCCACCACCATCATTGAACTGATCATCAAACAGCGCGATGTCTATCACTCCCCATCCGTGCTCGTCACCCATCGCCTGCAGGATGCATTCACCATGTGCAGCCATCGCTTCGAGCCCGCCGAAGATCGCATGGTGCCACTGCCCCAAGGTCAAACCGACTTGAAGACAACATTCCTCATGCTCGCCGACAAGCGTCTGATCTTCGATGGTTCGATCCACCAGCTAGTCTCCAGCCAGGACCCCTTCGTCCGCGAGTTCATCGATTAGCGCGAGTTCATCGACTAGCACCACCCCCATCGCAGCGGCACACTTCTTCCCTCCCTCATTTTTTGATCTCGAACTCCAACTCGATACAATGACGCAGACGAGCGCAGTCGCACAAATTCCCTTTGCCGTCCCGCTCGCGCGCAGACGTGCTAATCATCCCATGGGAGAAGAATGAAGCGAAGGCATACAGAAATCCTTGCTCTCTTGGCGCTCCTCTTCATCAGCGTGCTTCCGCGTCCCGCCTCCGCTTACTCCCTCCTCACCCACGAGCAGCTCATCGATCTCACCTGGAAAGACTCCATCGTCCCCCTGCTCCTCAGCCGCTACCCCAACCTCACGCCCGCGCAGCTCGATCAGGCGCGCGCCTACGCTTACGGCGGCTGCGTCATCCAGGACATGGGCTACTATCCCTTCGGCGATACGTCCTTCTCCAACCTCACCCATTACGTCCGTTCCGGCGACTTCGTCGTCAACCTTTTCCGCAATGCGCACAACGTTAACGAGCTGGCCTTCGCCATCGGCGCGCTCTCGCACTACATCGGCGACTCCGTCGGCCATGCTGAAGCCACCAACGTCGCCGTCCCCATCGAGTTCCCCAAGCTTCGCGCCGAATATGGTAACTCCGTGAGTTACGCTGAAGGCAAGCACCAGCACGTCCAGACTGAATTCGCCTTCGACATCAACGAGATTGTGCACCACCGCGTCGCTCCGGTCCGGTTCTTTCGCCACATTGGACTAGCCGTATCCATGCGCCAGCTTGCCCTCGCCTTCTACCAGACCTACGGCATCACCGAAAACTTCGCTGGCCGCCGCCGCATCAATACCCGCGCTTACCGCTTCTCCGTCCATACCTTCATCCCGCGCATCGCCTACGCCCTCACGCTTCTACATCGCCGCCACGAGCCTCCCGATCCCACGGCCCCCGACGTCATCGAACTCGAGAAGGAAACCGCGGAAGTCGCGCAGGACAACAACTGGCAGACGTACCGGCGCAAGGCTGGAATCGGAACCTACATGCTCGCAGGATTCTTCTTTATCGTGCCCAAGGTCGGTCCTCTGACACTCGTCGCCGTCAAAGGCCCCACCGAACAAACCGAGGCGGATTACGCGCACAGTGTGGCCGTCTCCACCACAGCTCTTCGGCGCATCCTCGTACGCTTCACACCAGAGGCCGCCCGCTACAGGGGTCCACTGCCGCCGCTAGGCAGTCTCACCCATCCCAACGACACGTCACCGCAGGCGCGCGATCCACGCCATCCGCTGCCCAATCGCGATCTCGACACCGGCCACGTGGTGCAGCCCGGCGGCTACTCCCTCACCGACTCCACCTATGCCAGCCTTCTCCACAAAATCGTGCAGCAGCCCGCGCAGCCCATTCCTCCCGGCATCAAGGAGGACATACAGAATTACTACTCGAACCTCAATCTCCCCATCACCACGAAGAAACATCCGGAGTTGTGGAAACAAGTTCTGGCTGACCTCAATACCCTTTCCGCCATGCCCACCAGCACCGCACCCGAACCCTTCCCCACCTACGGCAGCGATCAAGCCAGCGACCAATAAGGTCACCTTGCTCTCCTGCTGCCTTCCTTCGCCCAACATGAAGATGTGGGTGACTCATCTGATGTCGCGTTTTCATCGCGGCATGAGTGGGAAAGCGCGACGCGATAGTTGTCTTCGGGATTGCGATTTCAGCCCCGCAGCGGATGCCCAATCCTTCGACAAGCCTCTCCAAGAGAGTAGTAGACTTTGGGCAATCGCCGGAATTTCTGAGCCAAAAGCGCCAAGAATCAGCTCAAGCCCATATGTTCCTGCTATCCGAACTTCATGATTAAGGAATTGAACGACCGTGGAAATAAAGGGGCATTGTTTATCGTGATTGCGTCAGCCCAGCTCAGACACATTTCCGGGTGCACCCCGAGACGCGGCGGGGACTAAATGCGACCTATAAGTTTCTCACGAGTGACGCGAAACTTTCGCATCCCGATAAGAATCTCTTCAGGGGAAGCGAACATATGCAACTTGGGATGTTCGGTCCAGGCATGATAGTTTGGCTCGGAAACTCTGGCCGCGAAGGAGGCGCAAATCCATGCAGAAGCTCAAGGATGTTTTAGAGGGAGCGCAACAAAATAGGATCGCGATCGGTCATTTCAATGTGTCGGATCTCGTCGTTTTGAATGCGGTTTTCACTGCCGCGCATGAGATGAACGTGCCGGTGATTGTTGGTGCATCGGAGGGTGAGCGAGCCTTCATGGGGGTCACACAGATCGCGGCTCTGGTAAAGAGCTTGCGCGATGAATACGACTTTCCAATCTTTCTCAATGCAGACCACACGCACTCCCTTGCCGGTGGCGAGGAGGTGGCAAGAGCGGGATTCGACTCGATTGTCTTCGATCTGTCCGCCTTACCGTTGGAGCAAAATGTTCGCCAAACCCGGGAAGCAGTAGCCGCGCTGAAAGCAATCCATCCTTCCATGTTGGTGGAGGGAGAAATTGGCGACATCGGGAGTGGCTCCGAAATTCACGAAACCATGTCGCCCTCCTCTAAAAGGCTGACAACTCCGGGAGAGGCGCGCCAATTTGTCCAAGAGACAGGCATCGATGTCTTGGCCCCAGCCGTGGGGAGCATGCATGGCATGTCCAGAAGCATGGTGCGAGGAGAATCGAAACAGCACCTGGATATTGAGCGGATCGCCGCTATCAGGGAAGCAGCCGGAGTGCCCCTGACGCTCCATGGCGGATCGGGAACCGACGATGATGACTTTCGCAAAGCTATCACCGCCGGCATCACCATCATCCATGTCAATACGGAATTACGCGTGGCGTGGCGACGCGGTCTGGAAGACAGCCTCGCCGGCAAACCGGAAGAGGTCGTCCCCTACAAGATTCTCCCGCCCGTCGTCGAATCCGTAAGGGAAGTGGTCAAATCGCGGTTAGGACTCTTCAACCATCCAAGTCTGGTGGCTCAAGGGCAGGGCGCCACGTCCTGAAGCGCTTATTGGAAACAACAGGCCCCGGAGACTCGCGGCGAGCATAGCTTGGAAGACGTAGACCGCCTATGCGAAAATTAATAGTTAGGCAACAGAACAAATTGCTCTCCTTCCGCCGGCCCCTCTGCGACATTTGGAGTTCAGCTAGTGCGTGGCCGTTTGGCCAAATGCCGCTGTTTCGACACCGTCAACCCGCTGACCCCCGCTACCGGCGCAGAGTGCTGGGTACTGCTAACTCCCCAAAAATTGTCAATCCCTTCCCCCGCCACTTCCCCGCCAACTCCCACAATCTAAACGCTAAAAAACTCAAGCAACTTTGCAGGTAATTTCCCCTTCGTGGCGCACACTTGAAGTTGAATCGATCCCTGCAAAGGAGCATTCATGCGCAAGCGCAACGGCTGCTCCACCAGAAAGTAAGAGAGTGTAGCCAGCACGAACGCGCATCCCATCAGGAACGCGAGATTGATTGCGCTCGCAGGAGCCGGAACGATGAGCGCAAAGAAACTGAGCAGCGGCCAGTGGCACAGGTAGAGCGAATAGGAAATCAGTCCCACGCCCACAAACGGGCTCAGTGCCAGCATGCGATTCGCAAGGCCCATGGGACTCGCCAACATCAGCACGCTTCCCGGCACCGGCGGTATCGCTTCGTATCCCGGAAAGCGAATCCCCGGCGAGTACAAGCACACCGAACCAACGATCAGGACGAGGCCGAGGATGCTGAGTAGGCTCTGCGTTCCCTTGTTGAACGAAGGCCGCTTCGCATGCGCCTCGTAGAACGCAAGCAACACTCCCGCGCCCAGTTCCCATGCCCGCGTAAACGGTAGATAGAAATTGAATTCCGAATGGTGGAACTCCATGTAGATCGAGGTGAACAACGACAGAACGCACAAAACATTCCAAACAGCCGCGTCTTGCTCTTCTTGTACAGCAGAAGCATCAGCAGCGGAAATGCAAAATAGAACTGCTCTTCCACCGCCAGCGACCAGGTCATCAACAGAGGATTGCTTCTGCCCGTCCCCTCAAAATAATTTCCCTGTCGATAAAACAGAACATTGGAGGTGGAAGTGGCCGCCGCCATGATGCTCTGCCCAACTTGCTGCGCTTCGTAAGGCGAACAGATCACCAGAGCCGCAACCATGCAGAACAGCAGCACCACGAAAAGTGCCGGGAGAATCCGCTTGCATCGCCGCTCGTAGAAACGGGCGATCGAGAACCGCTCCCTGTCGAGATCACGCACGATGAGCCCGCAAATCAGGTACCCGGAAATCACGAAGAAGACATCGACTCCAACGAAGCCGCCCGACATGGCTCCAATGCCCGCAGTGGTACCCCAGCACCGACAGCACCGCGACAGACCTCAGCCCGTCAATATCCTTGCGGTGCGACATCTGTTGCGATGCCAGCTGTTTGTCTGGATTACCCATGTCGGACTTCGGCCTGCTTTTTCGAGATCTAGTCGTAAGCTCACTCTAGAATAGTCGTTCCCGCGCTACTGACCATTAACTCGAGGTTGTAGACGACCCCTCCCCGGCAACAGGTTCCCGACTTTCTTTGGTGGGCCAGCAAAATATCCACAAGGCTATTGGCCCGTCATTCTCCGTCAAAGTGCGGTCTGGCACGCCCCAAGCACCATCTGCTAGCCTTGCAGGTTTGGGCAGCACAGAATGGCAAGGTGCAATCATGGCTTTCAAATTTCAAGGCGTTGACTTTCTCCATCTCGATGCCAGCTTCAGCGAAGACGAACTCCTGGTTCGCCGCACCGCACGCGATTTTGTCGAGGACAACCTGGTCCCGATCATTGAGGAGTGCTTCCGGACCGAGCGATTCCCCCGCGAACTCGTCCCTGTGATGGGCGAACTCGGCTTCTTCGGCGCTAACCTCGAGGGCTATGGCTGCGCCGGCATGTCCAACGTGGAATACGGCCTGGTGATGCAGGAGTTCGAACGCGGCGACTCCGGCTTTCGCAGCTTTGTCAGCGTGCAATCGGCGCTCTGCATGTATCCCATCTACACCTTCGGCTCCGACGATCAGAAAAATACCTGGCTGCCCGCCATGGCCCGAGGCGAAAAGCTGGGCTGCTTCGGGCTCACCGAGCCCGGCTTCGGCTCAAATCCCGGAGGCATGACCACAACCGCTCGCAAGTCAGGCGACGAATACATCCTCAACGGCGAAAAAATGTGGATCACTTCGGGCAATATCGCCGACATCGCCATCATCTGGGCCAAGGTTGAAGACGAAGACCATCTCGTCCGCGGATTTTTGGTTGAGACAAATCGCCCCGGTTTCCGCGCTTACGAAGTACACGGCAAATGGAGCCTGCGCGCCTCCATCACCAGCGGCCTTTCGTTGCAGGACGTTCACGTTCCTGCCAGGAATCTTCTGCCCGGCACCGGCGGCCTTAAAAGCCCGTTGATGTGCCTGAACCAGGCGCGCTATGGCATCAGTTGGGGAGCCATCGGTGCAGCCATGTCTTGCTACGATACGGCGCTCCAATACGCAATGACCCGGAAGCAATTTCACAACCAGCCCATCGCCAGCCATCAGATTGTCCAGGACAAGCTGGTCTGGATGATCAGCGAAATCTCCAAAGCGCAGCTGCTTTCGCTTCAGGTCGGCCGTCTCAAGGACGCAGGCACCGTCGGCCATCAGCACATCTCCATGGCCAAGCGAAACAACGTATGGATGGCTCTCGAATGCGCCCGCATCTCACGCGACATTCTCGGGGCAAATGGAATCACGGAGGACTTTCCCATCATGCGCCACATGATGAATCTTGAATCCGTAAAAACCTACGAGGGCACGCACGACATTCACGCCCTGATCCTAGGCCACCACATCACCGGAATCGCAGCCTACTAGCGCCCATGGTTTCGCGGGGACTGCTCGATCCCGCCGAGGGGAAACCCGCCCAATGCTCTTGACGACCATCGCGCCGTTAATATATTTCTAAATCAACAAGTTACGCCTGTACGCCCCTAAGGACAGGCCGGTGTGACAGGCAAAAATTGCGTTCTGCCCGTACACTTGTTCTGCGCTCGGTATCATCCCGGCCCGTTCGTCCAAATCAAACCAGCTTTCCGGCATCGGTAAAGCAGGATGAGATTCGCCAATGCAGACCCGGTTCAAGCGCTTCAGTGTCATCGGCGGATTCGTAATTCTTTTGGCCATCCTCATTGCCGACGCCTACATTACGAAACGTCAGCTCGACCAGCAAATCGAAACCGGGCTCTGGGTCAGTCATACCAGGCAGGTCCAGCTCCAGCTCAGCGGAGTAGAGTCACTTCTCAAAGACGCCGAAACGGGTCAGCGCGGTTTTCTCTACACCGGTGAAGAGCAATACCTCGATCCATACAGAACGGCGGTCGCGCAGATAGACTCGCATATTAACGCACTCGCAGAATTGACCTCCGACAACCCAAGGCAACAGGCGGCAATCACCGATCTTCGCACTCTTGTGCAGTCGAAACTCGGCGAACTCGCCAGCACCATCACCCTCTATCGCTCCGGCAAGCAGGACGAAGCCCGGAAACTCGTCCTCAGCGATGCAGGCCTGCGAACGATGAATGAGATCCGTACCCTGATCGCCGGCATGGAAGGCGAAGAGGATTCATTGCAGGCCAGGCGCGATGCTGCGTACCGCAAGAACATCACCCTGACCACAGCATGTATTTACCTCACTACATCGCTGGCCGTGACCGGACTGATTCTTCTTGCCTATTTCATTCTTCACGAAATGAATCTTCGCGAGCGGCACGCCCACGAACTTCGGGCACGCGAGCAATGGTTTCGCGTCACGCTCACCAGCATTGGCGACGGAGTGATTGCGACGGATCAAAATGGAAACGTCTCTTTTCTGAACCCGATCGCCGAGGTACTCACCGGAATCACCACGGCAAGCGCCGCCGGTAGAAACATCCTCGACATCTTTCCTATCTTTAACGAAAGTACAATGGCACCCGTCGCCAATCCTGTAGCCAAGGTGATTGAGCACGGCAGGCCCACGGGATTGGCAAATCATACTCTGCTGCGCAAGCCCAATGGCACGCTGACACCCATCGACGATAGCGCTGCGCCCATTCGCGACGACAACGGCAACCTCATCGGCGTGGTCCTCGTGTTCCGCGACATCAGCAACGATCGCAAGACAGAACGCGTTCTTCGCAACGCTGAAAAACTTGGCGCCGCGGCCCGCTTGTCGGCCACGGTGGCGCATGAGATCAATAATCCTCTGGAGGCAGCCGTCAATCTCGTCTACATCGCGAGAATTGATCCACACGCGCCGGATGCAGTGATCGAGCAACTCACCCAGGCGGAGCAGGAGTTGGAGCGGGTCGCGCATATTACCCGCCAGACGCTCGGCTTCTTCCGAGACAACAACGCACCCGAACCGCTTGAGCTTGAGTCGCTCATCGGCTCGGTATTCCAGCTCTACTCAAACAAGCTCCAAAGCAAGAGAATCAGGATCGAGCGCCATTTCGGCAAATGCCCGCCGGTTCGCGGTGTGCAAAATGAAGTCAAGCAAGTCCTCTCCAATCTCATCTCCAACGCTGCCGACGCGGTTGATATCGGAGGCACAATCATTCTGACGCTGCGATGCGTCGAAGCGGGCGGCCGAACCACCGTCCACTTGATCATTGAGGATGATGGACCGGGCGTGGCTGATGAACATAGGGAGCGCATCTTCGAGCCGTTCTTTACGACAAAGCGGGACGTAGGCACCGGGCTTGGCCTTTGGGTCTCGCGCGAAATCGTTGAGCGTCACGGCGGATCCATCGAACTTGCTGAGCGCGAGGACGGATCTCGCGGAGCGGCATTCAGCGTCATATTCGAAGCGATTTCCGAGAATGCTTGAAACGGACTCAGTTCAATTTTGAGACCTGACTCGATGTCAGGAAAATTTCGTTGATCTCGGCGAAAAGTCCCATCGACAAGCCCGCCCCGATGCGGCATATTCGTAACCATGCTCAACTTCACTTCGATTCGGCGCATTGAAGCTTGCGCCCTCGCTTTTTCTGCCTTCTCGCTGACCCTTTTCAATCGAACGGCCGCCGCGCAAGAGCCCGCCTCAGCACGGCCGCCCATCGTGCTGCACGCCACGCGCCTGCTCCAGATCGAGACCGGCGAGATCCTGCAGCCGGGCGAAGTTCTCGTTGAAGGCAATCGCATTCGCGCCGTGGGAACCAGCGTGGAGCATCTCGCAAACGCCAAGGTCATCGATCTGGGCAACACCACGCTGATGCCTGGCATGATCGATGCCCATGTTCATCTCTTTTTGCACCCCGGCGCCGAAGACCTCCAGACCGTAATCGAGTCTGTTCCGTGGCGAACCATCCTCGCCGAAAAAGCCGCCAAAGACGATGTAATGGCCGGCTTTACCGCCGAGCGCGATATGGGCACTGAAGGCGCGGGCTCCGCCGATACAGCCGTGCGTAACGCCATCAACGAGGGGCTCATTCCCGGCCCGCGCCTGCGCGTCAGCGGCAACGCCATCGACCTGCTGGGCGGGCACGAAGACGCCAATCACTACAACCCGGCGCAGCACGTGCTCTCCAATGCCGACTACGCCAACTCCGCCGAGCAGATCGTCGAAGTCATGCGCGAGCAGCACAAGGAAGGCTCCGACTTCGCCAAGATCTACGAAACCGGCGGCGACCGGATGATCGACGGCGTCCTGCACACGCCTTACCAATACACGGCGGCGCAACTCACCGCCGCGGTTGAAGAGGCTCATCGCCTCGGCACGTTTGTCGGCGTGCATGCCATGGGCGAGCCCGGCACTCTCTACGCAGCGCAGGCCGGCGTGGCCTCCATCGATCACGCCACGCAACTGAGCGATGAGACCATTCGCCTGATGAAGGAAAAGGGCATCTTCGCCGTACCCACCTTCACCATCTTCGATTACTTCGCCCATCACCGCGAGTCGCAGGACCAGGCCGCCGCCGAAGCCGAGATGCTCGAATACAAGATCACCCAATTCAAGAAGCAAATCGCCGCCGGCGTCTCGTTCGCGGTGGGCTCGGATGTGGGCCCGTTCCCGCACGGTACGCAGGCCCGCGAACTCTCGCTCATGGTGCAATACGGCATGAAACCGCTCGCCGTGCTGCAAGCCGACATGATCAACGGAGCAACGCTCCTCGGCTGGAAAGGCCAGATCGGCGAGCTCAAGCCCGGCTACTTCGCCGACATCATCGCCGTTCCCGGTAACCCGCTTGAAGACATTTCAACCTGCGAGCATGTGAGCTTTGTGATGAAAAACGGCGTCGTGCTGCGCCAGTAGCCCAGCCGCGATGTGTCGGGAGTGTCGATGCGCGCCTCAACGAGCGGGTGGCTATGGTTGAGCCTGGTAGTTGCCGTGGCGGGAATACTTTGCTTTCGCGTGATCTCGCCGCGCTTTGCCAAGCCGGATGCGCACGCCGCAATTCCCGATTTGTCCGTGTCGAACCCTCTCAATCAGCCTGGTGGCGGACAGATTTCTGCGGAAGCGTACGAGGTCTACTCCGCACTCTATCAGCCGCCACAACAGGAACCGCTGGCCTTCGCAGAAGATTCTCAAACAGACATTCCGCAGGTAAACGGAAGCTGTCTGAAACCTTCTACGCCTCAGGAGCACGAAATGGCCGATGCATTTGTGACCGCCAACCAGCAAAGCCACCGCTGGCAGAAGAAGTTCACGATCCCAACCGCCTATCTCCTGTTGTCGCGATCTGGAGCCGCAAAGGTGCTGGATTGCATTGCGAGCGGCGGAAAAAGCGTCGCGGGCTGCGAAGTCTATCAACCGCTCCGGCACGTGCGCTATCTCGGCATTCCCGGCTTTGATCACGCTCACACTCGGGCGTTGGTGTCGGTTGTAAAAATGTGCGGCAATCAATGCGGAAGCGGCGGGATCTTTGCAGTCGAGAAATCAGGTGACGCGTGGCGACGCGCAGACTCAACCGATTTCACACGTGAATGCAGCTGGATGTATTAGGGCTTATCGCTATGCCGAATTCCGATCAGCTGACTGCTTCTTTTCGCGGCGGCTTCGAATTCTCTTCAGAGCTTCATCGAAGCGCCGGGGCTTAACCTCTGCCAGCGAGTCCTCGACTGCCTTGCGATATCCGCCCAGGTAGATCGAATACAGGATGGCGAGCGAGCATCCGATCCCCCAGAAGAATCCAATGCACAGTCCCAACAGGCCATACGCGCTGAAATCAGACATGCGAGGACCGGTCTCTCTTGAGGATGCCCTATACCGCGACGGTAAAGGTGTCTTCGTGGCGCGTCACTGCGTGATACAGCGTGTCGCGTTCCACAGGCACGCGGCCAGCCTCGGTGATCAGCCGGCAAAGTTCTTTGCGCGTCATACCCTGCGGCGTGGTCGCGCCCGCATCGTGATAGATCTTCTCTTCGATCACCGTGCCGTCCAGGTCATCGGCGCCAAAGCGCAACGCGATCTGCGCGATCTTCGGCGTCATCATCTGCCAGTACGCCTTGATGTGCGGAAAATTATCGAGCAGCAGCCGGCTCACGGCAATCTGCCGGATATCGGTGAGACCCGTCGTCACTGGCAGGTGATCGAGCGGCGTATTTTCCGGATGGAACGCCAGCGGAATGAAAGTTTGGAAGCCGCCAGTCTCATCCTGCAGCGCACGCAGCTTCATCAGGTGATCCACGCGATCTTCATCGTTCTCGATATGGCCGTAAAGCATCGTCGCATTCGATTTGAAGCCATGCTTGTGCGCCAGCCGTGCCGTATCCAGCCACTCGTCGCCGTCAATTTTGTGATCGCAGATGATGGAGCGCACGCGCGTAGCAAAGATTTCCGCGCCTCCGCCAGGCATGGAATCGACGCCCGCTTCGCGCAACTTGATCAGCGTCTGCTCAATCGTCAATTTGGCGCGCCGCGCAAGGTACGCGACTTCCACCATCGTGAAGGCCTTGATGTGCACTTTGGGAAAGCGCTGCTTGAGCCCGCTTACCAAGTCCAAAAAATACTCGAATGGCAGATCCGGATGCAGCCCGCCCACGATGTGAAACTCGGTAACGGCTTCACTATAGCCGGACGCGGCCGTCTGCCACGCTTCTTCCAGTGCCATGGTGTAGCCGGCCGGATCGCCTTTCTTGCGTCCGAAGGCACAAAGCTTGCACGCCGCCACGCACACGTTGGTCGGGTTGATGTGGCGATTGACGTTGAAGTACGTAACGTCGCCGTGCATCCGCTCCCGCACGTGGTTGGCCAGCCAGCCTACCGCGAGTACGTCCTTTGAGCGGTAGAGAGCCAAGCCATCCTCTGCGTCCAGGCGCTCGCCGGCCTTTACTTTGGCGGCAATCTCCTCGAGACGCGGATCGTAAGCGCGGAATCCGGGAAGTTGATGGTTGTCTGTTGCGGCAGCCTGCATATCTAGATGATACCCAATCCGCGTAATCCTTAGGGATAGCGGTATCGGGGATTTACCCTCTTCTTTGACTTGAGCCCGTCGGTTTGGATTCCTAAACGGCAAAGTTTAAAGCCCTTGGCAGGCATCGATCTCCGCCCCTGAAGCCGATTGCCTCCAAAAAGGAAGAGGTTGACCGGACATCCGGCCAACCTCTTCATCATGACAACACCGGAACGGTTCTTGGCAGTTCAGCTCCGGTGGTTTAGAGGCTACTTCTTCGGCGCTGCCTTCTTCTTGCCGTGTACCGGTTCCTTCTCGCTGAGAAGCGTCGCGGAATCAGCGGCGTTGAAGGGGTAGAGTTGCACCGACTGCTGGCCGGTATTGGTCAAGGTGATGTCAACGCGGCGGTTCTGCGCCAAGTAGATTACGCCGATCCTTCTCAGGACCTTCTTCTTGTCGGCGTCGCTCAGGTCAGGATTCTTATTGACCAGATCCGTGACTTCGTCCTTGGTGAGTTCCTGCGTCTTGCCTAGAGCCTGAACTTCGATCGCGCTTGCGGAGATTCCCTGAGAAACCAGGAAGTCCTTGGCACGATTGACGCGGCGTTCAGAGAGCGCCTGGTTATATTTCTCCGATCCGCGCGGATCGGCATGGCCGGTCAGCGTCAGATGGGCATCTGGTTTGAATTGGAGGTAGCTCTTGAAGTCCGTCGCAAGCGTGGTCAGAGTGGCCTGCTGGCTTTCGACCAAGCCGCCCTCGGGATGCTTTTCGCGAGGCAGAGCGGTCGGGAAGAAGACGCTATGCAGGGCGAGGCGAGCTTCGAGGCGCACTTGCTCTGGGGACGGTCCCGGCGGAGGAGGCGGAGGTGCAATGGTGACGCTGGTGTTCGCCGTTGCCGTGTGGTTCTTGTCATCCGATACGCTGCAAGTAATCTGCACCGGTCCGGTCGAAGCGCCTGTCGAGGAGTATGTCGCCGTGGTTCCGCTGCCGCTGATGGTTCCACCTGAAGCCTGGTAGCTGTAGGTAAGCGGACGGTTCTGCGGGCTTACTCCCTGGGACGTCACTGTCGATGAATCACCCGGCTTGAGATCGGTCGGGTTCGCTGAGCAGCTCAGTGTCGGCGGCTCGAATTCCTTCACGGTAAACGTAGCTGTGCCTGAAGCGCTTTCCCACGGCTTCAGACCTTCCTTGCCAGGCTTGCCTTCCTTCACGCCGCAGTTAACCGTATAGCTGCCCGGCGCCAGGTTGGAAGTATCCACCTTGGCATTCGTGTCGGTTCCAGTCACTCCCTGGCCCGACCAGCTGTAGATCACGTGGTCCTTGGGTAGCGTACTTCCCACGGTCGCCGTAACTGCTACAGGCTCGCCTTGGAAAACCGCAGTCGGCTGGGCTGCGCAAGCGATTGTCACCGTCGGAGGCGGCGCCATCGTCCCGAAGCTGACCACAATGCCGGTGCTCAAACGCGCCATGTTGAAGTTGCCGCGAGCCTGCGGGTAAAAGTCTTCGTGAGTATATTGATAGTCGGCCTGGAAAATGCGAAGCGACAGACGATGATCCAGCCAGGGCGTCTGATAGTCAATTCCACCGCCGGCTGTCAGCACAATTCCCCACTGATTGCCCGGGGCGTAGGTGCTGCTGACATCCTCTCCACCAACCAGAGCATGCACAAACGGCGTGATGTCTTCCGTGGGATAACGGAAAATCAATCCTGCTGAACCGCCTGAAAACGAGTTGTGCACCACGGTGGCGTTGTTTCCGCCATTCTTGTGGAAATCGCCTTCAACCTGCACGCCGACAAAGTTGCTGAAGTAGCGAGCAAGGCTGAAATCGACACAGCAGGAAACGGACTTGGCGTTGTCCTGCTCTGTCGAATTATTGACGAGTGAACCTTTGGGAGCCAGATAGCTGTATCCGGCAAACAGGTCCCACTTCGAAGGGGCTTGGGCAGAAGGGGCTGAGGCAGAAGCTGCCTTGGGAGCGGGCGTCGGTGCTGCAGGCGGTGCTGAATCCTGAGCTACTATGGCTAGCGGCGTCACACTCATACATGCCAATGCCAATGCCAGGCGGGTGAATCTTGAAACTTGCGAGTACATGCGTTTCTCCTCCGCAATCAAAAACTGAAAACATGTTTGGAAATGGCGCCTCATTCGGACCATTTTCCAGTCAAAAGAAATCGGCTCCTTGCACGTCGCTTATTGGGAGACAAGGTTATGCCACCAATAAACGTAACATACGTCGAAGGGGCCAGAACGCACTTTCTGAATGGGTTGACCAAGTGGTATCCCCCCCTGGTCGCCTGATACATAGAATTGCAAACTGCTGGTTTGGGACTGCTAAGAAATATGGCCGCCGACTACTCCGCGTTCAGCGTCTTTAACAGGCTGCGCGGTTCGCGCTGAATCTTCTCCTGGAGTAGCGTAATGGCGTAGAGAAGCTGCTCGGGCCGTGGAGGGCATCCAGGAACATACACATCGACCGGGATGACCTGGTTCACGCCCTGCACGATCGCGTAATTATTGAAGACCCCGCCCGATGTCGCGCACGCTCCCATCGAGATGACCCACTTTGGCTCTGGCATCTGGTCATAGAGGCGCCGAATCACGGGTGCCATCTTCTGGGCGACCCTTCCGGCGATGATCATCAGGTCGGATTGCCGGGGCGAGGGACGGAAAACCTCCGCGCCGAATCGCGCGATATCAAATCTGGAGGCGCCCATCGACATCATCTCGATGGCGCAGCAGGCGAGTCCAAAGGTCACCGGCCACACCGAACTTTTGCGCACCCAGTTCACCGCAAAATCCAGCGTGGTCAGAAACACACCTTCCGGCTGCTCAAATCCATAGTTGACTTCGTGCAGCTTGGCGCGATTTTTGGCGCTGCTATCGAGCGCTCCAAATAGATAACGATCGCGTTCCTGGATGGTCCCCATTTCTGCATTTTACCCTTTTTCGCCTTTGCTGGGATAACTCGACGTTAAATGAGGCGGTCTTTGGACAAATCGGAATCGCCCCAAACTTTAAGAATGCACCGATGTTTGCCCGTGGTCGTGAGGTATATGGGTTCTTTATGGGTCAGGGGTCACCGATGCGATATTCTTCAATGTTCACGGAAATCATGCAGGTGCGTCGCTGTGCAAGCCATCGCGATAGCCGGCGTGTATTACGAAGTCGAGCGCGTACTTTGACCGCCTCGCGGTTTCGAAAACCGGGCATAAACTTTTTTTGTCGGAGCAGGCATGTTCAGTATTCGTATCAGGACCGTTTTCCTGTCCTTGTTCTTTCTTCTTCCATCTCTCCTGCCTGCACAGGCTCCCAACGCGTCTGCGCAACCGGCTGTAACTCAGGCCGATGTGAAGTCCCTCCAGGACGCCATTCATTCTGCCCAGATGAATGCCGACAATGCGTGGATGCTGGTCTCCGCCGCGCTCGTGCTGTTGATGACCGGACCCGGCCTGGCCTTGTTCTACGGCGGTCTGGTGCGGCGCAAGAACATCCTCGGCACCATGATGCAAAGCTTCGCCATGATGGGCCTGGTCACGATCCTCTGGGCCATCGTGGGCTATTCGCTGGCCTTTGCGCATGGGACCAGCTTTATCGGTGGGTTCGAGCACATTTTTCTGCGGGGTGTAGGTCTTGCTCCCAATCCCGACTACGCAGCCACGATTCCCGAGCAGACCTACATGGTCTACCAACTGATGTTTGCCATCATCACTCCGGCTTTGATCACCGGCGCGTTTGCTGAACGCATGAAGTTCAGCGCCATGGCCGTGTTTCTTTCCTTGTGGTCGCTGTTCGTCTATAGCCCCATGGCGCACATGGTGTGGGGCGTTGGCGGGTTGTTGAATGCCAGCGGCGGCCGCATTCCCTCACTCGACTTCGCCGGAGGCACCGTAGTTCACATCACATCTGGCATCTCGGCTCTCGTCACTGCCCTCTACCTGGGCAAGCGCATCGGCTATCCCCAAACCAATATGCCCCCTCACTCCATGGTGCTCAGCTTTATCGGCGCATGCCTGCTGTGGGTGGGCTGGTTCGGATTCAATGCAGGCAGCGCCCTGGGATCGGGTCCGCTGGCTACCAGCGCGTTCATCAATACTCACTTCGCCG
>Ga0209004_1000120_pt1 | contig 20528 bp, 25 predicted proteins | sample TexAe_RefH0_M1_FD_187948 | JGI IMG/M metagenome (GOLD analysis project Ga0209004, IMG submission 187948) | Forest soil microbial communities from Davy Crockett National Forest, Groveton, Texas, USA - Texas A ecozone_RefH0_M1 (SPAdes) (version 2) | ecosystem: Environmental > Terrestrial > Soil >... | reverse complement strand
TGCATCGATGGCGGCTTTGCGCAAGGCTTGTACTGCGCTGGGATGTTTGCGCAGATCCACTCCGTGTTCGGCGTGAATCTCATCGAGCGCGATGGCGAGCAGCAGGTTGTCGATGTCGTCGCCGCCGAGGTGCGTGTCACCGTTGGTCGACTGCACTTCGAAGATTCCGTCGCGAAGCTTGAGGATGGAGATGTCGAATGTACCGCCGCCGAGATCGTAAACGGCAATAGTCCCGACGTTGGCGCGATCCAATCCGTAAGCAAGTGCCGCCGCAGTAGGTTCATTGACGAGGCGAAGCACTTCGAGGCCCGCCATGCGGCCTGCGTCCTTGGTGGCCTGTCGCTGTGCGTCGTTGAAGTATGCAGGAACAGTGATGACGGCCTGCGTGACAGGAGATCCAAAGAAGCGCTCGGCGTTGCGCTTTAGTTGGCGCAGGATGTACGCGGAGATTTCCGGAGGGGTGAAGCGGAGTTCGCCGAGTTGAACGCGCGGCACTTCGCCGGCTTCAACATCGTCGGCAAGACGAAAGGGAAAGAGCTTCAATTCGCTTTGTACTTCTTCGAGACCGCGACCCATGAGGCGCTTGACGGAATAGATGACGCGCTCCGGCGTCTCGATGAGGGCGCGGCGGGCGCTGTTGCCAACGGTGACGGTGGGCCTGCTGCCGTCGGCCGGCATAGGGTCGAGCGCCACGACGGACGGCACCAGGTTGGAGCCGTCGACGCCGGGGATGACCACCGGCTTATCACCTTCCATATATGCGACCAGGGAATTCGTTGTTCCCAGGTCGATTCCAACTACGCGTCCTTCTGCCATGATTCTCTTTTAGGCTCCCAATGTTTCTGTCACGTCGCGAACAAGGTTGTTGATGTAGCGCCGGCGATCGAGCAGAGACACCATTGCTTTCTGCGATTCCTGGCGGACGTTTTCGTCGCCTGCATCCCACACTGTCCACTGTGCGCGCAGGTCACGATCAACGTCGTCGAGTAAACCGTCAAACTTTTTCTTTGCCTGTTCGAGGCTCGATTGCAACTCGGGATCGGTGTCGCCCATCTTCTTGGCCATACGCATCTCTTCGAGCTGCATGTTCAGGTCGAACGCTTCCTCGAGTAGGTCCGCCGGCACTCGAGATGGATCTTTTCGATCCTTGCCGGCATGTTCTTCGCCGATTTCGGCGCCATGCAATTTGAGCAGGTATTCGGTGCGGCGAATCGGATTTTTCAGGGTGCGATAGGCGTCATTGAGCAGCGCGGTGTCGGCGAGGCTCCACTGTTTTTCGTTTTCTGCGGCGCGGGCAAAACGATCAGGGTGGAGTTTGCGGCTGAGCTTGTGGAACTGATGCTCGAGCATGCCAAGATCGAGGTCGAGTTGCGGCACTAGTCCAAAGACGGAAAAATAATTGCCCCCCGGAGGAGGCTGAATCTTGCTGCAGTGCGGACAGAAAAGCGTTGCATCGTTGTGCGCAACGGCGCATGACCAGCACGCAACCGGTACTGCAGAATCGAGAACTTTCAACATGAAGAGACTCCAGGGCGGAGGACTATGAGAAGGACGAACCGCAGCCGCAGGAGCGCGAGGAGTTCGGATTAATGAAGTTGAAGCCCTGCCGCATTAGTGTCTCTTCGTAGTCCAGCGTCATGCCGTGCAAATAGACAAACGACTTGGGATCGACGAAGACCCGAACGCCGTCAAACTCGTAAATGCGGTCCCGCTCGCGGGGGCGCGTGTCGAACTTGATGGAATACGAAAGCCCGGAACAGCCGCCGCCCATTACGCCAAGGCGCAATCCACCTTCAGCCGGCGACACGCCTTCTTTCTCCATCGCGACGCGAATCCGCTTCACCGCGCGGTCTGTAACCTGCAGACCCTGCGATGCCGGGCCCGCAGCCGCCTTGGTCTCCGGCTGCGCCGGTGCAGCGCTTGCGCCCTGCGCCGGCTTCGATTCGATTGACACAAAGTTCGACATTGTTTCCTTCTTGCCTTGAAACTGCGCTTACTTTGCTTCGACGGCAACTGCTGCATTTTCTGCAACGCCGTTCTTCTTCTTCCAGTCGCCGATGGCTGCGCGGATGGCGTCTTCAGCCAGGACCGAGCAGTGAATCTTGACCGGAGGAAGCGAAAGCTCCTTCACGATGTCGGTGTTCTTGATGGTCAGAGCTTCTTCGACCTTGCGGCCCTTGATCCACTCGGTAGCCAGTGAAGAGCTTGCGATTGCCGAGCCGCAGCCGAAGGTCTTGAACTTGGCTTCTTCAATCACCTGGGTTTCGGGATTGACGCGGATCTGCAGGCGCATGACGTCGCCGCACTCGGGGGCGCCGACCAGACCGGTGCCTACATCTCCAGAGCTTTTGTCGAGCGTGCCCACATTGCGCGGGTTGTTGTAATGATCTACGACCTTATCGCTGTATGCCATGATTCGAACTCCTCCCGCGGGAAGCCGCGTCTTTCTGTTAGATTCGGCGGACTTGCCCGCCGATGCTTATCAATCACCAGATCCGACAAGGGCTAAAGCCCCCGTAAGTCCTCTGTCTTACCGACGTGACCAAAGTCGTGCCCTGCTAAACCTCAACGCCCGGCGGTATATCCCGGTCCACCGGTGCAGAAGGCGGTTGGCCCCACCGCAGGAGGCTAGTGCGCCTGCCATTCGATCTTGGTCAGGTCAATTCCTTCTTTCACCATTTCGTAAAGCGGTGAAAGTTCGCGAAGCTTCTTCACGATGTCGATAACCTTCGCCGCTACATAATCCACTTCAGCCTGCGTGTTGAAGCGTCCGAGTCCAAAACGAATCGAGCTATGCGCGACGTCATCACCCAGACCCAGCGCCTTCAGCACATAGGATGGTTCGAGCGTTGCCGAGGTGCAGGCCGAGCCGCTGGACACGGCAACATCATTGATGCCCATCAACAGTGACTCGCCCTCAACATACACGAAGCTCACGTTGAGGTTCCCGGGCAGGCGATGCTCCATCGAACCGTTCACGTGAATATAGTCGAGTTCCGACTGGAGCTTGTTGTTCAAGCGATCGCGGAGTCCGCGCAGATACGCCGCTTCGTTTTCCATTTCCGCGTTCGCAATCTCGCATGCCTTGCCGAGGCCGACGATGCCTGGAACATTCAATGTTCCAGACCGCATGCCGCGCTCGTGCCCTCCACCATCGATTTGCGCGGCGATCTGTACGCGCGGATTGCGACGGCGGACGTAGAGAGCACCCACGCCTTTCGGACCATAGATCTTGTGTCCGGAGAGCGAGAGCACATCAATATTGTCGGCGAGCACATTTACCGGGACCTTGCCCACGGCCTGAACGGCATCGGTGTGGAAGAGCACGTTCTTTTCGTGACAGATTTTGCCGATTTCGCGAATAGGCTGGAGCACGCCGATTTCGTTATTGGCAGCCATGATCGAGACAAGGATCGTCTTGTCGTCGATGGCGCGCTTGAGGTCTTCGAGATCAATGAGACCGTCAGCCTTGACCGGCAGATACGTCACGCGATAGCCGTACTTCTCAAGGCGCTTGCAGGTGTCGAGGACGGCTTTGTGCTCGGTAACCTGCGTGATGATGTGGTTGCCGCGCTCGCGATACATTTCCGCGATGCCCTTGATGGCGAGGTTGTTTGACTCGGTCGCTCCGGAGGTAAAAATGATCTCCTTCGCGGTTGCGCCGATGAGTTTGGCGATCTGCTCGCGCGCGGTTTCGACAGCCTGCTCGGCTTCCCATCCGAAGGAGTGGTTGCGGCTTGCGGCGTTGCCGAACTTTGCGGTGAAGAAGGGCATCATCGCTTCCAGCACGCGGGGATCGAGCGGGCTGGTGGCGTGGTTATCCATATAAATAGGAAGCGTGACTCCCGCCGGCACTTCAACTTGGCTTGTAACTGTACTCATCGACCTCTCCATCCTTGTGTCAGCTCCGCTCGGCGCGGAGTGTTATCTAAATCGTCAGCGAAACCAACTTCGGTTCAAGCGTATGACCCGGCGGGTGCTCATGTTCGGCCAGGTCTTGAATGCTGATACTCTTCAGAACGCCGGCAATTGTTTCATTCACCCGCGCCAGTGGTTCTTTGATCGTGCAACTCGGCGTAAGGTCGCATCCTTTCGCGCCTTTTGTGCACGAGGTAATGAAAAATGGCCCATCGATCGCCAGAATCACTTCGTAAGCCGAGATTGACCGGGCCGGCTTTGAGAGGGCATACCCGCCATTCATACCGGCGTGGGACTTCAACAGACCGGACTTGGTGAGTTGCTGGAGAATCTTGGCCAGCAACTGCGCCGGGATCCCATACGCATCGGCGATATCCTTGGCGCTCAAGGCAACCGTATCGGTGCGTTCGGCAAGATACTTGAGCGCCATCAACCCGTAATCGGCTTTTTTGGTGAGCTTGAGCATAATATGCGACTGCTTCAGTCCGTATTTAGTATACGACCAATAATGTCGGCTTTTCAATTGTTTGCTGGTCCGGGAACAGCTTCTCCGGTTCCACGTAAGGACTTAAGAGAAAAATTTCACCAAATTGCCGTTTGAAAATGCTGAAAAGGTAGCTACAATCTGCGGCAAGAGTTTTCAAATCTGAGCCTATACAAAACGATGGTTACCGCCTGCAAACACCCTAGGGTTCGAATTGTTTCCCGACACGAAGACACTGAGTATGTTGAATGCCTGGAATGCGGCGATGTCTTCGATTCCGAAGAGTTTAACGACATGGCCATTGAGGAATCTGCCAAGAAGGAAGAAGAAGAGGATGAGTGAGGCACTTTACGCCTGAACCCTGCGCATTTTTGACCTTTCCAAGCCGCACAATCTAATAAAGTTAGCTTCTAATCTGCCGGCGCTCGGGAGTCACTTCGGGGCAGATCCGGTGGAATGTGCGCTGCTGCGGTGGGATGCGATCCAGGCATAGTGGAGACCGGAAGCCACGGTCAGTCCTACGGTCGCGTCGAGCGCTACCAGGCGCAGGACCACCACCCATTTTGCGATCGTTAGCTGATGCAGCAACACAACTGCTACCGCGGTCACCTGGGCCACAGTGTTGGCTTTTCCGAAGATGCTGGGGCCGAACTCGCGGCGGCCTACGACGGCGTAAAGTACAGCCGCCACCAGCAAGATGCCGACATCGCGCCCAAAGACCAATATGGTCACAGTCGTTGGCATCAGTCCCTTGTACATCAACACCAGAAATAAGGTGCTCAGAAGGAGTTTGTCCGCTATTGGATCGAGGTATTGGCCCAATGCTGTGCGCTGCTTCAGCATGCGGGCCAACAATCCATCGAGAGCATCGGTCAATCCGGCGGCGATGAACAGGGCGAAACTCAGCCCAAAACGATTCTCCAGAATGGCTGCAACAAGAAATGGCGCCAGACAGATCCGCAGGACGGTCAGCAGATTTGGTGCGGTGCTGAGCGGATTGCGGTGTGTGGTGGGGCTTTCTGTCATCGTTTCGCGGCTTCTGGACCAATCGCGCACTGAATCGCCTGTTTGCCGAAGCACCATAAGCCCCGACGCGCCTTGCAGTTGCGGGCGTTAGCTTTTCAGTCATAGATGGTACAGTATCGCGGAGATGCTGCAACAGCGCATCTTTTCGCCGCGCTCTGATCCTGTTAGACTAGTCAGGTCGCAATACAGGGTTACATACAGGCGCGTAGCTCAGTTGGTTAGAGCGCTTCCTTGACACGGAAGAGGTCGCTGGTTCGAATCCAGTCGTGCCTACCATTTCCCACTTAAAATCAGCTACTTACAGACTTGACCTCTTCTTTCCGCTTCGATTTAGGGTGTTTTAGGGTTTCGAGGTCCCGATTTCCCCAGAAGGTCCTTGAAGACCAGCTCTTGAGCCGCCCTTCTTTCGTCCGTGACGGTGCGTTGATAGATGTCCAGGGTGATCCGGCTGTTCGCGTGCCGTAACAATTCCTGAGCGACCTTCACGTCCACTCCGTTTTCACGGAGAAGATTAGAAAAGCCGTGCCGGAAACTGTGCCAGCCGATTTTCTTGGTTACACCCATCCGAGCCAAAGCTGGACGAATGTGGCGCCTCAGAACCATCTCCGGTTGCAAGGGCTGGGTTCCGTTCTTCTGAATTGACGGGAAGATGTAGTCCTGATCGGAGCGGTAGAGCGACGACTTCCGCCAACGGTTCAGCTCGTCCATCATCAACGGCTGGAGAGGGACAGGTTTTCGCGAAGCCGAGGTTTTGGTCTCGCCTTCGACGTTATGCCAGATTGCGTGGGTGATGTTGACAATATTCTTCGCGAAGTCGATATCCTCCCAGCACAATGCGATCAGTTCTCCTCGCCGGAGACCGGTCGTTCCAGCCAACAAGACAAGCAACCGTTCACGCTGCCCCAGCTCACCCAACAAGCCCTGAAATTCTTCCGGCGTGAGGATATCCGGATCGCGAAGCCGCTTGGCGGACGTTCGAACCGCAGTGATCGGGTTGTGGGATGTCCAGCCATAACGGATAGCGTGCGAGAAGATGGCTGACATCACGTTTCTGATTTTGCTCTTCGTTGCTGGACTTGCCGGCTTTCCATCTTTCCTTGGAAGCTTGCGAAGCCAGTTTTCAACTTCGATGCTCCGGATCTCAGCCAGACCACAGTCTCCCCATTTCGGAATGACCTGGTTGTCCAGCATTCGCTTGTACCCTTCTCGAGTTGAAAAGGACTTGAGCGGAGCTTCGTAGTGTTTGAAGTGCGCCGCAAGCTGTTCCACGTTCATTGGGGCAAATGCGGTTTCTTCGTTGATTGCAGCCCTGAGATGATTCAGGTGACGTTCGGCATCCCGACGTTTTGGGAATTCGATGACCGTACCGATGATCTTCCTCTTATAGACGCGCCTGCCTGCCTCCTCCGTGTAGTACCGGAAAGCCCACGCATCGGGCTGGAGTTTGCGTTTCAAGATGCTCAGGGAACCTCTCTGATAGCGTTGCGCCTGCATTCGGATCTTCTCCTTTGCACGCGCACTGATGGCTATACGAGAGTTTATCGGCTCGTCGCCTGGGGATGAAGCGGTCTCAGTCATCTCGCTCTATCCATTGCTCTTTGCGGCAAGCCATTCTTCAAGCTCGGGCTCAAGAAAACGCCAGAATTTGCGTTTACCCTCCCCGAGTGGATGGGCCGGAAGGTATCCGCACCGAGCCCAGCGGGTGATTGTTTTTTCGTCGAGCCCCAGGTACTCAGCGGCTTTCTTTGGCGTCATCGGCCGAGCAATCTTGGGCGGCTGCACTTCGACTCGTTGAGACATGCCTGTCGTGATGGGAGTGATACTCAAGAGGAAACCTCCTATGACGGATTTGGTCTTGCGAGCTTTCAAAACTTGTCGCGAAGCTAGCTGAACGCCTCGTCGGCACGGAAGCGCACGATCGTAAATCCCAACGGGTTCACCGCCAGTTCGTTGTTCTTCACGTTTTCGCGGAAGACGTAGGTGACGGTCGCTGTCCACCGCTCGCGCTTCACTTCGCTGTGATCCGCGGGGTTCGTGAATACCTTCTCAAACTCGATTCGTGCCGAATACGGCGACTGCCGCAGGTCATCCAGAACCACATTTTTGACGTCGACATCGACAAACGGAAGACCAGAATCTCTCTGATAATTCTGGATGACGTTGTCCTTTCGTTCCTGGTCGATGACCGCGCGCTGAACGTCACCGTTAAGGAAGTAGAGCGCGTTCATCTGATCCCGCTCAACTGTGAATCGGTTGCGGCTGAAATAGAGTTCGGCCCAGCGCGACAGATAGTATTTGTTCTCGGCTTCCTGCGGTCGGTACTGGAAGTTGCGATAGTCGATTGCTTCAGCCCGACCGACATCATTGATGCGCACAATCATCGGATGCATTGCTGCGAGCGCATTCTGGCTTCTGTACACGAGCGCCGCGAGCGCAAGACAGATGGCGGAAAGGACCAGCACGGCAATCTTCAAATATGTGTTCATCACCAGCGGCTCTCCGTATTGTTCGAGATACTTTTCCGCTGCTCGTGTGAGATCGGGTTGTCTCATGTTGATCTCCATTCGGGCTAAAGCGCACGTGCAACTACGGCCGTGACTAATCCACCGAGTCCGCTACTGTGACCACCAACATGACCGGAGAAGAGGCTCGCGGTCATGGTCGGGATTTTGAACAAGACAAAACCAGCGATAAAGCAGAGCATGAGGAGGCCAGGCATGACGATAATCAATCGTTGGGGTGCATCTACGTTCATTGCTCCGCTTGTCAGATAGTTGATAAGGAGGTGGCTCATCACACTCATGGTCGCCGCTGCGACAACCTTGTAGAACTCGAATCCGAGAAACGCCTTGAGCCAGCCCCAGAAAAGAAAGTCAGTTTTGTCGAAGACCATCCAGGGAATAAAAACAGGACCAAGAATTCCGATCACAGTTGCTCCGATTGCCCCATACGCGAGGATTACGGAGATCAATCCAGCAAGCACGCTCAGAACTAGCTGAACTGTAAAAGTGCAGAGTAGTGTGTAAGGTTCTGTAAATGCTGGAGACAAGCTCCCGATCTTACCCAGAGCCTGATGAATTGTGTTCTGTACTTCCTGGGTTGAGTCATTGCCAATGTAGTCGACGAGGGTGCTGGTTCCTCCGCTGATAAAGCTTTTGAGCGAATACCCGATACCTGGGATTGAGCTGTCGTAGAACCGTACAAAACAGTACGCAAATGTGATGAGCACGAAGAAGCTCACAAACTTTGCGATGCTGAATCCCGGGCCTCCCTGCGCAGACGCCAATGCCTCCTGCACACCAAACCAGGCAAGCACGATCGTTGCGAGAGCAATGACCATATGCAATCCAAGCGCATCTATCGAAGGCGACACTGTTGCCGTCAGATTGTCACAGCCGTTTTTGATTAGAATCAGAAAGTCCATCATCGACCTCCAAGCGACTCAATAATGAAATGCCCACTGCGTCCCTGCACTCGTCTGCTGAGGCGTCAGATAGTTGAAGTTCTGCTGATAACCGTTTCCAGTTTGAAAAAGTGACTTCAGGTTGTCCTGCTGTACTTTTTGGCCAACTATCTGCTGCAGCGCCTGCCCTTGCAGGATCTGATTGGTTTCCTGCTGCGTACGCAACTCGATTAACAGAGCCTGATTAATTCGCTGAAGTGCGGCCATCTCGGTATGCTGCGCAGGGTCGGTCGAATGCGTTGCTGATTCGAGCTGACTAATATCGGCCTCGCGCTGTTGTGCATTGGCGCGGATCGTGCCAACCGTTTGCAGATTACTTGCGTTTACGGCATCTGACAGATCGGCAGTCGCTCCTTGTGCCGCGATCGCCTGCTGGCCCTGACTGCTCAGAGCGGAATATCCAGAGATCTGCCCCGACCGTGGAAGGCTTGAGGTTTGATTTGCAGCGGACGCTCCATTCCCGGTCGTAGCAGCATTCATCCAAGGCAGTGAATTGCCGTAGGTGTTTGCAGGCCGAGTCAGAACGATCCATTGCTGACGGCCGAGATTGCTATACGAGGTGTAGAGGTTCTGCGGCAGAGAGGCCATACGCTGTGCCAGGTTGTAAGCAGCGATCACATTCCGCGTCGTCTGCACGGTCGTCGTGTAAAGTTGGTTTCCTTGCGTGATCTGCTGAATCGCGTGACCAGATTGTGTCGGATCGAAGACGATGCCGGACCCGAATTGTGCGCAAGCTACCTGCGAGCTCACGGCGAGAGTGATCGCCGCAGCGAATATTGTGCTCTTCATTTGTCCTCCGTTAGTCTGCTATTTTGCGGCGCGCTCGGCTTGCAATCGCGCCCAAGCATCTTTCGTCTTACGATCTTCTTCCTGACATTTCGGGCTCAGAGTTGGCTGCGCCTGGAGGTATGTGTCTGAGCAATCCTTTCTGAATTGCGCCTCCAAGCCGTCGTACTCTTTTTGAAGTTGATCAACCTTTCCTTGGTGACTTTCACATCCAGCCAGAACCATCAATGAAGCAGCGCTGAGTGTTGTGAACAGTGCGGCCTTGAGCATAAAGACATCTCCTCAAAAGGTTTGCGGAATTGTGTGATTGTCATATGCAGGGAGGAGCATATCCTGCACGAAATAGACCTTGACGCGATGTCCCTCCCGGATGGTGATCGTGGGAGGGATCTGAATGAACCGGTCGAGCACGGTTGTTGCCGATTGCGAGACGCTTGAGGCAGCACCCGTCGTGAACGCCTGCGAACCACTCGTCGAGATTGTTCCTCCGCCGGATTCGATCTCGCCGGCGCCGGAGATTACACCCAAGGCAATCGAAGTCCCAAATATCTGAAGGTAGTGGTTGTTGACCTTGTCCTTAAGCCCCTCTTCGCCGATCTGGTCGAGACCGCGAAACTGATCGAGATCGACCGAGTATCCATCGGGCATGATCATGCGATGGAATACAACGGCGATGCGACGTTGCTGACCGATCCCGCTTGACCCAATCTTGCGCGCCTCACCCAGCACAATGGTTCCATCGGGAATGAGCACGTGCTGGCGATCATGGGAGTAGACCGGGCTCGAAACCAAAACCTTCACCGGACCGGGTGCGTCGCCATCGAGCCGGTTCATGAGAATTGTGTCCATCGTCAGCCCTTCATAAACAACATAAGGCTGGCCAACTGCCGAATCGATATTGACCTCGGCGCTCCGCCTCGCGGCAGAATCCTCGATCGCATTGCCCTTTTTGACTGAGGCGTCTTGCGTCGAGACTAGGCTGCTCGCTTTCCGGTCGGAAGGTTGGCTCAGCACCGTCTGCGCCTCAGCGTCCAAATGCGAATTCGTATCCGTGCGAGATGACGCCGGTGCGTCGCTCGAATACGTATAAACAAGATTCGATGCAAATCGAGCGTTGTAAGCCAGTTCCCGCTCCCTGGCCGCCAGTTGCTGAGCCTGTTCTTGTTGCGGCGAAAGTTGTGGTTGCGCATAGACTCCTTGTTGCTGACACGGTTGGCCCGGCGTGCACGATGTCGCTTGCCCGGTCGGCCCATAGGCCGCGGCGACTACCTGCTGCGCGGGTGTGCCATTCAATAAAGCTGCGTCGTTCGTCTGAGGTGATTGCGCCGTGGCAGTCTGCGCCTCCTTCTGGCGCTCGGCAGCAAGTTGGTTCTTGAGGTCCTGGACATTGTTGTCCGTATTGTCTTGAATTGCTGGCTGCGGGGCCTCATGCTGCGACGCAGAAGAATGGGCAGGGGCCTTCTTGCCGTAGGTGCCGACGATAGCCGCGACCACAACCACCGCCGATGCTCCGAGGAAGATCCACACCTTAACGTTCTTCCTCATGACACCCTTGGGTTCGACCTTGGTGCGATGCAACGCGGGATCGGCTACGGCTATCTGTTCGGGTTGAAACGTTTGCTCTGCCATTGCGTCATCCCTTTCGTGCGAATTCCATTCGCTTGTTGCCCAGTTCCAGGTACCCGGAGTCCATGACCTTCGGGATGATGTAGGTCCCGTCGCGCAGTTCGTAGTTCACCAAGTTGGGTTTGCCATCCTTCATGTCGTACACGCTGAACTTTTCAGAAGCCGTTGTCTTGATGTACGTGAACTTGTCATCGTGAAATATCGACTGCACATCGAACGGCCCTTCATTCGGATGGAAGGCATAGTCGAACTTCAGAGCGAGCGGATACGCGCTCTTGTATTCGTCCACCGCCTGCGTAATGTGCGCCTGGACTGCCGCAAGCTGTTCGCGCGATTGTTCCAACTGCGCAGCGGGAACAAATTGTGCAGGTCCCGAAGAAGCGACAAGCGAAGAGTGGTCAGCGGGCTCGATCAGGACCTTGAGGTCGGGAGCAACTGAACTGTCCGACACATCCTGCAATGTGAAGCTGTAGATGTTGCCCTTGTCGGTAATGAGATTGAGATTGGTAGCGATGCCAGCCTTGGCCGGATGGACGAAGCAGAAGTTCCCAACCACATCGACCACCCAGAACTCCTTGTCGCCTGTGGCGGCCTCCATGATCTTTTCGGTGGCCGGCACTTCAATCAAGGTCGTGTACTTCAACTTGGCGTGTATCGGCACAATGTCCTGCGAGTGAACCTGGACGGTGCGTGCCGCCGGGTCTTGTGCCATCACAACGGATGACGTGAGAACAATCATGAGTAGTGGGAGTGAACGATTCATGCAACGGCTCCTTCGGGGTTGGAAGTGGAGATGCCGGCTGCCGTGCGAGGCCGGAAGGGGTAGTCCAGGGCAAGTCTACGCAGACCTTCGGGGATACCGAATCGCGCAAAGTATTCACGCTTGGTGAGGTTGTCACGGGAGTTGTTCGTTGCCATCCAGTGGGAGACCGAATCAACGTTCAGCTGCACTTTCTTTGAGCTTTGCGCCTTTCGAATCAGCATCTGTCCCGGTGGAACCAGGCCGGCGATCAGTTCAAGCTCCGTGTCGTTCAGATGGAACGCTTCCCGATAGAGGTCGCGATCCATCTCCGGATTGGCCAGAAAGATCTTCGTTGGGCAACTTTCCGAGACGATATGCAACATCCCGGATTCCTCCAGCTCCTTGACGGACTGGGTGGCGAGGATCATCGCGGCGTTGTGCTTGCGCCAAGTCTTCTGCGCCTGGACGACGTAGTTGCGGATCGTCTCATTGCGGATGAAAAGCCACGCTTCGTCGAGGAGAAATGTCTTGAAGGTAGCGAGCCTGGCAGGATCTGTGATTTCGTTGCTCGCCCTGTGCAGAACGTAAAAGAGCAGCGGCTCGAGGACCTGTGGCGCATCTCCCCAGCCAGCGAAGTTAAAGGTCTGAAATTGACTGAACGAGAGAGTGTCTTCGGGGTTGTCGAACAGGAATCCGTATTGACCCTGCCGCGTCCAGCGATGCAACCGATCCTTCAGCTCGCCGAGGATGTTGGCAAAGTTCGAGACCGTGCGCTGTTCCGGTTCCAGCACATAGACGCGTTCGATTCCGTCCCACAGCTTGCGTTCCTCTCGGTAATCCAGCCGATGCCGGGCATCGTTTCCCTCGATCAGCGTCCGGAAGAAAGCAAATAAGAACTGCAGATTCTCTTCTGTATGTGGAAGCGAAAACGGATTGATCGTGAAGTCGCGCGATTCACGGCCTACGTTCAAATAGCTCCCACCGAAGATCGTTGTCAGCGACTGGAAGCTGCCGCCGATATCAAAGACAAAGGTGAGCGGCTGGTACTTCTGCGCGTTCTGGAGCAGGAAGTTGCATAGGTAGGACTTGCCGCTCCCGGTCATGCCGAGAATCAATGTGTGCGCGACTTCTCCGTTGTGCAGGTTCAAGAAGTATGGTGTGGAGTTGTCGGTTTCAAGAACCGCCAAATACTCCGCGCCGAGATGCTGGTTCCACTTCTCCCCCGGCAGAATGGTGAAGAGAAACGAGAGATCCGCGTAGTTTGTGTTGAGGAGCAACAGGCGGCGCAGATTCATCACGTAGTTGCCGGGCACCGTCGCAAAGTAGGCGTTGAGCTGGTTGTACGTCTCAACGAACAGGCTCCCATCGGCATTCGTAAACACGCCGGCAAATTCGCCGACCAGCCGATTGACTTCGTTCCGGTCACGGCCATAGAGAACGATGGTCAAGGAGAATTCGCCTAAGGACTGGCCATCGCCCAATGCCCGCAGGCAGTCACCGAGGTCTTCGATATCGGCCTGCTTCGATTCATCGACCAGTACATCCCGTGGGTTCGTCTTAACCGGGTCGTTGCCTAGCTGGGAGATGAATCCGGTCTTCGAAATGTTGAAGTGACGACGACGCTTGTTGACTTCCTTTCGGGCTTTGTCGCTTGGAAGCGACGCCCACTCCGTCACCACGCAGAAATTGCCCGCAATCTTGAGCAGAGCATCGAGAACCAGCGGCCTTGTTTCGGCAATAGCCTCTTTCATCGTGAGCACGCGAATGAAGTGATCGCCCACGCGCAGATGGTCGCGCTCCGCCTCAATGTCCGAGTTGACGACCTGATAATCGAGAAACTGCGCACTTTTCGGATTCCCAGCAATGCGCCAGTCGTCGTAGTTCAAGAGGCGGCGGAAGAACCGAAACTGGCCGCGCTGATTCATGACTTCAATCGGTACAAAATCGCTCAACTGGCGGACGAACGCGTCCACGCGCTGTTCGAGGAGAGCGCGGCCATTTTCAATCTCGGTACGCAGCAGGGTCTTCATGCCACCGCTTGCGAACTGCGCCCGGAATTCTTCGAAGGCGTGAGCGGGATTCTCGGCCAACCTGGAGAAGGCCGGCCCGATTCCTGTCTTTGCATGAGCAGCGCGAAGAAGAATGCAGTAGAAGATCTCAATCTGATAGAGATCGTCGCGCTTGGCCCGGAAGAACTCCCGTCGGTGATTTACTTCGGTCTGGACGACCGGGTCTTCATAGCTCGCGAAAGGAACTTCCGGGCGATTCGACTTGAACAAATATTGGTAGACATGGAACCCGGGACCGAACGATTTGAGAGCAGCTTCGAGGCGCTTTACCGCGTATTCCTGGCCTGTGTGATCGAGACTCTCGTAGTCAACTCCCGGAACACGGAGCACTACACCCAGGTCTCCACTCTTGGTCAGAAAGACCGTTTCACTCCAGGGTCCGAAGAGATTGATGTGATCGTTCAGCTCCGCGGACTCTTTCCACGCCTTGATGATCTTGTCGATGCGCATCATTACCGAACCTCCACACGAGGGAGAGATTGCTTGCCCGCGTCGTAGCGCGCCTTGTACTTTTCCGATTTCGCCAGAATGCGAAGAAGAGCAGGATCTCTTCCGGTTACCCAGCACCCGAAAGCGAACCCGCCGGCAAAAAGGAGCAACCCGGCGACCAGGCTGTTGAACAAGTTGAAGGCGCCGACGGCGGCCACACAGACGAAGAAGAACAGCGTTCGTTCTACCCCGAGGTACGTGAGGGGCTTGTGCAGGCTCTTATAGACTCGGTTTACGCGCCGATTAGTCGTGTGTGTCTGCATCGTCGCCCCTCGCGTAGGCATTGGTTGATGGTTGAGGTTGAAGCTCCGAGTTCGTTCAGATTCCCCAGAGCCAGGTCAGGACATTCGTGGCGAGAACGGCGATGCCCGTGCCCGCAGCTACACCGGCGAGAGTTTTTTTCGCGCCGGGCTCCCCGTGTGCGAACTGATAGCCACCAACCACAATTGCGATCAGACTGGCGACCTTGGCGACCGTTCCGGTGAACAGGTTCTGCATGGCGGAAAAACCCGTGTCGAAGGGTGAGCCGCCCGCTGCTTGCGCGTGCACAGCGGCCGGCACGAGCAGAAGAAGCAGGAAGATCGCCTTCGAGTCAGATATGGCTCGAAAGTGCTTCCGCCATGCGGGCGAAAGATTCATTGGTGTACCTCCGTCTGATGTGAACTCGACCTCGATCGAGCAGGTCATGCGGAGAGATTGACGCGAAGCCGAATTCTTGTCCAATGCCTTTCAGGCCGTGTTTGATGCCCTCCAGCTATTAGTCCGGGGCCGCTTGGAAGCGATGGAAACCACGGGACGCTTAGCAGAACGCACAGCGTGCGAAAATATTTTTCTTTTTTGCTCGAAGTGCCGTAACGAATTGGCAATCTCCGTTACGACCTTCTGTACCTGTGTGGGCGCCCCACTCGGATATGCCAGAACCACCATGACAGGCTCCAAATTGGAGATTGGGCAGCATTGGAGATCCGGTGGAATTCCGTCGCACGCATCGCCCGGAAGGATTGCGATACCGACTCCATCCTGGACGAGATCGAAAACGCCGTCGGAGGATGGCACTTCCTCGACAATGTTCGGTTTGAACCCGGCCTTCGCACACTGTTCGAGGAGCCATCGATGCAATGCAGGATGCGTCCGCTCCGAACAAGGAACGATCAGAGGGCGCGTTCGGAGATCGGCAAGAGCGATCTCTCCGCAGCCGTTCGCAGATTGCGCGCGGGGAAACACCGCATGAAGACGCTCAAAACGGAGTGGGAACTGCGCAAGATCATCCCGGTCGAGCGGCGCCAATGTCAGGGCCGCCTGGAATGCCCCGCTTCCGATGGATTCGAATGTTTCTGACGGGCTGGCCACCCGGAGTTCGAGATGCAGTGCCGGAAACTGAAGCCTCTGTATCGATCGGGCCTGGCAGCGGAGACGCTGGGGAACGAAAGCGGAGCAGCCAATCACCAGGGATGATGCGCTCTGGCGGGAAATGAGCCGGCCCGCCTCCACGGCTCGAGCGTAAGCACTATCGAGACCTTCCAGGAACTCCCTTGCATGTTTAAGAAAAGCCCGTCCGGCACCTGTCATCTCCACGACGCGTCGATTTCGTCGGAAGAGCGCAAAGCGAAGTTCGCTTTCGTATTCCAGAATTGTCCGGCTGAGGTAGGGTTGCGAGATGTTAAGTCGTCTTGCCGCCCTGCCGAAGTGCAGTTCGCGCGCCACGGCCAAGGCGAATACCAGCTTCTGGAGTGGGGGAGTAAGACTCATGAATTCACCGCCAAAGATGAAATGGTCCGTACCGAATCGCAGGAGTAAGCCGCTGCGCAAGTCTCTCTACCGACTAAAGGCACCTTTGGACGCCATTTGGGGCGCAGAGATCGAACTTTTTTCGCGCACTTCTCCTTGCACGTACTTACGGCCCCTCAGATCGCTTTTTGGAGCCAGAGAAGCCAATCTTTCATCGAGCACTGATGGAACTAGGCAGACGAGAGGAACAAAGCTGACTATCCGAAAAATCGGCCCTCTACATATAAAGGCTGTGGAAAACGCCAAAAACGGACGCCTCCACTGCGTTTTTCATCGGACATTCATGAGCGGCGTTGCTCGGCCAGGCCGATGCCGCAGTTCTTCGTATCTTGCGGATCGATTACTTGCCGCGTCGCTCAAGTGGTGCCGGATTGCGAGTGGCCAGGGAAATGGGCCTCGTGCGGCGATCAGGACCGGATGGCAGCTTGACACCCCGAACGGTTACTATACTGACTCAATCTGTTTTTCCTGTCAATGTAGTGCTACATAAACATGTTTGCTGCCTAAACATGTTTGCCAAGATTGACCTACGGTATCTGGAAATTGTAATTTGCGTCTAATGGCGGACTTCGATGATCTCTATCGCGAATTGGGACGCAAGATCCGTCAAGCGAGAGAGCGTCAAGGCCAAAAGCTCAGCCAGGGAGCTCTTGCGCAGCGCCTGGGGATCAGTCGCGCGTCCATGGTCAACATCGAGGCCGGCCGGCAGCACGCTCCATTGCACCTGCTCTGGCAGATTGCCGAGCTCCTCGGGTCCGATTTGACTTTGCTGATTCCCAGCCGCGACGAATTGCTCGCGACGTCAAACACGGTTGAGCTCGAAAAGACGATGATGAAACAGATCGAGGATTTCGCCAAGGGAGACTCGGCGAGAATAAAGCTATTGACCGGATTCGCCAGCAAGCTGAACGCGACGATCGAAACACCACGTGCTGACAGGAAGTCGCATGAGCAGAGAAAACCTCGAAGCTAAAGCAGAAAAGACGCTACGTGACACCGACACCTTTCGTGTGCCGGTAGCCATCGACCTGGTCGCTCAGCGTCTGAATCTGACTATGGAAGCGGGCGCCCTTGGAGAAGATGTTTCCGGCATGCTGATTATCAGAGGCGAGCGTGGCGCTATCGGATACAACTCAGGTCATGCGCGAGTCCGCCAGCGGTTCACCATTTCACACGAAATCGCGCACTTTCTATTACACTCCAAACGCGGTGGAAAGCCACAACTGTTCATCGATCGCTATGTAACGTTTCGCCGAGATGCAAGTTCGTCAGCGGGAGTTGATCGAGATGAGGTAGAGGCCAACCAGCTTGGGGCCGCGTTGCTGATGCCGCAGAAGTTAATTCAGCAAGAGATTGGCAACAATGAACTCAATCTCGACGACGAAGATGCAATCAGCTTTCTCGCAAAGCGATTTCAGGTGAGTTCTGCAGCGATGACAAACAGGCTAACGAATCTTGGCATATTGCGCTAGAGTTGTCATCCTATTGAATTGATTGGCCTTTTCGGTAGGTCGGTCGCGCTAGATTGGACCGTATCTTTTTCGATTCTGTCCTAGATTTCAGCTGATCGGACAGATAGAATAGTGATATGAGTGGACCCGTTGAAACAAAGATCACGAATTCCAAAGGCTTTGTCATTGGGAAAAAGGGCTTTGCGGCCATTTCGGCTGTCGAGGGCCTGAAACTCCACTCAGAAAGCGCGGAGCGTCTCCAACGAACCTGTTGTCTGCCACCGGCCGAGCGTCGAGCTGAAACGATCCGAGCGTTCGTGCAGTCGCGGAAACGCGGATGACCTTCGAGGGCTACGACGCCTTCGATGATCCCTACGCCTATCCTGGCACGAACGTCTTAAAAAACCTCCTAGATATTCGAGATCAAGCTACTCTCGAGGCGTTCGAGGTTGAAATCTCCACCCTCCGCGCCGAAGAGCCTCTTCCAGAAGGAGAGTTCGATCCCATCCACTATTGCAACATCCACAGACATCTCTTTCAGGATGTCTATGACTGGGCAGGCAAATACCGGACGGTGCGCACATCGAAAGGCGGCAACTCTTTCTGCTACCCGGAACATATTCCAGCCCAGATGGATACGCTGTTTGGTTCCCTTCGCGGAGGGGATGCTTTCAAAGGGCTTAGCAGGGACGTTTTTCTCCAGGAAGCCGCCCGGTTTCTGGGAGAGCTAAATGCGATCCACCCATTTCGCGAAGGGAATGGACGGTCTCAGCTAGCATTTATCGGATTGGTCGGCGCATCCGCTGATCGCCATTTTGAGTTTGAAAACATCGATCGGATCACGTTCTTGCCAGCCATGATTGCCAGTTTTTCCGGGAAGCGGCAGCCGTTGATTGTCGAACTCGAAAAGCTTCTGATCTGATGCGCTCAGCGAGGCAGAAGCTGTTGCGCTCGAGCCAGTCGTTCCCGTAACTCTTCTTGAAAGTGCGGATCCTTACGACGGTTTTCGACATGTTCAGTTATCGCGGCCCGAATGACTTCAGCCACGGCCTGCTGGTCGACTGTCGCTACGGTTTCCAAGGCTTCTGCTTGGTCGGCGGACAAACGGATTGTCATCGCTTTGGGTGGCCTCATGGTTCTATTTTTTCGCAGATTGTTTGACTTGTCAATATCATGGTTATTTGATACCGTGGTATCACGGTGCAGGAGGTGCCCCAAATGTCAGAAGATCTATCCAAAGCAATGGAGCGGGAACTGGAGGAACTCAGGCGAAAACAGGCGAAGGAACTTGAGGAGTTCGAGCAGAAGCGACGAAAGCGGTTACAGGCCTTCGAGACAGAGGAGCAAGGTGCGCTGGAAGCTTTTGAGAAACAGGAAGCCGCCGAAGTTAAGGCATTCGAGGAAGAATCAAAACGTGAGTTTGTCATCAAGATCGACCGCAATGAGTATCGGGTCAATCAACCAACTCTGACGGGCGGCGAGTTGAGGAACTTGCCAACGCCACCAATCGGACCAGATCGAGACCTGTTCGAAGTTGTCCCCGGCGGCTCAGATAAGAAAATTGGTGATACCGACGTAGTCAAAATGCGCGACGGGCTTCGATTCTTTACTGCTCCTGCACGAATCAATCCGGGCGTGTGGTCATAAGGAGAGTCATCATGTTGCCTCAACGCGATCAAGATGTATTAACTACACGTTCGCTGGAGCACTCTGTCTCCTCTGAAGGCGGCATGATTTGTGTCGTCATCCGAAATTATCCGATTCCTGAGGGACTGAATTGCCGCGTGGCCGATCTCCTATTGCGTCTATCTCCCGGGTATCCCGATGTTCCGCCGGACATGTGGTGGTTCAGCCCCGCGATCGGTCGCCCTGATGGTAGACCAATCGCGGCAACGCAAAGTATCGAGTCTCACCTTGGTCGTCAGTGGCAACGGTGGTCCAGGCATCTGACTCCCGGCATCTGGCGTTCCGGGATCGATTCGCTTGAAAGCTATCTATCACTCGTGAATCGCGAACTGGCAGCTGCCGCAACGCTTAGGGCCGCATAATGAACACTCTTGTCCTCACCACTGCACTAGCGGACGAACTGCTGAGAGCAGCTCGGCGCGACGTAGAAGTCGCGGGCGTTCTCTTAGTTCGGATCCTCGATGCGGGGGACGGGGATCACAGGCTATTGGGCCGTACGGTCCGATGGGTACCGGAATCCGAGTATATTCAGCAAACATCGATGGGCTTGCAGATTCCCTCGACCGGATATGTACCTTCCTTGTCGGAGGCAGAAAAAAATGGCGAAGTCGCGATCTGGTTTCACACACATCCCGGTTCGGATGCCATTCCCCGGCCGAGCAATCATGATCGGGAAGTTGATCGGCAGATTGCCGAGTTGTTCCGCATTCGGTCCGGCAGCCCGTACTACGGCACTTTGATTCTTTCTCCTCGCCGAGAGAATTGTGCTTTTACAGGGACCATTCACCATGAAGATCGAATGGCGGAGACGATCGACCGACTCTGGATTGTAGGTGAGCGGTGGCGGCTCTTATCGTCTTTCAATTCTAAAACCGCAGAAATCGCAACAATTTTTGATCGCAATGTTCGTGCGTTTGGCCCCGCAATGCAGCAGGCGCTAGGAGAAATGCACGTGGCCATCGTCGGATGCGGAGGAACCGGATCTGCAGTAGCCGAACAG
>Ga0209004_1000119_pt1 | contig 20636 bp, 18 predicted proteins | sample TexAe_RefH0_M1_FD_187948 | JGI IMG/M metagenome (GOLD analysis project Ga0209004, IMG submission 187948) | Forest soil microbial communities from Davy Crockett National Forest, Groveton, Texas, USA - Texas A ecozone_RefH0_M1 (SPAdes) (version 2) | ecosystem: Environmental > Terrestrial > Soil >... | reverse complement strand
CGCTCCAGTCTGCCAAACAACCAACAAAATGAATACAAATCTTCAACCAACGGCGAACTGTCAAATCCCAATCTGTCTCACGGAAGGGGTTCACCTCATACAGAAGTCAAGTCCTCCCCACCAGTAACCTCCCTTAAGTCGTTGCAAACGCTCGTCAAAAACTTCTCGCAGATTTGCAGATAATTTCCCGCTCCCGGCGCACAATGAAGTTCAAGTCCGCCCTCGATGAATTCCCGACAGCGAATCATCGCGGATTCCGGCGTGTGAGTTCAGCGTCCTATCCGGCCCGTCAGCCGGGGAGCCCCTTGAAGCGGCGACGAAATCGCCCCAAATTGATCGAATCTTGAACCAGATTTTCGAGCGATATGTCGCTTCTATTCAATAAGTTGTCCGCAATAAACATGGGACATAAAGATTGCCCTGTGAAACTGTGAGATCGCCCGTCAGCCGGACATGTTTTAAGGACCGCGTATACCGCCGTAAGTTCTTTGCTTTCTAAATTCTTCGATTAAGCCATTTCGCTGCAGTATTTTACAGTCACAACCTCCTATGAGATGAAGAAACCAAGGATCTTATCCACAAAGTATGGGGGGTATGGCTCAGCCCCGTTCCTCAGGCCCTAATCAGAGTTGTTCACATAGCACTCATGAATCGCATCCAGGGGCGCATTGGGCCAGCGACTCTTGACCAGATCGTCTTCTGAGAGTTCGTGCAGCCTGAAGTCGATCTGCCCGTCCGCTTGCACCAGCCCCTGCACGTATCCATAGATGTGCGTCTTCGCACCCTTCTTTGCGGTCTTGGGCAACTGATAACGATGCGCCCCAGCCGTTCCGACGATCAGCCCCGGCACAATGCGGTTGGAGTGTTGTTTCCAGTACGGAGTATCGAAAATATTAGGAGAATAGTAGTGCGAATGGCTCGCAAACAGGTAAACGTATTTTCCCGCCGCTTGTGCGTCATAGAACCACGTGTAGACCAGTTCTCCCGTCCGGTTGCCCAGGTCCCAGTCGTCCATCGCATGTTCAGAACCCGTCGAGTGGGGCAGCGCCTCGTGCATCCCCGCAACAATTGTGCGGATCCCCGAGTCCGGGGCAAGATCGCGATCCAGTACACCGCGCAGCCATTTCAGCTGTTCATCCGTAAACTCGTCCTTGCTCGCATTATCCAGCGTGATGAAATCCACGCCCTCGTGGGTCCAGTGGTACCACGGCCCCACCGGCCCGGCGCCGGCGCCATCGGCCTTGCGTTGCGCGGCGATCTCCGGCCGATCCAGGAATGTCCCGAACTTTTCGATGTAGCCAACCCGCGTCATCGGCGGCACCGTCTCGTGGTTCCCGCGGCCCAGAAACACGGGAAGCGTCCCAAACGACGTCATTTGATGCGTAACAAAATCGTCCCACGCTACCCGGTGATACTCGTCGATGGAGAGATCCTTGCCGGCAGGCTGCATCGCCACCAGGTCCTGGTCCTGTTTCGACATCCAGCGGAAATCACCGAGATGCCAGTAAAAAGCATCGTTTTCCGCTTTGACACTGGAGGCGATCGCCGGCATCACAAAATCGCCGCAGTTTCGGCTGTCTCCGGAGACCGCAAAAGTCCAGGTTGCGCCGTTCGTCTGGGCAACAGCAGAAAGGGCTATGAAGGCAAACATCGCGGGCAGAGTCCGAATCAGGGAGGGCCGGCACATGCCCTCAGCATAAATGAGCGCATCCGCGGGCCGTCTATCAACAGTCTGTTAAACGCTTCAACTGGAAGCGATTGAGAATGATCGGACATGGTGTGATTCGAGGGTGTGACTCGAGTCACCGAGAACGAGAGATGCATCTGGCTAAGCTCAAATCAGCAATTCACACACATTGCGCACCGCTATTAAGGAGCACCTTTTCATGGCTTACGTAGTCACCGATGCATGCATAAAAGATTTTGTCTGCGTTGCAGAATGCGCCACCGCAGCAATCGCGCCGCAATCCACCGACGACAACGCTGGAAATGTTTCGCAGGTCTACATCAATCCCGACGAATGCATTGACTGCGGCAATTGCGCGAACCTGTGCGCCCAGAATGCGATCTACTCTGACGCGGACCTGCCTGCCGACAAGGCGCACTTCGCAGAGAAGAACCGTGCCTACTTCCAATAGACTTTCGTTCGTAAATTCAGGCGCAAGGCCCCGATAAGCAATCTAGCTAAGTAATCTAGCGTTCAGGTTTCGAGGTAGACGAAGACGGTGTCTGCGCGCTCTGCGGCTCGGTCTGCTTCGTATCGGAAGCAGGCTTCACCGCAGTTGGTGCCGTTGGGGCTACCGGAACGGTTGTGCCGGGAGTCAGCGGCATCACCGAAAGAGCCAGCGTCTGCACCGTACCCGGATCGTCGCGCAGCTTTAGATACAGCAGCCCGTTCACGGGGTGCGGCACCGTCAACTGAGTGCCGGTAAAGTCTGCCGGCACATCCACGGCATTATCGAACTCGGCCGTAGAGGCAACAGCCTCCGTGAGGAATAGATTCGTTCCCGTCAAAGTGCACTGACGCGACGGATTGTGCGGGCAGTGGAGTTCTTTGAAACCCGGAAGACGTACCAGCGTACCGAGCGACATCCACTCGCCGGCAACACCGTCAGCTGAGATGGCGCGCGCCTGAACCGGGCCAAATGCCGAAGAGCCAAATTTCGCCAGCGGCTCCACTACGCCGAGGGCGGTATTCGCGTCTTCCAGCACTAGCGTTCCATCGCTCACAGAGAGGGTTGTATGGAAGCTATTGTCGACAGCCGCAACCTCCACCGTCTCGTCGCGCGGAAAGTTCGCCGGTGTCTTCGATTTCAAAAAGAACACAAGCTTGCCTTCAACGGAAAGGTCATTTGGGCTGCCCAAATGCACAGGGGACGGATCCGCGGACTGAGCGTCCTGCGTCCCTTTGCTCAGCAGGGTCACTTGCGGCCGCGGCGGTTCCACGCTAACCGGCACTTTCAATTCGCGCCCATCGCGCAATTGAACCTTCGCCGTATAGCGCTTTCCTGGGTCCAGATCGCTCGTATCTCCGTCTGCCTTCATTTTCAATTGATCAAGATCTTGCACCCGTTTAAGGTCAGCTGGAGTCCAGCTGATTCCATTCAGAGTGACCTTGGCCACTTCATCCAGCCGGTTTCCGGTGAGCGCAGCGTCGGTGTCGCCCGCACAGAGTTTCAACCTTTCAAGCGAAGCCGCCTCTGCGTAAGCTGTCAGGGTCAGCTTGTCCGGCTTGTCAATGCCGTACTGGTGAATGCTGATCGTGACCGGACCCGGCGCCGCATCCTTCAAGGGAACTCCCAATTCCAGCGTCTCCGGCTTCGGCGACTTCCACGGAAGGTCCGCCGGACTCGCGCCGGTTGACTGGGCCGCGATCTTTTCGATGCAAAGAGTATTCTCACCCTGGATATGAATCGTGTCCTCGCGTCCAACCACCAGCGCGGACTCGTCGCTCGGCACAACCGTCCACTTTCCAGCCTCGGCACTTACCAGGTGAAATCTTGGCCCCTCCCAGTCATCGAAGCCCCATTTGCCCCTGACCACCCCGGTTAGTTCCCCCGGGGGAAGCTGAGGCATTGCATGCTCGAGCACCAGGCCTCCCTCGGAGCTGTTGGTCTTTAGAGGCACATCGACTGGACCGGATTTCGTTTCGATATGAAGCTTGAGGTCATGCGCCTCAGGTGTTGCGTAGACCATCGGCGCACCCTCGGCAGCGAACACAAGGTCGCTCTTCTGCGCACAATACTGATCCGTCGCGCTCACCGGATGCAGAGGTGGCATCTTGGCCGGCCCTACTGGCGGCAATGCCACCACGACCACAGACTTCGGATCGCGGAATGACGGTGGCACATTGAGGCGCAGGTTCAAGGTATCTTCGGTCGGCAACGCCAGCGCAGGAATGTACTGGAAATGCGCCGTATGCAAGGAGGCAAGAATCCGAACTGTATCAACAATGGCGCCGACATATGGGCTGTAGAGGCCGGCTCCGCCAATCGTCGAATAGCTCAGCTGGTTCATCAGGTCACCACCGGTGCCGCTAGTCAACTGGTCTACCCGGTTGGAGGCATTGGCATCGTCCAGAACCAAACCGTCGGTATGCTGCGTGAGGCATGGGGCCTGCTGATCTGTCGGCTTGTCGAAACACTGTTGATCGAGCCGGATACCCAGAACAGAGGCTGCCTTCTGCGCTCGATCCTTGAGTAATTTCGGGTCCGTTTGAGACGTAACTTTGACCTCCGAGAGATAGGCATCCAGGCGCATCCTGTCCGCACTTGCCGCCTGCAGGTCCTGCGTAGCTCGAACAAATGCCCCTGGGCGGCCCTTAACTGCATTGCGCAGTGTGTTGAAATCGCCTCCAGTCGCCGGCGCAAGAAACACGATAGCTTGCTGCGCTTCGTCGGGAACTGTGACGAATACGCCTTCCTCGCGGGCCTGTTTCGACCAGGTATCCACACGCGTAAACCATTGCGGTGGAGGAGGATTCGTGGCGCCTCGCAGAAAGGCAACGATCAGGACGAATCGCGTGGACTGGCTATCCGGAAAATCCGGATGGATCCAGAGACGGTCGCCGGGAAGCAGGTTAGGCACCTCGCCGATCGGCAAGGTAACTTCTCCCCGCTTTACATGAACATCGACTTTGGGCCCGATCAGGTCGAACGCTGGCGCCGCCTGACCGTTTGCTGGTGTCCTGCTCGAAACTAGAAAAACAACGAACAGCAGAAGGAAACAACGCCGCATCCCTCTATTGTACGGAGATGAGGCCCTGAAAAATAAGACTTCGCGATCGAGACTTTCGATGAAATTTGGAATTATCGGCCAGTATTTGGCCAAGGACTTTCCCTTGCACCGGTATGGGGTTCGGTTGCACAATCGTTTACACTAGTGCGTGGTTAGCTGGAAGTAATTTTTAGTTAAAGATTTCTCGGCCCTGTGGGGTATCAAGCTAGAAGCAGAGATGGCGATCGGGACGCTTCGACAGGATTATAACCGCCATTGAAACCCTTACAACTGCTCGGGAAGCCAAGTGGTTCAGTTTGAGCCAGATCTGAAACTCGCAACCCGCTTAAAAGCGCCAATTCTTTCAGGGGTTCGATTTCATCAGAGCGCGGCGAGATGCGGTCAGGTTGAAGAGGCTTTATACGGAGACTGTTCATGAAGTCGAATCGAGCTGCGCAAAGCAGCGTAGACATAAGCAATTTGAGTGTTCCTGACGCGGAAGAGATTATTGAAGAAGCCTTGAGTGAATTGGCATTTTCACAGGATCCCGGCTTGGCGCGCGCGCTCCGTTTCCTCGCTCCTCCCGGATATCAGGCAATCGTGGAGTTATGTAGCGAAAATGGGCGCAGCAAGCGTCGCAATGCTTCCGCTGAAAGCTGGTCACCTGAAGAGGATGAAGTTCGCATCTACTTTGAACGCCTTGACGACAGCGGCGGAACAGTAAGGCAAAGTCGCGCTTCAAGAACTCCGATCGAACGTAATTTGGACGACGATGCTGAAGATGACGCAGCAGTACCAGCCGACCTCGATGCGCGGGTTAAGGAGCTTTGCGCGGCGCTTGCTGAAGCAGAACGAGGCGGCCACGCTTTCATTGCCCTGAAGTGGTTCAGAGATTCGTTTTTGCCGCGAAAGGCCTTCCGTTGGAATCAGCATCCGGAATCGAGGCAAGCCGTGCTGGCCGAAGCGATTCAGCGAGGCGTAGTGCTAACCAGCAAAATCGCGAATCCCAAGACCCCGGCCTACCCCACGACAACGATTCGATTGAATCGAGCTGAGGCAGGCGTGCCGGAAGAGGCTCAGCGCTTCCATCCAGTTGTGGTACAGGGCGAATCAATCAGCGAAGCCATCCAAGAGGAACGGGGAAAGCTGTGAATTGCTATTTTTTGGAGTCCACCGCGTTTGCAAAGCTCTTTGTGCAGGAGCCTGGCACCGATGCTTTGATACGGCTGATGGAAACCGTGGAAGACAACCGCAAACTTATCGCTGCCTCTGCGCCACTTGAGGTTTATGCCGCCATTCGCAAACGCGAGCGGGCAGGTAACATTAGTTCTTCAGATGCTTCCGCGGCATTCGAAATACTGCGCATAGAGGCCGCTCGCATGGTGCAGGGACCTTTGAATCCGGCGGTGTTGGAGGCGGCACGCCAACTGCTTGACCGCACGAAGTTGCGCTGGACCGATGCGCTGCAACTGGGAGCCGCGCTGGTTGCGCGCGACATGTTCCGCGGCACGGAGATCATCTTCGTGTCGGCTTCGCCCCTTCTGCTGGAAACCGCAAAAGCTGAGGGCATGCAGACTCTCGATCCCGAGAATGACAAGATTGAAGCCGTCGAACAAACAGCCTGAACGAGTTCAACCGCCTATTTGAGAATCTCCGCAGGTTCCACCTTCGTAGCGCGCCGGGCTGGAAGATAACTGGCCAGCGCCGTCACCAGAAGAAACAAGGCCGGCGCAATAACAAAAGTCGCCGGGTCGCGCGAACCTGTCCTGTAGAGCACGTTTTCCAACAACCGCGTCACAATCAGTGCCACACACAATCCTGCCGCGATTCCCCCCATTACCAGAAATAGCCCTTGCCGCATCACCATCCGCAGAATGTCAGTCCGGTTTGCTCCAAGGGCAAGCCGAATGCCAAACTCCTGCCTGCGCTGCCCAACCGAGTAGGACAAAACGGCGTACACTCCGACGATCGCAAGCAGAAGTGCGGTTGCGGAAAAACCGCCGATAAGCAGCATCGTGAAACGTGGCTGCGAGCGCGAACTGTCGACCAGGTCTTCCGCGGTTTGTATTTCACTCACAGGCTGATTGCCGTCGACAGCGGCAATCTGGGATCGTATGGTTGCGACTGCAGCAGCGGGTGGAACGTCGGTCCGCACCAGCAGATTCATGTCACTCCACGGCAGTTGAGGGAACGGCAGATACAGTTGCGGCTGCGATTCCTTTTGCAGACCCTGGTTCTTGACGTCTGCGGCAACGCCGACAACGAGAGCAGGCTCTGGCCTGCGCCCGACCACGACCTTCTTACCCACGGCCGACTGGCCCGGCCAATACTGGCGCGCAAATGTTTCATTCACGACGACCACGGGTGGTGCTGTTGCATTATCGGCGTTCGCAAATATGCGACCGCTGCGCAAGGGAACGCGCATGGTCTCAAACCATCGCGGGCTGATGGCCTCAATATCCACAAACGGTCGCTGAGCGAGCGGCACATCGGGTTGACCTTCAGGAAGCACGGGCGTAATACGCTTGAACGTCAAAGGTAGAGTCGCGGAGATCGCAGCCGAGCGAATTCCCGGCTGTGCAGAAACGCGCTGGAGCACGTCGTCGAAGAAAGCGATCTGCTGGTCGGGCTTTGCATACTTCGTCGTCGAAACAGAGACCTCCATTGTGAGCAGGTTATGCGCCTCAAACCCCGGATCAACGTGCAGCAACTGACTGAAGCTTCGCAAAAGAAGTCCGGCCGCAATCAGTAACACGAGGGAAAGGGCGATCTGGCCCGCAACCAGCAGCGCTTTTGTTTTCGAACCTGAACGCCCAATGGATGCGGATCGACCTTCGGCACGAAGCGTCGCATTCAAATCGAGACGCGCCAATTGCACGGCAGGAAAAACACCGAATGCGATGCCGGCCAGCAATGAGACAACGAGGCTGAAAAGAAGCACCTGCAAGTCAAGAGTGACCGAAAAGCCATCCGGGACCTGGGACGCACCCCACATCGCGAGCGCGCGCGTGGCTGCATATCCGATCCCAACACCGAGTGCGCCAGCGATCAGAGCGAGCATCATGCTCTCTGTTAGAAGTTGCCGGACAATCGTGCCGCGGCTTGCGCCAATTGCTGCTCGTGTTGCGATTTCCCGCTTGCGGGCGAGTGCGCGGGAAAGCAGCAGGCTTGCAACGTTGGCGCACGCAATCAGCAGGACCACCAAGACCGCACTGGACAGGATCAATAACTTGGGCCGCACATCGCCGACAACCTCATCGCGCAGGCTCGCGGCCTTCATCACGGTGGAGGGCGCTGCATCCGGGGCAGTGGGATTTTGCTCGCGGTAGCGCTGATTCAGCAGTGCCAGTTCGTTATTGGCTTCAGAGATGCTGGTCCGGGGGCGCAGGCGCGCAATGATGTTGAGGTAGCCCACGCCCATACGCAGCCGCTGCGGCGTCATCAGCGAGAGCTCAAAGTAACGCGGCGTGAAGATGTCGGCTTTCGGTATGAATGGGAACCGAGCGGCCGCCGGCAGGACGCCGACAACCGTAGTCGCCACCGAGTCGAGCATAACGGCAGAACCAACGATGGCAGGATTGGAGTGATAACGCGTCCGCCAGATGGCGTCACTGAGTATCACAACGGGCCGTCCCGCCGGAGTTCCTTCTTCTTGCGTAAATACACGACCCAGCTCCGGTTCCACGTCGAGCATCGAAAAGAGGCTGGGCGAAACGCGCGCTACGGGCACCTGAAGAGGTTCGCCACCTCCGGTGAGATTCAAATTGTCGCTGGTCCACACAGCAACGAATTGGAACGACCTGTTGTAATCGCGAACCAGCTCATAGCGCAGAAGAGTGCCGCCATTCTCCTTCGCGGCGTCTTTTGAAGTAATGCTGATGAGCTGTTCGGGATTGCGAAAGGGAAACGGGCGCAGAAGCAAGGCGTTTGTGACCGTAAAAACTGCGGTATTGGCGCCTATTCCAAGTGCGAGGGTAAGAACAACTGCAATTGTGAAAAGGGGAGTCTTGGCCAGCGTGCGCGCGCCGAAGCGCAGATCGCGAAGGAGAAATCGCATGGTGACTGATTATAGGTCAGACAAGAACTTTAAACTTCGCATTACGCTATTCGCGCCGAAAGCGATTCGCCTTTTCGAACTCGTCGCGCAGCTCGGGGGTGCGCAGGTTTTCTCGGATGTGTGCAAGGCGCTGTTCAAGCGCCTCTAACGCAGCGGCAATGGCCTCAGTATTGGAATGAGCAATATCGCGCCACATGGAGAAGGGACTCGCGCCGAGACGCGTCATCTCGCGAAGGGCACGGCCACCCACCTCTTTCAACTCCGGTGCTTCGCCGCCTTCGTTCTCGAGCAGCGCGCTCAGAGCCGTCGCAGTGAATTGCGGAAGGTGGCTGACCCACGCGACCAGCTCGTCGTGGCGCTGCGGACCAAGGTCGAGGATCCGCGCACCCATGGCGAGAACCCACTCGCGCCAGTTTTTGGCGAGTGCGGAAGATTCTGAAGATCTCTGCCAAGCCGGAAAATCCGTGAAAAGCCACACCGCGCCGCGGAAGAGGCTGGCATCCGCTAGCTCAGCGCCTCCGCGCTCCTTGCCTGCCATGGGGTGGCCGGGGAGGAAACCCGCGCGATCTATCGTATTGAACAGGCGGCCGGCGGATTCGGTGATCTGTGATTTGGTGCTGCCCACATCCGTGACAAGTTGCTCCGGACCAAGCGCGGGCGTGAGTTGCTCCATGAGATCGAGCGTGGCGAAAATGGGCACCGCCAGGAGCACGACCTGACTTGCTTTTGCGGTTGCAATTGGATCGGCACCGATGGAGTCGATTGCGCCCATCGAGAGCGCTGTCTCCCCCTGGCCCCGGCTTCTATTCCAGCCGACGATCGAACCCTGAAAACCTGCTGCGCGCAGAGCCAGGCCCACCGATGTGCCCAGCAGGCCCGTGCCCAGGATCGCGACTCGTTCCATCATGAAGACTCTTTCCAGTTCAGAGCGTGCGGCCAACCGCCTTGGCAATCACGCGCAGTTCGGCCATCAACTTTTCGAACTGATCAGGGTACAGCGTCTGCGCCGCGTCGGAAGCTGCTTTGTCAGCATTCGGGTGAACCTCCACCAGGATCCCGTCGGCTCCGGCTGCGACCGCTGCCCGTGCCAGCGGCGCCACCATATCGCGGTGCCCGGTTCCGTGCGATGGGTCGCCTACGATGGGCAGATGGGAGAACTTCTTCACAACCGGAATAGCCGAGATGTCCATAGTGTTGCGCGTTGCCGTTTCGTAGGTACGTATACCACGTTCGCAGAGGATCACGTCGTAGTTGCCGCCGGACATGATGTACTCGCTTGAAAGAAGCAGCTCTTCAATAGTCGCGGCGATTCCGCGTTTCAGCAGGACCGGCTTGCGGGCGATGCCAAGCTCACGCAGCAGGTTGAAGTTCTGCATATTGCGTGCGCCCACTTGGAAGCAGTCGATGTAGGAAAGCATTGGTTCAATCTGCGCGATCTCCATGACTTCGCTGACAACCAGGAGATTGTTGGCGCGGGCCGCATCGTGCATCAGCTTCAACCCAGGAATTCCCATACCCTGGAACGCATAGGGTGAACTACGCGGCTTATAAGCTCCGCCGCGCAAAAAGCTGGCTCCAGCCGCCTTTACGCGCTTTGCCGTCTCGAAGATCTGCGCCTCATTTTCAATGGAGCATGGGCCCGCCATCACAATCACTTGCTCGCCGCCGAGTTTCACGCCATTGGCAAACTCGATGACTGTACCTTCCGGTCGAAACCCTCGGCCTGCCAATTTGTATGGCGAGCTGATGCGGTGAACGTGAAGCACGCCCGGCAGATTCTCGAACTTTGTGAGGTCGATCGCGGCCGTGGGCCCGACTCCCGCCAGAATGGTTTGTGTTGCGCCTGTGGTGCGATGAACGCCGACTCCAGCATCCACCATTGCCTCAATCACGAAGTCAATCTGCTCTTCGGTGGCCTTCTCCTGCATTGCGACAATCATTTATCGTTCCCTGTCTCGGGCGCAGATCCGGGTTCCCCGGCAACGGGTCCTTGTTGCTGGGACGACGGTGCGCCAGTGCCTTGGCCCTTGAGGGCATTCCTCTCTGAAGCCAACTCGTTCCGTTGCAGCGCCCGCATCACGTCGATGATGCGCTCGTAGATATGCGTCAATTCGATGTCAGGCAAGGGCCCCTTGTTTGCGGCACGCACGTTGGCGTAGATGATCTTTTCGCGAGCCGGTTCATAAACCGGCAGCGAGGTCGCAACTTTCAGATGACCGATCATCAAGGCGGCGCGGGCCCGCTCGCTCAGCAATTCCACAAGCTGGCGGTCCAGAACATCAATTTGATCGCGCAATTCTTCCAGCGTCATTCCATCCTCGTCAGCGCTTCGGGCGCCGACCCGTGCAATGGCAGGTCAGCCCCGGGTGCATTGGAACAAGAGTTGAACCGAATCAGCAGCCTTCGCAACGGCGGGCTGCCCTGAACCGCGTCACTACCGGGCCAGCGCTGCCTGGGGCAACCGCAGACCCTTGATAAATCGTGCAACAGCTTCGGGCGCCGCTTCACACCCCACGGACGAGGACCCGTCCGCAGGGACCCCGGCTTCGGGAGTAGACCGCTCGATCAACTCCACAATCGCGCTGCCAATCACCGCAGCATCCGCAAACTCCCCTACCTTCGCAACGTGCTCCGCGTTGGAGATTCCGAACCCTACGGCCACCGGCAGCTCGGACCATCGCCTAATGCGCGCAACCAGCGCGGCCGCGTCGGAGGTCATGTTTTCCTGCTTCCCGGTTATGCCGACACGGGAAATGGCGTAAACGAATCCCTTGGAGTGTGTGGCGATGGCCTTGAGGCGCTCGTCGGGACTCGTGGGCGCGGCCAGAAAGATCGGGGACAGACCCACACGATCCATCTCTGCAAGGTATTCGTCGGCCTCCTCGACGATCATGTCCGTTACCAAAACCCCATCTGCACCGGCGGCCGCGGCATCGTCGGCAAATCGCGAAAAACCGTAGCGGAGAATGGGATTCAAATAGGTGAAGATGACGAGGCCTGCCTTCGGTCGAGCAGCGCGAATTTCGCCGGCAATTCGAAGCACATCGGTCATGCGCGTTCCCCGCGCCACGGCTCGTTCGCTGGCGCGCTGGATCACAGGCCCATCTGCCAGCGGATCGCTGAAGGGGACACCGAGTTCAATGATATCTGCGCCTGCATCGATCGCCGCCAGCGCTATGGCGCGCGTGGCTTCTACGCTGGGATCGCCGGCCGTTAAGTAAACGACCAGGCCTGGCTTGTGATTGAAACTGAGTGCCATCGAATTCGGTTACGCTCCCTGGATATTCAGTTCGCGGGCCAGGATACCCATATCCTTATCGCCGCGGCCAGAGAGATTCACTACTAGTATGTCACGCGGAGAAAACGACGGGGCAATCCGCAGGCACTCCGCGACAGCATGCGCACTTTCGAGCGCAGGCAAGATGCCTTCAGTCCGTGCCAGCTTCACTACTGCATCGAGCGTTGCGGAGTCATCCTGCGAGACATATTCAGCACGTCCCGAGTCATGCAGAGCCGCATGCTCCGGCCCAATGGAAGCGTAGTCAAGCCCCGCCGATACCGAATGCGTTGCGGCGATCTGACCGTTCTCGTCCTGCAATACGTACGAGAATGTTCCTTGCAGAACTCCCGGTACTCCGCCGCGAAATCGCGCCGCATGCTCGCCAAGTTCCGTCCCGCGGCCACCCGCCTCAACGCCTATCAAGCGCACCTGGCGATCGGGAATGAATTCGTAAAATGCGCCGATGGCATTCGAGCCACCACCGACACACGCGATAACCGCGGTGGGCAGGCGACCTTCCTTCTCGAGGATCTGTTCTTTCATTTCGCGACTAATGCAGCGATGAAAATCGCGCACCATTGTTGGGTAGGGATGGGCACCCAAAGCGCTGCCAAGAAGATAGTGCGTGGTGCGGACATTGGTAACCCAGTCGCGCATCGCCTCGCTGATCGCGTCCTTCAGCGTCTTCGAGCCAGAGGAAACCCCGCGCACTTCGGCTCCCAGCAGGCGCATGCGCAGGACGTTCAACTCCTGCCGCTCCATGTCAACATCGCCCATGTAGATCACGCACTCCATGCCGAGCAACGCGCAGACGGTTGCGGTTGCGACGCCGTGCTGACCTGCGCCGGTTTCGGCGATGATGCGTTTCTTGCCCATGCGCCTGGCGAGTAGCCCCTGGCCGAGGGCGTTGTTGATTTTGTGAGCACCCGTGTGCAGCAGGTCTTCGCGCTTGAGGTAGATTTTGGCGCCACCCAGCTCTTCAGTGAGCCGCTTGGCAAAGTAAAGTGGCGTGGGACGGCCGGCAAAGTCCTTGAGCAACCCGTCGAGTTCGGTTTGAAACGCAGCGTCAGCCTTGGCGATCTCGTATTCGCGCTCCAACTCGAGCAGCGCGGCCATCAGCGTCTCCGGCACGTACCGCCCGCCGTAAACGCCAAAGCGCCCGGGGCGCGACTCCGAAGGACTCGATGGAAGAATGACTGATGCCATGGGTCCGGCCTCCTGCACAATCTCGCTGGTAAAGCGACTTTTCCAGTTTACTAGGCGCAGAGGACCGAAGCCGAATGCGAAGGCTTGCTAGCCTTTGATCTCGTCCGTGACGAATGCGGCCCGTGCCTTCGCGATGAATGCGCGAACCTTATGCGGATCCTTCCGGCCTGGGGCGATTTCTACGCCGGAGACCACATCGACACCCCACGGATGAAGCCTTGCGATCGCTTCGCATACGTTTGCGGGCGTAAGGCCTCCAGCAACGACAAGGCGGATTGGCGCACTCTGATTTCGAAGCTGATTAGCCGCAGCGGTCCAGTCAAACGGAACACCCGTGCCCCCGACAGCCTTGGCTGTCTGAGAATCGATGAGAACTGCATCCATATTCCTGTCCTGAGCCACGGCAGCAATCGCGTCGGTGGCACCCGCCTGAAAGTGCAAAACGCGCAGAATTCGCAGGTCTGGCCCAAACCGCTCGCGCAGTTGGGCAGGTAAATCAGGACTCGCATCAAAATGCAGTTGAACGCCGGTCAGCCTGCAGTTGCCGACAAACGCTGCAATTTCGTCGAAGGTCGAGTCAACGAAGACCCCAATTTTCTCAAGGTCCTCTGGTAACTTCGGAACAATCCTCGAAACTTGGAGTTCTGTTACTCGTCGCGGACTGGGTGCAAATACAAAGCCGACCGCATCGGCCCCCGCCTCAGCCGCCAGTAGTGCATCCTCGACCGAGGTGTTCCCGCAGATCTTGATCCAGAGACTCATCGGACGACTTTGGAACCTGCGAGTAAAGCGGCTAGCGCTGATCCGGGAGCAGGTTGCCGCATCAAGCTCTCGCCAATCAGAAAAGCATCAAAGCCGGCGGCTCTCAGGCGATCGATGTCTTCCGAAGTTGATATTCCGCTTTCGGCTACTCGAACCACAGAGGCGGGGATGCAGCTCGCGAGTTCAAGCGACGTTTGCATGCGCACTTCAAAGGTCCTCAGGTCGCGATTGTTGACTCCGATGGCGTCTGCACCGTTGTTGCCAAGGATGTCGAGCACCTGATCAAGTTCGGTTGCCGTATGGACCTCTACAAGCACATCGAGCGAGTACTCGTGCGCAACGGTTGCGAAACGCCTAAGTTGGTCGCCGGTGAGCGCGGCGGCAATCAACAGAATCGCATCCGCGCAATGCGCGCGCGCCTCAACAATCTGGTACTCGTCGACGATGAAATCCTTGCGCAAGCAGGGCAGACTGACGGTCGCTGAGGCGATTTCCAGGTTGCGCAGACTTCCCTGGAAGTATGGCTCATCCGTGAGCACCGAGAGCGCAGCCGCCCCGCCGCTCTGATAGCTTTGCGCGAGCAGAGGGACATCGAAGTCCTCGCGGATTAGTCCTTTGGATGGAGAAGCTTTTTTGATTTCAGCTATGATCGCTGGACCCGACACAGATTTCTCGCGCAATGCAGCAACCCAGCCGCGTGGCTGGTGCAGCATGGCTTTGCGCTCCATTTCAGCCTTGGAGGTATGTGCTTTCGCCGCTGCGACGGAGACGCGCGTCGTGTCAAGAATCTTGTCCAGTCGTGTATACATGCACAGGCTTGAGTATAAGGTGAGTGCAACCACACTGCATCGGGTCAGCCCGGCCGCGGAGCTAGTCGCTTGGCAAGGCCCAAAGACACCAACAAGATGGTGGGCCCGGAGGGATTCGAACCCCCAACCAAGGGATTATGAGTCCCTATTTTCCACATTTTGCACAGGCCTGCACGCGAGCGCATTCACGTGCATAAGTCATTTTATTGCAGCGCTTTAATGGGAACAATCCTTGCGCATCGCGCTGCGTTGAAATGCATAGAAATCGGGGAAAAAGTATCCCCAAAAGTATCACAGAAACTACGGGGGACTTTCGCGTGAGAGCCCCCCACGATGCGAATTGCTAACCTGCCGCTCCCAGTTTTCACGCTGGACGCCGCGCGCTTGCGGTAGTCTGGGTTCGCACACGGCGGTTTCGCCCATCTACGGGCCGTAGTGCGATGCTCGTCCGTAAATGCCGCTGACGCGCACATAGCGCAACAGCTTCTCGATGCTCACTTGGGAGATTCGGTCCTTCAGCAGACTACTAACCGACGGTTGGTATCCATCCAGAATGTCCACAAATTGCGCCTGTGTGTATGCCTGGGCACGCACTTGCCCAGGAAAGGCGGGACAGGATTTCCGCTTTCATTTCATTGCCCTCGGCTCCTTTCCGCCGAGAATATCGAACTACGCCGGTGGCGCAAAAAAGTCGAGATTCAAGTAGTAACCGTCCCCGCAGTATATGCTGAGGATCACTTTTTGCCCGTCCTTTTCCAAGGTCAAGGATTTCAACGTACCTGTCGATTGACCTGTCGTTAGGTTTGACGATTTCTCGTTCATCTGCCAACCCGCGAGAATCTGAATCAAAGCGCTCTTCACGTTGTCGTAAACAGGCAACAGATCGTTTCCATTACTATCTCTTTGCAGCGTAAATAGACATGACACCGGGTCCGTGTCTTGAAGATCGCAATTCCGATATCTACTACTCCAGGAAATAGCGACGGAAATATCAATCAGATCAGGATCATTCAGACGAACATAACTAAATCCATTCTTTGCGGCTTCTACTAGCTGGTTTATCTGTTGTTTGAACGCGATTAATTGTCCGCCATGAGAGCCAGGGACAAGATCGCCGGCAGTGTATGACTCATCATTCGAATAGTCTTTGGCAATATTTTCGATTGGGTGAACTCGCGCGGCGACAGCCGCAGGTTGGCTCTGAGGTGAGCCTCCAGAATTTGGGACGGGGGCTGGAGTCGGATGCGGGCTCGACGTGCACGCGTCATTGCTTGTTGTATAACAGTCTCGAATCCATTGGGCACGCTCTGGCCCAGGCAAATAGCCTGGAAATGGCGGATTATTTTGGAAGAATTGTGCTATTACATCGGCTTGGTTCGGTTTTATTCGAAATTGGTCTCTGAGCAATCGAATTCCGATGCGATCAGCGGTTTTTTCTCGATCAGGAACATTCTCCTTAAGAATGACTCCTCTTATCACATCGCCTGAAACGTGATGGCCGCATTCATGTGCGTAGGCAAATAATTGAAGCAATTGTGGTAATTGTCGTGCCTTTGGCAGATTTATAAAAATGAGAGGCTCAGGTGGAAAAGGTTGTATGGTTGACCATGCGATATCGCCGCCCTGAGAAACGAATCTCGTGACTACCACATCTCCTTCGGCATCGGCGCAATGTACTTGAAAGCCGCCAATCACCGGTTGAGGAGTGTCTTGGGCTAACAATCGTACTGAGAACGAAAAAGCCCAAATAATACCAAGCATAGAGGCAATCTTCATTCGGCTCCTCGCGCGGTACCGTGCCTTCATGTTAAACGCTCCTATTTCGTGGATCGTCGGTTTCGAAGAGGCAGTTTTTGTGAAGCGAAGGCTTTTAAGCATTCTTGGTCACAAGGCACATCAATGACCAGTGCTCTTACACCCTGGACGCATGATGTTACCGGAACAGTCAATGCCATCATCGACCAGATACTGATACTGCTCCCGGTCATTGTTGAACACGTATTGAGCGCCCGAACCGATATTCTGCGTCTCTCCGGGATTCGACCCGCCAGCCGGTCCCCACGCCGTGATCCTTACGGTATAACCGCAGATGTTCTGGAACGTCACCCGCAACATTCCGTCGCCACTATTGGTGGGCGGGTTCCAGGTGGCGGACAGAATCTTTACACAGGTGGATTCACTCCTGACCGGGTTGCAGCTTGCACCTGCGTCTGGGTACACCTGCTGCGTGTTTGGACAGATCTCGGATGTAACTTCGCCAGGGGAGCTTGGTCCCTCTGCGGCGTGCGCCGCAGTTGTGTCCTGCAATGATTGGGCCGCTGCGCTTGTGGCGGGTGTCGTGGCGACAGATTGCTGATTCGCACGTGCATTGCCGGCCGCGCGAATTGCCGCAGCTTGCTGATTGCCTGCATTCACAATGGCATTGGGATCGTTTGCGGCTGGCATGCTCTGGAGCGCGCTCATTACGGCATTGAAGCGTTCATTGCTTTCGCGCCCCTGTTCTCTAACCGCGGCTTCCTGTGCTTGAAAGACGTCGAAGTTTTGATTCTTTCGGCGCGATTCCTCGTCTAGCGCCGCAGTTAGATCCACGTTGGCGCCGCGCCTGCCCACCCAGGTACACGAGGCAACATCTTTTTCCTTGTGGCATGCATCCTGGGCCATTGCGAATACCTTCTGCTGCTCTGTTGCATAGACATTTTCACGTTTCGCGTAGAAGTCTTTGGTCCATTGCACGTTTGGTATGAAGGCTTGTGGATAAGGCGCGACGATGAAGTCGATGCAGCCGTTCACGGGATTGCCGGCATTGTCGTGCGAGTGGCAGCCGGGCGCCTGTTCCCACACAGCGCGAGCGGCGGCAAAGTTGCCGATGGCCGCAAATCGAGCGCCGAGTACTCCGCAGGTTGCACCACTGCGGTAGTCGCCCCAGGTCTGATTCTGGCTTACGGCAAAGATGCCGCAGCCGCGAAACAGCGCCTCCATGCTGACGTAGAGTGGAGCGTCGGAGTCGCCCACATCCAGGCAGGTCGCTTCGCTTGTGGCCGCAGTGAACCAACTATAAGTTTTCCCGTTGCAGATTTTCAAGTCGAATTCGTCCTGTGTTGGGCCTGCAACATGGATAGAGCCGGCGTTTTGCAACGCAGCGACCACCTGATCGGGCGGCATGTGAGCGAAGTCGGTGTTAGTGCCGACACCCTTGTCGTGAGCGGCAAAGCAGAATGCTGTGGATAGTGCGAGAACCACAACAAAAACTATGAGTTTCACATGACCTCCTATGTACGCATCCGACCAAGGCTGGCTCGTTGGGTCTTTTATGCAGATGGGGAAAGGTGCCGAGTATGGGCGACCTTGTCAGTTTCCAGCTAATGGCTGATATGCTGATTGACGAAATTCACAAAGTTCTGCATGTCGGCTTGGCTTTCAAACCAGAGAGTTAGGTTGTAGGCCGGTGAGGATGTCGGATTCATGCCTCCTGAGTAGGTGGTTTGGGACATTGACGGCGTGCTCAAAACCAGCGATGCGGAGAAGGCGCCTCCCATGCCGTAGCCGGGATTGCAGTTCGCAATCTGGTTGAAAGTGACATCATTGGTAAATGTTGCCGACGGATTGCCGTTGAAGATTTGCGTTTTGACGACATGCACGCCACTATCTGTGAGCGTGATGGCGGAACTGCCAATGATCTGATTATCACCGCCGCGCGTGTAGACGGTCTTGCCGGACCACGGGGCGCTTCCGCCTCCAGCGTTCACCTGCTGACTGCCCGGCGAGCCACCCCGCAAATTCACCGGCAAGCGGCTGTCAGCGTTCGCGAACTGTTGCGTAGCTTGGTTAAGTGCCTGTTCTATGCTGGCGTAGTTCGCGCTGTCGGTTGTTTCCAGCCAGGAACGAATCTTCTGGACGCGCTGCTCGATCATCTGGAGGTTTTCGATATATTGCGAAAGCTCCGTCGGAGTTGCGGCCCGTTGTCGAATTTGGACATAAGCCCAGGTGAGCTTATCCGCAACTTGATTGAAGAGATCTTCTGCTTTACTGCTGTCGAGACTGGATTCGCGGCTCTGGCGGCCTGCGATGCAGATCGGACCTAGATGAGTCCCATAGCCCATCAGATGATTCCCGTGTTGCTTCAGGATTGCGTCTGACTCGCGCTGCTGCTCCAGCGCCTGCTGCCATTTTCCCTGGACTTCGCCTGGACTTGCCCCAGTGATGGCTCCCCATTGTTGCCCAGGGATGGGACTGGTTCCGTCACTGAATACCCAAATTGACCAGTGATCGCAGCTTACTCCTTCAGAATTCATCAGTGGGGCAAGATTGCCATTCTGCCAGATGAACATTTGGGGAGTGCTCTGTGTTTGGGCTTGTATCGCAAGCAGCGGAAGCATTAGCACAGCAGCGACGTTCCATCGATTCATGTCCACCCTCCGGTGGTTCATTGAGAGTTGTTCTTGCAACCTGGACGCATGATGTTGCCCGCACAGTCAATGCAGTCATCGACTTGGTACTGATACTGCTGCCTGTCGTTATTGAACACGTACTGCGCTCCCGGACCCACATTCTGGGTTTCTCCAGTATTCGACCCACCAGCCGGTCCCCATGCCGTGATCCTTACGGTGGAACTGCATATGTTCTGGAACGTCACCCGCAGCATTCCGTCTCCAGTAGTGGTTGGCGGGTTCCATGTTGCGGAGAGAATCCGTACACAAGTGGATTCACTCCTGACCGGCTTACAGCTTGCACCCGCGTCCGGGTAGACCTGTTGCATGTTTGGGCAGGTCTCGGATGTAACTGCGCCAGGGGAGTTTGGTCCTTCTGCCTCTGCAGCGCGGTCGTGCCCCGCAACGATTGGGCTGTAGCAGCGCCTGTAGTCGGCGTCGTTGCGACTGACGGCTGATTCGCTTGTGCGGTGGACTGAAGCGTGTTGAGCAAAGCCTCACCCTGGGCGTCCTTAGCCATCTCAGCACGGTCGATCGCGACGTTGTGTTCTCTTACGGCAGCATTGTTTGCCTCAGTTGCGTCATGTTTCACGGCTTCAGCGGCAGCAATATCGATGTCGGCTCCACGGCCGTTGAGGTATTCAGCCGCACGGACATCCGAAGGAGCATAAGAATATGCATCCTTCGCCAGCATCGCCATCTCTGAAGCCGGCATGGACTCTCGGAGTCTCTCAAACTGCGGCCACGATTCGAGGGCATCAAAGCACTGATCATTCGGATCGTTTGCTGCGCTAAACCCATGGCACCCAGGCGCGTGTTTAATAACAGCCCGGGCGGCGTCGATATTACCCACTGCGAGCAAGTATTTCGCCAGACTGGGACAATTCGACATGGCCTGATGGCCTGGAACGGCTTCAAAAGAGCAACCGATGATTGATAAGCGAATAGCAAGGGAGAGGTCATCAGAGGACGCCAAGCTCGAACATTCACTGCCGTCACTTTCGCACATCTTGAACCAAAGCTTGCCTCTGCGACGTTCAGCGGCGGTTATCTCTATGCTTTCCGGGGTCTTGAGCAATGCAAGAACTTGCTCCGGAGGTACATTCGTAAAATCAGTCTGCGGGCCAATGCCGCCTTTGTCTTTCGCAGCAAAGCACGGAGAAACTGCGAGCAGAAAAAGCGCAAGAGCGAAAGCGTGTTTCACGTGCCCTCCAAAGCAACTTTCTACGGTCGGACTGTCCTGCGATGGCTACCCTTAGAAACCCGCCACTTACGATCCCGAACCTGCGTTCCCCACTGCGCAGGCAACACTTGAACTTGTGTAGTGCGGATCCTGATGGTTAGTGGATAGGTCAATAGCGGTATAGGGAGAAGGGCAA
>Ga0209004_1000118_pt1 | contig 20784 bp, 13 predicted proteins | sample TexAe_RefH0_M1_FD_187948 | JGI IMG/M metagenome (GOLD analysis project Ga0209004, IMG submission 187948) | Forest soil microbial communities from Davy Crockett National Forest, Groveton, Texas, USA - Texas A ecozone_RefH0_M1 (SPAdes) (version 2) | ecosystem: Environmental > Terrestrial > Soil >... | reverse complement strand
CATCACGCCGGAGTTCGCCGGCCGCTGGAAGTCTCCGCAGTTGTTCGTACAGGACGACATCAAAGTGCGGCCGAACCTGACTGTGAATATCGGTGTGCGTTATGAGATCGAGACCGGCTGGAGAGACGCGAAAGGCAACCAGGCAACCTTCGATCCTTCAGTTCAGAACTTCAATGTTTCTGCCAATACGATCAACGGAATCGCGCCCGGTGCGCCGGTTCTCGGCGGCATGTGGTACGGAACCGTCGCACAAAACGGCCGCACCTCGCTCCAGGCGCCCAAGTATGACATTGTTTTGCCGCGCCTCGGCTTCAGTTGGCAGATCTTGCCCAACACCGTCATCCGCGGCGGCATTGGAGTGTTCGCCGCCGCATGGAGCGAAGATACGTACGGCGGTGGCGAGGGCGGTGCCTTCGGCACAAGGGGCGGCTACGGGGACAACAGCAACGGCATTTGCCCCGTGGTCCAGCTATCCGCCGATGGAAACTCGCCAGATACCGCCGATCCCGGCTGCGGGAACCCCACCATCACCGCATACAACTCTAACGGTGTCAGTGAAAATTCAACCTATCAAAACTCTGCCACCACTCCGTGGGCACAAAACGGCCAAGGCCCGGGGTACAACCAGTACCACACGCCTGTGCCTACGAACTACCAATGGAACTTGACTGTGGAGCGGCAGTTCCTGAGGAATTGGACGGCATCGGTCGGCTATGTAGGTAACCATGGAGACCACCTTAACTTCCCAGTGGACATCAACCAGGTGCCGGAGAGCGAGCTCGGACCAAACGATAACAAGTTCGAGCCCTACCCACTCTTCCAGGCGATCAACGGCAGTACCAACAACGCTATCTCCAACTACAACGCGTTGCAGGCAATACTCACAAAGCAGATGAGCAATGGCCTGCAGTTCAGCGTGAACTACGGGTGGTCGCACTTTCTCGACGATGGGGATTCATCGGGATGGGCCAACCGCGGCGGTTGGCAGAACTACCAGAATGCGTATGCGCCATCCCAAGACTACAGCAACTCTAACTTTGACATACGGCACGCGTTCAGAGGCGAGGCCATCTACAAGTTGCCGTTTGGCAGGGGCATGCAGTTCCTGAACAACAACCTCGTAGCGGACGAAGTTTTGGGTGGCTGGCAGGTGTCATCGACCTTTATCGGGGAGACCGGCAACCCGATATCGCTCACGACCGCAGGTTACAACAATTCAAATAACCAGTCGGGATCTTACACGCAATATGCCAATCTGGTCGGCAACTACAAGTCGACCGACACCGGTCCAGATGCAACAGGCGGAGGCAAATACCACAGCCTGAAGGAATGGTACAACCTCGATGCCTTCGCCCTTCCGGCTCCCTACACCTACGGCAACTTCCGCAGGAACATCGTCACGGGGCCGGATTTGACAAATGTCAACTTCTCAATCGGCAAAGGCTTCGACTTATTGCCGGACCGTGGTGTGAGATTCCAAATTCGCGCGAGCGCGAACAACATCCTGAACCACCCGAGCTTCGGACAACCCGGTACTACCCTCGGAGGGCCTCCGAGCGCCGAGCTAAACGGAGCCAGCATCAATAGCGTGACCATTGGAGGCAGAGTGTGGGAGATGTACGGGCGCCTGTCGTTCTAACAACAGCACCAATTTAACCTCGGAGAGGACGGCGCATCATCGCCGTCCTTTCCATTTCTCGACAATCATTCGCTTGCTATGATGAGGTAATCATGCTGGCCAGATCGGTTCTTTCCGCGCTGTTTTTGCTGAGCGCAGTTTCGCTTGCGGTTGTCGGCCAGACCCCACCCAATGAAAAAGAACAAATCGCACAGCATGAGCACCTGGCTCAACAGTATCTGCGCGAGCAGCGGCCTGACCTGGCGATTCCCGAACTGAAGAGGATTGTCGCTCTCGATCCTAACAATGTTATGGCGCGAGCGAACCTGGGAGTACTGCTCTTCTTCCGCGGCAATTACGTTGAAGCCATTCCGGAGCTGCAAAGGGCTATTAACATTCAACCGAACTTGTGGAAGGTTCGATCACTCCTCGGTCTTGCCGAGGAGCACGTTGCGGATCTTGCCGATGCGCGGAATGATCTCGAAGCTTCGTTCCCGATGATCGAGGAGAAAAAGCTCAAGATTGAAGTGGGATTGGATCTAGTCGGGCTTTACACAGGAAGCGGCGAACTGGATAAAGCAGCCGGATTGGTAAGCCAACTGAAGACTGCGTATCCTGACTCGCCGGAAGTCCTTTATGCGGCCTATCGGACGTACGCTGACCTTTCGGGCGAGTCGATGCTGAGTTTGTCGCTCGTGGCGCCCGATTCTGCGCAGATGCATCAGTTGCTGGCGCACGAACAGACGCGAGAGGGGAACACCAATGGCGCGATCGCGCAATACCGCATGGCGACTGCAATTGATCCGCATCTGCCGGGGGTGCACCTCGAGCTTGCGGAACTGTTGCACACATCACAGGATCCCGCGGTGAAGAAGGAAGGGGAGCAGGAATATCGTGCCGCGGTCCTAGAAAATCCGCAGGACGTGAAGGCGATCTGTGCGTTAGCGGAGATCGCCGAAACCAAGGGCGACACGCAGCTGGCATTGGACGACTATTCGAAGGCGGTTGCGCTGCAGCCTGGGGGCGCGGACGCGAAGTTGGGGCTGGCCAAGGTGCTGATTGAGATGGATCAGCAGGACAAGGCGCTGCCGCTTCTTGAAAGCTCGGCGCAATTGGAACCTTCGAACGCGACAGTGCATTACAGGCTGGCGACACTTTACAGAAAGATGGGCCGGATGGACGACGCCAAGCGCGAGGTTGAGCTTTACCAGAAATTCAAAGAGATGAAAGAAGAAATGCGCGCCGTTTACAAAGACCTGCTTATCCAGCCTGACGAAATCAAGTCGAATGAGAACCCAGAGAAGTAAGAAGAAGCGGCGCGAGGGAACGAACCCAATGACTTGGCGCAGACGAGCGACAAAGGCAATATGGTTGATCCTGCTCCTTAGCCAACAGATGCCGATCCTGGGGCAGATGGGGACGCCAACGCCTCTCTCACCGGAAGAACACAAGAAAGCAGAGGCTGAACGTTCTGCCACTGGGACGCTTGTGAATTATCCGCAACTTGTCGACATTACTGAATCGACAGGAATAAACTTCGACCACAGATCAGATCCCGAGGCGAGATACATTGCCGAGTCGATGAGCGGCGGAGTCGCGATCATTGACTACGATGGCGATGGCTGGCCGGATATCTACTTTACCAACGCGCAGAGCGTTGAGATGGCGCAGCATGGCGAACGGGCTCGAAGTGCGCTCTACCACAACAATCACGATGGAACTTTTACTGATGTTACCGACAAAGCAGGCGTGGGGTATCCCTGCTGGGCGATGGGCGCGGCCGTGGGCGATTACAACAACGACGGGCGACCCGACTTGCTTGTAACCTGCCTCAACGGTGTAGTGCTTTATCGCAACAACGGCGATGGAACATTTACCGATGTGACCAAAGAGAGCGGCCTCGCCAGCGACACGGGCTGGGCTACGGGCGCGGCGTTTGGCGACTACGACAACGACGGATTCGCCGATCTGTTCGTATCGCATTACGTCGACTTTCATCTCGACAATCTGCCTGTGTTTGGCACAACCAAGGCGTGCAACTACCTGGGACTGGTGGTGCAATGCGGCCCGCGCGGACTCAAGGGATTGCCTGACAAGCTCTATCACAACAGCGGCCACGGCACGTTTACTGAAGTTTCAAAGCGAGCTGGGGTCGATGACTCCGAAGGCCGCTACGGACTGACTTCGATCTGGTCGGATTTCAACAACGACGGCAAGCTCGATCTTTTTGTGACGAACGACGGCGAAGCCAACTATCTTTACCAAGGCGACGGTACCGGCCAGTTTGAAGACAATGCGCTGATGGCGGGTGTGACGGCAAACGAAGATGGTGTGGAACAGGCCAACATGGGGGTTGCCTTCGGCGACTACATGCACACAGGGCGAATGTCTCTGGCCATCTCGCACTTCGATGTAGAGTACACGGCCCTATACACCAACGACGGCAGGATGAGTTTTACCGACAACTCGATAGCATCGGGGATTGCACGTGGCACGCAAGGCTATGTGGGTTGGGGAGACGCCTTTGTCGACTTTGCCAACAGCGGCTGGCAGGATTTTTTCCAGGTGAACGGGCACGTTTACCCGCAGGTAGATACGACACACACTGCAACGCGCTACCTGGAGGCGAAGCTCCTGTTGCTGAACCAGCGCGACGGAACGTTCCAGAACATCAGTCGTCGCGTGGGGCCGGCGCTCCAGATCCCGCAAGTAAGCCGAGGGCTCGCCGTAGGCGATCTGTTCAACGACGGCAGAATGGAAGCGGTTGTCGAGAATCTCGTTGGCGAGGCGATGATCCTCCGGCCAGAAGGAGGTCTGCAAAATCATTGGGTCAGCTTTCAACTGGAAGGAGTCGAATGTAATCGGCTTGCGCTGAACGCGCGAGTGCGCGTGACTGTCGGAGACCTGGTGCAGCTTGGCGAAGTAATCAGCGGAGGAAGCTATCTCTCGCAGAATGACCTCCGTCTTCATTTTGGACTGGGAAGTTATGCACATCTTGATCACGCTGAGGTCCTGTGGCCCGATGGTAAGAAAGAGGTGATCACCAACTTGGCTGCAGATCGGTACTATGTTGTGCGCGAAGGCCAGGGCATTGTCTCCGACAGCAAACCGCAACGATTGGCAAACCTGCCTTAAGAAGAAACAACGCAAGGATTTAAGATACGTACCGGATTCCCCCGTTTCTCAACGTGATTCGGCGGCCTGAATCGCCCTCAGATGCACGTTTAGACTCGGTGAATTTCTTGGGTTTCGCCAGAGTATCGCATCGCGCTTTTTGGGTGTTGACAAACGCCACCAATGAGTTTCAATCTAGGATTTTAGTAAATCAATTCACTTCACGTAGTGTCCCGGTTTACCATTATTATTCATGCACGAAAATGACCAAAGTCCTAGCGCAATGAACCGGTCTAAAAAAAGCACAGTGGAGGTTTGAATACGCTGAAGCAATCGATCCCGCCAACCATGTCGCCCCACTATGGTCTCACCACGCTCTACCGCAAAGCCGGCAACCTCCCCAGTAGGCCGAAGAACAGGTTCAGTTTGGTCTGAAATGCAAACAGATGAAAGACAAAGAGGAGAAAATCGCGGATGATATGAGATTCTTAGCTCCCTCCGCGTCTGGACTGCCTGGATAGCTTCAGTGGGTAAAACAGTCGGCCGTCTTTCTTGAATGAACTGTGCGCCCTCTCTGATTAACGATGTGAGCACCGAACTTCGCTCTCAAGCACACGCGCGATGCCATATTTTTTCATCTGAAACAAGAGGTGGCGATGAATTCGAAGTGGACTGCCTTGCCCGGAATCGCTGTATTCCTTGGATTGGCTCTGCCGGTGCAAGCGCAATCGGTTTATCCAACTCGCCTCGACGATCCGGAGGCGATCTACGTCGGCAGCGCGCGTTTCCCCGTTGATTCAGACGCCTCCGCCGACAACAGCGCGGTCATCCAGGCTGCGATCGACGCGGCAGAAACGCAGCACGTTCAGGGCATCGTCTTCGTACCCGAAGGTCACTATCGAATCACCCGCACTGTCTTCATCTGGCCCGGAGTGCGCATCATCGGCTACGGCGATCATCGCCCGGTCTTCGTGCTACCCGACAACAATCCCGGCTATCAAAATGATCTCGGCTACATGTTCATGTTTGCCGGTGCCCGGCCCGACACCTCTCACGCGCACTTTAATGTTCCCGTCCGACCCGATCAACCGCCCACACCGGGAACCGTGCCGCCGAACAACACCGTCCCCGATGCGAATCCAGGAACATTCTACTCGGCAATGAGCAATGTCGATTTCGACCTTGGCTCCGGCAATCCAGCTGCGGTAGCCATCCGTTTCCACGTCGCGCAGCACTGCTATCTCTCCCATATCAACTTTCACATTCGGTCGGGTCTCGCCGCTCTCAAGGACATCGGCAACGAAAGCGAAGACCTGCATTTCTACGGCGGCAAGTACGGCATCGTCACCGTCATGCCCTCTCCCGGCTGGCAATACACGCTGCTCGATTCCACCTTCGAAGGCCAGAGCGTCGCCGCGATCAAAGAACACCAGGCCGGCCTAACTCTAGTTCACGACTGGTTCCGCGATGTTCCACATGCCATCGACATCGACGCGGGCTATCCTGATGAACTGTGGATCGAGAGCTCGCGCTTCGAAGACATCACCGGCCCTGCGATTATCATCAGCGACGAGAAGAACGCGCGGACAGAAATCAACGTCGTCAACGCGACCTGTCACAACGTAAAAACCTTCGCCCATTTCCGCGATAGCGGACGGAATATCGCCGGTCCGACGGAGAATTACGAGGTAAGTTCCTTCGAGCACGGACTGACGATGCGGGGACCAGGAGACACCGGCGAGATTCGCACGAGCTTTGACGCAAAACCGTCTCGTTCTCCTCCTTCTCTTGGCCCCGCCATACCACCGCTTCCCCCGGCGAATACCTGGGTGAACCTTCATTCGCTTGGCGTGAAAGGTGATGGAGTGACAGACGACACCGCAGCCATGCGCAAAGCCATCGCGGAACATCCCGTCCTTTATGTGCCAATGGGACGCTATGTCATTACTGGGACTATTAAGCTACGCACGGATACCGTGCTCATCGGCCTTCACCCGAGCATGACCAAGTTCGAGATCCCCGACGAGACACCGGCTTTTCAGGGGCTGGGTACTCCAGTTCCGCTGATTGAGGCCCCACGGGGCGGCCACACCATCGTCACCGGCGTTGGCCTCGATACCAATGGCACGAATAGCCGTGCGGTCGGCGCCCTGTGGATGGCAGGCGCGGACTCGCTGATGAACGATGTGCGCTTTCTGGGCGGCCACGGCACGAGTGCGCCGGATGGGAGTCGAATCAATCCCTACAACAACACACACACAGCAGATCCGGATATCCGCCGCCGTTGGGACAGTCAATATCCAAGTTTGTGGGTGACAGACGGTGGCGGCGGCACCTTTGCTGATATCTGGACGCCGAGCACATTTGCACAGGCCGGGATGTATGTCTCCGACACCGAGACTCCCGGTCACGTTTATGAGCTTTCCAGCGAGCACCATGTGCGCAACGAAGTGAAGCTGGTGCACGTGAAAAACTGGCAGATCGACGCGCTGCAAACCGAAGAGGAACGCGGCGAAAGCGGCTTTGCGCTGCCGCTTTCTATCGAGCAGTCGTCTAATATCACGATCGCCAACTTCCACGGCTATCGCGTGGTCAGCAGCTATCAGCCGTTCCCCTCCGCCATTCGCGTTTCTGATTCGAGCGAGATTCATTTCCGCAACGTGCACGTGAACAGCAACAGCAAGGTGCCTTTCGATAATTCGATCATCGACGTGACCGAGCACCAACAGGTCCGCGCCGATGAATTCGCTTCGCTCGATCTGCCGGGCGTGCCCGCTCCGCCAGATCAAGGAGACTTATCGTCCATTCTTCCCGAGGGTGCGCGCGTACAGCAACTCGCCACTGGATTCTTTAACATCTCCGGTGCCGCCGTCGATCCCACCGGCGAGCTCTACTTTGTCGATGCACACTGGCAGCGCATCTACCGTTGGTCGCCGCAGAATGCCGAGGCTGTCGTGGTTCGCGATAGCCCGTTCGATCCCATCAACCTTGCCTTCGATCGCGCCGGCGATCTGTTGGTTGTCTCGTATCAGGGAAACGGAACAGTCTACACGTTTCGCCCCGGATCGCTCGAGACGGAGATGACCCTACTCAAGCCGCAACCGGCGCAGCCGCGATCAGGAATGACGGCCTTTCTGCCGGTCGATGTCTGGGCAAGTCCCGATCTGTCCGTCAAGACTCTGTGGCAATTTCTCTCGCCCGACGGCAGCGTGTTCATCCCTGCCGGCGACGACTTCGTGAAGGGACAAATGCGATGGGGCACAAAGCTCGCCAATATCCTGCACGCCTTTGGCCTTGAGAGTGAAGTGCCGGGATACCCCGTCTATATCACGGACCAATCCGATCAGCAGACTTACAAGGTCGATGTCCAGTCAGACGGAACCTTCGGTGCGGTCACGCTCTTTGCCGAAGACGGAGGACAAGCTGTAGCGCAGGACAAGAATGGCAATGTCTACCTCGCGGCGGAACAGGTCCTTGTCTACAGCCCGGAAGGAAAGCTTTTGGGGAGAATTGATGTTCCCGAGCGGCCGATCGATCTGGTATTCGGCGGAGCAGGTCGCCGTACCCTGTACATTCTGACTCATGCTTCACTCTATGCGGTTCAAACGAAGATACCTGGCCTCTAAGGTGGGTTACTTGATGGTGTCTCCATATTATTCACGCTCCGCGATTGCGGTGACTCGGGCGTTGACGAAGGAAGGGATGGACGGTTGAAAGGAAAACCAGCTTTCGCCATTCCGGGAAACTGACCGGGCAAGCACAAGATTTTGTATGCAAAGGAGTAAGACAAAATGGAAATGACGCGTAGACAATTTGCCCTTTCTATTGCAGCTGCCAGCAGCATGGGCTCTTCCTTATTTGGAGCCACGCTTTCCCCACTGGGTGTTCCCCGCGGCATCGCTCCCGGCCGGGTCACCTGGGCGCACGATCCGGCGGCTGTGACTTGGGATGGAGCAGGTTCCTGGTGGAAGGACGCCAACAACAATCAGGCTGCGGTTGACGGCATGGTCTCCCGCTCGATCCGTGGACTTACAGACCAAAAGAGCGATGCCCAGGCTTGGAGCACCATCTTTCACTATTTCAATCGCACCCATGGTCGCGGCAATACGGGGTACAAGGCTGGCGAGAAGGTCGCAATCAAGCCGAACCTGAATAACACAACGGATCATGGAGTGATCGACCGTCTAAACTCGTCGCCCCATTTGCTCCTTTCGCTCGTCCGGCAGTTGACCGGTCCAGGAAAAGTGCCGCAAGCATCGATCACCGTCTTCGATTCCAGCCGGTTCATCCCGGGCAATCTGTACGACAAGATTCACCACGAGTTTCCTAGTGTCGTCTTCGTGGACCATATCGGTGGTGACGGCCGCGTGAAGGCCGAGTTCAAACCCAATGCGATCCCCTACTCGATTACCAGCCGCAATGCTTCGGGTCTCGATACCACGGTGACCGAAGCCACTTACCTAATCGATGCAGCGTTGCTGAAGGGACACGTTTCTTCCGGAGTCACACTCTGCGCCAAGAACCTGTTCGGCGCCACCAGTATCGATCCCGACTGGCACAAGAACGCGCACGATGGTTTTCGCCATAACATTGACGGCTCAGCAAGTTACGCCGTATTCGTAGATTATTTGGGTCATAAGGATCTCGGCGAGAAAACCATGCTATTTCTCATCGACGGGCTCTATGGAAGCGAGAACGCGGATGGACCACCAAGGCGCAAATGGAAGATGGCCCCTTTCAACGATGCCTGGCCGAGCAGCATTTTCATGTCGTTGGACGGTGTGGCGATCGATTCGGTCGGCTTCGATTTTCTGACCTCCGAATGGCCCGATCTCGTGGATATTGCCAATGCAGACAACTATCTTCGCGAAGCCGCTTTGGCTCACGATCCGCCTTCGAAGACGTTCTATGATCCCGAACGCGATGGCATCCGCTGCCGCAGCCTTGGCGTTCATGAGCATTGGAACAATGGAACAGAGAAGAAGTACTCGGGAAATCTTGGAAGAGCGAATGGGATCGAATTGTTTCAAGTCAGCTGACTATAGGACCAGAGAGTCGCTCGGCAGAATGCCGAATGAGACATTCGCAGGGGGAGAGATGGACTACCTGATCATTGAATCGTTGGGCTGGCGGAAACTCGTGCGATTTGACCCGTTATCGACGTCAACAGCCTTCGCTCAAGGAGAACAATGAACCGCATCCTGACCACGCTCGTCGCATTGAGCTTGCTGGTTCCGACTGCAGTGACCTCGTCACCGCACATGTCCGCGCAACAGTGGAAATTGAGTTGGAGCGACGAGTTCAATGGCCCTGATGGCGCCCGGCCAGACCCGGCCAAGTGGGAGATCGTGACCGGGGGAAGCGGCTTTGGCAACAAGGAGCTCGAACAATATACCGCGCGCCCTGAAAATGTTCGCCAGGAGCACGGCAATCTGGTGATAACTGCACGTCATGAATCATTCACTGGCGCAGACGGTATCCAGCGCGAGTACACATCCGCGCGTCTGCAGACAAAGGGTAAATTCGAACAGGAATATGGACGTTTCGAAGCTCGCATCAAGATCCCGCAGGGGCAAGGGATGTGGCCGGCCTTCTGGCTGCTGGGTAACGACAAGACGAGTACGGGCTGGCCAGGATGTGGCGAAATCGACATCATGGAGAATGTCGGCTATGAACCGGCAAAAATTCACGGCTCGATGCATGGCCCACGTTACTCCGGCGACAGCCCGCTGACCGGAGCATATAGCCTACCAGCACCCTCGAAGTTCGCCGACGACTTCCACGTGTTCGCAGTTGAGTGGGACGCCTCGGCGATCCGCTTCTATGTGGATGACCACCTATACGAGACTCAAACGCCGGACAGCATCTCCAGTTCCAAGCACTGGGTTTTCGATCATCCGTTCTTCATTCTGCTCAACTTCGCGGTAGGCGGACAGTGGCCGAGAGATCCAGATGCAACCACTCAATTCCCGCAACAGATGTTGGTGGATTATGTGCGCGTTTATACCCATTCATAGTGCGCAGAGAATCGCGACTCAAAGAAAATCGGTTGTTGCGAATAATCCTCACTCAGGGTTGATGGAGATTGAGAATGAACCGTAGAATTTTGGTTTTTTGTTCCATAGCTATATCGACGTTGTCAACAACCGCATCTTCTCAGTCATTTCTGAGTCAATATGCCGGTATTCCCTATCACGACAGCCGCTATCGAAACGGCCCACAGAAAATACCGGGGAGGGTGTTGTGCGCCTATTTCGATCTGGGCGGCGAAGGGGTCGCGTATCACGACAGCGATCCACAGAATCGCGGCAGTGGAGAGTTGAATCCGGCCGATGGGACCTACCTCAATGAATTTCGTATCCATGAGGGAGTAGATACTTCATATACGAAGTTCGACCGCAAGCCAGATCGGATTGATGACAACCCCTTCGACAAGATTGTCCCTCCGCGAGATTTGCCATATGTTGGCTGGACCGAGCCCGGCGAGTGGTTCAATATAACAGTCGATGTGACGCACGCCGGAGCCTATGTTGCCGACTTTCTTTACACATCGAATCACGGCGGAACAATATCAATCGACGTGAATGGAAAAGATGCAACAGGACCGCTGCAGGTTCCAACAACATATGACGCTGCTGACAGCGTGGCTTGGCGTCAGTGGCACCATTGGAACTTGGCTCCGAAGTTCTTCAAGACTCGTCTTAACAAAGGTAGGAATGCTCTCACCATCCACATCTTGACCGGCGGTGCCATGAATTTGGCCTATTTTGAGTTCAAACAGGATCGGTAACGAACGTGATGTTAACTCTTACATCTCGCTCAGACGTTTCTTTTGAGCGATTGATGACTGTGGAGAATGTCAAAGAATCATGCGTTTCGCGAGGTCTACTTCAAACGTGTTTCCCCTCCAGTGGGGCCGACACGATATGTGTCCGGCGGATGCCCGGCCTCCATTCTGAGCGGAAAGACCGGGGCGCATCCGACTCCGGTGGAGAGCGATCAAGATGAAAGAAATCACCCGACGCCGTTTTCTTGCTACAGCCGCCATGAGTGTTGCCGTCACCCGCCTGCGTGCGCAAGGGCCGGCGCAAGTCACCTTGCGGATTCCAGCCGAGGCCGATGGGCCGCAAATGCCGGTGGATTACATCGGGCTGTCCTACGAGGTGCAGCAGCTTCTGGATCCGGCGTTCTTCTCCGGGCAGAATGCGGGGTTGATCCGCGCGTTCAAGGCATTGAGCGCGTATGGAGTGCTGCGGCTGGGCGGGAATACGAGCGAGTTCGAGTGGTGGAAACCGACGCCGGACGCAAAGGAGCCGGAGCATCCACAGACACGAGAGGTGGTGGGCGAACCCAAGGCGCAGTACTACTCGGTGTCGGCGGAGGCGGTGCGCAACCTGGCTGCCTTCCTGCGCGCGACGGGATGGACGTGCCTCTATGGGATCGGGATGGGAACGAACACGCCGGATCGCGCCGCCGCGGAGGCGGAGTTCGTCGCAAAAACTCTGGGCGACCGGCTGCAGTACTTTCAGGTCGGCAACGAAGTGGATCTGTTCAGCCATCATCTACGCGACCCGAAGACGTGGAACGCGAAGGCATATCTGGAAGAGTGGCTGCCGATTGCACGGGCGGTGGCGAAGGCTGTGCCAGAAGCGCGATTCGGGATGCCGGACGTGGCCGCGAACGTAGGGTGGCTGACGGAGATCGCCCAGATGTGGCCGTCGATCCAGTCCCCGCCGCACGTGACCATGCTGACGCACCATTACTACTTTGGCGGCCCGGCGACGAATCCCGAGGTAAGCATCCCCAACTTGCTGAAGCCGGTAACCATGGCGCGGGTGCAGAAGACCGCGGACACGGCCACCTCGGCAGCGGACAAGATGGGCGTGCGCGTGCGGATGACTGAGGGCAATACCTGCTATCGTGGCGGCAAACCTGGCGTTTCCGACGTGTTCGCAGCGGCGCTTTGGTCAGCGGACTATGCGCTGCTCCTCGCAAGCAACAACTATTCCGGCGTGAACCTGCATGGCGGAACGGGCAAGTCGGTAGCGAACTCAGTGGGCGGATTTTTGCCCGGCGACGTGATGCTGAAGGATGCGGGCGCGACCCCGGAGCAGATTGCGAGCCATCCGCATCCGTTCTACACTCCGATTGCAACATTCGGCGACCATTACACGCTAGAGCCCGTGGCCCTTGGGTTGAAGTTCGCGAGCGCGCTATGTGGGGCAACGCTGGTCAAGGTCGATTTGACGAGTCAGATCCAGGCTACCGGCATCGATGCTACGGCATATGCGGCGAAGCTGCCGGGCGGCGCGATGACTGTGGTGATCCTGAACAAGGACGCTGAGCGCGACCTGGAGCTGACGCTCGACTTTGGATCGGGGCGAAGCGGCGGCGTTGAACTCGAAACGCTGCGCGCGCCGGCAATCGACGCCCGTGAAGCGCACATCACGCGCGATGCGAACCACGGCGCGGTGAATCAGGGCTGGCATGCCGTAACGGTGCCGCACGCTTCTGGGATGCGAGTGACAGTGCGGTAATGGTCTTCCACAGCACCTCCAACAAAGTCTAAACTTTCTTGTCACGAACCACCGGGAGCCCAAGAACATGAAAATCGAGGTCCATGTGAATGGAGAGATCCCAGAGGACCTCTGCAGATTACTTCTACATGCGATCCAGCAGATCCGGTACACATATCGACGAACGGTCGCACGCAGAATTTCACAGGGCAGCACTTCTGGGCACGCGGCTACTTCGTGTCGACGGTGGGGCGCGATGAGGCGCAGATACGAGAATACATCCGTAACCAACAGGCAGAGGACAAGCGCCTGGACCAACTGCAGATGTGGAACTAGCCACCGAAAGGTGGCCACAATCACGCGGGGGCCGCGTCGGCGACCCCCGCTCAAGCCGCTTTGAGCGGCTCACAACGTAAAGCCCCCAGTTCTGCTGCGGGATATTTACATGATGTGCTCCAAAGCCAGAAGGCTAAATAATTCGCAATTCTCCATTTTTCGTGACAAATCCAGGTTTGGAGTACTGCCGCAATTCGTCTTCATGGTTTGAGACCGAATCAGAGAAATAGACACCATGGGGTTCGGCTCTCGAAGGCAAACGTGTGCAGACGAGCGTCTGCCACTGAATTGCGCCCGGGGCACGTACTAGCCAGCCCTCATATATGGATACAGCCACTGCCTGGGAATATGCCGGCCGAGCGACTTCCCTACTGCTCTACGTCTGAGTGTGTCACTTCGTTTTGCGCACACTTTTTGACAGCGGTTTCGGCATGACATCGCGAGATTCGCGATCAACTAGCCCGGGTTGGCTGATGCCGGATCAGCATTCCGGAGCTCGACCGGCGAGGACCATCACTATATAATCAAGCACTTGCCTTTGAATAAGCCCGCACGGAAGCACTCTAGTCTGGTCGCCTAAAGTACTGATTTGACAAATTTGGGCACGCACGGCATGCACAGTCTGCGGCACAGCTGCTTTAAAGCCGTGTTGGCTGCTTTTTGCGAACGATTTTCACGCACGCGAGTCGCTTTGCATGAAGATCCTTCCTTGAGTCCGATTCCCTAAGACGTGGCTTCTTCGGATTGGTGCCGAAGCGCCGCACTTAGCCGCGCAAGCGCTCGAACAAAGCCAGTGCATTGCCGCGATTGATGGCCGTCTTTTCTGCCGGCGCCATCTGGTAGGCATCGAGATTGCGGGTGAAGGCGGCGCCCACCGACGACGGTGCAAAGGGGAAGTCGGTGCCGAACAGGATGTGGCCGTGTTCTGCGAAAGCTTCAAGGCTTGGCAATGCTGCTGGGCTAGATGAAAGCGCCGTGTCGAAATAGAAGCGCTGGAAACTCGCCAGGATGTCGGCAGGCTCCGCGGCATCGGGCCGAAAGACGTGCGCTAGTTCGGCGAAGCGATGCGCGGCATAAGGCACAAACCCATGGCACAATCGAAATTGTTTGATATCGCTTAGAAAGCAAGTTCTGCGGAAGGCGAATGATGGCTCGCGCTTGATGTCAACTGAGAATCTGTCTGCAATTGACAGTTCGAGATGTGTTTCATCGCCTCTTCATTTTGGAGCTTGATGGAGCGGACGCATTTGCAGTCTCATTCATAACGCAGCGCGATCATTGGATCCACCTTCATTGCTTTTCGAGCGGGCACATAGCATCCCATCAGAGCAATCGCCATAAGAAGGAAGGAAACCGCGACAAATGTAGCTGGGTCGGTGGAATGGACGCCGTAGAGAAAGCGGGCCATCAATCGCGTTGCAGCGAGGGCCCCGACGACACCGATGGCGATTCCGGCGGAGGCGAGGCGACAGCCCTGCTTGAGGACCATGATAAAAACCTGCGAGCGCTGGGCGCCGAGGGCGATGCGAACGCCGATCTCCGGGGTGCGTTGCATCACCGAGTAGGAGATGACGGCGTACATGCCGATCGCGGCTAGGAGGAGCGCCAGAATGCCGAATGTGCCCAGAAGCAACATGGCGAATCGATCGGCGGTCGTCGAAGTATTGACCAGAGTGGTGAGCGTTGCCAGATTCGCTATCGGCAAGTCCGGGTCGACTGCATATACCGCCTCCCGCACACCGGTCGTGATCGTATCCTCGTCGCCCCTGGCACGGACCGCATATTGCAGCGCCTGCATGTTTGGGAACGTCTTCATCTCATTCTGGGTATAGGGCACGAACATTGTCGGAGCCGGATCTTCTCGGAGCGAGACTTGCTTGATGTCCGCAGCCACTCCAATGATCGTCCTTACGGGAATCTTGGTCCATCCCACTCCCACCTGTTTGCCTACCGGATCTTGACCAGGCCAATATTTCTTTGCCATTGCACTGTTGATTATGGTGACTGGCGTATTGCTCAGGGTGTCTCCATCTGCGATATCCCGCCCGCGTTGCAAAGGCGTGCCGATGGTGGCAAAGTAGTGCGGAGAAACAAAAAGGTAATTCGCAAACGGAGCCGGAGAGCCGGTCTGAGGGGGAGGGATGCCCGGGATGCGGATATCCGTGCTGTCCGTCGGCCCGCCCATCGCAACGATCGAGGCAAAGCCAGCGGACTCCACCCCTGGGGTAGCTTCCAGCCGCTGCTGCACTTGGTTGTAGAGCTGCGCCATGCGATCTGTGTCGCTATATTTCGAACTCGGGAGGGGCAGTTCGAAGGTGACGACATGCGTGGCATCGAATCCTGCATTGGCGTGAACCATATGATAAAACGTGCGCACCAGCAAACCGGCTGAAACAACCAGCACCAGTGCCAGTGCGACCTCGGAGATGAGCAGCGCATTGCGCAGCCTTGGAGCCGATGCGCTCCCACCCGACCGTTGGCCTCCTTCTTTCAACGCCTCGACCAGATTCATGCGCGTGGCTCCAATGGCCGGAGCCAATCCAAACAGAATCCCTGTGATTAGCGTTACACCGAGCGCGAAGGCGAGCACGCGGAGATCGAGGCCGGCTTCATGAAGACGAGGGATGCTGTCAGGTCCGAAACGCTTTACCAGAAAGAGGCTCGCTTGGCCGAAAAGAGTCCCCAAGATGCCACCCGTCAAGGCCAGCAACAGGCTCTCCATCATCAGCTGACCGACGAGCCGGCCACGCCTCGCCCCAAGGGCTCCGCGCAAAGTAAATTCCTTGCGTCGTCCAAGCGAACGATTAAGCATTAGCCCGGCAACATTCGAGCAGGCAATCAGCAGAACCACGCAAACGGCGCCGAGCAAAAGCAGCAAAGGCCGATATGTATCCGACACCGCCTGTTGCGTCAAAGGTACGACCTGCGTGAACGTGCCGTTCCACTTCGGAAACCTCGCTGCCCAACGTCGATCGAAGATTTCCAGGTCTTGTTTCACCTGCGTTAGGCCCATGTTGGGCTTCGCCGCTCCAATCACGCAAAGATCGCTTGGTCCGTTGACGGGAGCGGCGGGAATAGCGAGCGGCACCCAGATCTGCGGATACTTTGGCATGTCGATACTCTTCGGCATGCCATTGCCATTGGGAAAGTTGAAGTCGGCCGGCATGACTCCGATCACGGTGTATTGAAAGCCGTTCAGATTCACGATCCTGCCGACCACCCCAGGGTCGCTACCAAAGCGGGACGTCCACAACCTGTGGCTCAGGACGACAACAAGCGCGCTGCCGGGGCTGTCTTCTCCCGCGGTGAAAGTGCGCCCCAGCAGCGGCGCCGTCCCCAGCGTGGCAAAGAATCCCGCGGATGCCCGTACTCCCTCGAGATGTTCAGGGCTTCCCGATCCAGTCAAATTGAAATCATCTTCCTTGAATGCGCCCAGATTTTGAAAGACCGAAGCAATCTCCTTCAGTTGCGTAAACTCCAATTGATTCCAAGGCAAGCTGTCCGATCCAAACAGAGAGCCGATGGGTCCGTGACGCCATGCAGTAACCACCTCGCCCGCGTTTGGATACGGCAGCGGCTTTAGCAGAATGGTGTTGACTAGGCTAAACACCGCAGTGCTGGCGCCAATGCCAAGCGCCAGCGTGAGCGCTGCAATGAGAAAGAAGCCGGGATTTTTGCGATGGACGCGCAAGGCGTAGCGGATATCCAGAAGCGAGTTTTCCAGCAGACTGGTGCCGCGGGCTTCGCGGCAATCTTCCTTAATTTGCTGGTGACCGCCAAAGGAGAGACGAGCGCGCCGCGTGGCTTCATTGTGGGTCATTCCGGCGCGTTGGTGCTTCTCCACTTCGTGTTCAAAATGGAAGCGAAGTTCCTCCTCCAGGTCAGTCTCCATCGCCTTGCGGCGGAACAGAGCACAAAGACGAAAGCGCAAATCATTCAACATGGTGCAACCTCAAACACTCTCTAGAATCTGGGTGACGGCGGCGGTCATCTTCTGCCAGGTACCTGTCTCCACGGCAATCTGTTTCTTGCCCGCAGCGGTGAGTCCGTAGTACCTTGCGCGGCGATTGTTGTCTGACTTGCCCCATTTGGCCTTGATCCAGCCACGCCGTTCGAGCCGGTGCAGGGCCGGATACAATGACCCCTGCTGGATCTGCAAGACGTCGCTGGAAACCTGCTGGATTCGCTCCGAGATGGCCCACCCATGCTGCGGGCCCAAGGCCAAGGTCCGGAGAATGAGCAGGTCCAAAGTGCCCTGCGGAAGATCGATGCGATCGATGGTCACGCTTTACCCCTTCTGCTTCTACAGGAGAGGTTATCGCGTCTCCTGTAGAAGTGCAAGGGAGAAGCGTGAATTTGTTGAAATCCGGAGCAATCCAGCGAACTTCGACGAATTCCTGGAGATTTGGGATCAGTTTCGCGAACTGTCTGCCCAGGGAAGGGTATCCTTGGCCGAAGACCCTATGGCGTAAGCGAGCTTGATGAATATCATTTTGGGATCGAGACTCAAGCACCTAGGACACGTGCCGCCTCCCATAATGAATTCGAATTCACTCTTGCCGGAGGGAGAGTGACAACTTTGGATTTATGCGGAATGACCGGGTGTGTCGCTATTGGATGCAAAGGAACCATCAGGCGCTTTAGCAAAGGCTGCTCGCATCCGATTGGATTGGCGCGACTGAAGCGCACAAGGACATCATTCGCTGTGTCCTGCATACGGGTACCGGATCTATGGAGCTTGCGAGCTGCCTTGGCGGCGAGTTGGGAAAAGAGAAAGCGATTGGGAACGTTTGTTATCGCGCAAAAAACCAAATCAGTTCGCATCAGAACCTCCAGATGAAGTAGTTACAATTCCCGATTTACTGAAGGCCCAGGAGTCATCGGCTTGACTTCATTTACTTGTCACTCCACCACCCGCTTGTATCAATCTTTAGAAATTTACTTGCTAAGGATGCCGCCGAAAAGGCTAAAGCGGAAATGGCGAATTTCACGGAATTACGGCGTGTGAAGACTGCGCGCCATGCTTCCTTCTGTGCTCTTGGGGTGGATTGGAACGGTCGACATGTGCGGAATTGCCCCAAAGGGAATGGCAAAGGGAATCGTGATCTTGAATGAAGTTCCGGTCCCACTTCTCCCATCAATGTAGATCTCCCCCCCATGATCCTCGACAATCTTCTTCACTATCGCGAGGCCCAGTCCGCTGCCTTCGGCCTTTCCGTAGCTCACAAATTGTTGAAAAACAGATTCCTGTATTTCCAGCGGTATACCGGGGCCGTTATCCCAGACGCCAATTTGCAAGTAGTCTTGATTTCCGTTCGTTGTAATGACGATCAGCCCCGAGTCCGGAGATACCGCCTCACAAGCATTTAGGACGAGGTTGGCGACCACCCGCTCGAGACGGTTGGAATCAAACCAGCCCACCGCCAAGCCCCGATGATGATGCTTGATGGTGATTCGTCCAAATTCCTGTCTCGCTCTTGTCATGCGGATCGAGCGCTCGACTGTTTCAACGATGTTTCGCGCGGCGGGCCGAAAAGTGTCACGATCCTTGGAGCACTCAAACAATGAAGTGACCAGTTGATCCATCCGCTCGATGGAGCAACGGATTTCCTGGTAAAACTCGTTCCTTTCTGACTCGCTGATATCTGCCTGGGTGAGAAATTCTGCATTTGCCAAGATGGCGGTTAAGGGAAGGCGAAGATCGTGGCAAATGAGGGCGACTGTCTTGCTTACATCGGACTTCTGCTCCGGAATTGGAATATTTCTTTGAACGCAGCGCAAAGATCCAACCGGCAATAACAACTCCCTACTCACAGCTTGCTCCAGCATCTAAAACCCCCTACCGTATGTGCTCCTTTGTGCCCTAGAATTCGAGATATGAGGTCCGATCTTTGAGTTGTTCGGCCAAAAACGGCGTAGTGCGGATGAGACCGACGCCGCTGTTGCGCAGTTCTTTGAGGAGTTCGATCCCCGCGGCGTCGGCGTATGAGATGTCCGCCAGCTCGAGGGATAACTGAACACTATCGGGGGAAGTATGCACATCGCATGCTGTGCGAAGCTCCTCGACCCAAGGACCCGTTATCCGGCCCTCCACCCGAAGAGTGACCTCAATCTTTGATGATTCGACAACCGTGATCCTCAGCATCGCGGTTTACCTGATCTCCTCTGGACTGAATAGAGCAATCGACATGCCATCCACGAAACCAGACAAGGCCGGAAGCGATCCACCGAAACCGTCCGAGCGAATATCTCTGCAGAATCAATAGCCTGGGAAGTCTTGCAGTCTTCCGCCCGCGCTCATGCTCCAGGATGCGCAGACGGCCGTTTCCTCCGCGGTCCTTGACTGAGAGACGCAGCCACCGCATTTGGTGATCACGCATGCATTGGTGTAGGAGGAACTACGACCGGCGGTGGCGAGATCCCTTGATGCCGAGCTTATCCATCCGGTGGCGAAGCGTGTTTGGATGAAGATTCAGGATCCTCGCCGCGCCCTTTGGACCATCAACCACTCTGTGGGCATGTTCGAGGGCGGCGAGGATATGGTTTCGTTCTACCTCGTCCAGCGTGAGGAGTGGTTTGGGAGACTCGATGTCTGCTTTCCGATCTTCCTGAGCATCCGCCTCATGAGCCTCCATGCCTTTCGCAGCTGCCACAACCGGTATCAGATCGCGATCCAGCCGGAGGGTCGAGTCCGCCGATACGATCATCGCGCGCTCAATTACGTTCTGCAACTCGCGAATATTTCCGGGCCATGGATAATTCACCAGGTTCTCCATCGATTCCCGTGAGACGCCGTCGATCTTCTTTCCCAACCGCTTGGAGAACTGGGACAGGCAGAAACCGACGAGTTGGGGAATGTCGGAGCGGCGTTCACGCAACGGAGGAAGCTCGATGGGAAACACGTTGAGGCGGTAAAAAAGATCTGAGCGAAATTGGCCCGCGCGAGCTGCTTCATGAAGATTGCGGTTCGTGGCAGCAATCACACGCACATCGACACGCAAAGGGTGGCTGCTCCCTACCGGCTCAAACTCATGTTCCTGCAAAACACGAAGCAGCTTCACTTGTGTCTCCAGACTTAGTTCCCCGATTTCGTCCAGGAAAATTGTGCCTCCGTTGGCAAGCTCGAAGCGGCCGATCCGCCGCTCGATGGCCCCGGTGAACGCTCCTTTCATATGACCAAATAGTTCGCTCTCTACCAGA
>Ga0209004_1000117_pt1 | contig 20821 bp, 14 predicted proteins | sample TexAe_RefH0_M1_FD_187948 | JGI IMG/M metagenome (GOLD analysis project Ga0209004, IMG submission 187948) | Forest soil microbial communities from Davy Crockett National Forest, Groveton, Texas, USA - Texas A ecozone_RefH0_M1 (SPAdes) (version 2) | ecosystem: Environmental > Terrestrial > Soil >... | reverse complement strand
TCGTGATCGTCTCGATCGGGCAGCCCGGAGACAGTTACACTTCCTACCACTCCGACGCCAGCTACGGTCAGTGGAAACCCGCCTCCAGCCTCTACAAAATCCGCCACCGGAAGCCCACATTCATGGAGAAGCGTCTCGTTCCTCAACTTCATGTCCAGAAGAACGCCATACGAGCTGCGATAAAACCGCGCCACCACGTTTGTCTTGCGCCGCACCCACTCAGCATTGTCTGGAGTTGTACCCGGCAGCGCCGTATAGAAGAGTGGCTGCCCGAAGCGCCGAATGTCGATCACCACCCGCAGACCTCGATCTTCAGCCAAACCCTTTAAGCTGACGCCTAAATCCCAGACCGACCGCGCGTCTAGACGCACAAACTGCAGTTCACGCTCCTGCAATACCACATGCTCCAAGTCTTCGCTCAATCCCATTTGCCTATACCTCCCTCATATCTCTCGACAGCATCGCAATGTTGGTCTGGCCCATGCTTGGTGTAGACCTTCGGCCAGAACTCATTTCTTAGCTCTGCGGTACAACCCATTGCCCTGACTTAGCCGAACTGAAAATGGCATCGATGACAGCCATATTCCCGATGGCGTCTTCGACCGAAACGGGTACTCCGGTTCCGTCCAAAATCGCCTTCGAGAAGGCGTCGCCCTGCAGCGTGTATTGATCGGACGCGGGGAAGGACTCCGTTGTGATTCCTTCACCAAACAGGTCGCCGCAGTCGTCGATGAAGAGCCGAGTCGGGCGATCCATCGGTGCGTTAAAGGGAACCTCGACCTCGATGCGTCCGCGGGTTCCAAGAAAGTGAATGCGCTGGTAAGGCACCAACTGCGTACTGCAAGTGAAGATGGACTGGCCGCCAGGAAAGTCCAGAATCGCCGAGGTAAGGCGATCGATCTGCATTTGGGGATCGCGATCGATGACGGCCACCACGCGGGTCGGCAGTTGTCCAAAAGCAAAGCGGGACGCATGAACGAGGTAGCAGCCTATGTCAAGGAGTGCGCCTCCACCGTAAGCTGCCTGGTTGGTAATGCCGGAAGGGTCGTTGTCGAAGTAGCTGAAGAAGCCAACGATGGAACGGAGTTCCCCGATGCGGCCTTCCGTAAGCAATTCGCGGACACGCAGCCATTGATGATAGCTGCGAATCATAAAGGCCTCTCCGATCTTGACTCCAGTGCGGGAGCGAACTGCCAGGAGAGTCTCAGCTTCCTTGGCTGTTAGACTAATGGGCTTTTCGCAGAGAACGTGTTTGCCGGCTTCGGCAGCCTTAATTGTCCATGGTACGTGAAGATGATTGGGCAGAGGATTGTAGATGACATCTACGTTGGGGTCGGCTATCAGCTCTTCGTACGAACCATATGCCGTGGGAATGCCAAGAGCGGATGCTGTCTGCTGAGCCTTCGCAAAATCGCGAGATGCGATGGCAACGACATCGGTATATTCGCCATTTTGCATGGCAGGGATGACCTTCGTACGACCGATTGAGGCAGTGCTCAGAACCCCCCAGCGAAGTTTATTGGACATGTTTGTTCATTCTCCATTCGAGTACTTGGAACCAATGTGGCGACACAGTCGCTGAGTTTCTTGAAACCGGCCAGAGATTACGCGGTTCTGGAGGCGTGCGCCTTCCGCCCTTATCAAGGCAGGCGCGCTGCAGGATTTCCGGCTCTATTGCATTTCTTGACTGCGACAGAGCCGGACTGGCTCTAGGCGAGAGAGCTCATATCGATGACAAAACGATACTTCACGTCCTGCCGCAACATACGCTCGTAGGCCTCGTTAATTTTCTGAATGGGAATGAGTTCGATATCGGCGGTGATGTTGTGCTTACCGCAGTAGTCCAGCATCTCCTGGGTCTCGGGCATGCCCCCGAGCATGCACCCCGCGATTGAGCTATGTCTGTTGATGAGGTTGGTCACATCCACGACAGGAAAAGATTCAGGCAACCCCACCAACACCATGACCGCATCTCTCTTGAGCTTGAGAAGCGCGGTGTACGGATCGAGCGAATGCGGAGCCGAGACCGTATCGAGAATGAAGTCAAAGGAGTTTGCGTGTGCTTTCATGGCATCCGCATCCGTAGAGACAACGACCTCATTGGCGCCGAGCCGGATGGCGTCATCTTTTTTGCTAGGTGAGGATGTGAATTGAACGACGTGCGCGCCGAAGGAGTGAGCGAATTTGAGGGCCATGTGGCCCAAACCGCCGAGTCCCACGATACCTACCTTCTTGCCAGGACCGATCTTCCAGTGGCGTAGTGGAGAGTAGGTGGTGATACCGGCGCATAGCAGGGGTGCCACCCCAGCCAAGTTCAGATTTTCAGGCACGTAGTGCACATACCGCTGGTCGATTACGTAATTATTCGAGTAGCCTCCTTTGGTCACTGTGCCGTCGATGCGGTCGATGGTGTTGTAGGTCTCCACCGCGGTCTCCTCACAGTAGTGCTCGTCACCGGCCCGGCAATTGGCGCACTTGCGGCACGAGTCAACAATTACCCCAACAGCAGCCGTATCACCTACCTTGAATCTGGTGACTTCGGAGCCGACAAAAGTGACGCGACCGACAATTTCGTGGCCTGGAACCATAGGATAGACTGCGTTCTTCCATTCGTTGCGGGCCGAATGCAGATCGGAGTGGCAGACGCCACAGTAAAGAATTTCAACAACGAGCTCTGTGGCGCCGGGCTCTCGGCGGTTGAAATCAAATGGAGCAAGTGGTGATTGCGCATTAAGGGCGGCATAACCTCTGGCAGCAGGCATGAATAGATTCCTTTCCGGAAAAGTTGCAATATGAGTTAGAAATGCAATTTGAGAGCAAGTTGGCCGATGCGTGGATCATCTGCGGCTGAAGTCTGCCCAAATCCCGATGCGTTGAAGTTTCCGGCAACGGTTGGAACCGCCGAGAACTGGGCGTGGTTGAATACGTTGAAAAACTCCGCACGGAACTCAAGCGCGTATTTATCGAAGAACTTCGTGTCCTTGGAGAGCGCGGTGTTGAAATTATTGAGCCCTGGGCCTGAGAAGAAGCGGCGGCGTGCTGTTCCCAATTGACCGATCGGCTCAGCCGAGAACCCACTGGTATCAAAGTAGAGGTTCCCCGGCTCTCGCGGATTCAGCTTTCTGACGGACCCACCAGCGTAGTTTGGGGTATCGATCCCAAGCGGTAGAGGACCCGCATTGTCTGTCCCGAGGAGGGAGTGGTCGTCATTCTCATAGATATAGACCGGGATCCCGCTTGAAAGGGTTGTGACGCCGCTAAGCTGCCATCCTTCCAGAAGCGGCTTGGGGCCTCCCAGTTTACCTGTCGGCAAGCTATAGCTGTAACTCGCCACAAAGCTCTGAGGAATGTTGAAGGCGGATAGTCCGCGCGAGAGACTTGGATTGAACGGATTGACCTGCTCACCGAACGCCGATGAATCATCCAATGATTTGCTGTAGGTGTATCCCAACAGAACTTGTAACGGGCCCCTGCTGTGTTGGAAGTTTACCTGAAAGGAATTGTACGAGGATGTTCCGATAGATGAGAAATATCCTTCACTGCCAAAGTTGGCGCCAAAAGGTCCACGCAGACTCGTAGGTTCGGAATTCGGTCCGCAGGCCGGGTTCGTTGGATCCTGGTTGTAAATCGCGAGGCAAGCTGATTGATTCACGGGATTCGCCTCTTGCGTTGCGAGCAGTCGATGACCCTGCGTTCCTACGTAGCTGAGAGTCAGCAGGTCGCCCGCCGCAATTTGGCGCTGGATGGATAACTCATACTGCTCTGCATACGGGACGCGATTGGTCGGGTTGAAAGCAGGCGAGGTTCCGACAACTCCGAATGCACTTGCCGGAACATTTCCATCTGGGTGGGACGCGGACACGTTGGTTGGAGGAAAAGAATAAGGAAATGGGCTTGGAGTGTAGGCCCCGGTGGCTCGATTTTGATATGGAGTCGCAAAAGAGGTTCCAGTCGCCGCATAATAATATCCGTATGGCGCGTCACCGATCACGCTGAAGTCATAGCCACCTTCAAATGCGCTGTAAAAGGTACCGAATCCCAGGCGAATGCTGGTCTGCCCTGCCCCCCCAAAGAGCTTGTGAAGAAGCCCGGAAGCAGCCGATGGCGAGTATGCCAATCCTACACGAGGCGAAAAATTATCATATCGAATCGGTGCGATTGTTTTCGGAATTCCGGGATCTCCTGGAAATACCCATCCGGTCGGTGAGTTCGGGAAGACAACCGATTGCTCTCCCAACTTGAGTGTCTCGATTTCGTTGTGTTGCTCCCACCATGGAGTAATCACATCCCATCGCACTCCATAGTTAATCGTCAAGTTAGGACGGGCACGCCAGCTATCCTGAGCAAACGCACCCAGATAGAAACTCCGCGTGTTGGCCGTCGGTGCCTGGCCCTGTACAAATCCACCCGGAGCGCCGATTAGAAAGTCGGCAAAGTCAACACCCGTTTCCAGCGCTGCATTGAACTGGAAGTAGCCATTCTCAACGTTCTGCGAGATCTGTTCGATTCCCGAGAAATGATATGCGGCGCCGAATTTCAAGGAATGTGTTCCAATGAGACGGCTGTAGTTGTCAGACGCCTGATAGGTGTTTTCGATAATCTGTTCGATGCGGATTGGGTTTCCGATAACGAAGTCTTCGAAGTCAATCTCGGGAATGCCTTCAGTTGCCGGATTGAGCGGAGTTATGGCGCCTGGAGCGCTCCCGGTGGCAAAGCCCAGTCCGCTTAGTGTTGCCTGAATCGTATTCGTGGGCTTGTTCAGAAGGTCGTTGACTCGAAGATAGCCTATGCGAGCTTCGTTAACCGAACTGCTTCCAATCGTCTTTGTGTCGCCGATATCCAAAGCCTGGGTACGACCGGTAGTCGTTGCACTGAAGCCCGGCACCGTTGCCGTAGGAAACGGGTTCAACAAAGAGAACTGGTCGAAAAAGTAGTAACCAAACAACGAACCTACCCGATTATTGGCATCCACGCGGCCGCTAAACTTGTTGTCCGTCAACCTCTGCGGGTCTGCACCAGTTGAGAAATTTCCATTTCCATCGCCCGCCGGAATTGCACCTAATGCCAGGATGTTGGTTGAGATCGGCGAGATCGCGCTGGCCGGGATTTGAGCATTCGGGAATACGCAATTTGTAAAGCTGGTACAGCCGGGGCTGTAATACGGCTCACCCGCTGTCACGCCGTATCCCAGTTCGCCGCTCAGCGTATTTGCCCATGCACTTCCCTGAACAGTGCTCGCGCTCATCGCCGATTCCAATGCGGGAGCGGAGAAATCGCCGTTACGCTCCGCCGTCGTGGGAACAGCTATAGAGCCAGTCGATACGCCTACAACATTCCTGTTCCCCTGATAATCGGCGAAATAGAAAATCTTATCCTTCTTGATCGCGCCACCGACTGTCCCGCCAAATTGGTTCTGCTGAAACGCACCCCGGGATCCCTGGTTGAAATAGTTCGCGGCATCCAAATCCGTGTTGCGCAGGAACTCAAACACATTGCCGTGCAGCTGGTTGTTGCCGGCCTTTGTAACGACGTTGATCTGGCCGCCAGAGAAGTTTCCATATTCCGAGTCGAAGTTGTTCGTAATGATACGAAACTCGCTGATGGAATCGAGGTTGGGAACGACCGCAGTTCCAGAGAATCCGAACTCCTGCACAGAAATGCCATTCAGCAAGTAACCATTCGCGGATTCCCTCATGCCATTGACGGACTGGTTGCCGGCGTTCTGGTCTCCGGATACCTGCGGAAGCTCAAATCCGCCGCTCTGAAAGTTGTTCGATGTAGAGGCGCCTCCGCCGATTCCTGAACTTGTATTCGCCACACCCGGCTGCAAGGCCAGCAAGTCGGTGAAACTGCGACCATTCAATGGAACGGCCGTAATTTCTTGTCCCTGGATGACTTCACCCATTTGGGTTGAGGCAGTTTCCACGTGAACCGATTCACTGGAAACGGAAACAACTTGATCGGCATCACCAATCTGCAAGGAAGCGTCTAGCGTGAGAACGTCGTTAACATTGAGCACGATTCCAGTTTTCTTGAAGGCCTTGAAGCCTTGCATACTGACGTTCACGTCGTACTTGCCAGGTTGCAGAGCTGGAAAGGTGTAGAAGCCCTCACCGTTGGTGGTCGCAGTCTGCGCAACTTGCGTCTCGAGATTGACGACGCTCACCTGAGCACCGGGTATTACGGCGCCGCTGGGATCCTTCACGGTCCCGCCGATACTCGCGGTCACGCCGGCCAGGGCGCTTTTGCTCGAACCAAAAACCAGGCCCAGAAAGACAATTGCGAGCCCCAATCGTCTAAACAAGATCCCGGGACGAGCCGCTTTCAACTGCGCAGATCCTTCTAAGCAATGGAGGACGAGAGAACCGGTCATCAAATCCAAGTGAAGCCTCCTAAAGGGAATGGGAATATCCATCTTTTGTTTTTCAAGGACGTATCAGTCTTGCGACTCATCCGGTTCGATTTTTTAGTAAACACGTTCACTACCGGATTTCACAAAATGTAAACATGTTTACTAATCATGTCAAGCGGTTTCTGAGAAAAGTGCCGGGAGCCTCTCACGGGACCCATCAGGAGAAAAACAATGTCAACAGACAGCGCCCTATGAGTTTCTGAAGGTTGGTGCTCGCGAATCTGAACGACGAGCGGATCTTTGCCTGTCTCGATGCTCACGAAAAGCTTGCTCTCCTCGTTTCCTTGGCAAGCCCGCAGACCATCACTAGATCCGAGATGTTCCGGTCGAATGACGTGCCCATACCGAAGCCCCATCATAGCCTGATAGGAGAGGTGTCTTGAGCAGAGCAATTGATAGTTTAGAGAAGGCGATGGAGCGAACCGGTCTATAGGTGGGATCAGTCCCGGACAGACGAGTCGAATTGGACCATTGCCTTTTCAGAATTCACGAATGAACGAGGAGTTTGTTGGCGGCAAAGCGCAATTGCCAAAGACTGTTACGAAGGCGCACCTCATTCAATGCGCAAGGCTCGCGCGGGGTCGATGGAGGCCGCGCGCCGCGCCGGAATGATGCCGGCGATGGCAGCCGCCAGCACGAGCACTCCAATGGCGATCGCCATGACCGGGACGTTCACGCTGGTGATCTCATAGAGCTGCGACTTGACGTACCGCACGCAGAAGATTGACACCGGGATACCGATCGCGAGGCCGATAACGGTCTGGAGCATGGCTCCGCGCATGATGGTTGCGATAACGCGGCTCCGCGCCGCTCCGAGGGCCATGCGGATACCAATCTCCGGCGTGCGGCGGACTACGGTAAAGGCGGTGATGCCATAGAGGCCGATGGCGGCGAGGAGAAGCGCTAGCAGGCCGAACAGAGAGGTGAGGCGCGCGATCAACCGCTCCTCGATGAACCGATCATCGATCTGCTGCTGGAAGGTCTGGAATTTGACGATGGTGAGGTTGGGGTTGATGCTCGCCAGGGTGCTGCTGACGATCTTCTCAAAGCCGGGAACAGGGCGGCTGGTCTGGATAACCAATGCTCCGGCAAACATGGATTGGTCCTTTTCGAGAGGGCTATCGGGGTCCTTCGCGTTGCCTGCACGCTGTGTGAGCGGGAGGAAATACATGGTATGGTCTTTCCAGTAGACACTTGTGTACGTAGTGTCTTCTACGACGCCGACGATCTCATGAGATCCATCGAGGCCGACCTGGTTGGGCCCTGAAAAGCCGAAGCGATGGCCGATAGGGTTGCGTTTGCCGAAGAACTGCTTGACGAATTCCTGGTTGACAACGGCGACTGGGGGCCCATTCAGAGTGTCCTGCAACGTGAAACCGCGGCCCATGACAACGTGGGTGCCGACCGAGTCAAAGTACTCCGAGGTACCTTTCACCCAAGACGCGCCTTTGTTCAGGTCGGGCTCGCCCTGGACTTTTACACCAGATCCCCAGTTGTTCTCCTCCATGGGCGTGTAGGTGGAGAGGCCGACCTTGACGACGCCGGGGATGGCGTGGAAGCGGTCAACGATGGTCTGGTAGAGGGGCTCGACCTCTGTGTTCTTGTAGCCGGCGGCCTGCGGATTGATGTGGGCGATGTAGCGGTTCGTCACATCCAGCTTCATGTCGACGTTCTGGGCTTTGTTGAGGCTCTGCGCGAAGAGGCCCGCGGCTACAAGCAGCACGAGGGAAAGCGCGGCCTGGAGAACAACGAGGGCGCGCTGCAGGAAGGATGCTCCATGAGCGGTGGTGCGCGCGTTGGCGCGAAGGGATTCAACGGGCTGCGTGCGCGCTGCCATCAGCGCGGGCGCGAGGCCAAAGAGGATTCCTGTGACGAGCGAAAGCGCAAAGGAAAAGCCGATGACGAGCGGCGAAGGCGAAGCCGAGACCGGCATGTTTTCCTGGTTCGGAAACGCGAGGGCCAGCAGTGCATGCGCTCCGAGATAGGAGACAGCGAGGCCGAGGAGGCCACCGATGCCCGAGAGAAGAACGCTTTCGGTAAGAAGCTGGCGCACAATACGGCTGCGCTGCGCGCCAAGCGCGGAGCGGATGGAAAGCTCAGCGCGACGGCTCATGCCGCGCACCAGCAGCAGGTTGGCGATGTTGGCGCAGGCGACGAGAAGGACGAGCCCGGCGATCCATTGCAGGAGTTTGAGATGGTCCTTGTATCCTTCCTGCATATTCTGGATACCGCCGCCGCCGGGCGTGAGTACAACATGGGTGCGGGGGAGAACCTGCTTGGCGCGCTGATCGGTGAACGTCTTGAGCGGCGTGAACGTCTGCTTGAGCAGAGCACTTGCCTTGGCCTGGAGGGCCGGCATGGACGTTCCCGGCTTGACGCGACCGATGATGTAAGCCCATTGCAGGTCAGGATCGTTGAAGTACGGTGCGCCTATGACCGGATCCATCGAATTCATGGGAAGGAAATACCTGGGCGGATTGGTATCGATGCGGTCCCCGTAGAATCCCCTGGGCGCAATACCGATGATGGTGGCCGGTTTGGTATTGATGTAGAACTCGCTCCCCACAACGCTCGGATCGCCTGCGTAATCCTGCATCCATGCGTCATAGCTCATCACGGCGGTTATGGGTGCTCCCTTCTGGTCGTCGGCGTCGACAAAGAGCCGGCCGGAAGCGGGCGAGAGACCAAAGACGCGGAAGTAGTTGCCAGAGACGAAGGTTCCCATGACGGATTTCGCTATGGTCTGGGGTCCAGCGCGACGGACGGTAATGGGCCGCCAGGCGTAGCCGGATTCCATCGCGGCCAACTCCTCGAACTCCGGAAGGTTCTTCTTGAACATGTAGTAGGTGTCTGTGGCAAACAGCGAATAGTCCCCCTTGTCGTCCCAGCCGCCGTTGACGCAGCAGTCGTCTTGGTCGCCGATGCGGATGAGGGTTTTGGGATCTGTAACCGGCAGATGATGAAGGAGGATGGCATTGACCAGTGTGAAGATCGCCGAGTTGGCACCGATGCCGAGGGCGAGCGTGAGCAGCACGGTAGCCGTGAACCCCGGCGTCTTGCGCAATTGACGGAATGCATAACCCAGATCCTGCAGCAGAATTCTCAACGCTTCACCTCCACACACGTGGGCTTGCCCAAACAGAAAGCATGTCACGTACCACAGGAACTCTGCGCCAACCGCTTGAAATCAATAGGTTAGCGATCTCAAGGTCCCGGACTTGCGTTCACAACTGAGAAAGAGTGTTCAAAGTCGGACGCTTGCTGAAGGCACTGCAAAGACTATGTGATTCCGCTGGCCAGCAGTCCATGGAAAGCAAAATAGTTTGAAGTGACGCATCGCCGTGTCACTCTTCGAACTAATTAAGTCGGCATGGCGACTGTGATGCTGCGCCTCGCGCACAACGGTGACTACCGTCGCGATGATCGGCATCTCTCGGTAAGCGTCGCAAGCGCAAGCATTTTTGATCCTCAGCGCTTTGTTGGCAAAGTGGCGGTTTATGGTCTCGCGTTCGACGGAGCTGCTCGTTTTTTGCATTGGCTGAGCACCAGCATCATGCATGAGTTCGGCCGATAGGTGTACACTTGCCGCGCGCCAGTTCTTCTTTGCGGTTGGGAAGCCGCATCGTCCCACGGACGCCAAGCTCACTGGGGAAGAAGCTGGCCATTCTCTGGACCTTCCTTGAGCGGACCAGGTGGTGTGTGGATCTTTCCAGCAGAATCCGTCTTACCCATCTCCGTGGGGTGCTCGTTGCCGGCCGACTCGAAAAATCCGGCCTTGCGAACGAAATCGCGTCCTGTGATACGACTCCAGCACGAAAACGATGGGCGATCCGCCGTTACTCCAGCTTAGCGAAGGAGTTGCAGATGACCGTCCGTGAACTGGAAGTATTTCTCGCCGCGACCAAGGAAGCTGAACAACCGCGACGCCTTAATTAAATTCGCACCGCATGAAAATCACTGATGAATGGCGGATGTACGACCCCAAAGATCCGCGAACTCATCCTGAAGGGATTTCCCGCGTCGAAATTGAATTCGAAAATGGCCGCGTCTTGAAAGGACAGTATTCACGCGACACCGGTTGGCTTGCCACCGTCGGCGCGTGGCCGCCGCAGAATACGAACGTCAAGCGCTGGCGGTACACAAGCGAAATACCCGACGATTAGCCTCTTATCCCGAGTTTCATCAGCTTTGCCATTACAGTGCAAGTTTTTCGGCGGCTGATGTGTATCTATTGTTCGTAACGACAACGCCGTAGTGTACCTGCTCGTGAGCTTTTCCGAATGCAATTTCTTGGACAGATTTGTTGCCGACCGGTCCTGACTAAAGTTTGCACTGGAGCACAACGCGCACGCCATCCTTCTCTGCCACTACATCAATGCCCTGATCGCGGCTTTGCACAGTGACACGTGCGTTCCAACCGACTTGGCGCAATTCTTCGGCGCAGAATCTCTCAAAATCTGTCGATGCCATGTCATCGCAGAAGCATCCAAAAGCTGGGTTTTCTCGGGTCGCCACTTCGACACGGGCCTCGATCTGATCCTTGCTCTGTGCATCGTCGCGCTGAAGCGCCCTCAGTTCATTTCGACTGAGACCCGGTTCAATTTGCTGAGAAATGAATCGAGCTTTCTCTTTCTCCCATTTTTCTACTTGTAGCTTTCCGTAGGCGTCTTCCCTTACGAGTTGTGCTCTCACTCGCACTAACGCAAATGCTGTTCAATTATTTTTGCGCTTTTTGAATGACGGCACGTTGGGCAGCCGCGCGCTGATAATGACGGATGATTACGTAGGCGATCGCCGCCGCGACGGACAGCACAAGGACGAAGTCGATTCCTTCGAGAAAATGCGGCGATAGGAGAGGCTGGCCAATTGGCCAGAGAATTCCGATGCCTATCACTAGGCCAAAGACACCTTTAGAATCGACCAGATCTCTTTGTTTGCGACGGCTCACAGATACTTGCCTGCGGACTGCTTTGGGACGAATCCGCTCCAGCATACGCGTGTTACCCAAACGCAATTGTACTTAGGAGGATCCTCTTAGAGGATCACTAAAGGAGATTCTCGCCGATACTCCGCGTGGATGAGTTCAGCGCGATGTACCCGATCAAGCTTCTGCTTTCCCGGAACCGTCCACGCCACGACCTCAACACCCATCTTCGCCGCTTCAATCGCGATGGTGAGTATTTCTCTCCGTGGTCCCATCTTTGCGGCACCATTCGATAATCTGACGCCATAGCGCATGTCCGGACTGGCGTTCAATTTGATCATTTGGTCTACCTTGGAGATGGAAAAAACTCCCGCCGGGCCATCCGTCGGGCGGGTTCAAATAGGAGTCCTGATGTTTTCGCACATTCTTTGGCGAAATTAGATCAGATTGTATCGGGCCATAGAAAGGAAGTCTGGTCAGTTTTATACATCTCACCAAAGAGCTTTCACGGGCTCGTTTAGTTTCTTCCGCCTTTGCGCGCACCATTGGGAATAGTATTGTCCAGTAATTCTCGGCGAATTTCCTACGATTGCCGCCACTTCGGAAATAGGAATTCCGCGCCAGAGTATTCGGCTATGAACGTATGCCGCCACCTGTGCGCGTAACACCGGACGTGCGCAATCTTACTCAATCGTGCGAGTGTGCGACACCCTTCCTCCCCGGTGTTGCCGAGATCGCCCATAGGACCTTGACCTGGGACTTGAATCTGCTCGTACAATCGCCTCCGAATCACCTTCGGAGAATCTAAATTCTCTGGCGGTTCCTTGCTTCCTACAACCTAATTCTCTCTTCGACCCAAGCTGCAGTCGACTTTCCAAATCCGGGGGAAGAGTGGGCACCTCTCACTTGGGGACCAAGGCCGACGACGGTCACAATGAGACCTTCTCCGGAACCGTCGTCTTACTCGCTATTCGTGCCTTCGAATGTGGGCGCGAAGGCGCGAAGCTAAGCTCGGAATCGAAGTTGGCTTCAGAATAAAATCGTCCGCGCCGGCATCGAGGGAAGCCGTCTCATAGTGTTCCCCCTTCATCGCGGAGAACATCAGAATCGGAGCTATTACCTTGAATCCTGTGGGCGTGTTTTCTCTTCACACCGCCGACGCTTTCATAGATGGGCGTTTATCAACAAGCTGAGATCGATTGCGTTGCCGAGAACTAGGAAAGACTCTTTTCACTGCCACCAACAGCTGCAGCTGCACTTGGGATTTCGGCTTCTTGACCACTTTCGACTATGTTTGAAAGAGCCGGACGCAGCCAGGCGCCGCACTAGAAAGTGACCCGAATACCGAGCTGGGCCGCGAACGGGATTCCAACCGTTGTGCCGGGGCCAAAGAAATCTCCCAGAGCGCCTTCGGGTATCTCGAGTTGCTTCAGGCTTGTGATGGGTGCGGTTTGGGAACAGTCGGCAACCGTGCAAATAACGCTGACGTTCGTAATACCGTTTTGATTTGGCTGCATCTGGTTCGCGGGGACCGGAAGCTGAGTGACATTCACGGCGTAATTCGCGCCGGGATTGTTGCGATTAAAGATATTGAAGAACTCAGCGAACGGGTTAACGTGCCAGTGCTCGCCGATTTTGAACGGGCGGGTGACGCGCAGGTCCGTCTGGATGTAAGGCGTTCCACGGAATTCGTCGAGGCTGGTGTAAACCCCACTTACCCAAATGCGCCCAGTGTTGGCTGCGTTGGTGATGGTGATCGGGCGGGCACTCTCAACCTGTGAGATGCTGCTCAAGTCGAAACCACCCCGGACATGCAGCGTGCCGGCGAGCACAAAGCGATGGCGCACGTCTTCTCCGGAAGGACCGTAGTCGCCGGGTCCGAAGGCGTCCAATTTTCCCGCCTGCGGTCCGCTCTGCAGCGTGCAGACGCCATCCACATAGTCGAAGAGTTCACCGAGTAAGCAACCCCAGGTCTGCGCCTTGGAGAACTGGTAGTTTGCGACCAGGCTGAAGTGGCGCATATTGCCCTGTAGATGCAGCATCAACGCGTTGTAGCTGGAGCGATTGTCGGACTGGAACACGTTGACATTAGGCACCACGTCTGTCTGATCCGTGGCGAAGTTTGAATCTGTCGTGGCGATGAGCGGAGTGAACAGATTCGCACCGCTCGCGTAGGGGAAGGCGCGGTACCCATGATTTCCCTGCTCATGCGTATAGTCAGCACTGACAAGCCAGTGTTCGTTGAAGCCGTGTTGCGCTCCGCTCGTGATGTGAATGGCGTAGGGGGTCTTGTACGCGGAGCCGAGGAGGTTGCCTGTACTCCCGGCACCGCCTTGCAGGCAACCCGCACCGCTAAGAGCGTATGTGCCCGGGTTTCCCGCGAGGGCACAGGTGCCGGTGGTTGCGTTTGTGTTATTGAGTCCTTGAAAAGCAGTCGCCCACCCATTCTGGGCGAGATCGTCGTAGAACATGCCGAATCCCGCACGAAACACAGTCTTCTCGCTGCCACTTGGTGAATAGGCGATTCCCAGGCGCGGCGCAATTTGCTTGCGGTAATCGTTGGGCACGCTAGGCACAATGGGAATCTGCAAGGCCTTTAAAGTAATGTATGCACTATTCTCAAGCTGAGTTCGCCCCGAACCCTCGAACAGTCCGAAAGTGGTCTGGCAACGGAGGCCGTAGTTGACGGTGAAGTGGTGCGAAACGCGCCAGGAATCCTCAGCGTAGAGGCCGAGCCGTTGAACGTCCTGCGAAAAGGTTCCGTCGCCGGCGGGACTAAACGTGCAAGTGATGCCGGATTCAGCGCTGGGTTCTGGATTGCACCGCGAGGTTGGCGAGACATCATAAAACGGCAAAGCGCTCGTGACGCCGCAGTCGGCACCGGGCGGATTGATATAACAGTCAGGGTTGGAAGGATATTTGATGATCTGCTCCGCAGTGGACGCAAAGGCTCCGCTAAGCACCGGCTCGTGAATAAAGTCGACACCGAACTTGAGGGCGTGACTTCCTGCAATATGGCTAAGGTCGTAACGCAACTGGTATTTGTCCTGATTGCGCAGGTCGGGAAAAAGCGTAATGGGAGTTGCGAACTGGTTGTCGCCGAAAGTTTCGAATCCAGAAATCGTCAACGCAGTCGAACTGAAAGGAAACGCCAACGCAAAGCCCAGGTCAGAGTTGCGTGTTTGAGTAAGGTGCAACAGGCTGGCGCTGAGAACCAAATTTCCAGCCCAGGTCGGACTGAAAGTATGCGCAGTGCTAATCACGGTGTTCCAGTAGTTGTTGTGCGTGATCAATCCCGTTGAGGGCAGCGTACCTTGCTCCACCAGCGCGTTGTGCGTGAGGTAGGTATCTTCAGAGGTGCGCAGGAACCATCGCGACTTCGGGGACTCAGCCCAATCAAAGCGCACCGTCCCAAGATAGTCGCGGAAAGGAATGGGAACAGTGGCCGGGACGGCAATGGACGGAACGCCAGTGATCAAGCCTTGAGACGCGATTGCGCTAAGAGCGTCGAATTGCTGGATGCTGACAGGGCTGTACGCTATGCTGGCATCTTCATGAACCTGCTCGAAGGAAGTGAATAACCACACCTTGTCTCGGACGATGGGGCCGCCGAGAGTGCCTACATAATTCTGGCGGGAGAACGGCTGTTTGGGATTGTGTACGCAAGTTCCGTCGGTGCAGGTTTCCGCTGGATTCTCAATTGGGAATCGGGCGTTGAGCGCCCCCGCGCGCTCGTAGAAAGCCCCTTCGCCGTGCCAATCGTTCGTGCCGTGTTTGGTCGTGATCACTACGGATCCGGCGGTGGTCCAGCCGGTGTCGGCGTCCTCATTTGAGGTGCGTACAGCAAATTCCTGAATCCCATCGGGAGAGAAATTTTGCAGGAAGCCGCCGATCCAGTCGTCGGAGTTGTCTGCGCCGTCCACCGAAAGCTCATTGTTCAAGCCGGAGCTTCCGCCGGTGGAGACAGCGGTTATGCGCGCCTTGGTCGGATCGGAAGGCTCCACAGGCTCTGTGCCGGGCACGAGATAAGCGATGTTCGCGAAGCTGCGTGCGGGAAGTGGAAGAGATTCAAGGTCCTGGCTGCCTACTACACCCCCATGGACAGCGCTGGAGGTGTCAATTGATTCGGTCGTGATCGAGGAATGAACGCCCTGGACATTCACTGTCTCGTGTCCGCTCTCCAGTTTCAGAGTGACGCTAATATCGCGCACAACGCTGACGGCGACGTCTACATCGGCCGAGGCCTGGGCAAAACCTCTAGCCGTTACGATGACCCGGTAAGGACCGGGGAGCAGGCCCTCAATGCGAAATTCTCCCTGCCCATTTGCCGCTACTACACGACCAATGGAGGACCCGGCGGCCTGCACGAAAATCTGAGCGCCCGCGACTCGCGCCGCGCTGGTATCCTGGATCAATCCCCGAAGCGTTCCGTTCGAATTCTGGGCGCGCAGAACCACAGTCAGAGAAAGGAACAGGAGGGCAAGTGCGCAAACGTCTCCACTCCTCGATCGGAACCCGCAGGCGCATCGGGCGCTTATCATTTCAGGCTCCTTCACCTGGTGTTCCTTCCGATGTTTCAACTATCCAGCGACTGTCTCGAGAACGGTCTCTAAGTGCTTGACCACGCTTCCAGATTTCATTACAAAGCGGACGTCGCGCAATATACCGATATCCTCGAGGGGATTCCCACGAACTGCAATCAGGTCCGCGAAATGGCCCGCTGCGATTGCACCAATGTCATCCTCAGCGCGGAGGAGCTTAGCGGCCACCGAAGTAGCTGATTGTATGGCAGACATGGGATCCATTCCTGCCTCCACCATCAGTAGGAATTCCTCAGCATTTTTTCCGTGAGGGAAGCGTCCAGCATCCGTACCAAACGTAATCCTTACACCAAGGTCAAGGGCTAACTGAAATGTTCTCTTATGACTATCCATGATGACATTCGCAAAGGCTTCAGAGTAACCAGCGAGCGCATAGGGCGGACGCATATTGGCAAACGTCGGGCACCAGAAGACGCCGCGTTCGGCCATCATCCGCAGCGTCTCTTCATCGAGAAACAAACCATGCTCGATGCTACGAACACCCGCTCGGACCGCAGCCTTCGCTCCTTCCCCACCATAAGCGTGAGCCGCGACATCTTTTCGCCACCGGGCTGCCTCTTCTACTATGAGCCGTAACTCGCCCTCACTGAACTGATTGATGGAATCAAGAGTTTTGGGATCAATCTGGCGGAGCGTTCCGGTAGCGTATACCTTAATCCAATCCGTTCCATACTTCACTTGCTGACGAATGGCGCGCACAATCTCGTCCAAGCTGTCGGCCATCGCCGCCACCTGCGGCAGACGCATATCAATCTCCGGCGCGATGCCGTTGAGATTCATGTGACCGCCCGTAATGGACAATGCCATTGTAGAAACGAACAAGCGGGGACCCGGGATGAGTCCTTGCTGAATTGCATCTCGGACGGCGACGTCAGCAAAACCTGCTCCTTCAGAATCTGTGTCGCGCAAGGTTGTAAAACCCGCATTCAGGGCGGCGCGCGCGGCAGCGGCCGCCTGAAGAGCACGGTATGCGATGGATTTCGTGAGGACGGGATCCTTGCCATCCTGTGGCGCAAAACAAACATGAGTATGCGCATCAATCAAGCCTGGAAGCACTGTGTAATCTGACAGATCAATTACCTGAGTTCTAGGAGGAATATCGTTGATCCCTCCCACCGCGCGAATGCGATCATCCTCGATCAGGATGACCGGATCGCGAACCATCGAGTCCCGCACCCCATCAATCATTTGTCCGGCACGAATAGCGATGATGCCCGATTGCACTGTCTCTTTGCGACTCGTCCATGCTTGCCCTAAAGTGCTTGAGTGCGTTTTCATTACTCTCCTTTGCCGATTCGCCTTCTATGGCACGTATCTGCTGGAAGAAGCGATCCGTGGCTAAATGTTGGTTCAAACTATGGGAACAGCGAACTCGTTCCTCTAATGAGTTCGCCATTGCACAAAAAGAGATATCGGCCCCGACGCATAGCTCGATTTTCTAGTTGCTCAGTCAACCCCAATTGCAATCACTCAAAGGGGATGGTCGATTCTGATCTTTTCCAATCCATGGGAAGAATCTCCCATCTCTAGGCTTCGCAGTGTACCGGCGAACAGAACTGACAGCACAGCAAACCCGGTAAAGATCCACATGGACGGATGGTAACCGGCTGGATTCACAGCACTCGCGAAGTGAGTATCGTTCGACCAGCCAATCAACAGATTGGCTCCGACGAGTCCAAACTGCTGAACTGCGTCCACAACCGCGCTTGCAAAGCCGAGGCGCGTCCGATCCACTACAAACACAATGGACGTCCAAAGCACCGCTGGCACTAAAGCAAAGGCCAAACCCAACATGGCCATGCAACCTAAAGGAGAAACTTTCGTATATCCGAGCAAGAGAAATACGGGGGTGAGTATGACGGATCCAATGGTCATGGCGAGGGCGCGCTGGCCATAACGATCGACAAGGTAGCCAAAGACGGGCATCAGCAGCAACGAGCAGAGAGGCTCCATGCCCACCAGGAGTGAAGCGTCTCTCGGCGTGACGTGATGTGTATTAATTAGGAATTTCTGCCCGAAAGTTTGAAAAGGAAAGGTGCAGGAATAGAAGGTTATACAGATTGCCGCAAGCAGCCAGAAGGAGCGATTGAACCGCAGAAGGCCTTTGAAAGTGAGCTTTGCACGGTGCCTGTCTTCCTGCGCGAATAACTTCTCGGAGCGTCTATCCAATAGCCAGAACAGCCCCGTTCCCAAGACGCATAAGGAACCCAACGCTACCGAGAGGAGCAGCGGCCATCGCCAATATCTATAGAGAGGTGCTGCCCAGGTTGGAGACGTCTGCGCGCTCAACGAGCCAAGCCGGCATCCCGAGGAGCGCAGGGCAAAAGCAAGTCCTAGCTCGGATTGAGCAAACCAACGGGCGATTGCCACGTGAGATGCCATCGCGAGCGCCTCGGAACCTAGTCCTACGAATAGGCGGCCACAGGCCATGACCGCTATATGCGCGCTGCTGCAGGTTATGAGCAGACCTGCAAATATGATGACACTGAATCCGAGCATTGATATTCTGGCGCCAACCCGATCAATGACGACACCGGCAATCAGTAGAACGAAGACATTCGGAATGCTGTATGACGCTTGCAGGAGGCCGATCTGGTAGTCAGAGAAATGCAGTTGGCGCGTCAGGACGGGAGCAAGCGGACCAGTGCAGTCAAAAGCGTAGTAACAGCCGTACATCGCGATGGCGATGGTTGCGAGAGCGCTCCATCGCGCGACGAACCCTGGCACTTGAGACCGCTCTTGGAGACTCTGAATCACGCTCTCGTACTCCCGAACTGCCCGCCTTGACCTAGGCAGAAATTCTGCATTCCGCTTGCAGCAATCATCGGTAGCAGAAAGAGATCTTCACAAGCGATCATTGCTGAGGGACCCATGCATCGACGGTACCTGCCTCAAATGCGGCGACGAATGCACCAATCTGCTCGAGTCCGAGACGCATACTCTCTGCCGAGGTGGAGGGACCGAACCCGAGCCTGATATGCCCCTCGATTCCATAGCAGATTCCGGGAAGTACATATGTTTTATACGGCTCTTCGAGTAGGCGAACACATAGTTCCCATGAGGGAATATCGAGATCAAAGGCCGGAAAAGAAAGGAATCCTCCCTTTGGGGAGACCCATCGGAAGGTGTCATTTTCGCGCATCCATTCTGAAGCAATTTCATAGTTTTCTTTGCCTGCCTGCATTGTCTGGTCGACCAGCTTCCAATACCTGTCGGGAGCGAGAGCAGCAAACGCCACAACCTCGTCCAGGCGGCTTTGTTGATGCAGACTGATGTAGTATTTCAATTCCATGCATCGTTCCAGAAACTGTCGATCGCGAACCGCGAGCCAGCCAAGACGCAGACCGCTCATTCCCAAAGTTTTGGAGATGCTACCAGTACTGATCCCCCTCTCGTAGAGATTGACGGTGGAAGGAGAGATCTCTCCGTTCCACTCTAGCCCACGATAGATTTCATCGGACAAGATATAGCAGCCGTAGCGATCTGCAATTCTGCAAATCCGCTCGAGATTCTGATGAGTCAGAACTGCGCCTGTGGGATTATTGGGGTGGCAGATATAGATCACCTTCACCTTCGGCCCGATCAATGCACTTAGCTCATCCAAGTCAAAGTTCCACTCGAGTTCCGGACGTCTCCGCAGGATTTTGACCTTCGCTCCCAATGCCTCGGCAACCACTGCGGGCTGTTCCCACGACGGAGCCTCAATGATTGCCTCGTCGCCGGGACCAAGCAGGGTTGCCAGTGCAAGGAAGTTAGCGTGCTGCGTACCCGAGGTGACGAGCACATTCTCCTGGCCGATCGAATACTGAAGACTGGTTCTGATGGCATCTCGAAGGGGTGGATAGCCATATCGATTGCCGGACTTCTCGAGTCTGAGGTCAAGGGGCATCTGCCCAAGGATTTGCCCCAGTTCGAAGACCTTTCCCTCCGAGCCGATAAGTTGGTGAACGGTCCAGCATTGTCTTTCAATATCCCAGCCTCGATCACGGCCGATATTGAAGAATTCACTCAGCAGGCGAGATTGAGTAATCACACACGTGGTCCTTGATGGTGAGTATGGCCGGAATTCAAAGGCCATTTTAGCGGGATGGTAATTCGAACGGAGGAGCTTGATCGGCGATCCAACACTTGACGATCGGATCGCCCGTATTGACAGCCTTATTGGTCCAGAGAATGCGCGCAATACCGTCGCGTGGTGACCGAACCTGCTCGACTACGTCGCCGAAGACATCACATATCTCCGCAATGAGCTGGTCCCGCTTGAGTTCTTCGCCGATTCCAATTGCCAGGCGCACCAAACCTCCCTTGCGAGCCGTGACGAGAAATTGATCCTTTGCCGCGAGCCTTTCTCCTTCCAGGACGGGTTCGCCCGGAATCATTTTGAAGAAACGCATCACATTGCGGGTACCATTCATATGTATCTGAACATGCGCTGAATCGAGGCCGCCCGCGCTCCCGGACTCGGTGAGGATGGAAGGGACTCCTCGCTTGGATGCCTCGCTCACAAGAGATCCCTTTGTCGACGGAAGTGTAGTCCCTTCACGATAGAGAGCAACAATGCGAGGACTATAAAGACGCGCCATGGCTTCCCCAATTGCATCCTGCTCCATCTTGCCTTGCGTCGGGTATCCCGTGTAAGGCAGAAGAACCTCGGGAAGATCGCCCCCATGACAGTCGATATGGTAGTCAGCTTGCAGGACAATTTCATTCAATACGACATGTGCGAGAACCTCGCTGATCGTCCCATCGGGAATACCCGGGAAGGTCCTATTTAAATTGAGGCCATCAATTGGAGACAGATAAGGAGCGCGCGTGCGAAACATCATGGAATTAACAACGGGAACTGCGATCACTGTGCCGGCGAGTTCGTTTGGGTTGAGTTGC